>Ga0335081_10007701_pt1 | contig 17231 bp, 11 predicted proteins | sample Lox_Sample_35_FD_206713 | JGI IMG/M metagenome (GOLD analysis project Ga0335081, IMG submission 206713) | Soil microbial communities from Loxahatchee National Wildlife Refuge, Florida, United States - Lox_Sample_3.5 | ecosystem: Environmental > Terrestrial > Soil > Wetlands | place: USA... | reverse complement strand
GCGCGGCCCTATACGCTGCTCCCGTTGCTGGCTTTTTGTGCGGCGCTATTGTTCAAGGACGTGAAACACCCCGGGCGGCTTGCCGTAGTTTTGATTCTGCTGGCGTTGTTGACGCTGCACGGAACCCTGTTGGCGGCCTGCCTGGGCCTGGCGTATCTGACGCAAGCCTACAAGAAGCGAGACGAATTCGACCGCGTGGTCAGGAATCGCTACATCTATTCCGCCGCGGCGATGGCACTGGCGTTCCTGTTTGTCGTCGCCATACTGAAACCGACGCCGGATGTGGGCGAATTTGTGGTCAAGAAAGCTCTGGCGGAGTCACCGCAAGTGCTGCGCGGGCAAATTCAGCCCGGTCCGATGAGCAAGGCGGAGGCTATCGTCTCCGGGGCGTTTCTCGATCTGACGGTTCCTTCCATGGCTTTTCTGGTGCTGGCGGGCTGGTGGTTTTACAGCCGCAGGCGGCTGCTCGAGTATGCGTTGCCTGTGGTGATGCTGGTGAGCCTGTATTGTTTTGTGCACGGGTATGCGCACCATCATGGGACTGTTTTCATCGCAACCGTCACCGCAGCATGGATTGCGTGGCCTTTGTCTCTGGAGCGGAGCGAGTTTACGGCGCGGGAGGTCTGGGAGACGCGCGGCATGGCCGCGCTGTTGTTGTGCCTGTGTATGGTCAACATAGTGGATGCAGAAGTGGCCATTCATCGTGACTACTTGTATCCGTATTGCGGGGCGCGCGACGCGGCCGACTATCTCAGAAGCGTTGGAGCGGACAAAAGTCCCATGTTTGGGTTCTTGTACGGAGTCAACGCGATTCAGGCGTATTTCGATCACAACCTCTTTTCGAATATGAGTACCAGCTACTACCACAACGGGGCGCCGTTGGAAGGAACAAATCTGAATGTCAACGAACTGCAGCGCGTTCGGCCGGAGTATGTGGTGGCCTATTCCAGCAATCCGCAGCTCATGGCGGATTATGACCTGCCATTTTTGAAGATGCAGGGCTATCAGCTGGTGCATTTCTCCGATGGATATTACTTGTATAAGCGTGCGGTCTATCAGAGGGAAGTTTATTTTGTTTTTCGCCGCGTCTCAGGTGATTGGAATATGGCCGCACAACAAAACGGAACGGCGACGGCGAACAGCGGTCATCTGCAGTAAACGGCAAATTGCCGGGGAGAAAGTTATGGGCCAGACGCAGGAAGCAACGCGCGCCGAGAGCGAAGGCAAGGCCGCGAGCATCTCGCGGCAACGGAAATTATGGTGGTTGCTGCCGCTAGCGGTATTGTTGCTGCTCGCCGGCGTCATCTACGTGCTTGGCCACATGGGTTCGGCGGATTCGGAGATGTACCCGACGACCGAGCGTCAGGCACCTGTAGCGACCCGTCTGTGCTGATGTATGGCGGCGAACCGGAAAGAGCTGATTCTGGCCGTTGCTGTACTGGTGGCGATTCCGTTGGCTGTGGAAGTGGGCTTGCGGATTTCACGCACGCCATTTCAGCCGGAGTTATATGCGCCCAATCGTGAGCGTGGATGGGTGCTTCGTCCCGGGGCCGGCGGAGTCGTTGCGGTAGAGACCCGGCAATACGTGCGCATCAATAGCCACGGTTTCCGCGACGAAGAGCGCAGCTACGACAAGCCGGCGAATACGCTACGGGTCGCCGTCCTGGGAAATTCCTGGACGGAAGCACTGCAAGTGCCGCTGGAAAAAACCTATACCGCAGTTTTGCAGCAAGAACTGACGAAGCGCGCGTGTTTTGCCAGCCAGCGCGTGGAAGTGTTGAACTTTGGAGTCGCCGGGTATTCGACGGCGCAGGAGTTTCTCACTTTACAGCAGGAAGTGTGGAAGTATCGCCCGGACGTGGTTCTACTGGCGTTTTACCCGGCTCGCGACATCGCCAATAACATTCGGGAGTTGAACAACGCCTCGAATCCGGAGCAGTCGCCGTACTTTGTGGAGCGCGACGGCCGGCTGGTGTTGGACGACTCGTTTCGCGCCATTCCCGGGCTTCAGGAACGGCAAATCGCACTGCAGGATGTAGGCTACCAGTTGAAGCAACACGCGCGCACTCTTCAGGCGATTTATGCGTTGCAGCGCGAGCTGAGAATTCGCGTAGCCACGGCGGCGCTGAGAGAAAGAGCGCAGCAAGCCGGAGTCGACAATCTGGAATTCCTGATCTATTCGCCGCCCGCGCGGGAGGACATGCAGCGAGCCTGGAGCGTCACCGAAGGTTTATTTCTGGCCATGCGGGACGAGGTTAAATCGCATGGCGCCGACTTTCGTATCGTGGTCCTGGCGACGCGGCCGCAAGTGCTTCCCGATGCCGCCAAACGCCAGGAATTGATGCGCAAGCTGGGCGTAAGCAATCTGGACTATGCCGACGAACGCATCCGCGAATTCGGAGCGCGCGAGAATATCGCAGTGGTTCCGCTGGCTCCGGCCCTTTCCGCATATGCCGAGAGCCAGCATATCTATCTGAACGGATTCAGTAAGAACAATTTTGGTGCTGGGCACTGGAACGAGATCGGGCATCGCCTTGCGGCAGAAGTGATGGCAGCGGAGCTTTGCAAGAATGCTGGAACGGCAGGGGCTAGTCTGCAGAGGGTGGCGCGATGACAGGCCAGCGCGGCGAGGCACCGTACTACAGGATGCGTGTGCCATCAGGCAGGAACACGGGGAAATCGTCGTTGGGGCGGGCGCGAATCAGTTCCTGGGCCGCGGCGTTGCGGTTGTAGTCGAGCAGGAAGAAACCGAATTTGTAGTGGAGCGTCAGGTCGCCTGGACTTTGCGAGATGGCCCATTGATATTGCGCGGCGGTGTCCTGGGGGTTTTCGGGCGTTCCGCTGGCGCGCAGAATCAGGCTTTGCAATTGCTCGAGATGATTCAATTGTTGCGTGAAGGGTGGACGTTGCAGGCGGTCCGCCATTTCGGCGGCTACCCGGGTGCGATCATGGCCGGTGAATGCCAATAGTCGCTCGCACTCGCTCTCCGAGAGCGGCTCGGTGCTAGCGGCGGATGAACGTGTCCCGGAGGGCAGGAACGCGACGATCTGTTCGAACGCAGCGCGCGCAAAAAGATAGTTCCCGAGCGGCGTGAAGTGCACGTGATCGTAGAGAAGTTCACCACCTATGATGCCGTTGCGACTGTCGGAGGAAAAAAGCGTTTCCGTGTCCAGCAGTTTCACTTGCGCACCTGCGGAGGCGCCAACCTTACGAATCACATTATTGATTCGCGAATCGGCGCGGAATCTCAGGGTATCCAGATCCCGTGCCTGGGTGTAGTGCTGCTTCGCCGCCTCAAAATCGCCCATGGCCCACTGGCACCGCGCCATGCGAAAGTGCAGTTCGGCGAATTGGTCGTCGATGCGGGCGGCAGCGCTGTAGGCCTTTAGGGCCTCCGCGAAGGCGCCCGTCTTTTCGAACTCCTCACCTTGCTTCAGGAGCGAGGACCACGCTGCCAGAGCATCCGCGTTCAACCCTTGGCGGTGCAAGGATGAAAATGGAGCGGAGTCTCTCAGGTTTGTGGCGATGGTGCTCAAGAGCAAGTTGGCGCGGGCATCGTGGGCGATGGCTGCCATATCCCGCAGGTTGCTCTCGAAATTGCGATAGGCCGGCGCCATGCGCGGCGAATCGGCGCGTAGCTGCTTGTCGAGGAACATCTCCATCCCGCCCCATTCCTTGCGGGGCTTGCCAGTGTCGCTGAGCAATTGCCCCAGGCGGGACGAACGCACGAAGAGGCTGGCGCGAATGACCGGCAGGCTTAAGGATGAAGTCACCAGAGCCGTGCCGGGGCCGTAGGGTCCCACCACCTCGTTGCTGCCAGCGTAGACGAGATACAAATCGGGTTGGTAGGGCGCCAGTTCGCGGGCGATGATCCGGCTGACGTGTGAATTGATAGCCACCATGCCGGTGTTCACGACCTCGAAACGCGTTCCCGGGAAGCGCTGACGGAGCATCACTTCCAAATAACGGCTGAACCCGTAGGCGGGATCCGGGTCGCCCATGGCGGCGGATTCGCCGAGAACAAAAATGCGGTAGGTGTGCGGCGGCTTTTGCGGAGAGATGGAGAAGAACTGTGGGGTCTTGATCATGCCGGGCGGGAAGAAGGGAGCGGCGAAAAACAAGTTGTAGCAGCTCGAAACCTGTCCGTGGATCCTGCACGGTTCCATAAGCCTGGTGGAGTATCCGACGTGGAACAAACGCAATGCACCTTCGAGCGAGACGAGGAGAAGAATAGGAGCCACAAGCGCGAATGCCAGGCGGGGCAGCCAGAAGCGCCATCGCGAAACGGCGAGTTCGGTTTGGGCAGTTTGCGTCATAGGGCTAGCACGCCACTCATCGGCGCACGTATACGGTGGCGATCTGGTCCTGATAGACGAGGCGGAAGCGAGGGTCGATGGTCAATATCTTTGAGAGTGGAATGCGCGATTCGAGGATCACCAGACCGGCATCCGCGAGATACGGATCGCTTTCATAGGACGGCCCGGCGGATTCCGAGTTGTAGAAGAGTTCGTCGAGTTGGTCGCCGTACAGATCATTCCGGCCATCTATCGCCACGGGAAGTTCCGGCAAGTACCACATCAGAAAACCACCCCAATTCAGGTTGTTATAGAGAGGGCCAGAGAAGGAGCTACGGCGAAGGAAATTGACGGCATCCACCGGGAAATTGTCACTGACGGCGCGGTCGAGCTCGCGAGTGGAGAATCTCGCAAACGGAGCGGCCAGGAAAAGCAGCAGAACCGTGGCGGCAGCAACGAGCGCGAAGTCGCGCCACGATTCGCCGCGGCGGGCGCTGGTCTCGGGGGCAGGCAGATCGGCGATACAGGCAGCCGCGGGAAACACGATAAACCACGCATCGCGCATGGTGCGGAAAGCCACCACGCTGGCGATGGCCAGAAGCGCCAGTTTGAAAGCGTCGATTTTCTTTTGCCAGCCTACGGCGTAGAAGCCGGCGGCGGCGAGAAAAAGCTCGAGGAAGTTACTCCACAAGCGGAAGGGTAAGGGTTGCAGCTCGCTGATGACCTTATAGGCAAACTTGGCTTTCGTGTAAGCCAAGACGACGAAATATGGATGATAGGAGTTGGGGCCGAGGATAGTCGCCAAACCGCAGAGGGCCAGGATGACGACCAGCGGTATCGCAGGAAGTTTGGAAGGTAACAGAAAATTCAGGTGAATTTTCAAGGTGGGGAGGAGTTGCAGTGATAAATGAACTCCCACGAAAAGGCAAACGGTGAACAGGCCATAGATGAACTGGATATGGAAATTGGCCCAGACAAGGAAAACCGGCGGCAACCAATAGAGGAGTTGAACGCGGGCGGTGCGCTGGGCTTCCAACAGCAAAGTGAGAATGACACAGAAAAGGATCATCGAGAAGAATACGGGACGAGGAGCGCCATTGAACAAGAATGAAGCGCAGGTGACTCCGGCGAGAATCACGGAGAGCCAAAAGCGGCCCGATAAGCGTTGCAGCATACCGTAGACTGCAGCACCTATGCCGACTGTCAGAGCGGCGGCAAGAATCCCGATTCCCAGAAGACCGAACCAGGAGTAGAAGAACGACAGAAGCACTTCGTAGCCCCAACTGTACGCAACCCACGGACGAGCGATGGCGCTCCGCGAGAGAATTCCCGTGTGCGGAATCGCGGAGTAGCGAAGGATCCAGTCGCCGACTTTGAGGTGCCACCAGGTATCCGGATCGATGACGGCATATTTCGTGCGCAGCGAATAGACTCCGATACCTGCCAGGAAGAGCGCAAGAGCAGAAATCCGGGCCCACCGATTGCGAAGAAAGTTCATCACTGCGCCGCCGAGACCTCAGGCTCTTTCCAGGTTTGTTGCGATTCCGCGCCCGCTTGGCCGGACTCGTGATACTGTGCGTCTTCGTTGACCGCCCAAACGTCAAATTTGTTCGCGCCGGCGAGGATGTTTCGCGCGGTGAGCAGGGCTGTCATCATGGCGTGGTCCTGATTGTTGTACTTGTGCATGCCGTTGCGGCCCACGAGGTGCAGGTTGTGGCAATGCGCATCCAGGGCCTGTCGAATTACTTCCACATGGCGCTTGTAGTCGTCGTCGTAAACGGGATAAGCCTTGTGCTGCCGGATGACGCAGCCATCCACGACATCGGAAGCCGCAGCGAGCTTCACCTGCTCCAACTCCTTGGTTGCCAGGGCCATCAGTTGCTGGTCCGAGCTGTTCCACAATCCGTCACCTTCAAAACAAAAATATTCCAGGCCGTAGCAACAGAAATTGGAGTCGGGGACCATATCCGGGGACCAGGATTTGTAATTCTGGATGCGCCCGACTTTTACGTTGGGGTCGTGAATGTAAATCCAGTTGTCCTGAAAACGATTGCGCTCGCGGAGAATCAGGCCCACGGTGACAAAATCGCGGTAACGCAGGGATTGGCCGGACTTCAACGCAGCTTCCGGAAGGCGCGGCTCGATCTGGCTGACCAACTGGCGGATCGGCATCGACGAAACGACGTGCTCGCCGCTATATTGTTCGATCTTTCCGTTCTGGGTGCGCGCCTGAACGGTCCATGAGCGGGTCGCGGCATCGAACCAGCAACCGATGACGGAGCGACCGAGCAGTACTTCGCTACCCATACTGCGTACCCGGTTTGCGCAGGTTTCCCACATCATTCCGGGCCCAAGGCGCGGATAGCGGAACGTGTCGATCAGCGTTTTCACGACTTGCGTGCGATCTTTTGGCTGGCGCCGGGGCAGCAGCGCGTTCTTTATCGCTGATCCCAGCGACAATCCTTTAATTCGCTGCGCCGCCCAATCCGCGGAAATTTCCTTACAGCTCATGCCCCATACTTTTTCGGTGTAGGTTTTGAAAAAAATGCGAAACAGCCGCCGGCCGAACTGGTTCACGACCCAGTCCTCCAGGGATTTGGGATTTCGCGTGGGGTTCATACGGGCGGCCAGGAAGGACAACACGCACAGCACCGAATTGCCAAATCCCAATTTGGAGAGAGCTTCGAACGGCTTTAACGGGTACGAATAGAACTGTCCACCGTAATAAACTTTCGACGAGCGCGGGCGCTGCAGCATGTCCGGGCCCAGAATCTCCGTCCAAAGATCTTCCACTTCGCGCGATTTGGAAAAGAAGCGGTGGCCGCCGATGTCAAAGCGATAGCCGTGGTAATTCACGGTTCGCGAAATTCCGCCGACGTATTCGGGATCGCTCTCCAGCACCACCACGCGCTGGCCCTGCTTCGCCAGTGCATAGGCTGCCGTCAGGCCTGCAGGCCCTGCGCCCACAATAATGGCCTTGTTTGGGCAGTCGGTCATTCCTTCATTCTCTGACAAATCAGTTGGAAACGAGAGGTAATCGCAAACCACCGTTGCTCTGGAGGTTTACTGGCTCTGGGCCTGCGCCATCAATTGCAACACTTTCTGCTTGTTCTCGTATCCGGGATTCGCGTCCAATAGTTTCTGCCATGCGGCGACGGCCTTCTTGGAGTCTTTTTTGCCTTGCCATTCCACAATACCCAAGTTGAAGAGAGTGTCGGCTTTGGTGGGTTCGTAGGTAAGGGATTTCTCAAACTGCGCGATGGCCGCATCGGCGTCGCCGTTGTACCAATAGGCGGTGCCCAGATCCGTGCGCACGGAGGTGTCGGAAGGCCGGGACTTCAGGGAGCGCTCGTAGTATTCGATGGCCGTGGGATAAACCTTTGCGTCGTAGTAGATGTTGCCCAGGTTGGCGAGCAGAGTGGCATTCGTCGGATCGCTTTTCACTTGCGCCAGGATAGGAGCGGCTTGCGTGTCGGCGGCTTGCTTGAGTTCCTGCGCGGAAGGTCCTGCCGGCGCCGCGCTGAAGTTCGCCTGCGCTCCCGGGGCACTTGGCATCGAGGGTTGCTGTGGGGCGCTCGTCGCTCGCGGTGCAGCTTGTGTTGTGGTTTTCCGGATCAGCATTCCGCCGCACAGGCCGAGAACGAGGCACACCGCTGCGAGTGCGAAGGCCTGCGCGCTCGTCCAATAAGTGCTCGTGGTGGTTTTTAGCTCCGTCATAACTGTTCCCTCTTTCTCCAGACTCAATTCTTTTCGGTCAGCTTGCCCTGCGCTTCGGAAATCATCGCCTCGACCGTTGATTTGCGATCGAGATCCGGATGGGCCTTCAAAAGTTGTTGCCACGCGGCGATCGCGCCTTTGGGGTCGTTCTTGCCGCGGTATTTGATCATCCCAAGATTGAAAAGCGAGTTTGCGTCGGCTGGAGCATATTTCAGGGCCTGATTCAACTGGATCAACGCAGCATCGCTGTCACCGGAGTAATAGAGACAGGAAGCGAGTTCCGTGTGGGCGGAAACGTTCTTCGGATCGATCTGCAGAGCCTTTCCGAAGTACTCGGCGGCTTCCTTGAACTGGTGGCTGGCCTGGTAGATGGTGGCAATTTGGATCAAGAGTGCGGTGTTTTTCGGATCGGCTTTGGACTTTTCTATCAGAGTGGACGCTTTCACGTCGGCCATCTGCTTCATCTGATCGAGGGTCAACTTGGGATGCGTTCCGGGGACTACATTTGCCGATGCCTCGCCAGCCGCGTTCGGCGCCGGACGATTGTTGGCCAGCGCGGGGGGCTTCGGAGTGCCCAGGAGGAAATATCCGGCCACGAGTCCGAGCAGCAGGCAGACGGCAGCGAGGCCGTAAGCCTGTTGGGTGGGCATACCGGGCTTTTGGGCGGGAGCGGGAGCGGGTTGTGTGGCCATATTTATGACCTCCTGGGTGCTGCGGCGCGATTCCTTGCGGTTCCAGCTATGCGTAATGTTGTCATTAACTTGCAGTGATCCAGTGCGATCCCAGGATGCCACACCATGCACGCCCTGCGCTTTGCGGTATCCAGGCAAATCAAGTGACGAAAAGAGGTTACGTAGGGGTGGCACAGGGTGCCGCGCCGCACATCACAAGTTATTGTGACTACCGTCACAAGAAGCATTGGTGCACTCTTTGTCCTTTTGCAGGCCCCGTGTATCCTTGGAGTTGTCAATGCTAGCATCGCAGGTATAGCGTGGGATCGAGTGAATTTCCCGACGATTCCGCTGGTGCTGTGGATATGAAGAAGCCGAGCGTCGCCAGTTTGGGTTGGGTGTTGCCGTCAGCGCTCTTGTGTCTGCTGGGCCTGGTAATGGGAGTCGCGCTGCAGTCCCGCGACACCGATGCGTTCGCCCTTGCACACAACGTCACGCTCTCGCGGCTTTCCGGTATCCGCGTGGCGATTGCCGACTTTGATGGGGACTGGAAACCGGACCTGGCGACCGTGGAGATGGCCAACCTTCCGCGGACGCATGCCAATTATGCGATTCACCTACAACTGAGCGCAGGCGCGGATTCGTCCTTTCTGATCAGCGCACCCAATGGGGGAGTGCGCGTCGCTGCGCGCGACGTGAACGGCGACAGCTTTCCGGACGTAGTAGTTAGCTCCGTTTCGGAAGAGCGCGTTGTAGCCATCCTCTTGAATGACGGCCATGGAAAATTTTCGCGCGTGGAGCCGGCGTCGTATCTGACAACAGCCAGCGATCCGGATCTATTTTTACATGGTTGTGACACGTCGCTCTGCGATCAGCTTAGCGTTGCATCGTTGCGTTACTCGTTTGACGGCGAGGATAGCCGGGTCGCGGTGGATTTTGTCGCCTTTTTCCCGGAATCGGTGGTTGCTTCCGGTGCTCCGGTGGCACGGGTAGTGGCACTGCGTGCCAGCCTTGGCCGCTCACCGCCCAGCGCTGACATTCTCTCCTAACGTTTCCTTAATGTTTTTGTAATAGGTTCATGGCTGCCAGTGCCTTTAGTGTTTTTCGGCTTCCTGCTCTAAGAAAATAAGGCCTTGCGGCGCAGCTTACGGCGCAGACGGTAAAGCGTCGGGATTTACAGGCCCATTCGCAAATTGAGGGTAGGTGCATGTCGAGATTCATCCGAAGTGCAGGGATTGCAGCGCTGCTGGTTTCTCTATTTTCGACGAGTACTCCGGCGCAGAAGAGCTTTACCTGGGACGAAGTAAAAGCAAGATTCGAAAAGAACAATCCGACGCTAAAGGCCGGTGAGATTGGAATCGGCGAATCGAAAGCCAACGAAATCAGCGCGTTTCTAAGGCCGAATCCAACGCTCAATATTCTGACCGACGGCACGCAGATCGCTCCGTACAAAGGAGTGTGGCAGCCGTTTGCCGGCACGGAGGAGCAGATCGGGGCAAGTTATCTTCACGAGCGGCGGAATAAGCGCGAATTGCGGTTAGAGAGCGCGAAAGGTGCGACCGATATAACCGTATCCGGCCAGGCCGACCTGGACCGCAACATGATCTTTGCGCTGCGTGGCGCATTCATTGGCACGTTGCAGGCCAAGGCGGTTTTGCAGGTAGTCAAAAGCAACCTGGAGTACTGGGATAAGGTACTGGTCATCAGCCGGGAGCGTTTCAACGCTGGGGACATCGCGCAAATCGATCTGGACCGGTTGGAACTGCAACGCGTGCAATTTGAATCGGACGTGCAGGCCGCGGAAGTGAACCTGCGCACCTCGAAGATTGCTTTGTTGACGCTGCTGAACGACCGAACCCCTATCGACCAGTTTGACGTAATGGGCACCTACGATTTCAACGAGCAACTCGCGCCCCTGGATGATTTCCGGAAAATCGCCACGGACACGCGCCCGGACCTCAAGGAGGCTGTACAGGCCGTCGAGAAAGCGAAGACGGACCATAAGCTGGCGGTAGCCAATGGTTCGACCGATCCGACGCTTAGCGCCTGGTATACCCACAATGCTTCGTTTAACAGCAACTATGCGCACGACACGCTGGGGGCCAGCGTGAACTTTCCCTTGCGCATTTTCGATCGCAATCAGGGCGAGAAGTTGCGCACGCAACTGGACATCGATCGCAATCAGAAATTGCTGGACGCCGCTCAGGCACAGGTGTTCAGCGACGTGGATTCCGGATACGCGACGATCAACAGCAATCTGATTCTTTTGCACCCCTACAAAGTGAAGTATCTGGATCAAGCGGTGCGCGTGCGCGAAACGGTGCGTTTCGCCTGGGAACACGGCGGAGCTTCTTTGTTGGATTTTCTGAATGCGGAGCAGGATTACCGCAGTGTGCAACTCAACTACGTGAACCTGGTGGGTTCCTATTTGATGGCCGCGGCACAGTTGAATCTGGCCGTGGGCCGGGAGGCGATTCAATGAGGGCTAGAATTTCGGACTTCGCCCCCGCAGCGCTTTTTTGTGTGACGTTCGGCATAGGCGTGGCGGGCTGTGGCGGAGGCAAAGTGGATCAAAAGGCAGAGGCGCCACCGCCGGCGTCGGTCGAGACGGAGATGGATCCCAACAATTTCAAGGTGGACAATCCGGAACAGTTCCACCTGGTCGCGGCAACGGAGTACAAGGCGGTGTCGACGCTAAATGTAACGGGAGTTGTTAACCCCGACATTGCGCGCGCCGTGCCGGTTATCTCCATCGCTTCGGGACGCATCGTGGAAATCGATGCGCGACTTGGCGACGAAGTTTCCAAGGGACAGCTATTGCTGAAGGTTCGCAGCAATGACGTGGCCACGTCGTATCAAACCTATTTGAAAGCGGAGAACGACGAGCGCTTCGCGCGCCTGCAATACGATCGCGCGAAGACCCTCTACGACAAAGGAGCTATTGCAAAGAGCGCGCTGGAAGCGGCGGAAGACGCGGCGTTAGACGCCAAGGCCGATTTGGACGCGGCACTCGAGCAGTTGCGTTTGCTTGGTGCGGACAAGGATCATCCCTCCGGGATCGTCGAGGTTCGTGCACCGATTTCCGGAGTGATTACCGACCAGCAGGTGACCAATGCGGCCGGCGTGCAGGGCCTCGGAGGCCCCAATCCGTTTACCATCTCCGACCTCTCGTACGTCTGGATCATTTGCGACGTTTATGAAAATGACCTGGACGCCGTGCATGTGGGCGAGTTCGCGGATATTCGCCTGAACGCCTATCCAGACAAGGTTTTGAAAGGGAAGATCGACAACATTCTCCCGATTCTCGATCCCAGCATTCGCACGGCAAAGGTGCGTATTGAAGTGCCCAATCCCGGAAAGATCATGCGCGTGGGCATGTTCACGACAGCCACGTTTCACGGCAGGGAGCCGCAACTGCACGCGGCGCTTCCGGCGACTGCCATTCTGCATTTGCACGACCGCCAGTGGGTCTACGTGCCGCTGGCTGGAGGGCGCTTCCGGCGCATGGAAGTCACCACAGGAAATATGTTGCCCGGTAACCAGCAGGAGGTTCTTTCCGGAATAAATCCTGGCGCGCAAGTCGTACAGAACGCGCTGGCGTTCGACAACACCGTGGAACAGTAAGATGATCCGCAAACTGGTTGATTTCGCACTGGAGAACCGCTTCCTGGTGTTGGCCGGGGCGATTCTGTTGTTCATTTGGGGCGCGGTGTCCTTCCACCAGTTGCCGGTCGAGGCCTATCCCGACGTGGCCAACAATTACGTGGACATCATCACGCAGTGGCCGGGAATTTCCGCGGAGCAGATCGAGCAGCAAGTCACCATCCCCATCGAAATTACGATGAACGGCATTCCGCACGTAACGCACCTGCGGTCGTTCTCACTCTTTGGGCTTTCCTATGTGGAACTTGTCTTCGACGACGAGGAAACGAACGCCTGGAACCGTGTGAGAGTGCTGGAACGACTTTCGCAGGTCACCTTGCCGCCCAACGTGACGCCGCAGATGGGCACCGACTGGAGTCCGGTAGGGCAGATCTACTTTTTCACTTTGCGGAGTTCGAATCCCAACATCGACGTGATGGAACTGAAGTCCATTGAAGACTGGGTCGTGGAGAAGAATTTTAAATCGGTGCCCAACGTTGTAGATGTGGCCAGCTTCGGCGGTCCCACACGGGAATACCAGGTACGGCTCGATCCCAACAAACTGGTTTCCTACGGTTTGAGCCTGGCGCAAATTGAACAGCAACTGACGAACAGCAATATGAATGCCGGTGGCAGTTTCATCGAAGCTGGCTACCAGCAGATCAACGTGCGTGCCGTGGGCCTTGTTCGCGATGTTCGGGATATCGAAAACACCGTCATTCTCACGAAAAACGGCGCACCGCTGCGGATCAAGGACATCGGGGTTGTGGAGCAAGGCCCGAAGATCCGCCTAGGCAAGTTTTCCCGAGCGCTGCATCGAGAAGACGGAAAGATCGTCGACAATCCTGACGTGGTTTCCGGAATTGTGCTGCTGCGCAAAGGCGCGGACGCCGATCAGGTGCTGAAAGACATTCACGCCAAAGTGGAAGAGATGAATACGCGGATCCTGCCAGCGGGCGTGAAGATCGTTCCGTTTCTGGACCGCAGCGACCTGGTGCGCTACACAACGCATACGGTTTTGCACAATTTGACCGAAGGCATCCTGCTGGTGGTTATCGTTCTGTTTTTATTTCTCGGGAATGCGCGTGGAGCGTTGATTGTTGCGCTGACCATCCCGTTTTCGCTGCTGTTCGCGTCGACATGCTTAAAGCTGAAAGGCATTCCGGCGAATCTGCTTTCGCTGGGAGCGCTGGACTTTGGCATGGTGGTGGACGGCGCGGTGGTCATGGTGGAAAACGTGGTGCGCCATCTGAGCCATGACGAAAATCAAGGGTACAAAACACCGATCGACCGCATCCGGGATGCGGCTCATGAAGTACAGCGTCCGGTGTTTTACGCCATAGGTATCATCATTACGGCGTATTTGCCGATTTTTACGCTGCAGCGGGTGGAAGGGCGCTTGTTCCGGCCGATGGCGTGGACGGTCGCGTTCGCGCTGCTCGGCGCGCTGGTTTTCTCCATGCTCATAGCGCCGATGCTTTCTTCGTTCTTCTTCTCCAAAGGCGCGAAGGAATGGCACAACCCGGCGATGCAGTGGTTGACGGTGCGCTACCGAAGCGCGTTGCGATGGACGATCCACCATCGCTACGTTCCGGTGAGCGTCGCGGTTTGCGGGCTGCTGGTGGCGGCGTATCTGTTGTTTGGCGGAGTAGTAGGCTCGGAATTTCTTCCGCACCTTGACGAAGGAGCGCTGTGGGTCCGCGGGACGCTGGCTCCCAGCGCCGGCCCGACGAACGGCATCGAGGTAATGGATCGTGCGCGCGTTGCGCTTTGCTCGTTTCCCGAAGTTCCGCAATGTACGAGCCAGACCGGGCGGCCCGATGACGGCACCGACCACACCAGTTTTTTCAATACCGAATACTTCGTGGACCTGAAGCCGAAAGAGCAGTGGCGGCCGATCTTCCATCAGGACAAAGAGCGCTTGATCGCGGCGATGGATCGTGAGCTCGAGAAAATCCCGGGCGTAATCTGGGGTTTCTCGCAGCCCATTGAAGACAATATGGAGGAAGCGGTCAGCGGTGTAAAAGGCGAGTTGGCCACCAAAATCTACGGAGACGACTTGAATGTCCTGGAGGAGAAAGCCGATCAGATCGTCGCGATTATGAGGCAGGTGAGAGGCATCGAGGATTTAGGCGTGCTTCAAGTGCTGGGGCAGCCGAACCTGAATGTGGCCGTGAACCGGAAAGCAGCGGCACGGTTTGGAATCAACGTATCCGACGTGCAAGACGCCATCCAAACGGCCGTGGGGGGAAATGCGCTGACGCAGGTGTTGGAGGGCGAGCGGCGCTATGACCTGGTTCTACGTTACCAGCAGCCGTACCGCGATACGCGCGAGGCCATCGAGAACATTCGCCTGCTGGCACCCACTGGAGAGCGCGTTTCGCTGCAGCAGCTTTGCACCGTTGACGAGAAAGATCAGGGCTCGGAGATTTACCGCGAAAATAACGAACGCTATGTGGCGATCAAGTACAGCGTGCGCGGCAGGGCCCTGGGCGATGCGGTGGAGGAAGCCATCGGCAAAGTGAACGCGCAGGTGAAACTACCGCGCGGGTATCACATCGGATGGGAAGGAGAGTACGAAAGCCAGAAGAGAGCCGAGGCGCGATTGTTGGTGATCGTGCCGCTGACTATTCTGTTTATCTTCATTTTGCTGTACACCATGTTCCGCTCCTTCAAGTGGGGGCTGCTGATTCTCGGTAACGTGGCGCTCACGCCCCTTGGGGGATTGCTGGCGTTGGTCATCACCGGATCGCACATGAGTGTTTCCTCCGGTGTCGGTTTCCTGGCACTCTTCGGAGTTTCGGTGCAGACGGGCGTGATCATGCTCGAGTACATCAATCAGTTGCGCGCGCGGGGACATTCCATCGAGGATTCCGCTGTGGAGGGCGCCGTGCTGCGTTTGCGTCCCATCATGATGACCATGCTGGTCGCTACGCTGGGACTGTTGCCGGCGGCCACGTCTCACGCCATCGGATCGGATTCGCAGAGGCCGTTTGCCATCGTTATCGTGGGCGGACTGGTCTCCGCGTTGATCCTGAGTGTCTTCCTGTTGCCCACGTTGTATGTGTGGGTCGCCAAAGAAGGCGACCGGCTACCGGTGCCCGAAGGCGAGTTCGAAGAGGGCGTATAAAGTTGAATTGGCGGTAGTTGCTGCTTAGTACCTTGTGCGTGACGCGCCGAACATTTCTCAGTGACGCGCGTCACAACGCACCCTATCCAATTTATTTCTGCTCCATGTCATTGCGTTCCGTTGACGCGTGTGTCTACCATGCTCCTGAGAATATTTGTCTGTTCAACGGAGAGCCCAATGAGCAAATCGATGTCGATTGTTGACGGCAACGAGGCTGCCGCCTCAGTCGCTTACCGGCTGAATGAAGTGATTGCCATTTACCCCATCACGCCTTCCTCCCCGATGGGAGAGTGGTCCGATCAGTGGAATTCCGAGCACAAAAAGAACATTTGGGGCGCGATTCCCGACGTGATTGAAATGCAGAGCGAGGGCGGAGCCGCCGGCGCGCTGCACGGCGCGCTGCAGGGCGGGTGCTTGGGAACGACGTTCACCGCTTCGCAGGGGTTGCTGCTGATGATCCCGAATATGTACAAGATTGCCGGGGAATTGACGGCCGCGACGATTCATGTGGCTGCGCGCACGCTGGCTACCCACGCGCTATCGATTTTTGGCGATCACAGCGATGTGATGTCCACGCGCGCGACCGGTTTTGCGCTTCTGGCTTCCAATTCGGTGCAGGAGGCCAGCGACTTTGCATGCATCGCGCAGCTGGCCACGCTTGAATCGCGCGTGCCGTTTCTGCACTTTTTCGACGGCTTCCGTACTTCGCATGAAGTGAACATGATTGCCGGGCTCAGCGATGACGATTTGCGTGCGCTGATTGATGAGCAATTTGTGCGCCAGCATCGCGAACGGGCCATGACCCCGGATCGTCCAATTCTGCGCGGCACGGCGCAGAACCCGGATGTGTTCTTTCAGGCGCGCGAAGCGTGTAATCCGTACTATCGCGCTTGTCCGACCATCGTTCAGGACGTGATGGACCGCTTCAAGAAGCACACCGGGCGCGCCTATCGCCTGTTCGATTATTACGGCCCAGCGGATGCGGAGCGTTTGGTGATTCTAATGGGTTCGGGTGTAGGCGCGGCGGAAGAAGCGGTGGACGTGCTGAGCAAAGCGGGGGAAAAGGTGGGTTTGTTGAAGGTGCGCTTGTTCCGGCCGTTCGCCGCGGACGCATTTTTGGCGGCGATTCCGGCGAGCGTAAAGTCGATTGCGGTCTTGGACCGCACCAAGGAGCCAGGTGCTCTTGGGGAGCCACTCTATCAGGACATCTTGACGGCTTACATGGAGCGCCACGCGGCAAAACCAGGCGCTGCGATTCCGCGGATTATTGGCGGACGTTATGGACTGTCGTCGAAGGAATTTACGCCTTCGATGGTCAAGGCGGTGCTCGACGAATTGAAGAAATCCGAACCGAAAAACCATTTCACTGTCGGGATTATGGACGACGTCACGCACACGAGCCTTGGCTATGATGCCGAGTTTTCCACGGAAGATCCGCGCACGGTACGCGCTTTGTTCTACGGCTTGGGTTCAGACGGCACCGTTGGAGCGAACAAGAATTCCATCAAGATCATCGGGAAGGGAACCAACAATCACGCGCAAGGGTACTTTGTTTACGATTCAAAGAAGGCCGGAGCGGTTACCGTTTCGCATCTTCGTTTTGGTCCCGACCCGATCCGCTCGACTTACCTGATCACCAAGGCGAACTTTGTCGCCTGCCACCAGTTTCAATTCCTCGATCGCATTGATGTGCTGGCCGCCGCGGAGCCCGGCGCGACGTTCCTTCTGAACGCGCCATTTGGGCCGAATGAGATCTGGAACCACATCCCGCGGCAG
>Ga0335081_10007700_pt1 | contig 17231 bp, 21 predicted proteins | sample Lox_Sample_35_FD_206713 | JGI IMG/M metagenome (GOLD analysis project Ga0335081, IMG submission 206713) | Soil microbial communities from Loxahatchee National Wildlife Refuge, Florida, United States - Lox_Sample_3.5 | ecosystem: Environmental > Terrestrial > Soil > Wetlands | place: USA... | reverse complement strand
GCGGAAGGGTGCTCTCCCCAAGACCCAACAAAGTTTTTGACAGTAGGAGCTGAAGGGGGCGAAGTGGAAGAACCGCGAGGGATGAAGAGGGGTCATAAACAAGTTGAGGCCGAAAAGAAGCCTGTTGCGGAGAAGGTGAGGAGGGATTTCTTTGGACGAATTATTGTAGAGCGGCAGGCTGTTGATGAGGGGAAGCGAAGGAGGACAGATTCGAGTCATGCCTTGAAGATTCAGCCTGATGTTTGGGTGAGGTATCATGAGGGATATAGTAATGCGGTTCGCAAACCAGTTGTATTTTCGGAACTACTTGGATGGGTTTAGATGCGGATGGAGGAGATTCTTAGAGGGCACTTAATCTTCAAATTGTCGATATGTGTTAGTCTGGCCGTCAATGAGATGACCCTACAAGGTAACACCTCCAGCAATACCATGATTCCCTCATCATTCATCCTTTGCAATTCAACCACCAGTTGTTGCGATGAGCAAGTGAGGTGTTCTGCTTGAGGAATGAGGTGGAACAAAAACTCAAAAGTTTTCAGGGATGGTGAATAAAAATGTTTGAGGCCCGCTCGTATGTCTGGTAGGATTTCTTTCGCGTGTCCATTAGCTCTTTCGCCGATGAAAGATGCTCCCCAGCGGTATGATTCGTCTTCAGCAAGAAATTTCGCTACAAGACCGGCAACAAGGAAAGGCCAAAGAGGATCAGGCGTTGTGTTACACTCTACGTAGAGCAACGCTGGGACGACGGTAAGGTCGAGAACACCGGGGAATGTCTGATGGTCCACGAAGGAATTAGTTCCGAGCATGGACGATAATTCTTTTGAATTTTCTATTCTCGTCGTCGAAGAAATTGAAAGCTGTGGTGAAAGCAGTATTAACGGCGGCTGAAATGGGCGGATTCGGCGTTGGGAGCAGAGGTCGGCTCGGAAAGTCTGCTCCGTTTCTCGGCAGGCTTTCTTGGAGAGAGCGAGGGCCGTTTCGTACGTTCTGTACGAGTCGGTGTGGAAAGGATTGCAGCGGTGGACATGAATTCTGCTGGCTCGGCGTTCTTGAGGCAAAAAGGATAGATTTTGTGACTGAGATGTTGGTCGCGTGGGGTTGTAAATCTAGTGGGGACCCGGTCATATATTATGGTCCCCAGTGAAAAGTCAGATCAACAAGTACGGATTATGTATTGAAGATGAGGGCATTTAACATGGCATTCAGCCATTGTATCACAGGTTTCTACGCCATCAATGGCCTCCTTTGAAGCGGTTCAGTCTACCCTGTCGTTATCACGTCGGTATCATGTCATGCCAACAACCCCGACTTATGACCAGAAACTAAAAGCTTGCTGAAAGGCGATTGATTATTCAGAGCACCAGTCCCAAGTTTTCCTAGAAAACGAAATAAACGGCTATTGATGGTGTAGGAATGGGAGGAATTCCCTACTCCTAATCGCGCCATAAGCACCTAATCTCACCATGAGCAAACTCTCTTGTCTGCACCGAAACGATGCTCAATTACTTCCGTGTCCGCTTGCAGCTGCTTCAGCCTGCTCCTTCAATGCCTTGTTCATTGCCTCGAAACCCCTCTCCGTGCTCCCCCGAATCAAAAAGAAAAACAGGCAAAGCAACCCACTAAACTCCTCCCGTTGCACAAATTTACATCCGGTCGTGTCCCCATTAGGTCCCATATCCCCATACGGTTCAAACTCATAGAAGTGGTGGCCCTTGAACAGCCACCCAAAGACCACCTTGCCGACCCAGCTGAATCGCTCGGGCGTGTTTTGCTGCACAATGGAAGTGATCGGTAGCCCGGTGGCAACGAATTCGACCTTGTCGCCGGCGCAGGGTGAGGTAGTTGATTTGATAGATGTGATGAATGGATTCCAGTCGGGATACTTCGCAAAGTCAAGGAAGACACTGCGGACGACGGAAGGAGAGGCTTGGATGATGATGCTGGTGAATACTGTGGGACAGAACAGAGCGTTCATCGTGTTCCAATGTGCAATGGTCGCACGATCGAAACTGGTAAAAATCGCGTAGCAGCGGTGTCGGCGCCACAACCCCGATCAGCGGTTAACTCCGATCCGTTCTGGATTCAAAAATGACGGAGAAAAACGTTCGTACCTTAACATAGAGTCGTAAGCTCGTTTTCTCCTTGGATAAAGAGTATAAATAAATTAAGAGGTCATCGTTATGCAATAAGTTAAAAACGATCTCATGATTATCCAGAATCCGCACTGCAAATCTTAGGCTGCGGCGATCTCTTAAGATCCAAACGTCAGATCGCCTCTAAAACTTCAGAATGTTTCATCCAACGGCCATTCTAACATAGCAGTGTCCAACCATCAAACAATTTTGAGTACGCCATTTTGCAACTTGTCTGGCAAAACTTCATGTGTAATAAGCCCAAAATGAGCTATTTTCAAGGGGATATAAAATCTCCACTTCCCGCGCTGTTCTCCCTGACTTCCCGACGTTGCCTTGCTTAGTCAAGCCAAAGATGGGGCTCCAACCAATCTTGGAATCTCTTTGCTTATACCTCTTTTGTCGCGGCAACAATGGTCGTAATGTGAATGGATGCCGACGCTTACCTTCTCCATCCTTGTCCTGCTCACTAGATTAGCCTTAGCGACCAAGGGCTCAACAGAGAAGTGGAGTATCAAATTATCAGACGGCAGGCACACACCTTCCTGCCAACAACAGTGAATTGCAATCATAAAGTTTGGACAACTGGCCAGCAGGCGCCTGCAACTTTGGGTTACGATTTTGCATTCTGAAGAATATAGGAAAGAAAGGGTGAAGCAGTTGGTGAGGGTATGATGTACAGGGTAGATAGAATTAACATTGTGAGGTTTCACCATTTGACTTTTACAGGTTTTCTGGTTTCATTAGACGGCAAGTGAGAATTCTAATCGATTGTCGTAATTAAAAAATTAGCTGCGCATTTAACTCCTCCTGGAACAGACACCTTTGTATCTCAGTAGATCAGCAGACCGAGGCAACCCGTAGATCTCACGACGGATAAAACTCATGCCTCCCTTATCTTTTATATAGGTTCCACTCCTCTTTCCCGTTTGTATTCCCTTCCAGTGGAGAAAGTCTAAGGATAGCGTCTGCGATAGATGATTTCAATCACCTTATTACTATGCAATCGTTTCACCCCAGCAGATGAAACGTGCGGAACTCAGGGAAGAGGCAGCGCAGTTATATTGCTCCAAATAAGAGGAAAGGTGTAAGCAGCCGAAGGGTTCGTCCGAGGGGTTGGCACGGCATGCAGCCGTTTATTGGCTTCAAGCGAAGATAATCGTGCAGATAGGAGACAATGTAAACAATTAGGATTGTAGCTAGCAGAAAACAATGGATCAATACGTAAAACATACATAGTTGTATATAACCCCATCAATAACGCTGAACCTGCACTACAGCTTTTGAAAATTACCCTAAATGACACGCATGATATGGTTAAATCATCTTCTCTAGCTCCTCATCAATCATTTCCTCCAGTGCCTTCTTTTGCTGAGGACTCACTGGCCCGTTCGTACCCAATCCCAGTTTGGTCTCGACCAACGCTCGTACCTGATTCGTCTTCGTGGTCTCGAGATCAACCTCTTTCAATACATTCCGCACAACCTCCCGGGCGAGCGAGTCGTCCGGCAATCGCGAAACAGAGTCAAATCCTTCAAACTCGTTTCCTGTCATCTGAACTCGAGGAGCGGCTGCCGAGAACCCAGCTTCCGAACCCGTATAAACAGAATGACGAGGATCCATTGCGAACGAACCGCGAGGCATTGGCACTGGCACGCCGACTTGAGATGGAACCATACTTCGACGCGGGGCAGTTGTGAATTCCGCCATCTCCAAAAATTCACCCGTCGGGGCCATTCGAGGGACACTGACAATGGACGGCGCATATTGACTGCCGCCGTGCCTTGGTCCTATTCCGAGCTGACTCGGCGGGGCCAAATATGATCCTCGAATACCTTGTTGCCATCGAGAAATGGATGCTGGAACAGGGTATTCTTCTGCATAAACCGTGGCAGCCGGATCAACAACTTCCATGGACGGACCAAGTGGAAGACCTTTTCCGTGTGCGTACGCCTCCCAATGTTGCATGGGAATCATCGAATCATCGAATTGCTCGTCATCCGATGATGCTACAACCTTCTTGCCACCCTTTTCGCCGACGACAACCCTTGTATTACCCCAAGCAAAATCATCCATGTGCCAGAAACTGTACACAGGCAGAGCAAACCCGTAAATGGGATAAGCGAGCAGATAAACGATCATCCAACCGATATGTTGCCAGCGACGCTTGAGAATGAATATGATCGCTTGTAGACCGTAGATAGAAGCAAGCATGACGATGGCAATGAGAGGGAATTGACCGCTACCGGATGCAACCAGATAGATTAGGTATCCAAGATAGATGACAGTGGCGGGAAGAATGAGGGTTCCGAAGAGATCGATGAAGACAACGAAGCGCATGCTGAAACAGCAGAACCCACACATGTCGTTCAACAGAACCAACTCGAGCAAATTATGGACAGTACTAATATCAGCACTATTTCCTCAGATATAATACCTATTAATCCAACGACGTCGTTGAGAGATGAGAATCTTCCATGTCTCTGGGGCAGCAGTTCGTGCCAAAGCGTCCGGGGTAAACGACGTCTTCATGTACGGGAAGTGCTTGGTCAACAAGGTGGTCAGATAACGATCTTCTCCGAGGTGCAACAAGTTCTTCTTATGAAGAGTATCGACTTTGTTGTCGGCGTACTCCTTGATGAGATCGGGGTGAATGATGTATGGCTTGCTTTTGGCTTTGCCGCTTTGGAACGTCTTGATGCGGTACAGGGAGAAGCAACCCGGCAAGCAAGTGACGGTGCCGAACAAACTTTCGAAGGATTTTGCCAACGCATGACTGATATAATACTCGTACACCTGATGTTAGAACGGAGGGCGGTGAAAAGGACATACCTGAATCATTGTCCACCACGATCGTTCTTCGTTCTGGAGGCTCGTTTCGCCACAGATACCGACGACTTTACTGTCATTGGCGCAGCACGCAACCAATCGATTGAGAGAGTCTTCAGTGACTTCGGTATCGGCATCGACCGTGAGCAAATATTCGTACATCCGAGGATTGATGCCAATGACGTTCGCGATCTGATGATAGATTTCGAGTTCCAGTGGAGTCATCGGTGTATTGAAATGGCATCGATTCAAGAAATTCAATAGCAGAATCTGACTGTCTCGTTTACCGCGATTGCCTGGTTTAATAGTCTCGTTCGATCGACCACATTTGTGAACGACAACGTACGGAACGACGTGACCTTCGAACTCGTAAAGACCGGAATAGACCTTTGCGTAATTGAGTTGGTCGATACCTTCAGCAACGGACTTGAATGCTTGTGCAGGAGGATCGACTTTCGGATCGCTACCGAGGATATCGAGGACAATTTTGTACGTGGGCACACCCTGGTTGCCAGTCCCAGTGACGGTGCCATCGCAGATGATGAAGAGCAGCTTCTTTTTGTCATCGTAGTTTAAGAATGTCAAACTGTCCAATGCTTTGCGAAGCTGATCTTCTCCTTCTGTATACGCAGGGACTTGACAGATGACATACTTGTCTTGTCGAGCAGGAGACCGCTTGGAGCCGAGTTGCAGCGCAGCCAAGAACTTGACGAGGATAGTTGCGCAAATGATAATCGTAATCGTGAGTAGCAAGTAGTTGTTGACTTGGCATCGAGCTGATTGTCGAGGATCCGTTGTGCCGACGAAGAAGACGTTGTTCAAACATTGAAGATTGGTGGCCCGAGTCGTCGAGTTGATATTGAGTGCATGCCAAGCATCGCTGACGTCCTGTCCTGGATTTCCTTGGAACAATCCGGAGACTTGCTGATCGAGGAAGGTATAAGAACGATCGTTATTGAACGTCGCGAGCGTATCGAAATAATCTTGCAAGTTATAGACGTTGCCATTGATCACTGCCCAAGGTTTCCCTAGTTGTCCTTGCTCTTTCAGGTCATTCTTTTCCACTACCAAATTTCCTTTGTAATACTGCCTGATCTTTGGCAGGAACCTATATTGGTACCAAGAGATGTTGTATAGAGCAGTTGAGGTATCCCCCTGCGATGCAGGGCCACTGAAATGGATGGCGGTTGGATCCTGGATGAGCGAATTATTGAGATTGAGGGCAATGCGGTCGTTTGAGACGAGTCCAGGACAGCCTTGCGTCAACGGATACGGGAAATATTCGGTAAGATCTTGTCCTGCGAATTGTTGCATGTTTGTTGATGATGTCTGAGTGGCGGTATCCGAATGCTGCAGTCTCCAGAAATTGGAAATATCGTAGACTCGTCCTCGGACGCTGACGTAGAAATCATTTGATCCCTGATGTTCGCTTACCTCTGCTGAATTCCAGACCTTCCGATTAGATGCAAGTCATTGTCGTTGTTACCTTGTCAAATTCAGGACAAATCAACTTTTGAAGGAAGATGATATAGAAGATGATAGAGCTGCAGAGAAGGAAAATGAAGAAGCAGATGGTAACTTTTTCCCTCCATGCCATTTGCACGTCCTTCCGCTTCATCCGACCGACGTATCTCAAGATGAAGGAGGGGATGGGCCAAGTCAAAAACCAGACGACAAATACCCACAGTTTGCGAGTGGTTGTCGTCCTGATAACGTCGACATTTCTGGCTTCAACGTCGTTGGCATAGTTGATTCGCTCCTTCCCATCCATGCCGTAATAGTACTTGTCGGATGAGACGTGGGTGGGCTGTCGATCCTGAATAGAATCCAAAAGGCCCTCTCGACTCTCAGTAGTGGCAACTCCTCCACCGTAGAAACCCAACCCCGACGTAGACTCGTTCATGAGTGTTATCGGAGTTCCAGGAGTGTAAACGCCTCCTTCAGCACCAAGGAGCTCCTCGCTCCCTCGAGCACCGGCGATACAATCATCCAATTCGCCCTCGAGATTTTCCCAACCTAATTCTCCCACCCAAACTCGTTCGTTACCAACATACCATTCACCAACCGGGAGTTTTCTTCCATCCAAGAACCGAATGATTTTGTCACGGACGGTTATGTTGATCTCTGGCATGCGAGGAAAGATTGACGAATACCGTTCGTAGAATTCGGCAAGACCGAAATCGGTCGTGTAATCAGCCATCTTCCGTCGGGCGTGATGTTGGGCAAGATGGAACATGCGAACTTGAGATGAGACGAGGGACACGTCCCATGAAGTAGGATCAAAGACCTGGGATGAAGTGGGTTTGAGGGTGAACGTTGTCCAAACTCGGGCATTTTCCATCATTTTACATAATTCCGAAATTCGGGATCTGAGGACGGGTCGTTCGAGTTGCGAGAGGACACCAATCATGCCTTTTAGGAAACTTCCGTCTGAACCGAAGGATTCAATGACTTGTAAGATGTCTCCGGCAACGAAGCCTGCTTCGGCGTCATAAGGAACCCACTCTCCCATCGCAAAATTGTGTCGGATGGAAAGTTCGGTGGTGGAATCACATCGATAATTTGGCGTGAATACTTGGTTTGACAACGCTAACGTGAGGGAATCGGCAAGGTTGAGAGTTTCAGCTAGGGATCCAACCATGTCCATCAACTCGGCACAGCCTGATCTTAATATAGCAAGTCGAAGGTAAACATACTAGAATTGCTCTCTGAGCTCACTTTGGGGAGAACAATGCCATCGGCGATCATCTCGGCGTTCAATCCCTTCGATTCGTCGAAGGATTCTTTGTGCAATTGAAGTTCCAGCGATTCGGCGGTCCATCCTCGTGCGAATGCGCCATATCCTCTTTGTCCTCCACTTGGACTTGGAACCTCAATAATGGCGACCTGCGATCCAGGCTCGGTGTCTTTCGTCGTCGACAGTTGTGCATTAATGAAACTGATGACCCACTCAACGAGTAATCGATAAATGTTTTGAACGAATGAATCACGTATCTCGGCAGAAGTGATGTGGTGGACGAGTGTGTCGGGATCAAGGTCAAGAAGGGTGCACGCGTCTTCTAGTACATCGATATTCGTAACACCTTCGAGCGGAGATAATTTGAGATTGCCGAGGAGAAGGCATGCGGCAAGAGTTTGATAAATGCCTCGGAGATGACGTCCCTTTATGCCACAAATCCGCAGAGCCTCTCGAAAGTCGTCGGCAGCAGCAGCATCATCGACATTTAGATTCATATTGGATGGCAAATCCAGTGTTCCACTTTTCTTGAGATATTCGTATTGCTCGGGTCTGAGGAGGGACAAGTAGGATTGCTCTTGTGGAGTTGCGCCTCGAAGAAGCTGGTAGAAGACACCGAAAGTACGATGACCGGATTGTCTGGGAAGGTGGGTGAGACGTGAAGCGTCAACATATGGGGTGGATATCTTGGCAGACGCGATTGCGCCGTAAATATCTAGGGACAAGATGACATCGAGACCAGCATGGAAGGATGTGAACGGATTTGAGGGGGTGGCAGCGGAAGTGAGGGATGTAAGGATGGTCATGGAGGCATTGAGAATGGCAGTCGATTGGGTGGTTGTTGACTGTGAGGATGGCACAGCAGATGCGAGCGTGGTGATGTGGGAAACGATGTTCTCGACAGCCTTTGACTTGCCAGAGGCGGGGATTCCACTGTCGTCGTTAGCATCCATTCTCACTGTTACTGTAATGAGTGGTTCGTTACCTTACGACGACGACCTGCATTTCTGCCCGTCGTCGAGCATGTTCCCATACACGGTTTGCGAGTTCTCGCACGCCTGGCCCCTGTTCCTCGGTGACATCGTCCGAGTCGGGACGCGTGAAGCGGATGAGAGAGGAGCCGTGGAGCCAGATGGCAGCCTCGCCATTCTTGTAAGCGCGGTTGAGGGCCGTCAGAAGGCTGGCCGTCGAGGGCCCGCTGGGGCCTGCAGCAGCAGTGGGGTTGAGGTATGAGACAAGGAGCGAGTTGCGGGGAGAAGTGATCGAGGGGGTGCCCATCATCATGGTCGGGAAACAATCGCACTCAACGCAGACAGATCTTTCACATACACACAATTTCGAATCGAATGAAGGAGAAGCAGACCAAGACAGTCGTCCAGAACGAGCTCAGCAGGAGGGCATTTGACAAGGCATCGAACAGGGACGGCCGTGGTGCTGTGTTTGTGTGAGAGAGAAGAGAAAAGGGAGGGAAGCAGCTGATTGGGATGGTAATAATCGCTGCGCACTATTTTCTCGTCCGTTGTCTTAATAAGTGGATTTTATTATTTCTTTTTGTGGGTCGCCCGAGCAAAGGGGAGGGAATTGGATTGGGGAGACGAGGTTTGTGCGGAGGGGGGGAGCACCCTCTGCTCTATTTTTGGGACCAGGGGACTACACGTAAAGGGCGACACGCACGCAGGCAGGGACTAGGTAAGCATGCGCCAACCAAGCAGAGGCGACTGCGGAATCCGCTCGCGTTGATTGGCCAATTTCATATGCAAATTAAAATTAGCCGCCTAATTTTAGGAATCTTCATCGTTTGCTTGCAGTTGCAAATATATAAAAAAAATCCCTGTTGGACCGCTCAACGGCGCCATCGAAGCCACTGTCACCTGTGAAATGAACTCTATAAAAATCGGGTCCAATCGCCCTGCCAGCCAAGCGAAATAGTCTGTCGACCAGGGAGCTATATCCGCCGGGGCAAGTCGTCGTGCTTCGAAAGGTTTGTCGCTCCCAATAAACGGCCGGAAACCAGACGTTTCGGCCATTAGACGGTTCAATCGACGTCTAGAATATGAACTTTTATTGCAGTGGTAATTTTTTGATGCAAGATTGCATTCCATGCCGGTTACATATCTCCCAAATTTCAATGTCTACTTCGCCAGGTGACAGTGCCCATTGCCTACGACATCAATCGAACCACGTGCAAAGTTACTGTGGCAGCGTTGCCCCGACAACAGTGTTCGCGATGTCATGCCTAAACAGATTCTCTCGGCCCCGACGAAGTAAGTGGCCAATGCTGTAAATTGCATTCATGTGCTCGGGCCCAGTTTCCGAGCATAACCTTTACACGTCAACCAAAAAAGTGGATCGAGGGAGAAGTGAGCGAAAATGGGTTCGGCAGGCATAGTAAGGTTCCCATCGACTAGGATGCATGTTGGCAAAGAGAGGTAGGGAGCGCCTTGTACGCATTCCGGGCACCGAGGAAACGCTCGACGATCTACAGATCGACAGTGTTGTAAGGACCGCTGGCCGGAGCTCTGGTGATCCATCCCAGGTTTTCTTGTCGTAGCAGATCATCACGTACTTGCGCATCCTTAAGACAACGCAATTCTACCACAAATCCCATGGCCGAGCAAATAATAGGGCCCCCCAGACGGACTCTGCGCAGCTTGAGCCCATATGGCGCCTACTTTCCCGATTTTGATTCTGGCTGCACCAAACTGCCGAGTGAGCCGATAGGCCCCGTGCATTGGGCTGGCTTGCTTTGTGCGTCCAATCCCAGGTGGGGCAAGTGCAGAGCAAACCAGTGAGTGACGACTGGCGAGTCACGGTGGATGAATTAAATAAAAATCTCCGCCGTCCTCATCCCATTTATTCATTGTTCATCGACCGCTGTTGCCTGTCCAAGCAACGGACGCCGACTGCCCTCCCCCCCGGCAACTCCGCGGCGGCGCTCTCTCCCCTGCTCGCCCATTGTCCCCCTGTCGCCGCCGCGCTTGCTTTCGTTTTCGTCATCACCACCAAACTCGTCTCGTCCCTTCCTGTCGCTTCTCCTGTGCTCTTTTTGGTGGTGGGCACCCGCCGCTTGCAAGCTTTTACGGACGTCTCCAAAAAGTCGATTCGTGGTCTGTTCGGACTCTTTTAGCGTGGCAGCGGATCCCCAGCGCCTGAACGGAGAACGGGCCGGGAGCGTGTGGTTGTGGGCAACGCTTCCCCCTCGACCTTCTCTGCGTTCCCACCTCGCGCGGACTCTTCATCTGCGCGTGCAGCATTTCGGTTGAATCCTCCAAACACCCGTTCTCGTCTTCCCCGCTTACCCGTCTCCTCGCTCCCCTCCGCGGTGTCCCTCTCACCTTCGGAACCGGGTGAGACTCTGGAGCCCCAAGACTGGAGAAAGCTGGAGAGACTGACAACTTGCCCATTCAGAAAATGCAAACGCCGCCAAGGGCCCCTGCAGCTGCAAACAATGTTCGGCCTCGCTCCAAATCCTCCCGGTCGGAAGACAACAACAACGCTGACACATCTCGTCCATCCTCAGCTCGAAATGGTCCTGCCACCGTCCCGTCCTCTCCCTCCCTCCCGATAGGATACCCCCCTACAACCAATGCCAATGTCAATGCTGCCGTTGCCGCCCTTAGACAGCAAACCGCCTCACCTTCGTCCATAACGAGACCCAAATCCAATAGCCACAGCAAGCATAATAGTGATAATAGTAATACCCCGCGAAAGAACGGCAGACGACGATACACTCCCCGCCAAATCGCTCCCTCCGCCTTCCGTTCTCCTGCCCCTGCGGTGCCGACACAAGGCCCCTCGGCGTCCCCACAAAGTGCCTCGCCAAAGCCCGCTTCATCCGAATTAGACGTCGCGCAGTTCGTCGCTCTAACGCAGCAACTCAATGGACAAATGGACGGATTGGTTGATTATCAGCTACCTGGTGGGCGATGGGAAAGGTAATTGGCCTCCGCTGCCCCTCCCATGGCGGGTTGTCTAACGTTCCCTCGTTAGTGGAATATTATTTGTCGATGCGCCTACTCGCAGTCTCAATCGTCACTTTGGGTCAGAGGGGTACCAGCGCATTGTCGCCGACCTGCGCGGTTGCCGCGTCGATAAGCTGTATACCGAGGATGGCCAGGCGATGCTCGTCATCCGCATGTCCTCAAACAATATCGATGTAACCTTGCGTCCACCTCTAACCGATGTCGAAAAGTGGTTTGCTGCCCTGTACCGATGGCGTTCCGTGACCCGAAGTCCGTCGTCTAGGTCATTGCACAGCCAGGGTTCCAATAAGGTAGTCTTTTCATCTTGCGTCCTTAAGCTTAACATACAGTCTTCTGGCCAATCCGCTCTCGACACCCCAACACCCCTTCCCACTCAACGCCGCGTGCTCGACATAAAAATCGGTCCAATGTTGCTGCTCCCAAATCGTCGCGTTAAAACGATCTTAAAAGATAACGGGGTGCTTTCAATATTATCGGAAGGGGTATTGGATCTGCTCCACCATATCTAAAAACAGGGCCACCGTGGCGACGACGAACTGCTACTGTACAGCCTTCATTTGTATACACTGCAACGGTCCGCAATCCAGCTTGTCGACCCGTCCCTCTCCACACAACCGTATTCTTTCGTTATTCACGCTCGACTACGAGAGTCCAACTCTAAATCGTTTGAAATGAAAAAAATGCCGATCTATCTCGCCCTAGACAGCAGAATACAGATGGAAGTATGGTTTGTGTTATTACGATGTTACGCCATACCAGAACTTTACGGACCTCCTTCCCCGGACCCGCTCGACGCTTTTCGATGTCATCGATCTCTATCATTGAAAATTATTGAAGGCAGGGGCCTGCATCGTCCCGTCGGCGCAGGAGATTCCTTGAAAGAAAAGGACCTCGATTTTTATTGCGAGATCCTTATTGACGGTGAAATTCGCGGAAAGACTAGTATCAAAAGGAGCACTCTTCGTCCCTTCTGGTCCGAGGACTTTGAATTACCGTAATATTCCGATCGTCATTGCGGCGCTGATCATAGCGATCTTCAAGAACATATTGACAATGTTGCTGTCCACGTCAGATACATTCGCAGGAATCAGGATTTGTTGCTCGGCACCGTCATTCTCGAGGTCATGGACTCGGAACTCGGGACAAGCAATCAAGAATGGCATCCTGTGATATATACTGCTCGAGACGGTCTCAATGTTGAACAGGTCGGCGAATTGGATATTAAATTCAAGCTCCAAGAATTACCTATCCTAATGAACAGCGACTATGACGAGATCAAGAAGGTGTGTTAATCTTCTTTTTTGGTTTTCTAACTCTCAGCTTCTGCTGGATTTCAGCAATGGTCTCACACTCGAAATCGCCAAAACCGTACAAGATTTAGACAATGTTGCCGATCGTCTCGTCCATATCTTCATCGCTGAAAATGTCGCGGTCGATTGGCTCACTTACCTTGCAGAGGACGAGATAACAGCACAATTTACAAATCTAAAACCTGTTCCCCCTTCCTCGGACGAGCCGGATCAAGGTCGATCTGAAGACGCTGAAGCTCATCAACAGCAAATTTTAAAACAGGAGGCTACTCGGACTCTGTTTCGGGGAAACACGCTGCTCACCAAGTCACTCATGAAGTTCATGGAAAAGGTCGGCAAAGACTATTTGGAAGAGACCCTTGGACCATATTTACGACATGTTGTTGCCAATGCATCCCTCGAGTCGTGTGAAGTAATTATCCTCCTCAATTTGTTGTCTGAGAATCACAGGTCGATCCAGCACATTTGAAACCTGGCGACGATCTTGATGAAAATTGGGGACGGTTGCTTGCGCATATCCGTCGAGTGTGGGATCGAATACTCAACTCCGCGTCTTCTTGCCCTGCCGAGTTCAAGATCATCTTTTCACGGATTCAAGAGAAGGTCATCGAAGCCGCCGGAAACATTCCAGCGATCACGTTCGCGCGGTACACATGCATTTCGGCATTCATATTCTTGCGATTCTTCATGCCCGTCTGTTTGAATCCGAGTATATGCGGAATCATTCGTCAACCGCCCGATGAAACTCAACGTCGAACATTACTCTTGATCTCAAAGGGATTACAGGGAGTATCGAATATGAGCGGGTATGGTGGAAAGGAAAAGTGGATCCTTCGTATGGCAACGCTGAGTGCGGAATACGAAGATCGTTTTACGGCGTTCATCGACGAAATTTGCGATACAACGGGTTTAAGCGGGCCCAGGCAGCCGGCTCAGTACGGCGGTCCGGCCCTCGTCAAATCCAGACTCGATCATCTCAGCCAGGAGGGAATTCCAACATTACCCTTCTTAATCGACGAATCTCGCGAATTTGCCGGACTTGTAAAATTGTGGAATCGCCAGTTATTTCCGCCTACAACCGCCACCCAAAGACATCATTCAATCGATGTCGGTAAGTTGAGCGAAGCGGCTCGAGCCTTTCACTCGGCTTGCGTGCAACTCAACATTAAAACTTTAAATTTGGTGGACACAGCTGTCGAACGAGAAGATGAGGTGTTATCAGAGACCGAAATTGTTGTTGAAGAGGAAATCGTTGCTGGTATGGCAGAAATATCTGTCGCGCCAATTGGCCAATCGGGAGGGAGTCTGCGACTTTCAAAGAAAGACGTTCGACCCCGAGCATCGTTCACACAGGACGAAGAGCATAGCTCGAGCCCTCCGAAAAGAGGCCTTGATGCTGTGTGGCCGGGATTCTTTCGGAAACGTCCTGGCGATAAAGAAAAGGGTGGCGATAAGGATCGATATTGATGCGAATGGTCCGATACGTCTTCTTCCCGGGGTCGCTGCGGTTGGATGTAGTAGTTTCATGTGTATTAAGGCTTGTAAGATATCCTCGCAATGGGGTCTGGGTCGACGACACTTTAGAGTAGTCATGTCTTGGAGTTATACCTGGCAGACATGTATAAATTACGCCTTTGCAGTTGAGCTATGTATGGCATCCCCATCCGCTTGCATAAAATAGCGACTCGTGTTTATCCGAGAGTGAACCAGTTTGTCATTGCTTCCCTCGTTCCTCACTTGCGACACGTCCGAAGACGCAGAGCCGCTGGCAAAGGAAGTTCTACCACTCCGAGTCTTCAGCGACGAAACCACGTGGAAATATAGTGTGAAAGACTATAGGGGGCGAAATACTCTGCGGTGATGATTCTTATCTCGAAATTCACCCGTAACTGCCAAGAGAGCCAAACAAAATTTTCACATTCCGTTCCTGTTCAATTATTGGGATTCTCACATTTTTAAAATGTTCGTTGAGATTGTCGTGGTCGACGATCTACGAATTTTCAGACCTCCTTGACAAGTTCAATCGCTAAGCCATGGCTGAAGACAACCAAACCCCAGCAGAGGAGGATAAGCTCCTCGGTGTCAAATACTCCAAGCCGCCACTTCCGTTCTGCCCCCCACCAGGATGCGAATGTCCAGCCTTTTACGAAAAGCAAGATGTCGAAAATTACCACCAACTACAAGACATCCAAAACCGCAATAAACATATTGCCGCAGAGCTTGTCCATGGAGATTCCCACATGAATCAGGCGGAACGAGCTTTTGATCTTTATGCACACCGTTTGTCAGATCATGTTGATGCGATAATGAAAGAGAAAGCGAAGGGTAGTGTTTGGGAAAGGTTATCTTTTGTGACGCAAATTACTCTGGTGGGATTGGTTGCACTCCAGGTCTTTCGGGGAGGAAAGTGGGTCCTTGAGCGGGTGTGGGAGAAGTTGAAAGAAGTTGAGGATGAGCAGCGGAGACAGCAACAGCTGCACAGATCGCAGCAAGGAGGGAAAAGAAATCATGCACGAGAAATACAGATACGATATGAGCGATTAGCTGAGGACTGATTGAGGATAATTAACACAAGGGAGTCATGACCTTGAATTCCCCATCCATTGTCCCAGAAAGTTGTATAACAGATCCATATCCCATGAGCCTATTGCGTATCCCTGTTAACAGTGCGGAGCCGGGCACCTCAGGCAAGATCTTGTTATTGCCATTGAACCTTTGAACCAGTGAACCTTTGCCCACAGATGACCCTCCCATGACATAGGGTCACTTTCCACAATGCCCCTTACGTGGCCAATGATTTTTAGTGGCAAGATTTTCCATTCATGGACAATTCTTTGACACGAGAGACCAGAAGGGACGGGTTCGGTACCAAGGTCATGCAAGTATAGAAGCGCGAGGCCTAGATATGCCGCTCAAGGGGCAGTTGACTCGAGGAACCATCGTGAGATGGCGGGATTTCAAGATGGTTTTCTCCTGGCGAACAAACACTCACGGTGGGGTTGGGATGCTGCAAGCTTGACCATATATTCGGTCTTCTTGCTTTTTGGCATGACAGATAGATATCAGACAAAACGGCGCAACTTTCCTTCCGGCTCCTGCTGTCAATCAGAACCCCATATATTTCCAACGACGGGCGATTGCTTCGTGGCAGTCTGAATTTCGGGGTTTCGAGAAGCTCTTCACAGACGAAAGCCACACCAGGGAAGTGCCTACTAGCATGTCCCACCAATTCGCTGAGGAGGATCTCTAATTGTTGTCTAGAAAGTTAAAGGTAAAATCGTCCTCGTTAGATTGTCGCCCCCTGCATCATCAACTGCCTTGATGCTGATAGTCACGTCAACCACGTCAGTCCGCATATTGGCCTAAACCCCGAAGTTGTCCACGGCAAGGCCAAGGGAGAAATCACAACCTACAAAGACAAGTGATTCGACGAGACTGGCCGTGGGGCGTGGAATTATATCTCGCCGCCAATGATTCTCGTGAGGCTCTAACGTGAGCATGGAACCTTTGCAAGGAAGGACGGATCCCGGTTAATGTTGCTAATGTACCAAGTGACCGTAATTTTATTTTGGGAGTGTACAAATGGACGGTTTGTTACAAGCAGTCACTACGAATGGACTGGTACCCTTGACTTTATCCCTCCCGGCTGGGAGATATCCTTACCAAGCTCATCCAGGACTTGAGCATAATGCATTGCACGTTAGCTTCGGCCCCCTTTATGCTCTCTATTGTGTTGCACATATTGCTTCTCGTAGTTTGATGGAATGTTAAATTACAAGTGCCTGGTGCTGAATTCCTACATTTAATCTTATCAATGAGATATTCTAAAGGCGGGTTAATGGAGAGATACTACCGGATATCGCCGAGTTTATGTGCTGCAAGATTGTTATTACGGAGCATTCGGGGAAGCAATAAAATGAAATATATGAGGGATCAGCTTTGGTAACGATGGAAATTCATTGAACGAAGTCGAATAGTAGCGGAGGCAAGAGAACGAGGAATCGCGAGGAAGACCGCCAACCCAGCCGTCGGGATTTGGAAGGGCGAACGCTTCCTCACCAATAGAGGCAGAATAAAAGGAATCCTACGAAAAGTCTGAGGAATTGCCTCATGTGTGTGTGCTCTGAAGTAGATTGCCAGTACATCCATGGTGCACTAGGCAACTAGCGTTATCATATAATCCTACCCCGGCCTTTCCACTCATTCGAGCAATTAAAATTGTCACCCTTCAGCGTAAGGA
>Ga0335081_10007699_pt1 | contig 17232 bp, 23 predicted proteins | sample Lox_Sample_35_FD_206713 | JGI IMG/M metagenome (GOLD analysis project Ga0335081, IMG submission 206713) | Soil microbial communities from Loxahatchee National Wildlife Refuge, Florida, United States - Lox_Sample_3.5 | ecosystem: Environmental > Terrestrial > Soil > Wetlands | place: USA... | reverse complement strand
TGCGTTAAGGGTTGTCATGATGCCGTATGCTAATTCTGGGTTAGCGTCAACGTCGAAGGCACTTATCTGCCATAGAACCTTTCCAGTTGTAGTGTTCAAAGCCAGTTGCTGTGCTCCAAGGAACAGGGGCGGTGCATATTCATGTCCTTCGCAGAGGAATTCTACTCCGCCGCCACCTCCGATGCCAGTTTGTACCCATATAGGCCAAACGCCATATGGAGTGTTAGTTCCAGCATCGCCGGTGATTTGGGTTGTGTTGGTGTACCAGTTGAGAGCGCCCGTTAATGCGTTTAGGGACCAGATGTCTCCACCGAAACCAAAGAGAAGGAAGTTATCGCCGTAAAGGTTTCCTTTGATTCCGCCGACGGTGTCGTAAGGATTGATGGGTGCGCCATTAAGGCCTTTAAGTGTTGTAGTCCATACTTGCTTGCCTGTGGTAACGCTGAAAGCTGAAACTTGACCCGTCTCTTTGACAACTGCGAGATAGATTCCGTCGCCGACGTTGCCATAGTTGTCTAGGTCGACTGCTGCGTAGGGTGTGAAGGTTTGGTTTGATACGAATAGTTGCTGTCCAGTAGTTGTGCTGTAGCCTGTATACATCACGAATCCTGTCTGGAAGTAGTTTGTGAGTCCCAAGTTAGCTTCTGCATAAAGTATTACTACACCGCTGTCGACGCCCTTGATCGTCCAAGTGTTTGGCAACGTCGCAATGTTTGCATAAGACCCAACTGGAACAGTGCCAGGTAGTTGCCATGCGGATTGTATTCCGTCTGAAAATGGAATTAGAGTGCCTTGTGGGGGTCTCCATTGCCAACCTGAAGCCGCAGCGACTGCCCAACCAGAGCCTACCATAATGGCTTGTGTTGAGTTCCAACATTCGAGTAGTGAGTTGCCTGCTGTATTAGTGACTTTTGTGGGTGCTGGTCCAGTAACCGGCAGAATTGTTCCGTAGATTGTTTGTGTGCCAACGGTGGTATTAGTGTAGTAAGATACTATATCTCCGGTTGCGTCTACGGTGTTTCCATAACTGAAGCCTGTGCCGTTTACTACGCTGAGTATATATTTACCGGTCATGGCGTCAAACAAGTTTAGCGTTGTTGTTCCTGGCTGAATAGAAGTTGGAGGGATCCAAGCGGGGGTTCCTGATGTCCATAGATATGCAAGTCCGCCGTATTGGTTAGGTGATACGTAATCGAGTACTTGACCGCATGCCAAAGGCGTAACTACACCAGCTGTTGTCAACATGTTAAAAGATGGACTACCACCGCCGTAGTTGCTTGCATCGTCAGTCCATACTGTTTGTCCAGTGTACAAGTTAACACAAACGTTTGCAATAGGACTAGTGGAACTTCCTGGGAATTCAGTGTAGTAGAGGAAGCCGTTGATAACTATTGGAAGATATTTTCGCTCGTACTGAGAGGTTGAGTAGTAGTTGCCGTAGGTTGTTGTTCCGCCAGCATCTCCGCCGATTGCACCTCCGAAAGCCACTGGTCTTGTCCACATGATGTGTGATGTGAGCGGTGCTGTAGTGTATGGGTTGAAGTTTGTGGTTGTATTGTAGTTGGAAGCGCCTTTGCCTGCACTATAACCCATGTATAAGCCGAGGTAAGGACCGCCAATTGCGTACCAATTGTTGACGTTCAATGCGTTTATGGGGGTCTGCCAGTAATTTGTTGGAAGGGGGGAAACTGAAACTCCTGTTGCTGGCTGCTGCTGCACCGTAAGCGTAGCAACGGGACTAGTGGCGGGCAAGATAGTGTCGTTAATATAGTTAGCGTTGTTGATGATGCCTGCTCCGAATGAGTTTTCAGTTGACCCGGTTATTGTTTCTCCTGGGAAGGTCATCTGGAAACTGTAGGTTCCTGTTTCTGAAGGTGTGAAGCGGGTACTCGTTCCTCCTGTGTCATCAGAGACAAAGGGTCCCAATGTTGAATTGGTTCCATCTGGCGCTGTAACGTGTACAGTGAATGGACCAAATCTGTCTCCATATGGGCCGTCTGCTGTCATTGGTGGTTGATTAAGCCAGAAGCCTATTGTAACAGGTTGACCGACGCCTGCGGGGCTGGGTGCAACGTTGATGAAAGCGAAAAGCTGAATTTGCCATGGCGGAGTGTGCGCGCTAGCATTTTTTATTAGTGTTGTTGAAGCTGCCATTGAAAGTATAAAGAATACGCAGATAATAATAGCTGCAATTTTGTTTCTTAAAATATTCATTTTTCTTTTTTCTCCTTTTTTGGACGAGAGCATTAAACTCTCGTTCTGACCTTTCTCGTAAGCAATTTCCCTAATAAAACTTGTGATCAAGACAAAAAGTTGAACTTTCAAGTAAATTGACGAGAAATCCTCAAAAAAGAATGTAGAAGTGTCTTGTTTATGCTATTCGCCTAGGATCCGTCTGAAGGCTGGGTACATTTCTGCGGCGCGTTCCTGCATTAGCAATTCATAGTATTGGTAAATGATGCCTACTGACAGGAGTATTCCTGTTCCTGTTCCGAATGTTCCGAAGAAGTCTGCACTTGCTGCCACTAGTCCGACAATGATTCCGCCGAGTACTGTGACTACTGGTATGTAACGTTTAAGGACTGATTCGATTGGTCTTCCTGATCTTCGGTAACCGGGGATCTGCATGCCTGAATCCATGAGTTGCTGTGCGACTTTTGCTGGTCCTAAGCCGCCGACTTCGAGCCATATCAGTGAGAAGACGGCGCAGAAGGCGACTAGGATGCCTAAGTAGCATGCGGCTCTTATGGGGTCAGCGGCGACCTGTTGAATGTTTGCAGGTGCAGTGACTAAGTATGCTAGACCGCTTACAGGTGCTACGCTGGTGCTGCCGGTTGACGTGTTAACTGTCGCGTTGAATTGTCCTATTAAGGAAAATAGGAGGCTGTGTGCTGAAGGCGGCGGGCTACCTAATTGGCTCCAGAGCAGTTGGGTGAAGAAATATACGTTTGCGAATAAGGCTGATGCAAATATGACTGGTAAGTTAGAGACGTACAGCAGTTTAATTGGGTATCTACTTCGGAACCCTTTATAGCCTGCGTAACTCATTGGAAGCTCAATTCTTACTCCGTTAAGATAGATGACCACCATGAACGCTGTTACGGTTGCGATGAACCCGATTAAGGAGGGGTATACTCCGGATTTTAGACCAACTATCCAAGTTAATAGTGAGATACCGTGGTGAAGAAACGCGTTTAGTGAACCGATGAACAATCCTGTTGCTGGTGAAAACATGTCCCAGACTACTGATTGGGCTACACCTGCCATGATGAAGAGGCTGATTCCACTGCCTAGACCCCAGCCTTTCTGGATAAGTTCATCCATAAGCATAACCATGAGTCCAGCGGCTAGAAGCTGGAAGAATATAATGAATGCGGTTGACCCACTAAGAGAGCCGAACATGCCGCTTATGATGTAGGCCGCGGCTTGGATTCCGGTTAGGAGGATGCTGAAGACTTTGCTGGCGGAGGTGAATAGTCCTCTATCCTCTGAGTTTGACATGTCGCATTGGATAATTGATGAGCCTGCGAGTAACTGCAGAATCAAACCAGCTGTGACGATGGGTCCAATGCCTAACTGCATTAGTGTTCCATTGTTAGATGCGAAAATGACTCTTAATTGGCTAAATGAACTTGAAACTGAAGATGAAATCCCATAGAGGGGGATTTGTGACATTACAAGGAAAATAACTAAGGTTGTACCTGTCCAGAAGATTTTCTCGTTAAAACTTACTTTTCGCTCAGGCTTCTTAATTTCAGGCAATACCCTTCCAATAGGCTTAAAAAGGCTAAGGAATCTTCCGGGCATTTAGCAGCGTTACTCTCCGTTAACTGGGGAGCCTACGATTTCTCCGCCTGCTTTTTGGATTTTTTCAGCTGCAGATTTCGAGTAGGAGGGCACTTGAACGGTTAAAGCCTTTGTGACTTTTCCAGTTCCCAAAAGTTTGGTGTAGCCCAAAGCTGCCAGGTCAATTTGAGGCTTTTCTTGCTGGCTTACCTGCGCTAATTCTTCAAGTTTTTTGAGGTTAATTGTGTTTTCGCGGCGATGAACACTTTGCGGTGATGTAAAGCCATTCTTGCCGAAGTAGTCAGGTTCATGAGTTACGACGTAGCTCCACAAGTGTTTGTGTCGCCCAACTTTCCGGTGTCCTTTAGAACCTGAGTCTCGGTGCTGGCCTATCCTACCGTAGCCTTGAGTTCTTGAGCCTCTAAATTTTCGTATTTTTCTGAGTTTATGCGGCATTTTGGTCAGCTTCTTTGTTTATTGCTGTTTCAGCTTTTCTTAACTTGATTTCTAGCACACCATTCTTGATTTTGGTGTACATGACGTCTGGAATCACTACCTTCGGAAGATTTAAACTTTTATAGTATCTTCGATCTTTCGATTTTGCCGACAGCGTGATTTTCTGGTCTTTCACATGAATTTTGAGGGTATCCTTATTAAACCCTGTGATTTCTGCTACGACAGTTATGAAATTGCTTTCTTGAAAAATGTCAATCAGAGGCTTCGGCTCTTGGAAATTGCGTTCAGCAAAGTTTTTGTTTGGCCGAAAGCTTGCGGGAACAGATATGGACTTTATGCGGTAAGCATGTTCGGGCCGGATCATCTGTGATTTGTTACCTTTAGATGTCTGGTTGTTAAAATCTAGCCATTTACGGTTTTTTGCGCTTCTACGCCATTTTGCACTCATGTCTCTCCCCTCCAATACCTAACGGATTTCAGACTCGTAACTATAAAACATATCGCACATAAAAGAAGAGAAAACAAGCAGTTTGCCTGAAGCTGTTTTCAATCAAAAATGACGGTTGAGTGCCTTTTTAACCCCAAACGCGATTGAGAAAACAACATACTTCGCCTCAAAGCGCGTTGAACTAATGATTTATTAAGAAAATACTAAGAAAACAAAAAAGAAAATTATGTTAACGCAGATTAAATCATGCGTTTTACTAGTGCGTTTATTGCTTCTCCGCGGTAGCCTGCTTCGCCGCCTGCTCTGAAGCTTTTCTTGGTTTTGCCTTTGTAGCCTTTGCTTGGTGGATGCAGTTTGAAAAGAGGTTGGACATCAGGCAATTTTTGGAATGCGACTTTGCAGTTTACTATGGCTTCGGCTAAGTCGTCAAAAGATTTGTAGCCTGCTTTTTGTATGTATTCGTCAGTGAGTTTTTTGCTTCCGGCTAGTTTTGCGCGTTTTTGCAGCATCATGGAGACGAGTTCTTTTGTGGGTTCGCCCCAAGTTACGTAGTTGTTTACTCGTTGTAGCATTCCAAGGTAAGCTGGTCGGCTGTCAAGAAGCAAACCGTGGTTAGTATGGGTTAAGTGTAGCAGCTCAAGGGTTTCGCGTACTTCTCGTTGGGCACTTACTGTTCCTCGAACTCTAACGGCCACGAGGCATTTGCATTCGTCAGTTTTCTGTGCCATTTTACTGCACCCAGTCCACTTGAGTAATCAAGTTGTATGTTTTTCTTAATCCGTCGAAGATTGCGCATGCATATGAGGGTACTGTTCTTGTTGAACCGTAACTTCTCATCCAGAGATCTTTGACTCCTGCTAAACCCAAGATGACTTTGGCTACTTCGCTTGATACCAAGCCTAAGCCTCTGGGTCCTGGAACTATGACTACTCGAACGCCGCCGCATTTTCCTTCTACTTGGAATGGAACCGAATGTGGTTTTCCGCATCCGCATTCCCAACTTCCGCATCCACGCTTCACTGGGATAATGTTTAAGCGGGCGTTCGCGGCTGCTTTTTCAATGGCGTTTCGCACTTGACTGGCCTTTCCTGAGCCTAAGCCGATGTAGCCGTCCCTGTTCCCGACTGCGACGATTGCTTTGAATCGAGATTTTTCGCCTGCGTCAGTTTGTTTCTGTACTAAGTTAACGTTTATGACTTCTTCTTGCAGGTCAGGAATCAGGGAGTCGACGATTTGAGATTCTGAAATTTTTATTCCGCTTAGGAAGACATCTTCTATTGTTGTTATTTTGCCTTCCTGGATCATTTTACCCAATCGGGTTTTCGCTACCCATGTTTCCAGGTTACTTTTACTGTCTCGTCTTTGCATTTGACTCATGCTTTCTTTCCACCTTTTTTAGTTGCCTTTTCTTTCGCGGCTTTTGGAGCTTTTTCTTTTGGCACTTTAGCTGCTTTCGGTTTGGGTGCAGCTTCAGCCGCCGCAGGTTTGCCGCCTTTGAAGGCCGCTGTGATTTCGCCTTTTACCTTGGTAAAGTGTTCAGGAAGTTTCTCAGGTGCTACTCCTTGCGCGATGTACTTTGAGAATTTTGCATTGTATTCTTCTGACCCCACGCCTAAGCTTTTTGCGTACTTTGCAATGTGCTCGCCTTTCATGCGTTCCTTTACGATTTTTTCCTCGCTGTGGGGAACATCCAAGCCGGCATCTACAACGCCGCTTAATGCAGCGAAGATTTTGGCGCCTTTAGTGGGGGCAATCAAGCCTATGTCTAAGATGGCTTCTCTTATCCCATTGGCTTTCGCCTTTAGACCACAAAGATATCCCGTAAGGTAAGCTGCTGAAATGTTTCCGCTTGGAGCTTTCCACCCGTAGGTTTTGGCTAATTCGCGGCTGTTAGCTGCGGCTAACACTTCGTCGCCGTGAGGTTTAGCAATCGCTATTTGAACTGTCATGTTTTTCAATGATGGGCGTGTGATGAGCCGGGGTCTTCCGGAAGTAACCAGAGCCTTGCGTGCTTGATAATCAGTTTTTCCTTCCCGTCTACGTCTTAATTTTACTCTGTAATGGCCGGTTTTCGCCAACTTAACGTTTCCTCCATAAATCGTTAGCTTTTAGATTTCGTTCCAGTTCAGCTATTGATTGGAATCTGCCGCTGCCAGCCATTCTGTAATATTGGCTGTATGTTTCTTCTGTTATTGTTCTGGCTGCCTTTAGCTCGCGGAGTTTGCGTCTGAGAGACCGGATTCTTATCATCCAAGCCTGTTTCTGGGTTACTTTTGCGAAGCCTGCTCCGGTTATGCTGCCGGGTCCGCTTCGTCTGCCTTTGACTTTTTTGGCTCTGATGGTTTTTGCCCGTGCTCTGCTAACGCCTTTCACAGGCGTAGAAACGATAACTCTCTCATGAATTAGTTTTCTAACTTCCTCGCGCGTAATTGCGCCTTCAACGTCATCGAGGAATTCAGGGTTAATCCATACGCGGTTTTTCCCAATCTTTAGGATTTGAGCTGCTAAACGCCGCTGGCTTGTTAGGTTAGTCATTGTTTTTCTTCTCCTTCTTTATCTTCTATTGTATCTTGTTTAGGCTTGGATTTTTTGGGTTTCTTAGCCTTCTTTGGCTTTTCTTCTTCTGCTACCGTTTCTTCGGCTTCTTCAGTGTGCTCTTCACCCTCAGGGGCTTCTTTCGCTTCGGCTTCTGCTTCTTCTTCTTCTTCGGCTTCTGCTTCTTCTTCTGCCTGTTCTATCTCTTCGCCTTCAGCGTCTTCCCCGCCCTCTTTGTTTTCAGGTGCTGCAGACACTTTGACGTTTAGGATTTTAATGTAAAGTTTTTTGGCTTCTGCGATGATAAGAGCGCGTTTTCTTTTGCCAACTGTGTGCGCTATGCGTGCGGCTTGCGTGTTAGCGTCGATTTTTGATAAGTCTTCAACGTTGAAAACTATTACTTCTCTGAAGCCTGAAGGATGTAGTCCTCTGGCGATTTTCGGTCCCTTGTAACCTGTGCTGCAACCTGGAGGCCAACCCTTGATTTTTCGGCGGATTTTGTTGTCTAATCCTCTTGGTCTTCGCCAGCTTAAGCTGAATCTGTCATACTTCCAGCTTTCAGCTCTTACAAAAGAGGGTTTCTTGTTTCTTGCACGTGCTCTAAGTCTGAGAGCTTCGCGTGAAGGTTTAAGTTTCTTTTCAGTTTTTTCTGCGGCCATTAAGCAACTCCCTCGTTTCTTTCATAAACGTATATGCCGTCAAGGAAAACTCGTGGGTCTTTTCCTCTTACTCGGGTGGCTTGCTCAATGTTGGCGGAGGTTTGGCTTACGTCTTCTAGATTGGCGCCTTCGACTATGATATCGTCAGGTTCAATCTTGATTTTGACGTCGCCTAAAGTTTTCACCCTGCGTTCTCTTCGTTCGCCAGTGAAGTTTTCGATCAGAATTTCTTTGCCTTGAACTTTTACTGAGATTGGAAAGTGGGAGAAAACGATTTTCAGCTTGTACGAGTAGCCTTTTGTGACGCCGGTTATCATGTTTTGAATGTGCGAGTGTATTGTTCCTACTAGAGCAGCTTCCTTCTTGCGTGGCCACTTTGCCCAAACCCGGATTTTTTTCCCTTCGCCTTCTATTGAGATTGAAGCAAAAGAGAAATCACGTGTCAAAGATCCCTTTTCGCCCTTGAAGCTTATTTTTTTGCCGTCCATAGTGACGTCTACGTTATCGGGAACCTGAATTGTTTTGGATATTTCTGGAAGCCGCATAAATTATACCTCTAATAAACGAAGGCCAGCAGCCTTCCTCCAAGATTCTTTTCCTCTGCGTCTCTGTGGGCTATCACGCCTTTGGAAGTGGAAACAACCATTAGCCCAACGTCTCTAGATGGAAGGAACTTCTTTTCCCAATCTTCGAATTCGCCCACTTTGGCTGGGTAGCGAGGCTTTATTGGTCCACATTTGTTTATTCTGCCGAGCAATTGAACTTTGAATTTGCCTGATCGACCATCGTCGATAAACTCGAATTCGCCTATGTAGCCGTTTAGCTGCATTATGCGAAGGACTCGCCCAAGAAGTTTAGAAGCAGGGCTAATTATGCATTCACGCTTGTTTCGCATCTCATTGTTTATGATGGTTATCAAACCATTCGTTAAAGTGTCCATGTTTTTCTGCTCCTACTCATATTTCTTGAATCCAAGTTTCGGGGCTGCTTCCCTGAAACAGTGCCTACATAGATATAAATCGTACCGTCGAATAACCGGTCCATACGAGCCGCATCTTACGCACGGTCTTGAGCCTTTTCCGAATTTCCGCACTTTCTTAACTTGCTGTTTTCCCATACATTCATCCTCTGTCCTAAACGATTTCTACTCCCAATGTTTTTCTGATGAAAACAACTGATTCTTCAGGTGTCAACATGTGGCTTGCGCCAATAGGATGATTCTCTTTCCTCCGATTCTTTATCCGCTGACCAGGACGATTTACCGTTACACAAATGTCCATGCCGAATATTCCGATTTCAGGGTCATATTTCACGCCTGGAATCTCAATGTGTTCCTTCAGACCGAACGCAAAGTTACCGCGGACGTCAAAGGCTGATTTGGAGACTTTATTGTCAACAACAGGTAGAACTTTCTTGAGGAAATCGATTGCCGCTTGCTTTCGCATAGTTACGACAACAGCAATTGATTCTCCTTCACGTATGCCAAAGTCTCTGATGGTTTTCTTCGCTTTCTTTTTAACGGGAGTTTGACCTGTGATTTCTTTAAGCACCTTATTTGCTTTTTCAAGTGGTTCACCTGATTTTCCAACGTTAAGGTTCACCACGACTTTTTCGATACGTGGCTGAAGCATCGGATGCTCTTCCCAATTCTTAATGACTGCTTCCTCAGACAACTGCGTTTACCTCCGTTAAACCTATGAGCGGGTCGTTTTCACCTATTGAAAAGATAAAGTCCAAAATTGTTTGGTAACGAACACCATTCGCATCTTCGATAACTACTAGCGCTTGGCGGCGTTTTTTGGCTTCAGTTTTTTCTATCTCGACGATTTTTCCTTGTTTGCCGATGTTTTTTCCACCTGTAATGATGGCCAAGTTCCCTTCCTTTGTTTTCAGGGTAGATACAACTTGTTTATCCGGGTAAGTGACTTTGAGAATGTCGAAGGTCTCGTAAGTGACTTCAATGGGCTTCTTGATGTCCGCAACCTTCACAATCATGTTTGATCCATCGTGGAAGGCGATTTGCACGCCGTTCTTAACAGTTGTTTTGTCTTCGACGCGAATCAGCTTGAAGTTTGCTTCTTCCTTGCTGATTGGATTCAATACAAGCCCTTTGTGAGATGGCATCACACGGTAGTATTTGTCAGCTTGAGGCATTGAGATGACATCCATCAGCCCAACTGGGAAATCATCTTTGCGTCGGATTGTTCCGTCGACAAGTAGTTTGCCTTCTGATAGGATCATTTTGGCTTCTTTGCGGGTCTGTGCAACGCCGAGCATGTCTCGTAGAACAAGCGTTAAGGGTAAGCAGCTTTCGAGTGAGTGTGAACCCGACGAGGGCTTCACTATCCAAGGCATCTCTTTCCTGTGAATTGGCCAGAATCTTGGAGCTGGCTTACGTTTCAATCTTGCAGTTTTTCCTTTTTTACCCAAATTATTGTCCTCCTTCAGCTTCTTCGGAAGCTTTACGTTTGGCGCGCGGTTTAGCCGCCGTATTCTTAGCCGCTGCTTTTTTGGCAGGTGCTTCTTTTTCTACAGCGGTTTCCTTCGCTGCTGCCTTCGGCTTTGCCATTTTCTTCGCGGGCGCCTTTTCTTCTTTTTCGGTTATTTTTTCCTCTGGAACTTCTTCTTTGGCAACGGGTTTCTTCCCAGTTTTTGCGGTCGGCTTCTTTGCATGCGGTTTCTTTGCCGTTACTTCTTTAGGTGCTTCCTCAACTTCTGCGACTTCTTCAGTGGGAGTTTGTTCCTTCGCGATTTCAGGTGCTGCTTCTTCTGCTGGTTTTTCTTCAACGACTTCTGCGAGTTTTTCTGGCTGCACAGGTGCCTCTTTGGCTGTCTTCGGCGCTGCGGCTTTCGGCTTGGCTTCTTTCTCGGGCTTTTCTGCTTCTTTCTTTCTGGTAAGAATGTCTTTGCGCCATTTGTCTTCTAAGTTGAGGCTTCTTATTTGAACTTTAGATGGGTGAATGGGAAGGAAAATGTTGGTTCCATCAACTTTTTCCCGTGTTAATCCTTCCATGTAAATTCGGTATTCTTTTAAGGCGACGCGTGAAACTTTGCCTTCAAAACCCTTGTTATCTCCGCGCATGATGCGGACGGTGTCGCCTTTTCTGACTGGGAGAGTTTTGGCACCTCTTGAGGCAGCAAGCTCACTTGAAAGTGGAGCTGACATGAGCCTGTGACGAATATGGGCAGGAGCATTAAAAAGCCTCTTGCGTTGTTTGCCCGGATTTTTTACACGTTTTGTCTTCTGCATAATCTTGCACCTACACTATGATACTTGAGGCACTTGCGATTCTTGGCCATCTCTCGGCTGCCTCTCTTGCTACTGGACCCCTGATTTCTGAGCCTTTCATTTCGCCTTCCGGAGTTATGATTACTGCCGCATTGTCTTCAAACTGCACCCAGACACCGTCGACACGTCGGAAAGTTTTTCTTTGACGGACAACGACTGCTTGGAAAATCTTTTTCCTCATGTCGGGTGAACCCTGCCTAACAGAAACCGTGACTTTATCTCCCACAGTGGCCGATGGATAACGTCTAAGCCTTCCTTTGTAGCCCATGGCTTGGATTAAACGTAGAACCCGTGCACCAGTGTTATCGGCGCATTTCATTTCTGAACCTGCCAGTAAGCCACGGCTAATCTTGTTTCCGTGCGAAAGCATGCCTTTTGCGGTTAGTGCTCTCTGTTTCGCTTTCGCCGCCATTTTACTTTTCCTCCTCTAGTTTTTCGACTACAACAAACGACACGGTTTTGCTGATTGGTCTGCACTCTGCGATTCTTACTCGGTCGCCTTCTTTGACATCTATGCAAGGTGGATTGTGTGATGGGATGTGACCGTGCCTTCGTTCATATCTTTGAAATTTTGAGCTGAACTGCAAGAATTTCCTGTCAACTATAACTGTCTTATCCATTTTTGATGTTTGAACTAGGCCGTCAAGTACACGTCCCCGTATTGCGAGGGTTCCGTGGAACGGGCAGTTTCGGTCTTCACATGTTTTTTTCGGTTGTTTAAAAGTCATTGACATTACCATAACCTCTTAACGCTTTTTTTAAGTCGATCCTCTGTTCTGCCAACTAAAAGTTTACCGTCAATCTGCACAATTGTGCCATCTTCAAAATTGAAGTTAAAGATGGCTGATTCTTTGATTATGCTTCGCCTTTGACCTTCGCCAAGGAAGGTGAAGGTGTTTCTTGTTTCCTCAATTACTTTGCCGCCGATGCCGATGTAATTTAAGTGCGGGCTACTGGCGACTAAACCTTGAACGCCGATGAATTCGTGATTAATAATTTCAGGGGTTATTTTCATTAAGCCTCGGTCTCCGCAGTTTCTTTCTTGGCCTTAGGCTTCTTCTCTGCCTTTTCGGTTTTCTCTGGCTTCTCAGCTTTCTGCTTTGGCTTTTCCTCTTCTAACACAGACCCTTTTCTTAATCCGAGTTTAATTTCGTTCTCCACGGTAAGTATCTGAGCGATTGTCTTGCGAATTTCTCTGACCCTTGTTGGGTTCTCAACGGCGCCGCCTGCTTTGACCATCGTTTTGATGCGGGCTTGCTCAATGCGTAAATCTATGAGCCGTTTTGTTCTGTCCTCAGCGGACATGCCTTGAATTTCTTTAAGACGAATTATCGCCATTACTCTTTTGCCTCCTCAGCCTTAGGTTCATCCTGAACCTCTTTCGCCTGCACAGTTGGCTCTTCGGCAACCTCTTCTTTTTGTTGAGTCTGTGCTTCTACTGGCTTCGCTTCTTCCGTCATCGGAAGGGTTTCTTCTTCGGGTGGAGCTGCTTCGCAAATCTTTATTCTGTCAGGGAAAACTGCATCCGGCGGCATGATTTTTACGCGGACGCCAATAATGCCTGGTTTAAGTTGAACGTGGGCCTCAGCTTTCTTCATAGCTATAAGTGCTGGTTCTCCACATCGTGGGAAGTAGCCTGCACGGAACTTTTCGAAGCGTGCTCGTTCAGTCGTGAGTTTGCCACTTATGACTATTTCGGCGCCAAGGGCACCTGCTTCCATAACTTGATTGAGCGCCCAAAAGCCTGCGCGCCTAAAGTGAACACCGCGTTGAAGCGCTGACGCAACACGTGATGCAATAACATAGGCGTTGAATTCAGGAACCTCAATTTCAGAGACTGAAATCTGAGGGTTAGCAACTTTGAAGTTTTGTTCCAGCGAAGAGGCAAGTTCTTTTATGGTTTCTCCGCCTCTCCCGATGACTAAGCCTGGACGCATCGCATAAATAACCACGTGGGTTCCAAGCGGGGTTTTAGAGATGTTTACTCCGCCGTATCCGGCTCGGTCAAGTTTTTTCTGTAAAAACTCATCAATTTCCGTTTTTTTGATTGCTTCTGTGATGAAACGTTTGACTATACTCATTTATTTTTCTCCTGAAGTGGGTTTCTCATCAAGCACTATTTCGACATGCGTTGTCGTGTCGAATTTCGGTGAAGACCTGCCCTGTGCTCTCGGCTTGAAGCGTTTAAGTTTGATGCCTTGATATGCAGCTGCGTGAATTATGCGTAGACGGTCAACATCTAAACTTTTGTTTTCAGCATTTGCTTGAGCTGACTGCAAAACATTCAAAATTACGCCGCATGCTTTAATCGGGTATCTACCGGAAAAACTGTTCACTTGCCCATGCCTGTGAGGCAGTTTCTTGTTATATCTCATGTAAGGGATTGATTTCTTTTTAGCTTGTACATCCCGGAGGTACTGTTTTGCATCGGTCAACATCATGCCTTTTATGGCGTGGCAAACCTCACGCGATGCTTTATGGGATACTTTAAGTTCTCTGCCGCTTGCTTTCGCTGTTTTTTCTTCGTTGAGCATTTCGTTGATTACTGAGTATCCCCATTTTGGCATTTTTATATCTCCGATGCGCATTCAAACACGTAAAAGCAATTTATATGGCTTTCCGTATCAAAACAAAAGTTTTCGACAGAGTCGACTACTTTAGTTAGCCCTTGAATCAGGGCGTGTTCGTCTGTGAGGTGTGCAAGTTTTGGATAACACTTTTGCCTTTTATAGTTTTCCCAAAGAACACCAAAACTCCAGAGAAACAGAAAACTGGGATCATTCCCCATGGATAGCAAAAACTCGTTTTAAGCTGCGATTTGTTTATGTTTAACTTAATTGCTATTGCATCTGTTAATCGGGAAGCAACTGAAATGTCAAGCAAAAACGAGAAAATCACGATGCTGCATGGCGCAGGCGGCACAGTCATGCATAACCTGGTAAAAAATTACATTGTGAAGTATTTCAGCGGCTTAGGAAACTACGCTGAAGTCCCGCTGGAAGCCATGGACGACGCAGCAGTCATAGGCGACATTGTTTTCAAAAGCGATTCCCACGCAGTTAAACCCATATTTTTCCCAGGCGGCGACATCGGACGCTTAGCCATTTCAGGCACGGTTAACGACATTTCAGCCATGGGAGCACAACCGTATGCTTTGGCTTGTGGATTCATCTTGGAAGAGGGGTTACTGCTATCGGATTTAGAACGGATCCTATCAAGCATGCATGACACATGCGCTGAAGCCGGCGTCGGCATAGTCACAGGCGACACGAAAGTTGTTGAGAAAGGCGCCCTTGGAGGTTTAGTTATGAACGTTTCAGGCATAGGCAAGAGAACCCCCGCGTTGGAAAGCAACTTCCACGTAGCAAATCAATACCGCAAAGTTGCCAGCCGATGGACATTAGACTCAAACCTTGTGGAAGGCGACAAAATCATTCTCACAGGCACAATTGGCGACCATGGTCTCGCCGTGCTTTCCGCACAGCAAGGACTTAAGTTTGGAAGCGAAATAAAATCCGACGTAAGACCATTAAACCGCATGCTTCAGCAATTATTTGCACAAATAGGTGGGGTTATTTCTGTAAAAGACCCAACACGTGGCGGCTTGGCTGACGCACTTAACGAATGGACGGAAAAATCCAAAGTCGGCATACTAGTCCACGAAGAAAAGGTTCCCATCCGTGAAGACGTTCAAACGGCATGCGACATGCTCGGCTTAGACCCCTTGGAAGTTGGCAACGAAGGCAAATACATTATCGGAGTCGTCAAAGAAAAGGCGCAAGCAGTCCTAGAATTTCTGAAAAAAATAGATGAGGGAAAGAACGCACAGATAATCGGGGAAGCCACAACTCAATTCAAAGGCGTCGCCATGCAAACCCAAGTCGGCGGCAAAAGAATAATCGCAAGGCCCATCGGGGACCCAGTACCTAGAATCTGCTAGGCTTGAACTGCTACGTTTTTCGCCCAGACCCTGCATGTTCCTTCGTTGCTAACCATGCATGCGCCGACAGGTTTCTCAGGCGAACAACCTTTTAGAAACATGGGGCACTCGTTGGGTCTGATTTTTCCAATGATGACAAGGTGACATTCGCAGCCTAAAAGTATGTCTTTACCCTGTTCAACGTGAACGCCATGCTTGAGTCTAGCATCATGATCTGCAAATGCCTCGCGCAACTGCAAGGCTGAATCCGGAAGCCTGCCGATACCACGCCAGTTCCCAGCAGTCACCGTGAAGACCTCTCTCATTATTTCCTGCGCTTTAAGATTGCCTTCAGGCTTAACAACACGAGGGTACTCATTCTCCAACTGCGCCTTTCCCTCGGCCTGCTGCTTAACAATCATGTAAATCGACATCAAAACATCAATCGGCTCAAAACCAGCCACAACCGTGGGCATCCGATAAACCCGCGGAAACAGCTCATAAGGCTTAAGACCGATAATAGCGCTCACATGTCCTGGCGCAATGAACCCGTCAATCTGCAGGTCACCAACCCCAAGAAGCAACTCCATGGCTGGCGGAATCAAACGGTGAGAAACAAGAAAGCTAAGGTTTTTGGGTGGATTATTAAGTGCTTCAACCGCCGTTGACGGAGCCGTGGTTTCGAAGCCTACAGCGAAAAAGGCGAATTGTTTGTTAGGTTCCCGTTTGGCCATTTCAACAGCGTCGCTGACGGCGTAGACTATTCTGACGTCTGCTCCGGCGGCTTTAGCTTCTAAAAGAGACATCTGACTTCCAGGCACGCGCAAAACGTCTCCGAAACATGTTACCGCAACTCCCATTTTCGCCAGTTGCACGGCTTCGTCTATTTCAGCCGCCGGCACGATGCAAACGGGGCAACCTGGTCCAGCGATAACTTCAACGCCGTTGGGCAAAAGGCTTCGTAAACCAAAATGCGTGATTGTCCACTCATGTGTGCCGCAGACGTGGCAGATTTTGGTTTTTCCAGCCTTTGGCGCTAAACTCTTAATTTTTGCAGCAATGTTTTGGGCTAACTGGGGGTTTCGGAACTTCAGGTTTTCAGCCATGCCGACAACTCAACTTGAGTTTATTGACCAGCTTCAAGAATGCTGTTCCACAGGTTCAAGGTTTCTTTTGCTTCTTCTTCTTCGATAATCTGAATAGCGTAGCCTGCGTGAACCAGAACATAATCGCCCACTTTCGCTTCAACAAGAGATACATTAACCTCTCTCAGGACGCCTTGACCAAAATCCACGTTGGCTTTTTCGCCTTGGAGGTTCATCACCTTAGCGGGAATAGCTAAACACATAACTATCAACTAATAGAGCCGTTTAAACGACGATAAAAAGAGATTGGTCTAAAACCGTGAAAAACCGCCTACAACAGCCTGACCGAACGAAACCCCGCCGTCGCCTGCTGGAACAGCCTCATGAACAAGAAAACGAAAGCCAGCATCCTCAACCGTTTTACGCAGCACTTTAGCAAGAATCTGGTTATAGGCGGCGCCGCCTGAAAAACCGATGCTTTTGACACCCAGAACCGTGGCTTTTTCCAACGCTAATAAGCCGAGGCCTTTTGCCAGGTAAGCATGCGTAGAGTAAGCTAAATCGGCGGTGGGAACGTTGGCTTTCTTTTCGAAAACTAACCTCAAAAGGTTTGCTGTTTCCAGTGTTTCGCCGTGAAAAACAGGCTTAAGCTTCAAAATGTCCTTGCCCTTTAATGCGGCGGATTCTAGTTTCATTGCAGGTTCCCCTTCGTAACTTCGCTCGTAACAAACGCCTAAAACAGCTGAGGCAGCGTCAAGAACTCGTCCGCAACTCGTTGTTTCAATCAACCCAGAACCTTTCCCGAGTTGACTGAGGATTAGGTTAGCTTCGGTTTCGCCGAAAGGCAGATGCGGCTTGTTTTCCATCAGCCAAGGCTCAACGTCTAAGCCTGCCTTCGCAAGCATTCCAGCAGCTAAACGAAGCGGAAAACGGCTCGCCACGTCGCCTCCGAGCAAGGGCTGAGACTCCAAATGCCCCAATCGCTTGAACTTTGACGACTCGCGCGTGCAAAACAATATTTCGCCTCCCCAAGCACCTCCGTCTAAGCCGTAACC
>Ga0335081_10007698_pt1 | contig 17234 bp, 22 predicted proteins | sample Lox_Sample_35_FD_206713 | JGI IMG/M metagenome (GOLD analysis project Ga0335081, IMG submission 206713) | Soil microbial communities from Loxahatchee National Wildlife Refuge, Florida, United States - Lox_Sample_3.5 | ecosystem: Environmental > Terrestrial > Soil > Wetlands | place: USA... | reverse complement strand
AAATGGACGCTGGCGAGTTCATTCATACGATGGGAGATGCCCATGTGTACAAGGATCATATCGAGGCGCTCAAGGTTCAGATCGAGAGGGAGCCCCGGGCGTTTCCGAGTTTGAGGATTGGAAGGAAGGTCACCGATATTAATGATTTCAGGGCAGAGGATTTTGTTCTTGAGAATTATACACCTCATGGGAAGATTGTTATGCAGATGTCTATTTGAGGGCGGGAACCGAGCCGGAATCTATGTAATGTAAACTAGACATGGGTTGTGACTTACCGGCCATGAGCACCCGCATAATCGAAAAAGGCGGATTTGCTATTTACGCATCCAATTGTTCATAGAAAGAAATGAACGTTCTCGAGGTCAGGTTTAGGTGAAAGCTGCTGAAAAATGTTTTTCGTCACCTTGACTCACCCACATTTATCGATCCAAATCCATCGCTAAACTTCAAAATGGTACCCTGCTCTCAGCATCATCATCGTCATCGTCATCAGCGCCGCTAACAACTTGCAGCCGAAGAATAAAGGCAAAGGAGGCAAAAACCGCCGAAGAGGCAAAAATGAAAACGATAATGAAAAACGCGAACTAATCTTCAAAGAAGACGGCCAGGGTACAACAGCCCGCCACCGGTCCCGACCTCTAACGCCTGTGTAGAATACGCACAAGTAACCAAGATGCTCGGCAACGGCAGATTAGAAGCCCAGTGTTTCGACGGAGAAAAACGCCTTGCGCACATCCGTGGCAAACTCCGGAAGAAGGTCTGGATTAACCAGGGCGATATCATCTTGCTTTCGCTTCGGGATTTTCAGGATGCGAAGGGGGATGTCATACTCAAGTATACGGCGGATGAGGCGAGGAGTCTCAAGGCTTATGGAGAGTTGCCGGAGACGGCGAAGATTAATGAGACGGATACGTTCCCTGCGGATGGGGATGAGGAGGTTGCTTTTGATTTTGATATTGATGAGGTATGGCCCTTTGGAGTTTGGGGAGGTTGCTGACGAGGTGAAGATCTAGTCGTTCGTTTGTCGGGATTGTGCTTTGGATCTGGAGGTCATTCGCCTATGCAGACTGTTGAGTTCAAGTAGAAACATGCGCCGTTGTACACCGAAGACCTGGTGACAGGCTCATTTCCTATGTAGATGTCCACGATGCACAGCGCCTGTCTCATCCACCTCTTGGCTCTTGTAGACTTTAAAACAATGATTGATGAGAATTCTATATCCTTGAGGCGAATGATCCACATTGGATCTCATGTGCGAATTCTAATCCGCTACATCAACTTCTTGATAATCCGTATTCTCATGTCCAATCAACTTTGCAACACCCCGTTTAAGAACATCGAGTTCCCCTGGCCAAGGCATCCCCGTAGCCATCCACCGAATCCTCGATTTACTGTCCAACAACAGGACATACCCCACCTGCGTATTCGTAATATGCGTTGCCTCCCCCTCTCCCCGATTCACAAAGTTCTTTGTTAAAACATACGATTCCTCCACATCAGGTGGCGAGCCAAAGTTGAGATGTACCTGTTGCTCAGGTGTATACTGAGGTCGTAGTGTGCTTCCTCGGAGAACGTATTTAATGATGGCCCACTTCATCCAGTTCTCCTCGAATTGAACCCGGACGACTCCTACTGCGGGATGGGAGGGGAAGGTAGATTCGACGGCTTCAAGGTAGGGTTTACACATTCGATAGGCCATTTGGGTGGAGAAAAAAGTGACGAGAGTGGCTTTTTTCTCCGCTGCAAAGGAGACGGTTTGAAAATCCTTGCCGGGAGACGAGATCGTGATGCCAGTGAAGTTGGGGGCGTACTTCGACCTTTCAGCCTTGAAAATCGCATGCGGTGACATAAAGAACTGAAATCAGTAATCATTCCCAAGGAAAAAAACAAAAAGGTGGTACCTTGCCATGTGTCCGCCTTACACTTCGTCTATCGGCGTCCTGACTCCACTCCGTATGATACGAATTGCTTCGATCAATGCTTACTTGAGAAGAAGGTTGTACGTCGCGCGATGCCTCGCCAACTGAGCCTTTACGTTGAACGGCTGAGAGTACCGCCCAAACCAAATCTCCGCCTCCCGTTGCCACCATTTCCTCGTCTCCTTCCCATGTCCATCATGCACCCTGGGTGGCTTGTCCAACCCTGGAGGTCTCAATAATAGCGGCGGTAACGGGACATTCGGATCCGGTTGTGTATGTAAATACTCCTTCGCCATTTCTTCCTCTCTCTCCTTGAAGGTCAGGCGTTTGCCTGTTTCGGCATGGCGGGTGAAGGGGCCGAAGCCCTTTGTTGGGATGGGTTGTTGAGGGTGTGGTTTATCATCGGAGGATGCGAGGGGGTCGACGGGTTCCTGAGGGAGGATGCCGTGAGGGGTGGTTGGCTTTGGCCGCGATGGTCGTTGTGAGGGGTCAATCGGGCTCAAGTCGGGTGGGGTATGTTGTCGACAGGGTCGAGAGACGGAGAAGAGGCGGATTTGGTATGGAGATCGCAGCAGTGTTTGCCGCATTGCTGGGTGTGCCGTAGCGGCGGTGAGGAGAAATGTGTCGATCGGCGCGAGTGAAATTTCTCGTTTGTTTGTTTGTCCACCATGTCAAAGAAGCGAAAGAGAGGCCATGACGGGGCCGAGAAGGACGCAGTGTTGCAAAAGGAGACGGGATTCGCGTCTTCAGAGGACGAAGATACGCCCTCTGATGCGTCCTCTGCCTCTGATTCCTCTTCGGGCAGACATCTATGCGACGGAGATCGCTCCGTGGTCCTGCACAAGAAAATCGCCCAAGGAACAAAGCATATGATCCGGGCTTTCAAGAAGGCAAAGACGTTTGAAGTCCGTAAGATCATCAAACGGATAAAGACTGCAAAGTATGGCATCTCTTAGGTGTCTTCTAACGGACAGCGCCGCCAAAGATTCTGAAAAGGTTGCAAGACTGGAGAAGGAATTGGAAGTTGCCAAAGTAAGTCCATTGTTTACTTTGGTTGACCCTCTAGACCCTCGGTATCCACCCTTATGCGATACGTCATCTGCACAAGATCCTAGCGACGGAGGGTCTGGTCGCTCGAAATCCTCAGCTACTTCCTGCACTACCGAAAATTCCTTCACATGGTCACGACGATTCAACGATTAAGAATCTGGTCGGAAGATTGACTTCTGCTTCTGTTATTAAGATTGTTGCAACCTCCCTCATCCCCTCAATTCATCGGGCAATCATGGCACCATTCGATCACCGTTCACCTCATCCGAGACGAAAAGCAAAACCGGGCGTTCCGCAAGCGAGACGCTCTACGTCGCCGGTTACCGCTCACCCCGTGTCCCCTGCGTCTTTCCTTCGCTCCGATGCCCCCGCTCCCGAAAGCGATGTGATCGAGGAGGAAGAAAATGACAGATCCTCCGAAGATGATGAACCTGAGACGAAGAAAAATAAATTCTCTTCATCTCCACCCGAAACAGCGCCAAAAGTGCGACCGTTACTGCCAGCCTTGTCAACCGGGTATATTCCTGCGTCAGACTCCGAATCCGATCCAGATGAAGAACTCAACACATTCCTTCCAACAGGCAAAATCCGCAAGAATAGGAGGGGTCAACGTGCACGTCAGGCAATATGGTTGAAAAAGTATGGAAGGAACGCTCGGCATCTACATCCCGAGTTGGAAGACGCGCAGAGCACAAATATGTCAAAGCAGAACAAACAAAGGCCGAAAACAGTCGCGTCGACAGCAAAGCTTGACGTTGTAAACGAAGCCACGGCGACGACGACTCAGGAAGCCAAAAAAGTCAACAATCCGCATCCTTCGTGGACTGCGAAATTGAACTTGAGGGAACAGCAAAAGACGTTGATGAGTTCTGTCAAACCTCAGAAAATTGTATTCGAATAGTTGAGATATCTACGCTGGAAAATATTTTAAAAGACATAATATACCCCTTATGAATGACAGATAAATAGCATGCTAAAACGCGTGCTTCCCCACACTGAACGGAAGAAGAATTGAATGATGTAGGGCTTACGAGCATAAGGGCAAATAAAATGAAATGCAAAGAAACAAAAAGCGTAGGACATGAAGGGGACGACTGCTTACGTCCATTGTGATGAATTGTAATCTTCGGCTGATAGTCTAATCCGTCGAATTGGGGCTAACTATTACCGGTTCAGAACAATGCAGAGCATCCCGACAGTCAAGATACATGTATAAATATGCCGGTTAGCACACATTCTTCTGTATTCAATCTGCTGAATGTCTTCCGCATACTGCTCCACGCCCAACCAAACTCCAACAATCTGTGGCTCTCTAATTTGGTGTGTGAATGGATGCATTGCTGGAAGAAAAGTATGTGTGCGGGGATTTATGTTAGAATTGTGCGTGTGATAAGTCATTCGAATATCTAAGAAAAGGTTCATCTACCCGACAACCCCGCCTTTCCAACATCCAATTAAGAAAGAACCATCTTCAATAAATCCCTCAACAACTTAAACATGACATTGTTCATCTATTCATCATTTTGGAGCCCAGTTCTCACAAAGAATAATATGAGTGCTTAGTACCTGCTGGAATAGTGTGGCTGTATCGCTATTAACGCTGTTAGCTCAGATATATTCGGGGCTTCTCCCCCTTATCAATTAAAATCTTTTCTGCACCAACCGCTCCCGCTCAACAGTATCTCATCCAAAAATTATATTGAATTGCTGGCTTGATTGCTTGATTGCACCACCAGAAGCGCCGACCTACTTTATTATCCATGAATAAGGAAACAGCTGAAATCATTCAAGAAGAATACACAATCTGTGCAACACAAGCCACAAGCGCGCAAATTCTTTGATTCTTTCATCAATGGCACCACTTCCTTGTCTGAGATGAGGCTACTGCATTGTCAGCTCCAAACCCCCTCCTGTTCCAGTGAACTGACAATAGCATCGCTAATCTGACCCTACCACCAATATATGTTGGGCCACATTGAGGTTGGGGATGCGAGTTGTAACAGTCCCTCGCTGAACCAGACCCTATCTCTTGCGCTATTCACCGTCGACTAGGATATCACTTACGTTGTGACATATCCTCATCCAAGAGAAATAAAGTGGATCAAAGAACACATGTATGGGTGTTGGTTGCCCAGTTTGAGAGGGAAGATATCGTGTCGGATTACCATCTGGTCGGCTGCCGTTGTTGTTCAGATAATCGTTCTAGACGCCAGTAACAGACACATTTCGGACCGCCTACAAATGCCACAGGGACACTCTTGATCCCGGATCAGTTCCGCTCAGGGTGGAATGCCCACTTGACTCGCCTTTGGATGGGTATATCTTCTACCGGAAAGGGCCACGGAGAAGAGGTTTAGTGCCACATTTCAGCCAATGTTTCGACGTCCTGGCCCCGCAGTTCCAGTTTAGGAAATGAAGTTCCAGGACAGGTGGCCATCCCAGATACCATAAAAATTTCCGGCGTCCACGTCGAGCCGGTAAGAGGACAATGGCATCACCAGCGCCGCAAACATACTCTTCCCTGCGAGCAGACATCCGACATCAGGAGGCACAGACAGACGTCGCTCTCGGCGAGCTGTCGGCTCTGTCGAACGGCGCTCCGTCACAATACGATATCGAAGTGGAAGAACGGCTTGCGAGAATATTCAGAGAACGGCGTGAAACTGTTGACGCACTGGCCCTTATCGTCGAGACAGACCCGTCTGCTGCAAGCACGCGGGTGCATCAAGTGACACGAGCACGAGAAATGCTCTCTGAGCACGAGCGAGAGTTCCGGAGAATGAAGGTGCCGTTCCATTCCCATCCCCCTCACAAAGTCGGTCTGCTTATATTGAAAAGTCTGTGATTCAACAAACGAGGGACCGCGAGGCGTTGTCGTTGAGTATGAATCGACCAAAGTCGACGCAGCAAACATCCGATGTGAGTAGATTGATTGAAGAACAAGATCGGATTGATCACTCTTTGCGTATTGCAGATAGCACTATTGAACAAGCCTATGAAACTCGGCGCGAATTTGGCCGTCAACGGGCAACGTTGACGTCAATCAATAGACGGCTGATGGCTTCTGCTAGTATTTATTCCGTTCTTATCTTCATATTTCTGACAAAAGGCTCAATTCCCGGTATCAATACACTTATCGGAAAGATAAATACACGCAAGAAGAGGGACAGTCTGATCATCGCTGCGCTGTTGGCTATTTGTATTTTCGGGTTAATCATGTTTCGTTGATGGGGTCTTTTGTCCGTTTGTCAGGGCAGTATAATCTGGGATACGTGTACAGTCAGCAAGTGTTGCATGAAATTCGCGGGATTCAGTTTTGCTTCATTAATTTAACTGTTCTAATCTGGGTGCAATTGTCTTCCTATCCTTCCATCACCGCTGCCTGCTGCTCGTGGCTTGCCTTTTTTCCTGTCTTCTTCTCCTTGAAGACAAAATTGATTACCCTTCCACTCTTTGGTACAATTACGTTCGTAGGCTGACCTTTACGCTCTATCATTGTCTGAATCCGTTTTTGTCCCTGTGGCGACTCTAAAATGAACTTGATCATCTCATCCTTCTTTTCTATCATGGTTGCAGGAATATCCACGACAAATTTTGTTGAGCCGTCAATTTGAACGGCACACGGGAATTCCTCCATCACAAAAATACGCTGGTCTTCAACCTCAGGCCATTTACTCTCAAACACCGAGATCAAAGGAGCCTTGCCCTCCCTTGCTGTGACAATCGCCGTCCAGCATTCTTCCGCAAAAGCAGGTGCCGTAGGGGCAAGTAACTTAACCAACTTCTCGACACACATCAACTGTAAATCGACTCGAACAGAAGAATTCATATCTTCCAACGTGTTCGTCAATTTCATCAAATCCGAAATCATTGTATTAAGCGAATACGACTCGGACAACGCAATCGTGACACCCTGCACTGTCCGCTGGACTTCCCGCCACACCGTCCTTTCAGAATCGTCCATCTTGCTAAAATCTTGCAGATCTTTAAGCTTCAGATTTGGGGGGGCTGGCTTAGCTTTTCCAGCGGCCTCCTTCTTTTGGATGATGGACAGGATCAGTCGCCATATTCGTGCGAACCAGCGTTCAATGCCGACGATGGCATCTTCGTTCCATTCGAGGACGTCCGGGACAGCGGCGGAGAAGAGGATGTGCGCTCGTGTAGCGTCCGCGCCATGCTTTGAGATGCAGTCGGAGGGATCGACGCCGTTGTACTTTGATTTCGACATTTTCTCATATGTGCGCTTAGGCTCGATTTCCGTCCCTTTGATAACCGGTTTCTTTGGATCTGTCCCTTTTAGAAATCGCCTTCCACGGTTTGCACCTGTAAAGTCCAATTCTTCGGGTTTGAGGAATCTTCCGCTCGCGGGATCCGAATATGTTAGGCCATGCACCATGCCTTGTGTAATGAGACGTTTAAACGGTTCGTCATGGGCAGGACCTGACTTGCTATCCCACATCCCCGTGCGCCTAAGAAATTTGGACATGAATCGAGCATATAGCAAATGGAGAATAGCATGTTCGACCCCACCAATATAAAGATCAACCGGCATCAAGGCGGCAGCTTTTTGCTTATTGAATGGTCTACGTTAGCAATGACATCGCGAGGAGTGATACTGCGTTTGATTCTTGGGATCTGTAAAGCGGAAAAAGTACCATGACGAATCGACAAAGGTATCCATCGTATCCGTCTCTCGTTGCGCTGGTCTTTGACAACTATGTTGTTAGATGAGATGGATTAAGGAAAGTACTATGGGCAAGCCGTGTTGATCCATGGATGATCTAGGAGGGGCGAACGTCCCCGGCCAGTCAATTCAATGTCATCAGGAAGTAGAACAGGCAAGTCCTTTTCAGGAACAGGAACCGTTCCACATGAGTCGCAATAGATGATCGGTATCGGTGCTCCCCAATAACGTTGTCTGCTGACTAGCCAATCCCGAAGTCGATATACCGTCTGTTCTTGACCCAGTTTCACCTTCTTCAATTGCTTCAGAATAGCCTCCTTCCCTTCTTCGATAGTTTTTCCCTCCAAGTCGCCAGCGATATCTGTCAATGTGCCCTCCGGGTTCCTCAACTGTTTTTTGAGATCGGGTTGCGTGATCGAAGCATCATTCACGGCCGTCAAAATGGAAAATTCTGCTTGTGGTCCGAGTTGATGGTAATTCTGCTTCCAAAATTCGAAATCCCTTTTGTCGTGGCCAGGGACGCCCATCACCGCTCCCTCCCCGTATCCTTCGAGAACGTAAGGAGCAACGAAAACGGGGAGTTGGACGTTTGGATCGAGTGGATGAGCGACGTCATATCCCTTGTACAGTTTATAACCTTCTTTGCTATCCGGCGGTAACTGTGGGAATTTTTCCAGGTACTTTTCGAGGTTCGTGTCGATGTTCTGTCGGGCTGCCTTGACAATATGGTGGGATGATGAGACTGCGATAAATTGGACTGCGGGCAGTGTCTCGGGTCTCGAGGTGAATACTCGAATTGACGCCTTTTCTCCGTGGGGATGAATATCCTTTCGAACGAATGGGAAGGTAATTTCTGCTCCTACAGATTGTCCAATCCAATTTTCTTGCATTGTTTTTACATGCGCTGGCCACGCTGGGAGCTGCTTGAGATCTTGCGCGAGAGCCTAAATCAGCAAGGCATTGAACGTAAGATACATCAGCGTAATTGGTGATCCGAATGAACCATTGATCGAGTTCACGTTGTTCGACGAAAGCACCGGATCGCCATGATCGACCTTCTGCGTTCACTTGTTCGTTTGCAAGGACAGTTTCATCGACGGGATCCCAGTTGACCATTGCCTTCGCACGGTAGACAGCACCGGCTTCCCCGAGTTTACAAAATAACAGCTGCGTCCATTTAAAGAAATCGGGATCGCATGTAGCGATTTCCTGCCTTCAGTTACCCCAATCCACGGCCTGCAGTACCCTATCCCAATCAAAATCCGTTGACAACGATTTTAATTGATCTTTCATATATCGAATATTCTTCGTTGTCCATTCCCGTGGCGAGACACCACGATCGATAGCAGCATTTTCCGCCGGAAGACCAAATGCATCCCACCCCATAGGATGAAGCACCTTGTCAATTTCAGCGATAGCTGAAGAGGAGGAATACCTCATATCCCTGCATTTTACGAAATCGATTGATGGTATCGCTAATAGTGTATACCCGCACATGTCCCAAATGAAGCAATCCACTTGGGTATGGAAACATGCTTAGAACATAAAACTTTCCTTTATCTGGCTTGATGGGAGTAATCGATATCTTGTCTCTCGTTGAACGACGAGTTAAATGAGGTAATTTGTTGAGCAGCTTTCGACGGGCCCGTTGCACCGACCAGAGCTGACGCCATTTCACGTCGAGAGAGGGCAGGTCCAGAGTCTGTGGGAAGGTCTGAGCCGACTGCAGGAGGCGTGCGGCGCTGAAGCACCTGGCGCACAGATGCCAATTGCTCACCAATCCCGTCCTGACAATTCCTTTATTCATGCTTCGACATGGGTGCAAAAATGCGTACACGAAAACGTTCTCGTGAGGATCCCTTTTTTTGCTTTCCACTTTAGCGTTTATTGATGTAAATTTCCGATTTTAATTTGGTCTAGGAAGGGGGTGTGGTCTAGGTGGTATGACATCTCATTCGCATCGAGAATTGAGAAGGTCCCGGGTTCGACTCCCGGCGCCTCCATTTTTTGTGCCCGCATTTTACCTTCCGCAAGGTTGGCCGATTTAGTGTTCGACCATGGGAAGGACTTTCGGCACCGACAAGTGGTGAACCTCTAGATGCATTAGTGTAAATGTTGGTTGCAATTTAAATCCCTTGGTTGTCTTCGTGGCTCTGTCGATCCAGGGGTGAAAAACGCGCCGTCGTATTTGATTAATTCCCTGCCCCGAGTGCGCACGGACCTGGCTTGCATGTCCTTGCAGCAATTTCCCCCAATTTTCCTTCAAGTCTATGCACGATTAACAAACACGTCGCGCGGCTGAAGCCGGGGAGCCCAATCAGGGCCGGCTTGCTCACATATTATCCGAGTCGAAAAGGGGCGTGTGTGTGTGGATCCTCAAAGGGCTCGAGCGTCATCCCCTGGTCTTCCATTAACTTTTTCCCTGGCCTGCTGCCAGTTTGAAACCAGCTTCGGATCTTCACGTTCACAGCACCTGATTACTCGCCCTTCGCCCCATCTCCAATTCGGACGGCATAATTGGGGATTATTAGATTGCAATGACAACGGCAACCAGCACGGCTGGAGGGGTAGCGAAAAGTCAACCAAAACAACCCTCGCCCTCTGGCAGCCTCAAGGGGAAAACAAGTCGAGTGTCCCTGAGCACCCGCTCCCCTACACGGCCGGTCTCCCCATCCAAGAAGGAGGCAACTCCAAGTCCCCGCCTCCATGTCCGTCCTAAAAAAGTCCCCCTTGCGTCTCGCGATATCCATCTCTCTGTCAAACGAATCATTGGTTCCTCTGCAAAATCGCATCGTGAACTAAATGGATGCGTCAACGCTCATCAAGGTTCAGCAATTGTCTACCCGGCCGGTGCAACGGTGGTGCAATGCAACATCCACAATGGACGGGATCCCATGTATCGGTATTATTGTGCACCGCCTGATCAGGAGGCGACGAATGAGCTGGCGAAAGCTGTTTCATCGTTAAATCTTGGGACTAGCACACCACCTTCCCGAGGGCGGTTCCCGAATCACGCCCCAAGAGCAAGAGCGTCGATGGGATTTGATATTCATCGGGGGACGTCTTCACCCACTCAGAATTCATCCCCTGGAGGAACGATGAAGGGTGGTCGATCTAAGAGCGCAAGGGATAGGATCCGTGTGCTCGGCTGCGTTGCGATAAGTCCTGACCAATGCTGGGTCGCAGGAGGAGAGGTATTACCGCCCCCCGTCTGGACGTATTGTTGATTTTTCAAGAAGGGATATGCCCCGCGAGTTTTGATTTATTCCACTTCGACGAATAATAAGACTACACGAACGGCGCTGCCTAACGTACAAGCACTACTCGAACATTCAGATGGGATTCGGTGCATGGCATTCTCACCATGTAGCAATTACCTCGTCAGTGTCGGGACGGTGCACGATCAATGTATCATCGTCTACAAATTAAATTCCAAGAACACCTGGGTCAAAATTGCCGCTGCCAAATTCAAGGATATCATCGATGCCGTAGTATGGTCAAAAAGACGTATCATCACGGTGGGAAGACGACATTTACGGGTGTGGGAGTGGCATGAGAATTCGGTATTTTGATTTCACCTTTGCGAAGTTAATTGATAGTCGGCCGGTGACGTGTTCATATTATCAAATCGTTGCGTACTGTATAGTCAACTTGGAGAGGATGCAGACTTTTACGCGGCTGCTACGATGGAAGGAGATTCAGTAGTTGTCGCCTCACGACCTGGATTTCTCTATCATCTCAGCGCATCGACTCGTGAAATCAAGCTAATCACTGACATCGGTCGAGAGATCAGCTGTATTGCATACGATCCGTCGCGAAGTCTATTGTGGATTGGCGGTGAACATGGATGCATGGGGTATCTGCAGCTTCGTGTGACGTTATCTGATTAAAGTGCAATCAACTCGAATTTTGAAGGCGATCTCACTTACAAAGGCGCTCGCACTGAGGTGTACTCTGAGATTCTCGCAATCTCGGTTTGCGAATCACATCTCTTGGTCATCGATGCAACGGGACAAGTCCACCTACTCCCCCATCTCGAATTAGAAGCCAGTGAGCCGGAGCACTCGCCTACCTTGCGTCAAATCAACGGAGCAATTAAAGGTCTCCGTCTCATCAACGGAGAGAATTCGCTTGGTGCCACCTTCTTTACCTGGACAGGGCATCGCGTCTGTTTTCTCGACGAACAACAATGTGTCAAGACGATTGATTTGGAAGATGCTGGGAACGAATGCCCCGAAATTGATTGTGCCGCGTTTTGTCCGAAGCGGGGATTGCTGATTATTGGTGATAATTATCGAACTCTGCGGTACGACTTTTTTGCCTTAAGAATTAATGATAGGGTCATCGATATTGAGAATGAAGCAGAGATATGGGCTGAAGAGATGGAATCAGACTTCGAGGAGTTTGATGAAGGGTATGATGGTTCTATCCTCGATCTTGACGTTCAAACAATCGACGGCAAAAGTAATTTTTCTTTCTGAGTGCGAGACTTATATTCAGCCTACATACTGAGCGCCTGGCGAGATCACAGTGTGTTGGTGCATTCTGGCGTCGAAATCTGGTGTCTTTGTCACACTCTCAACAATCATCGGCTTGGAGTAAACTACGCGCGCTTCTACGATACCAGAAAATTCATCACCTCCTCCTTCGATAGAAACGTTGTTCTTTGCCAGCTAAAAGACGATGGGGAGACTGGTAGCATTGAAAACCTACGAACAATCAATCTTGCCCGTGCGCATGCCGTCGATATGCACTTCTCCTCTGATACAACCCTCGTTATCTCAACTTCGGATCGACAGATACTCACGTATGATGTTACTTCCGGAGACCTTTTACAGGCGTACAAGACGGCTGATTCCTCGGAATTGATTACTCTCGGTAACATCGGCCTTTCCAGGACGTTGACTTTCCCACCCTTGATGAAAACGAAATCGCTGGGCTCTCCTGTGCCACAGGGTGCCCCTCGTCTCCGAAACCTCCTTGCCGGAGCAGGGAACGATAAAGTTCCAACCCCGTTTCCTCATTGATCTAATTTTAGTCTATCCGGATCTACGACCAGGAAACGGGGACTATGTTGACGACGAAATGGTCGCATGCAGAGAGTGTAACCGGTTTGATTTGGTTACCATCGTCCGAAAATTCAAAGACACGGCAATTGTTTGTTACAGCCGGGGCAGATGGATGTGTTGTCATCTGGGAACTGCAAATCCCATCAAAACACAATCCACCTCCAAAACGGTTTTCGCCAAGATCCATCAGTCAACGATTCCGACGGAGTATGGACGATATTTTACGGCATGATTGAAAATTGGAATCCCTGTAGAGAACCTTTCAAGATAAGTTTGCCGTTCAATTTGTTTTATTAGGAAGAGCCCTTTTCTTTTGTGTGGCAGATGAGGGGATGTATGATATTTTTGAAAGCGACGTGAATAAGCTACCGCATTTTTATTCCTGGCAATTGGGCTATTCTCGTTCGGGCCCGTACATCAATTGCATCGATCTCGAGATTCGTTAGACATCTTTTAATCAGTTATTTAGCTTGGATTTCATCCTAAGAGTGGGGCGGTTCAGGAAGCAGTATACCTTTCCATCGATTGATAATTTACTCGATAGGTCTGGCTCATCCGCCCAGTGTTTGGATGTTTAAACGTATCCCACTACCCCATAAGTCTGGAGCAACTGTGAGGTATATACCAAACGAGCACTCTCGACAATATCCCCACCTTCGTCGCGAAGAATTTCCATTAAATCGTTCTCGTGGAAATTGAAACTTGATTCTTCTCCCGGGACCTCCCTGTTTATCCAAAAAGAGATATCCCGGTAGGACGCGGGGTATTTTGAGAATGCTTTGAACTTTGACACCGTGCCAGGCTGGAATTGATTGAGAAATCGTTCGTCCTGCGACCAGAAGAGTCGAATATCAGGTACACCAAACAGAACCATCGCCAACCGATCCAGGCCAAGACCAAAAGCCCAGCCGAGTTTGTCTGGCACGCCTACGGACGGTCAGTAATATTTGGGTGAATTTGGCACACCTGCGTTATCGAGGACGTTTTGAGTTACGACTCCACATCCGAGTAATTCCAACCAATTCCCTTCCCAAAATACTTCAAGTTCGTACGAAGGCGAAGTAAACGGAAAGTGAGCATCTATCCACCGTATCCTGACTTTCTCCTGGGTCTCAGTGATATGTGCCCGATGAAAAATTTCTTGTACAACGTCCTCCAGAGTCCGTTTCAAATGCATCACCACCGTGGTAGCCATTCTCGGAGAATACTCCGTTTGCAGAGGATTGCTGGCGTGAAAATGGTCCTCGCTATCTTCCACCACGATATCCGTCTTTGGCAGACTCTTCATAGACTCTTGTATTACTGATACATCTTCCGATCCTGGATCCAATTTCCATGTCATTGCCCCCTCCATTTGATGGAATGCTGGATAATGATTTCGATCTATTTCATCTCGTCGATAAACATCGGCGCTAATGAGGAAACCAGGGGTTGAACATGATCGAAACACATCCGCCTGATGGGCCGATGAATGTGTTCGTAGCACTGTCCTTGAATTGACATAATAGGTGTCTGTTCTGCTTCGACTGGGGTGATCCGCTGGAAACCCGAGAGAGTCGAAATTCTGGCCGACGGAAACGATGGGCGAGAGGTCGGAATAGCGGGTATATATGTCGGGAGAAAAGCGGGCTTCTATGATGTTTCGAAGGATACCTATTGGATGCGAGGGGTTTTGATGAAGCTTTCGAGGGAGAACAGATTTGATTGGGTTGGATATGTTTGTCCACGCATCGATAGGATACGAGGTTCCAAGGAGCGTCACGGATGGTTCTTCAGATCGAGAGGGATCAGCGGCAGTCGCTGATGTTCTATGGAGGCAAGGTCTTGGTATTCGCACTCCTGCCGCTCTGCCGAGGAGATGCAATTGACTGCGAACGATGCGAGTCATCCTGATGGCTAAGGCGTTTTTGGTTGCGAGGTCGTCGATCACTCTCCTTTTTCCGCGTAAATTAACCGCGTTACTTGCGGGAAAACACTCCACCTCGCGAATTGAAGGCTAATTCTTCTTTTTTCGGCGCTTGGGACCTCGTGGCTCCCGAGCGCTGCCCAAACAAGTCGAGTCTCTTTGGGTTTCTAATTTCGATTGTATGCACTCCTGAGATGAAGCTAATAAATAGCTTGGGGAGCTCCCCGGGATCTGCAAGCCCATGCCGTATCGTTCTCTCGGTCTCTAGTTTATCCGGCGGCATCCGCTTTTGGATCTTGTGCAGGCCAGACTCTCCTACCCCATTATGTGCTTGCGAAACGCTTAATCGGAACAGGGGCCTCGTAAGAGTCCCAGGTGGCGAATTGCGCGAAGTCCGCGTTATCCGCCTTGCCTCTGTTTTCACACCGGCTCAGAACAGGGGACAGGGATACCCAGGCCTGATGATGAGGCTCCTTGACGACAAGATACGGGAAATGATAGGAAATAAAGGGTTTTCTGTTCTTTACGGCGGTATTGGACCGACATTTTACGCCAAGAATGGAGGTTGGGAGACGTGCGATGCCGTGACAAATCATTTGAGAGCGATGCATCCGTCGCAATTTTGACCTTGGAATCAGCGGATGGGTGGATTGAGAAAGATGTAGAGGCACTCAAAGATGAATTTATTGGGGAAGCGGGACATACGCTAATTCAAATGATTCCTCAACGTTCGGAGTTGGAGTGGGCGACCGTTCGAGTCCGAATTGTCGCGGAGCATCTCAACTTGGACATCTCCGAGTTTGTCGGCGCGAAAATATCCGATGGAAAGGGCTGGGGATATATTTTGTGGGTGCACGAACACAAAGAATGTAGCTGACTATTCTCCGGCTTCGTGAGCCTCCTTCCGATAACTCCCTCGAAAGTACAGAAATTGACAATTTGGAGTCCGAGCGATCGCCTTGAGAAAATCATTGTATGTTGTATTCCAGAAGACGCAAAGGAAAGGGGGATTTCCTGGGCTGCTATATATGGGAGACCAGCAACCAGTAAAATGGATGAGCATTGAAAAATTACGTTGGTGTTGAAATGACATTGCGACAAATGGACCTCGTCCGCTACTTTAACATGAAATCAACAAAAAGGCACGTTACAGACGTGCATGCAATGGACCAAAAGCTAAATCCAATTCCATAAAGGACTAACATGATGAATACTCGTTAACATTTCATTTATTCCGAGTCAACCTCCTCATCTGTGTCCACCGAATCACTATCAGAATCGTCTGAATCCTCATCAAGATCCATTGGTTCCGACTCGGGCGCTCGCCATAACCAAAATGGCCCCGTGACACCGGTTCCAGGCGACTCTGTTCCGTCTCTCCACCGTCCCAGAATCCCGATCCCTTCAGTTAGAAGGCTCCAAGTAAAGATGGATACCTGGAACGAAAATACCATCGTAAATCCATCGAGTCCAACTATTCTCCCCATTCGCATAAGTCTTAACAAATGTAATCCGCCAGTACAAGTACTTGTCGTCCCCACCGAAAAGACTTCCTGGCAGATATACCCTCCGCAATCTTCCCCGAAAGATGAATGCGCCCCCATTGACTCCATCTCCGATGATGTCAATGCTAATATTACCATCACTAGTTTCCTTTGTCATGTAACGACCTCCTTCCTTGGGGACTCGCATAATCAACCGCTGAGGTCCGCCGACATAGTCCCGTAACTGTCCCCTTTGGTTGGCTTCCAACACGGCGGGGTTCCCATCCCGCAAGGCCTCGAAATCAGCCCACCCAAGATAACTGTAAAGTCCCCACCAATCCCCTTCTAATAGCGACGGGTTATCTTCAAAGTCCCCTTTAGTGACATGATGGCCAGATTGCCGTGCTTCGATATTACTAGTTTGAAACGAGTACCATCCAATTTCATGTCGTGTGTGAACGTTCATGTGGGGTCGCAGGTGTTCCAAGTGATGTTGGAAGAACTTTAGAATCGAGAGGAGAACGGAGAAGTTTGGTGTTCGGCGGTCATCGAACAAGGGGTAACGTGAGGGAATGTACACGGCTTTTTGGGCTGCCGAGAATACATTCTCCGAGAGTTGACCACTGCATTTGGCGAGAGGAGAGAGGAAGAGAGTAATGAGCGCCTCAAACGTTGAATACTCCCTCTGCATCCTCAAACTCCCCACCAGTGACGACGGCTCGAGAAAGGTCTCATTCCGGGATTCTGAATAGAATTAGCTCGTGCACCGTATGGCTTGGACACCATTTTCCATAATCATGTCGCGAATGACCAACAAGATATACTGTCCGGAAACCTTCCATTCCGGCCGGCCTTTCATCTTAACTTGCTTGGAGACATCAGATGCCGTGAGTGCGTAATCCTTGAGAAGCTTCTCCACCCAGCTCCGAGACTGATAGAGTTGTTGCCAATTCAAACCCTCCGTGATACGCACGGGGTCATATCTTCGCAGTGTTAATTCTTTCCAGAGGTGACATCCACTGCCGAATATTTGGGTATAGAGGGAATGGTTGGCTAGCGACAGCGATGCTATCGACGGAGGATCTAAATTGTACACGATGCCGTGGAAAATCTGCACTCAGC
>Ga0335081_10007697_pt1 | contig 17235 bp, 14 predicted proteins | sample Lox_Sample_35_FD_206713 | JGI IMG/M metagenome (GOLD analysis project Ga0335081, IMG submission 206713) | Soil microbial communities from Loxahatchee National Wildlife Refuge, Florida, United States - Lox_Sample_3.5 | ecosystem: Environmental > Terrestrial > Soil > Wetlands | place: USA... | reverse complement strand
CGCCGCCGTTGAAGCGCGTGTCCACAATAAGAGCCTTGGTTTCCAGGTTACGGCCGAGTGCTTCTTCGAACACCGTCCTCATGCTCGCATCCCCCATCGACCGCACGTGCACGTACCCGATTGTTCCACCGGACAGTTTCGCCACTTCCTCGCGCCGGTCCTTCACCCAGCGTTTGTACAGCAATTCGTTCTCCTCGCCGGCAGAAATCGGCTTGACGGCTTCATCCCATCGCTTATCCGTTTCCGGATCGTAGACCGACAGGAGAGTCAGCTTGCCGACCTTTCGGTTGAGCAGCTCATAGAAATCGATGGCGGGGGTGATCTGTTGTCCGTCGATCGCTTCGAGGATATTGCCGGCCCGTATCTTCGAATCCGCCTTGTCCACCGGACCTCCTTCAACGACTTCTGCGATTTTGACTCCATTCCCCATGAAGCTGTAATCGTACAGCAAGCCAAGCTCGGCGGTCTGATCGGTATTCGGCGTGCCCGGGTAGTACCGGCAGCCGGTATGCGACACGTTCGCCTCCCCCAACATCTCGCTCAACATCTCCGCAAAATCATAGTTGTTATTGATGTACGGGAGAAATTTCTTGTAGTCATTATAATAGTATCGCCAATCCACCCCCTGCATATCCGGGAAGAGAATCTTTTCCTTGAATTGCCGCCAGGCGTGGTAGAAAATGTAATCGCGCTCATCTGCCTGCTTCAGCACCATTTCTCCGCCGGTTTTGATCGGCTCGGCTTTGCCGCTCTCCAATTCTATCTTCTGGGGTTTGCCGTCGGCCGCGAGAAAAATGAATTTTCCGTCCGGCGAAAGCTCCATGGAAGCATCATCTGCGCCGAGTTTAGTGAGGAGCTTCGTCTCCTTCGCCCGCAGCTCAGTCACCCAGAGGTCATTTCCTTTGTCGAAGCGGGTCAAAAAATACAGCTTCTCGCCGTCCTTTGAGAGGACCGCATCGCTGATCGGCGACGTGTAGGGTGTGAGTCTGCTCCATCGGTCTGTCAGATTAGTCCAGTCGATCTCGACTTCGGGAAGCGTGTCTTTCTCCGCCTTTTCTTTCTTCTCCTTCTTCTCGTCCTTCTTCTTGTCTTCCCCTTCCTTCTTTGCCTTGTCCTCCTGTTCCTTCAGAAGAGCGAATTCCTCCTTCGTGAGTTTGAAACGGTCAAACGCCGCCTTCGTGAAGAACATACCGTACACATCACTGCTGGTGAGATTGCCCCCTTCTTGCCGGGTGCCTTCCCTGTCAGAACCCCAGATCATCATCTTGCCATCCATCATCCACTTGGGGGAGCCGTTGTCATACCCGCTCAACGTGAGATTGTGGATCTCTCCCTTGCCATCCGCCGAAACCAATCCTACTTGCGGAGTGAAAATGCGCTCGGGATAAGCAAATTGTACGAGGAACCACTTGCCGTCAGGCGACCACTGGTAGTACTGATCGCCGTCGGCGTACGAGTAATTGACATTTGCCGGCATGATCGTGCGCGTCTCTTTCGTTTTCAAGTCGATCACTTTCAGGACGACCCGGTTTTCGAGGTAGGCGACTTCTTTACCATCGGGAGAGAATGCCGGCTGGAACTCCTCCGCGGGGGTTGCTACGACCGGCTCTTCTTTGAGGAGAGTCGAAGCGTAGAAGTAGGGCTCCTCTTTGCGCACAATCGATGTCGTGTACACATCCCAATTGCTGTCCTTCTCCGCCGCATACACGAGCGAGCGACCATCCGGGCTGAAGCTCACGCTCCGTTCCTGCCACGGTGTATTCGTAATCCGCTTGGTGATGCCGCCTTCCATGCTGGTGACGAATATTTCTCCGCGGAACACATAGGCGAATTCCTTCCCGTTGGGAGAAAGTTTCATTTCCGTGAAGTGATCGTTCACCGGCACGATCTTGTCGATCGTCTCGCGGCCATCCGCAGCAATACGAACGTGCACTTTCTCCGGCTCGCCACCGGGCTTCATGGTGTACACCTCGCCGTTGAACCCGAAACAGAGTGTGTTGTCGTTCGCTCGCGTCAAGAAGCGGACGGGGTCCTTGCTGAAATGCGTGATTGCTGTGCTCTTGGATGGATCCGACACAGAGCTCTTGTAGATGTTGAACGAGCCGCTTTGTTCGGTCAGGTAGTAAAAATCGTTGCCGTCCGAATCGAAGACCGGATTGCGGTCCTCGCCATCGAACGTCGTCAGCTGGGTGTAGGTCTTTGCTTTGAAATCATAGACCCATATGTCGTGTGTAACGGAAGAAGTGTGATGCTTACGCCAGAGACTCTCATATCCTTTCAGATCGTCGTAGATGACCTTGTCGCCGGCGGAATTCAGCGTCGCTTCCAGCGTCGGCACCGGGAGTACGAGAGAGACGCGGCCGCCGGTGATGGGGACACTGTACAATTGCACCATCATGCCGGTCGGAAACTGAACGTTGGTGGGCAGTTCCTGTCGATAGCCGGTAAAGAGAACGGATTTGTCGTCCGCCGTGAAGCTTGTCGGAATCTCCGATGTGGAATGATACGTCAGCCGCTTCGCTTCGCCGCCTGTTCCGGGCATGACGAAGACATCGAAATTCCCGTACCGGTCGGATGCAAACGCGATCCACTTTCCGTCGTGACTCCAGACCGGGGCAAATTCATACGACTCGCTCAGCGTGAGTGGAATCGCCGTTCCCCCGGCGGATGAAACGGAATAAATGTCCCCTTTGTATTCGAATAGAACAGTTTTGCCATCGGGCGAGATGGCTGGATAGCGCATCCAGAGCGGGTTATCCTGAGAAAGTAGAATCGCACTCGTGAGAACGCACAGAAGTGCGACAAAAGAGAGTCTTACTCGCATGATTGAATCTCCTTCAGGGAGTTGGTTTTTGGATGATTTTTGGGGTCGGTTCGCTCACTGCACAAAGGGTATGGGCAAGCGACATAGTCTACGTGCTGATATACCGAGAAGTTGCTGCAGATGCCAGTATTTGGAAAACGGAATCCCTGTGATTAGACCAGGGAATCGCTGAAAGGTTGTTGTGAATTATCGTGTCGACAGATTGCCAATTTGTCCAGGCAGATCTTCAGAGCTAAAGCCCGACAGTCCTCTTGATCCTTGTCCACGACTTATATGTTGTAGACAGTCAAAACACCGCCACGGAATTCTCTCTGCCATTCAGGATGCCACAAACTTCACGTGGACCAGGTATTGGATCTTCAACACGTCCACCATGATTGCCGAGAACCAGAACTTCGGCCTCAAGTGCCTCTTGCGTCCCCTGAAGTATGCATATTTTCTGACCAGCCTGATCCTCGGATCCCATTCGAGTATCTCGCTGGGGCTTTTCACGCCCCATTTGAGAAACGATCGCTCGTCCAAACCGCTTGCAGTAATCACCATCTTGTTTGCAGCCCTGACGCCCATCGGTGAGCTGACATCGCAGATCAGCTCGCTGACGGGGAACCGGTCGGCAAGCCGCACGAAGAATTTCCTGACTTGTTCTTCCTCGAAATAATAGAACACGCCGGCGACCATGAAGAACACGCCGTCGTCTCTTGAGACTTGCTCCAGCCAGCAGTCGTCCAGAAATGAGCTCGCGATGAATGTTCGACGCTCACTCTCCGGGATGAAATTCCTCCGGAGTGCGATAACGTCCGGCAAATCGAGATCGAGCCAGCGGCAACTACCGTTGTCGACTCTGTCAAACGTGGTGTCGAGTCCGCATCCGATATTGACAACCGTTCCGCGAGGATATTGCAGCAGGAACTGCCTTACAACACGATCCATCAGAAGACTGCGGACAATCCAGGCGAACCTGGTGATTTCACGCATGTTCCGGGCAAGAGGCGAGAGGTCGTAATTAAGTTTTTGAACGATCTCCACAGCGGTGTTGTCAACGAGAAGAGGTTTGTTCTTCTGCGTTTCATTGGCGCGACCCCAGAGGGGGAGAAGAAGAGTTTTTTGGACATCTCCGAGTGATATGTCAATTCGCTGAGTCATGGGAGGATCTTTGCATTGTCGTGTGCGATGGAAGAAGAATTCCTTCAGGGTGCGTTAAGACGTGTGTGCTACTCCGCCAGTTCTGTAAGAGCGTTGCCCGAAAGCCGGAACAGGCGCCAACTGTCCATCGAAACCGCTCCGAAGCTCTTGTAGAATTCGATGGCGGGCGAATTCCAATCGAGGACCATCCATTCGAACCGGCCGCATTTCCGGTCGACGGCGAGCTTCGCGAGATACATCAGGAGAGCCTTCCCGATGCCTTTGCCACGATATTCGGGATGGACGAAGAGATCTTCGAGATAAAGTCCTGGTTTTCCGACGAACGTCGAGAAGTTATGGAAGAAGAGCGCAAACCCTGCCGGCTGACCGTCATAGCGTGCGATGACCGTCTCTGCATAGCGTTTCGCACCGAAGAGGGATTCGCGAAGATCGCTCTCCGTCCCGAGGACTTCGTCGATCATTCGCTCGTAGCGTGCAAGCTCCTTGATGAGCGAGAGAATGAGCGGGATATCGTTTTCGGTTGCAGGTACGATTTGAAGTTGGGGTGAAGTGCGTGAGTCCATGACGATCCGGGAGTAAAGGAGTACGAAGACCCTAGAGTCTATTGCATTTATAGCTCAATGTCAATCCGTCCCTCAGGGCTGACGGGAGGAGCAGGTTCGCGAGAAAAAACTTCTACCTGCGGAATATGTTTTCGATGCGGCGGTCGGGAACAAGCCACATAAGGGCAACGAAGACGTACAGGGCGAACGACAGCCACGATTCCACGAATGCGAGCGGTATCGCAACTGCATAAAGAACGATTGAGATTTTTCCTTTGAAGTCGGCGCCGAGAGCCGTTGCTATGACGGAATCTTTACCGTGCAACGCAACGAGCGATTTCGCAAGAATGAAATAGGCGATGGCTGCACACAAGAGAACGACCCCGTAGAGTGCGGCAGGCACCGACTGGAAGTGATTCTCGCCCACCCAGGAAGTGACAAAAGGAATAAGGGAGAGCCAGAAGAGCAGGTGGAGGTTCGCCCAGAGAACGCGTCCATCGACTTTTTCGATCGCCTGACATAGATGATGGTGATTGCTCCAGTAGATTCCGAGAAAGACAAAACTCAGAATGTAACTGAGCAATGCCGGGACCACGGGGATGAGGGCCGAAATGGTGGCTTCGTGGGGCGTCTGCAATCCCAGGACCATAATGGTGATGATAATGGCGAGCACGCCATCGCTGAAAGCTTCGAGTCGGTCTTTCCTCATTTCAGGTCTGCCGGAGTTCAGATTTGCTTGTCGCGCAAGATCAATCGCATTTCATTGGTCGGCTTGAATCCGAGGGAATCGTACAGCGGCCGGCCTTCGTCGCTGGCGTGAAGGAGAACGGTATTGAACCCCTCCGCCCGGCACCATTCGATGATCAGCTCCAAGAGTTTTCTTGCAATCCCCTTGCGGCGATGAGCCCGCTCAGTGTAGACGTTGACAACCATGGGACGCCGACGGGAAGGGTCGAGTGGACTCGAATGGTAATCGAAGATAATAACGCCCGCTCCTGCAATGACACGGCCCGACACTTCCTCGACCAGCCAGGCACGGTAATTTCCATTTGCAATTCGTTCTGAAAAGAAATCGCGGGATGTCCTCATCGATTCGGCAAGGTCGGCATCGTCCTTGCGTCCCATGGCGAGGAACATGCTCCGGCGTTGATGCATAATGGTGTCGATGTCGGCAGGAATAGCCTGTCGAATCGTGTAATGGTTCCATTCGACCGGAGATGATTCTTTCGGGAGGGGATGAATGTTCATGGTGCAGTCTCAGGGATTCTTCGATTTTGCCGCGAGGGCAATGTCTTTGTTCTCCAGTATTGGACTTGGATAGCCCGAGATCGTCACGTTGATCATTGCCAGGCCGATGTCTTCCAGCGCGGAAACGTGATTGGCAAAGAGTACACGCAGAACAGGATAGATTGTTCCAAGGGCTTTGGATACACCATAGGCATGCTTCTGTCCTTTTATCGGATTGATGAATCCCGGCCTGAAGGCATACGCAGCTTTGAAGGGAAGTTTTCGCAAATCATTCTCGGTTTTTCCTTTGACTCGCGCCCACATCAATCGACCGCGCTCCGTGCTGTCAGTGCTCTCGCCCGAGACATAACAAAAAGTCAATTCGGGGTTGAGTCGCGACAGTGTGCGGGCTGCCTGCATGGTAAGATCATATGTCAACCGCGTATACTCATCTTCCTTCTTTCCGACAGACGTCACGCCGAGACAGAAATAGCAGGCATTGTAGCCGCGAATCCGATCTTCGATGGACGAATAGTCATAGAAGTCCTTGTGAACGATTTCCTTCAATTTAGGGTGGTTGGTCTCACAGGATCTCCTGCCGACCACGAGGACTGATTCGACATCCGGATGATCGAGGCAGACGCGGAGAACGCCTTCACCGACCATCCCCGTGGCACCGAAAATGATTGCGTTGATTTTCATATACGGCCTCTCTCAATCCATCCAACAATAGTTGCCTTTGGGGACATTCCGGTCTTCTTCCCATTTCATAGGATTGCACCGGATATGTTCGCACGGAGCGTAAAGTTCTCTTTCGTTTCGGATGATGTGTTCGTAAAATTTTGCCTGCCAGCAGAAATCAGGAACACCATTCGTGTGACTCCAATTTGTCACAGCGGATTTGAATGAGCGCACAATCGTTCCGAGTGACCCGGGTTTTGGGCAAATGGATGACACCAGCTCTGATTGGTTCTTTGATGGTATTCAAAAACAACTTTCTGTGTTTGACTTCGCCGAACCATTCTCTATTTCCACCAGTGCAAATCGTGACAAAGTACTCATCAGGGGAGGCATAATCATGGCCCGCCAATCGACGCGTTTCCTCTCTGTATTTATCCTGAAACAACGGCATCGCATCAATTAATTCTCACATCAACACGTTTTCCGACAAACTTTCCATAGCGCTCGGCAGCCTCTTCGACAGCGGACCGCTGAGATTTCTTCAACCCGGCGAACGTGTGCATGTGAATGAACGCGCGTTCGTTTTTGAACGTTCGCTTCCACACTCCGATGATTTGACCATCGTAGAGGATCGTGGGAGTCATAATCCCTCCCCCAAAGCCGAGTTGCCGCCCGTGGCGCGCTGCAATGGCAAAGCTCCGGTCTTTGTACCCTACCAGGAATTCGTCAAAGGTGGGGAGAAGAAGAGCCTTTGATGCAGCCCCGGATTTCGGAGATGCGGTTCGGCTCATCCAATATATGTTGCCATCGATCTCGTCTGACGCAAGTCTGCTCGATGCAGACTCCAGGCCTCCTCGTGCCTCGGCAGTTGTTAAACCGGACCACCAGGTAAAGTCCTTAATGGTGGCAGGGCTGTGGCTGTTGAAATAACGGAGTGCGAGTTCTGCAAACGCTTCATCCCGATCAAGCACTCTTCCTTCACCAATCCACTCATCGAGTAGAACGAAGGTTGGCTGCCTTCCCTCGCGCGGACCAAAGCAGATGAGTTGCTCCTGCGCCAACCGCCACAGAATGTGAATTCCCCGTTGCCCCGCGCAGGAAATCTTATTCTTTTCCAGAAGTCTATAGAGAGCATCGCGTGTTCGTCGCTTTCCCCCGTCCAATTCCCTGGCAATAATCTTGCTGCTCCGTACGAAAGTGGCATTATCAAGATGAAGCCGGCGAAACCTGGCGGCGGCTCCTGCCACTTTCCGAGGCGTCAGGTATCGGAGCATCCATCGAACGTCTTTTGGCGACACGTAATGAAGTGTCCCACGCATTGGCCATGTGCGGACGATTTTCCGGTCGGCTATCGCCTCCTCAATTGACTGTTCCGACGATCCCCGCGTTCGCAGTCCAATTGCCCACAAGGAGGCGAAATAATCCTGCGCCTGTACCGCGCCCATCCAGTGGACAAGGTCGGCGGGATTGGAAAACTTGCGCGTCGACACGAGCTGACTCGCAAGACGCAGTCCGGCCAATTCACCGACCTTCATTTAACTCCTCTGCTGGAGTCCCACACTCCTTGGAGTTTGAGGACATACAAGATTTGTCCGATGTGATACGCATTGTGTGTGCCGATATGGGCGATCGTGGAATACCACTTCGTCAGCTTTGCCTCGTCCGCTCCTTCGACGGCTTGCTCCCACTGGGTCAAGATGTCGTCGATTTTCTTTACCGTTGCGGGCCACGTTTTGTCATCCACTGGAGCGAACGTCTCATCATTGTGGCCATCGTATTTGAGAGGAGTTTCACCCTTAAACTGTTGCAGTGTGCGTTCGTCCCAGAAGATCAGGTGGGAAGTCAACTGTGCGACAGAGTGGTTCCCCTTTCCATCGGTCCAGTTTGCCTGCTCTGGCGTCAAACCGGCAATGGCACTGTCGATCGGAACGAACCAGTCCTTGACATTGTGCGTGGTTCTGAGCTGTTCGAGAAGAATCGATTTGAGCGTGGGCGGCGGGGGAGTCTGTGCCACCAGACCCGTACTTGCAAGCAACATCGTGATGACCGCAATTCTGTATGTCATAACTTTTGCTCCTCTTAGTGAAAGTGGTTGAAATATTCCTGCAGAACTACTCCGATCGAACGCTATAACCGTTTGCAATGGCTCCTCCATTACGTGATAGTGGGCGTCATCTGATCCGCAGATGATCGGTTGACTTTTCACTCGGTGTGGTCAGCATAGTGCCACCAGAGGAAGGTGGCAATGAGTCCTGCCAAACTCGTCAACCCGACGATTGTGTAACTTAACGCGTCCAGGTCGACACCTTGGTTTTGTCCAAGTCCTGCATATAGTGCCGGTATGGACCACGGAAAGAGCGGTCCCCAGCCTGCAGCACCGAGCACCTGGGCAAGGACAAGCACCAGAATTGCGAATCCCATCGGCGGAAGATATCCTCGTCCTGCGCTCGCGACGAACGCTATCGGCGTCGTGAGAAATACCGTGAGCAACGCCGTGATCGCGAGTGTAATTGCACCGTGTACTGCAAGTTCCCCGGACCATTGTGGCAGGACGATCACCATTCCAATCATGAGCCCCAGGAGATACACGATGGCGGCAAGACCGCCGCACCAAACTCCGACTACGACACACTTCGCAGCAATGATACTCGACCTCGGTGTCGGCAATGCCAGAAAATCTTTCGCTGTTCGGTCGGCAAATTCGCGACCAAACACCCAGCTTACAATCAGCGCGAACAGAAGGATTCCACCCACGGCCGTTGCCTGCGACAACAAGCCGAAGTACGTGGGCCAATCCGCCGTACCGGACAACATCTCCGCCTTTGTCCGAAGCAACCCCACGTTCCTCGCGAACTCTGGATCCTTCAGGATGATCATGAAGAACCCTCCCATGATGGGTGCGAGCGAAAACCCGAGCGCAGTGAACAGTGGAATGCGGGAGCGTCGCGCTTTGAGGAACTCTGTCCTGAGCGATCCGGAAAAATTCTTCACCACGATGTTCCTCCGTGTGCGCCGACGAGGCGCAGAAAAAAGGATTCGAGATCTTCCTCGTCTACGTGCAACAGGGTAGGAGGGTTGCCTTCCTGCACAAGCAGCCGAGCAATGTCGTCCGGTCGTTGCAAGGCTCGTGCATCGTCGGTTTCGATGGTTCCATCGGTCGTAAATCCGGCGTCATATCCGGCATTGCGGATGGCCGCAAGGGCATTCCCTTTTTCTCTCGCGTCTACCAACAATCGGCGTCGCCGGTCGTGCTCGAGCTCGTCGATATTGCGCTCCATCAGCAACCGCCCTTTGTGAATGATGCCGATGCGTGTGGCAAGACGAGCCACTTCGCCGAGGATATGACTAGACATAAAGACTGTGACCCCCTGATGACGAACGAGGTCGAGGAGGAGCTCCCGCACTTCCACAATGCCCGCCGGATCAAGGCCATTTGCAGGCTCGTCGAGAAGGAGCAAGCGCGGTTTGTGCAGCAGTGCCTTCGCGAGTCCAAGTCGCTGGGCGTTTCCGAGGGAGAGCGTCCTCGCGCGTCGTTCAGTATAATTTGTTAGTCCGAGTTGTTCGATGACCTGCTCTACAGCAGATGGATCTGTGCCGGGACGAAGCTGCCGGATGACTTCGAGATTCTCCCGAACGGTAAGCTCGGGATAGGCGTGGGGCATTTCGACAAGATATCCCACCGAGTCCCACGGTTTCGAAGGTGTGGATTGGATATTCGTACCAAGGACTTCCACTGTTCCGCCGGTTGGCCGGATCAATCCCAGTAGTGTCCGGATCGTTGTCGTCTTGCCGGCTCCGTTGAGGCCAAGGAATCCATAGATTTCGCCTGGCCCGACTTCGAGGGAAAGGCGGTCAACCGCGACGATGTTGCCGTAGCGTTTGGACAGGTCGAATGTACGGATGACGGCATTCACTGTCTTTGTGGATTCCAGTTGATCTCTCGTGGAAAAAGGAAGAGCGCTCGAATGTAAGAATGAATTCTGAAGAATAAAAAGACCGGGAGGGGTGTTGGTGGCCGCTAAGAACGTGTTGCCTTGGAAAGGATGGTGGTCGCTAGGAAGCAGGTTTCATCGATTCAAGGCGAGTCCGCGCGGTTGGATCGGCGTCAAAGTGCTTTCGCAGCTTTTCGCAAGCGTATTCGGAACAGAACGCGCAGGACGCCGTTCTTTTTCCGATCGCGCACGTTCTGATCCCACAGTTGGTGCAACCGGAGAACAACCTTCCTGTGGTCGCAGAACATCCGTCGCAGTCAGTGACGTCTTGAAGGGTGATGTTCATGCCGTACTGCTCGATGCACATTCGTACAATGTCCACCCGCAGAGATCGTTGCTTTGCGGGATCCGGTTCCAGGGTGGCGAGATGGATTGGACAGCCGGAACAATCTAGGCCACAAGGGGCGACCATGGATGGTGTGAAAGACATGGTTATGAAGGAGCTAATCGCAATCGCCACGTTGCCTGGATCTTGCCGCGTCTTCGGAATTTCAACAACTGGAAGAAGGATGCGCTTTTCATCACATAGGGCAGCGTGCTTAGCTTCGAGCGATCAATTTGTGCTTCTTTGTCGACGACGAAACCGGCGTCGAACAGGAATGTCTTCGCCTCTCCGAAACTTCGGAATTTGTTTTCCTCGATCCTGTGGTGTGCGAAAAACTCTTTTTCGCGCTCGCTGAACGTTAAGTCAAGTCCTTCGATCTTCCTCTGAAGGTAGATATCCGCGGTGATCCAATATCCACCCCGCCGCCGCAATACATTGCGAATGATGCCGCACAGTTTCTTCTTTTCTTCATCGTCGAGATACATCATGAGGCCTTCGTTAAGGATGACCAGCTCACCACCTGGAAACCTCTCCGCAATTTGGAGGAACTGCTTTTCGTCGAGGGCGTTCAGCGGCAGCAACTCGAGCGTGCTCTCCCTGGAACCGGCGTCAGGTTGCAGCGAGCGGATCATTTTTTCCTTTGTTTCGATGACCCCGGGAAGATCCGTATCGATATAGTGGATTCCTTCCCGATTCAGCATGTCCAGTCCGCGGAATGAATAGCCCGAGGATAATTCAAGAAAATTCCTGACGGGCAGCCCCTCGAGGAGCTGGTTCACGCTCCAATACCGCATCTCGAAATGGAGGACTCGAGCCCAAAAACCGATGTCTCTTCTCGTGAAGTCGGGTTTGTACGATTGGGGCGCGGTCATCAATTCCGCGGCTTGACGTGCGAACGGAATGTTCGTCGATCCCTTCATCAGCAACAACGATCGTGCGGACGGGCTGATAGTGTCGTAGTTGCGGCTCGCTGAATCTTTCTCTGCTCGTCGTTCCACCCGACTTTCCTTTTCCTAAAAAGACATCCGACCACGCAATGAGTGCTCGACTAATTCCGGGTCCCCCTGCGCGGATTCCAATCCAACCTGGAGATTTACCTGATAAGTCCCTTCGTTCCCGGTGTTGCGCTGGCTGTGGGCAGCGGGATTTCACCTTTCGCGGTGACGGGTATTTCGAATTTCTTAACCTTCAAGTCAAGCTTGAATTTTGTCTCAAGTCGAAAGGGAAGGGTTTTCTGGCCGGCGACGATGGCTTTCGTCAGTTCTGCTGCAGATTTGAAAACGTGGAGATAAACGACATCGAGCGGCATTTTCAAAGGCGACTTGCCGGAAGCGGCTACTTTGAACTTCATGTCTTTTCCTGATCCTGCGCTTTGTTCCTTCAGGAACAGCTCATAATCGACAAGAACATTGTCAATGCCGAACGAGTTCGGGTTGTCCACGGTAAAAATGAAATCGACGTTGGCTTTTTCGAACGTCACGCTATTGACCACGACACTGTCGTACGTGATCGTCGGCTTCTTCGGCGTAGAGAGCTTGCCTTTCAATAACTGGCCGGAACTGAACGAGACAAACGACAAAACCACTGTGCCATACAAGAGGCTTCGGAAAATAGACATGGGAATTCTCCTATGAGTGTTAATGGTTCAACGTCGAAATACGATCTTTTGGGATTGACGCTCTTGACTCGAATTTGTTTCGCTCCGGGGAAAGGCTCGCTACTTTCCGCAGTGCGATTGAATGGCGCACCTCGATTTGCGGGTCGCGTTGTTGAGTGGCTTCTTCCCACATGGAAAAATTGAACCAGACCGCCTTGGAGTATATCAAAATGTATATCCGACCGAAACTCCACCAGTCATCATAATCTTCTGCCGTGTAAAGAGAGGAGTGAGTCCTATTCGGAACAGTGTCCCGCCGTCGAATGGCTGCCACCGGTATCCGATCGTTGCCGTACCCAGCAGAACACTTTTTTTTCCGTCAACCGCTGAACCGAAAAGAATCTCACGACCTTGAAGAGTAACAGTGGATGGCATGATGCCCACACCCAGCTCAAGGTGACCTGATTCTCCTTTGGTAAGATAATTGACCATCAATGGGAATGAAGTGAACTTCAACTCACCTGCTATCAGCAGGAAAAAGGGCTTTAAGGTCCAGGAGGAATATCCCGCGCGGAAACCGATTTCGGGGGTCAACCGGTAGTCGTAGTTGATTGAATAGAGAAGTCCTTGTCCGAATAGTTCGAAGTAGAGCGCATTCCGTGTCAAGGTCGTCGGGTTCTCTTGTGCCAGTGCAGCACTCCCCGTCAAAAGGATGAGAAGTATGGCCAGGACCAAGGACAAGGCGGTGATGTGAGTCCAGTGAACCACGGGGAGTGATCTTTTCGAATCAGAAAGATGGGTGAGGTGGAACATAGAGGTTTAGGAAGACTGGCACGCTCAGGCTGAACCAATCTGTCAACGCGTGCGAAACAATAAGCCAACGGAGACTTCTTGTCTTATAGTAGATTATCCCAAAACATATTCCCACGATGAAGACGTTTGCCAGGAAGACGGGATGACGACAGGCAATGGACGTTGTTCCCAAACCAACGAGGTGATTCAGCATGAAGAATGCGGCTGAATACGAAATGGCTAACCACCTGGGCCATCTTACGATTGAGTCCAGAATGAGTCCTCGCCAGTAACTTTCTTCCAGGAATGGATTCATCAACCCCAATAACAACCACGGCAACCAGATGGAAAGGCCTTGAAGAAGATGGCTTTTGCTCAGAATCATGGGAAGTGCTGGAAGAGCCAGGACGATTGCGAACACCGACCATCCCCAATGGCCTTTTGAGCGTCCCAACCATCTGCTGATCGATGCCAGGCCACCACCCCGCCATATGAGGAATGCGATGACCATCCAATAAATGAGGATGCCGGGTACCCACGCCCAAACATCCCAGAGTGGTTTAAAAACATTGGCGGTAACGAAGCTAACGATAATGACCAACAGCGGCGATAACGCAACAAATGCATCCTTCAATCGCCGGGATTCTGGCTGCGATTTGATAACTGAATGTGGTTCTTCTTCCATTGCGTCTTCCTCTGGAGGTCTCTTCTACTGGTAAAGTAGCACTTCTGTCTTCCTCGATATGTGAACCCATGCGTGCGTCATCGTGGCCAAAGTTATAAACCAAGCCCGCAGAAAAGATGTCTTTGCATCGGCCAGCTGAACGATGAAGTCCCCGCGAAATTTCGATTGAGTTCTTTTACTCGATACTATTTCAAAAGCAAAAGTTTCCTTGTGCTCACAAACGGTCCCGCCCGCATTTGACAGAAATAAATTCCGCTCGGCACGTTGGAAGCATCCCACTGAACGTTGTAGATTCCCACCTGTTTTACTCCGTGCTCGAGTGTCGCAATTTCCCGGCCGAGAAGGTCGTATACCTTCAAATCAACGACCGACGATTTCGCGATTGAATATTGTATAGTCGTCATCGGATTGAACGGGTTCGGGTAATTCTGAGAGAGTGTATACTGTGCAGGTGTCACTGATCCGGATTCGGCTATTTGAGTCGACGTTCCGCTCATATCCACCAGGATTGGGTGCTGTCTCGAGAACAGTGTTCCCCCTGAATTCCACGTTACTGTAGGCGTGTAATAGGTTTGCGTTGCGGCCGGCGGTTGCTTTCCACGAAACACCAGGGTGAGTGGTATTCGGTACCAAAAGCGCTGTACGTCGCTCGCCCGGATTGAATCGATTGTCACTGCGGAATCGCCGACAGGCATGAAAGAATCCGTCCGGGGAAAATGCACCGTGACATTCTTGGCAGTGGAATTGCCGAAATTCGAATAAGAAAGCGTATAGCGAAGCGTATCGCCCGCGTTGAATCGCACCGTCGCGACGTTATCCAGTGTGTACTGGGCAAGGCGTATCCGTGCACCCAGCAGACTGCTATCCATCGCATTGCCGGAGTAGAAGGCAGGGCTGACGTTCAGCGTAAACGTGTTGCCGTCTGTATTGTGTACCCGCGCGGAAAAATCATGAAACCCGTCGGGAATACTGTTCGGGATCGTCCCCACATATTCCTTCGCAGACGGATGGGTCGTCGTCAGGCCAGCCTCTGTTCCGTCATTCTCCCGCAGTTGGAGAGCGACAGAATCCACGTTATTCTTTGGGTCGAATATCACAAGCCGTATCGTTCCGTTCTGCCCCGGTCGCAGCCATTGGGTGAATCTGCCATCCCCCAGGATTTGAACCAGATCGAGTGAAGGAAGGAAGCAATTCCGGAGCGCGATAGAAGGGAGTGCCGTTACATTGAACTCATAATCTATCGTGGTTTGCCCCACCTGTCCTAACAGGTTATACTGTTGTGAAGCGGCCAACAAATGGTACCGATCGGTGTTTTTGTTCACCGTGTAGTCATAATAGTATGAATCAACTCCCAAACCGAACGTGGTGCCCTGCACAACGCGGTTGTGCGTGGTGAGCTGCGCATTGAACTTTTTGGAAACCCCGCCGTTTGGGTCCACGAGGGCTTCCGCGCGGTTGCCGTTGGAGCACATGACCCCTCCGTCGTCGAAGCCGTTGATGTTACTTTGCTCGAGTCCTAAATCGCTGGTCGCGGTATTCCCATACAGAAACTGGAATTTTGGGAACTCAACATCCGTATTCCATTTTTCGGGCAAATCGATGCTGTCGCCGGAAACAAGAGTCTGCAGCGTTATGAATTCCGAGAGATCGGGCCTGAACGCTTTCCGTTCAAAGAACACGGCATCGCCGTTCCCGGTGAAGATGAAATCGGAAGTCGAGGTTTTGCCGGAGGGAGGAGGAGCCAGATAGGAAGGAATGCCGCTCACTTGAAAGGTGGAAATACCTCCCGAAAGAGAAACATACCGGGTGGGATTCAACCCCGCAGAATTTCTGTTGGACATAAGATGGACGAAATCCAGATCCGGCAACTCATATCCATTGGCATCGACCTCCACGTTATCTCCTGAATCATCAAACCAATGGCCGTCCACTTCGATAAAAGGCATGGTTTTCGTGGACGGAGTTGAGACGTGCGTATACACAAAATTCATATTCAGGTCGCCCAAGTTCTGTGGGCCGGAGGGAAACGCCAAATCGTCTTGTACGTGAACGCCTGCACACGCTTTTGCAAGCAAAAAGGCCTGATCCCCCTGAAGCGAAAACAATTGTTCTCCCAACCTCACAGATGAGTCAACGGTATCGATAAACCATCGTGCCATCTTCGGTGTGAAGCCCAGGAACGAGGTCTCTTCTATTCCGTGTGTGTACGCAATGGACGTTTGAAAAAAGAGCAGTGCGCTATCGAGACCTACCAGCGGATGATCGTGGATATCGCGCATTTGGTCGAAGTCGCCAAATACGGTGAATCGTGCGTCGCCATGGTTCAGCGTGATAAAATTCAACCCCGCGGTACTGACGTTTCTGCGAATAAAACAATAAAAGTTTAGGGTTGTCGTATCCTGCACGTACTCTGTGCCGATAAAATCACGTCTGCCTCCTCCTCCCAGGGTAAGCGTGTACTTGTTATTGAAGGACGCAGTACGCTGGAGAACGTCGATGTAACCGCCATACTGATCCAGGAAAGCCAAATCCCATGCCGGAAGATCGCAATCGATAATGAGTACGTTGGTCTTGAGAAAACCAAGAGGAACCTGGACGGAATCCGAATCGGAGTGACAGAGCAGTGTGGCCATATAGGCGTACGGAGCGCCATTAAGAATGGGAACTGCTTTCGGCACCGAAATAACCGCCGTGACTTCCGTTCCCTGAGCCGAGTTCAACGTGAGACTCGTCTGACTGATATTGACCGTAACGCCCGATGGTAAGTTACCGTGCAACTCAAGAGTCACGTCTTGCGGGGCTGTTCTGAGATTCTGTACCGTGAACGCGACGGTATCGACCCAGACATCCTTGGACAAGTCCGTGATTCCAAAACTCAACACCCCGGGTTGAACCGAAAGGCCAAGCGTCGCGGCACTCAAGGCGTCGATGCGCCCGCTTCCCTGAACATACGGAGACACACCATTCAAGGGCTTCGCAGAATTTACAATGACCGCCTTCAACTGTTCCGGGGACCAGTCCCGATGCAGTTGTTTCAACAGTGCGGCAACACCCGTGACGTGCGGGGTGGCCATGGATGTTCCGGACCAAGTCGCTGTGCCGTTATTGGTGATGATGGAGAGTATGTTGACCCCCGGTGCCACTACCTCCGGTTTGATGGCGAAGTGAAGAGGATCCGGTCCACGCGAACTAAAGTCTGCCGTTCGGTCAAGACTGTCACAGGCGCCAACCGTCAATGCCGTAGGAGAGGTTCCCGGCGAAGCAATGGTTTCATAAGGACCTCCAAAATCTGAAGTGCGTTGTCCGTCGTTGCCTGCTGCAATGACACTCAGGATTCCTGCATGTGTCGCGTTGTCGACAGCAACATTATCCGGAGCGTCATCCGATGGTTGTCCTCCCAGGCTCATATTGATGATATCGACCGCGT
>Ga0335081_10007696_pt1 | contig 17235 bp, 11 predicted proteins | sample Lox_Sample_35_FD_206713 | JGI IMG/M metagenome (GOLD analysis project Ga0335081, IMG submission 206713) | Soil microbial communities from Loxahatchee National Wildlife Refuge, Florida, United States - Lox_Sample_3.5 | ecosystem: Environmental > Terrestrial > Soil > Wetlands | place: USA... | reverse complement strand
GGCCCATACTGGCAATGGCCGCAGAAGCCCACGGCGCACTTCATATTGCGTTCCATGGACACGTAAATATCGCTGGCCAGCACGCCGCGATTTTCCTCGAGCTCGGTAATCACGTAGCGCATCATGATTTCCGGCCCGCAGACAAAGGCCACGGTCTTATCCGGATGCATGCGCAGGTGCCGGAAGAGCGTGGTCACCACGCCGACGCGCCCGCGCCAGTTCACACCGCCGTAATCGACGGTCGTGAGCACCTGCGTGTCCGGAGATCGTCCCCATGCCGCCAGTTCCTTCTTGTACAGCAGGTCGCCCGGGCTGCGCGCGCCATACAGAACGATCAAGCGCACATAGTCATCGCGATGGCGCAGAATCTGGTAAATCGCCGGCCGCAGCGGAGCCAGACCAATGCCGCCCGCAACGATCAGCACGTCTTTGCCGCGAACGGCCTCGAGCGGCCAAGCCGCGCCGAACGGCCCTCTCACACCCAGCCAGTCGCCCGTCGCGCGGCTTACCAGCGCCTGCGTCGCCGGGCCGACGGACCGTACCGTATATGTCAGCCGTCCCGCCAGTTCGGGATCGCCGCTGATGGAAATGGGCAGCTCCCCCACGCCGAAAACGTACAGCATGCTGAACTGGCCTGGCGCAAAACCAGCCGCAATGGCGCCGTTCGCGGGCTCGATAGAGAGGGTAAAGGTGTCGTGCGTCTCGCGCGATACCGACGCCACACGATAGGGTTCCGGACACATCGGGTCTGATGCGGCCTGGGAAATCCCGGGTTGCTCAAGCGTGGGGGGCATAGATGTCCAATAGCTGGAGGCGCGTGGATTGCAGACGCTGCGTCACGATGTGAGCAAAGCGCTTTAGTAGCTCGTAGCCGAGATCGTGATTCTCGTCGCACTTCGCGCGCAGGCACTTGCCGTCCAGGGCGATGGCTCGTGTCGGCTCCACAATCCGGGCGTCGAAGCGCCACAGGTACGGCGGTATCAGCCACGACCAGCCCAGAATGTCGCCCTCTTCCAGAGTCTCAATCACGATCGGCGGCCGCTGCGGCGCGCGCGTTTCCAGCGCGATTCGGCCCTGGCGTATCAGGTAGAAGTGGCTGGCTGGCTCTCCTTGCCGGATCACGTAGGCGCCAGGATCGAAACGCACGTTGGACGCGCACCCGACCAGCAGCTTCAAATAGTCCGGGTCCAGCCCTTCAAAAAATGGGTGTTTCGCGAGGATCGGCTCAAGTGAGTCCACTGTCGTTTCTCCTTAGTTCTGCAGCTTGACCGCAGCCAGTTTCTGCACAACGAGCACATCTTTGGGTCCTTTGACGTCGATCCGGACGGCCGTTCCCTCGGCATATCGCTTAGCTTCGTTGATGGTCCGGATCACATGCGGGGGAAGCCCGGAATTCCGCGCCGCCGCGACCGCTCTGTCTCCCAACGCAAATGACGCGATGAAACCGCCTCGACGCGGCGACAGGTACACGATGACCCGGTCGCGATGCTTCAGACGCAGCGACCAACCGGCTTTCGGTGAGTACGAATTCCATTCCGGCGTGAGCGTCCGGCCATCCGCCCGCAGCCCGGCTAGAAGCTCGTCCCAAAGCGTCTGGGCCGCGCTGAGCTGTTCGGCCAACTCTGCGTTCGAGGGTTTCTCCAGCTTGCCGGCGAAGGCGTTGTCAGTCACTCTTACCTCCTACGGAACCGGCGCGGCATTCGCCCCGCCCCCACGAATGGCGCGGACCTCTTCGGTGATGTCGATACCCACCGGGCACCAGGTAATGCAGCGTCCGCAGCCCACGCAACCGGAAGTGCCGAACTGATCGATCCAGGAAGCCAGCTTGTGCGTCATCCACTGGCGAAAACGCGATTTGCATGACGTTCGCACACTGCCGCCGTGAATATAAGAAAAAGATTGCGTGAAACAGGAGTCCCAGCGGCGCCACCGCCCGGCGCGCTCGCCAGTGACTTCGCTTACGTCGTCCACCGTAGTGCAAAAGCACGTGGGGCACACCATCGTGCAGTTGGCGCAACTCAGGCAACGGCCCGCAACGTTGTCCCATTCGGGATGGTCGAAGTTCTCATAGAGAAGATCACGGATGCCGGCAGTGTCCATTTGGCGTGTCTGCAGACTCGCGTGGCGCACGGATTCCTCGGCTTGCTGGCAAAGTTCGGGCGGCGCAGGGGCGGCGTGCAGCTCTTCGAGGACTTCCTCGCCCGCCTTTGTTCCGGCCTCAGTGACGAAAAGGTGGCGGCCTTTATCCATGACCTCAGTCAACGCGAGGTCGAAGCCCCCGCTTGCCCGCGGGCCCGTTCCCATCGATGCGCAAAAGCAGTTTCGCCCTGCCTGGGTGCAGTGGACGGCCACCATGAAAACCTGGCTGCGCCGCCCTGCATAGTGAGGGTCGGTAAACCGGCCGCCCTGAAATACCCGGTCCTGCACCGCGATGGCAGCCAGCTCGCAGGGTCGAACGCCGAGAAAAGCAAAGCGGGGAGAAACGCCGTGGTTGTGGAGAATCTGGAAATTGGCCCCGTCGCGCCGCAGTTCGACGAGCGGCAGTTCGGGCGGATGAAAGAACTTCTTCCAGCTCTGCGGCCCCACCGAATAGCCGAACAGCGCTCCATCATTCCGCTTCTTGACCCGGTAACGTCCCGGAGCCTGTTCGTCAGTCCAGCCGGCAGGCAGGTCTTCCAGATTGTTTATGATTTCGCAGGCAATCGCTCCATCGCGCAACGTGGGGCCGGCCACCTGATAGCCGCGACGCTGCAGCAATGCTATAAGTTGCCCAATCCCCTCGACACCGACGACCGACCGATTGCTTTCAACGGCTGGGCCCATCTCCGGACGTGTCCTCTCCGCTGCTGCAGGATGGACACTACTCCTTTGTTCTTTCGCTTGTCTCTGCCCTCGCAAGCGCCGTGCCCAAGACCGGTATACGAATCAAGACGCATGTCATCAACGCTTTGCCCCCCCTCGGACGCCGGGGGCGCGCACGGCCACGCGGTCCTCAGAACCCAGTTGGGTCAAAGCACTCATTTCTGCAGTAGATCAAATCAACTATCTTGAAGACGCCCGGAGGCAACGGCGGTGAGATCAGGTTGGACAGACCCGGCTAAGCTGGAGCGACCCGGCGCCAGATTAGTCCAATACATGGTACCGCTGGCCGGTTGGCTGTGCAGTGGCCAGAGGCATCGATCGACAAAGTTCTAGTGATCTTGTATGCACAAAGCCTTCCCCTATCGGTTAGTTCTGCTTCGGCGCCGTCGACGGTTTTTGTTTCAGCGACTGCCGGCAACGCGCCAGTAACTCCTCGCGGTTCTGGCGCAGATCCGTTCCGGTCGGCGCAGCCGGATACGGCTTGTTCCCCATCATCCCTTTCCACAGGATGCGGTTGAAGGCGCCTGCATCCACACGATCTGCATCCGTGAAGTCCATTCCTTTGGTCACGCGTGCCCAGTATTTCGCAGCCTGCACCGGTTTTGGCACGGTCATGCCGGCGGGCCGCGGAGGCAGCGGCAACGAAGTGACGTAGAGCATGGATGACGGGACAGCCGTGAACGTCCACGGGCTCGGCGTGGTGTTGAAGATGTCGGCCATGGGCCTGGCCAGCGCATCGTTCAGGTTCATCAATTGCGGGAGGCCCAGTTTCCCATTGAGCTCCGGAAGGCCAAGCACCTCCTCGATGGTACGGATGAAGCTCAACGTGTTGTATTGAGTCGAGATCACGGCGCCGCGCTTCACATAAGGACCGGCCACAAACGCGATGCTGCGATGGGAATCCACGTGGTCGCCGCCGTCCTGCGCGTCGTCCTCGATGACGAAAATCAGAGTGTTGTTGGCGAACCGGCTCTTGGCGATCTTTTGAACCAGCAAGCCCACCGCATAATCGTTATCGGCGACTTGAATGTCCGGAGTATTCACGCCGTCAATCGCCGTGGTGTAGTTTCCGGTGTGATCGTGCATGAGGCGAACGAGGGTCAAAGCCGGTAGATCGGTCGCACTTCCGGCGTTGTTGTATCTGGCATCGAAGTCGCGCGCCCATTCTGCGTATCGCCAATAATCCGGAAGTGCGTTGTCGAAACCACGAAAGTACGGATCGGTGAACGGCGCGAGTTTGACATTCGCGGGATAGGCCACGGTTGTGCCGCTGGTGAACGGATCGCGCAGCACGGGGATCGCGAAGTCGGCCGTCGTATAGCGGGTAGCGTCTATGAAGAAACCATAGTCGCGAACGGTGAGGCCAGCCCGCAACGCGGAATTCCACAAAAAGCCGGTATTGACCTCATTATCCGGCCCATCCGGCGCATCTACGACAGTCTGTCCCGGCAAAACATCCGGATCGCTCGAGGTGAAGGGATCGGCGGCTTGGCGAGCGGCGACATCCCCCTGAGGGGTTCCGGTTGGAACGGCTGGAATCCCGACATTCACGTTGCGCACGATTCCGTCGGAATCCAGACTGAGGCCGCGAAATGCGTAGGCCACGGGGTATTGATGTTCTACTACGTCGGGAGCTTGGGCCGCGGTGCTCCAGTGCCAGCCGTCATAGCTGACTTCGGCCGTGTCCATGAAGTTGTCGAGGGTGACAAACTGCTGCGCCAACGCGTGCTGATTCGGGGTGATGTTCTCACCAAACTCGGTCAATGAGGGATCGCCGTTGCTGTTGTTCGGCAGGTCGCCGAGAATCTGGTCGTAGGTCCGGTTTTCCTTAATGATGAAGATCACGTGTTTGATGCCTTGACGGACGGCAGCCATGACTGCCGCATCGCTGGCGCTCTCGGTGTAGGAGAAGTGATCGTTGACCATGACCGTTTGCGTCAGTGCCGCGAGTTGCGTCTCGCTGGGAAGCGGGAAGCTCTGGAGGCCGGCTTTCGTGGCCTGCGGATTGTATTCGTTGGCGGCATTGCAATTCGGAGATCCCGGCGGTCCGTAGCCGCCATAGCACCAGCCGGGGTTCGCACCGGTCGGCGACTTCTGATTGGCCACGTAGACATAAGTTGAGGCGGCATTGCCTATCGCGCTCACCAGGCTCGCCGAGTTCGGGTACCAGCCCGTCGGAATCAGGCCGGTAACATGGTCGCCGATATGCGTTCCGCCCAACGCGATCACCGAGATGCAATTGAGATTGCCGTCGGTCACGTAGAGTTGCGTTTCGTCCGGCGAGAGCGCCACGCTGTTGGGGTTCGCGCCCTTATATTGCGCGAGTGATGCGGGAAGTAAGGGCGCAACCACCGGGATCGACTCAACAACCTCGTTCGTTCTGGTGTTGATGACATCGACGGTGTCTGACTGGTCTTCGGCGACGAACAACGCTGACTGATCGGCGTTTAACGTCATCTTATTGGGTTGACCTTTGACGTGGATTCGGGCGGTGACCGCGGGCGTGCCGCCCAGGTTAACCACATCGATCTCTCGGTCGCGAATGCTGGATACATAAGCCGTGGGGCTCGGGCCGCCGCCCTTGATTACCACCCAGAACGGATATTCGCCGCCGGGAACGCCCGTCTGCGGGTTGGTAGCGCTCTTGCCGGGGCGCAAGTCGAGATCCGGTTGCGCCACCCAATTGCCATATCCGCCTTTGAATATCGAAATCGAGTCGTTGTAATAGTTCGCCACCACCAGGGTTTTGCCATCGTTTGAAATGGCTACCCCGGCCGCGCAAGGCAACACGCCAACCGCACTGTTGATCTGCAGCGCGCCGTTCGGCTTGATGTTCAGCCCAACGCCAACACCATGTTTCATGGTGAGTTGGGGGACAGTCGTGTCCTCCGCCCAACCCGCTGAGCCACGAGTCATCGTGTGGACCATGTCGCTCGGGCCTCCGGCCACGTAGAAATGCCTGCCGGACGGATCAAAGGTAATCCCGTGGTAGCTATTTGGAATCTGGAGCACTTGTGGCGTATAGCTGGGGTTCTGTTTCGAAATGTCGTAGATAAACGCGTACTCATTGGAGTCCGCAGCCGACCACGGGAATGGTGGCGCGGGCTTGCCCTCAGGGTAGACGCGGTTGTAACCGCTGGTCAGCACGAGCAAGGTGTTGTGATCCGGACTCACGACGGTCGTAGCAGCTTGCCCGGCGAGCCAGTTCGGATGGTCCGGCAGGCGAGGGTTCAACGTGACGAACCGGGAACCCGGAGGCGCCAGCGGCGTAATCTGTTGGCCCGTATTGGGCAGAAGTTGGGGCTGGGGTTGCGCATCGGCCAGCGCGCCCGAGATGGCCAACATGAGCGTCAAGACAGCCATTTGGAGTGGGAGAGCACCATGGATTTTTCCTGGCATTCGGCTTCAGGCTCCTTGGAGTGGACATCCCAACTGGAGCAGCACGTAAGTGTTGGGGCGATCTACTAGTGCGGCCGGGCCGGAAGATTCTCGCTTAAACTTTCAGCTGGCTCGAGGTATTGAACGAATGTCGACGGGCAGCGGCTGCCGGTTGCGCTAACAACCAGTCGTGCTAGCCTCAATCCAGATTGACCTTCGGCAACATGAACCGCCGGGCGTTCGCGCAGGCATTAGCGGGCGCATGCGTAGCGCCTGCCATCGCCGGCGCCGATCCGCAAGCATCGGGCGCGGGTAAGGCTGATTTCACGTTGCGCATCGCGCCGGTCGAGGTGGAGATCGCAACGCGACACCAGATCAAGACCACTGGATACAACGGCGGATTTCCTGGTCCTGTTTTGCGGATGACGGAAGGCAAGCCGGTAACGATCGACGTCTACAACGACACCAATATTCCCGAACTGGTGCATTGGCATGGGCTGTGGATTCCGCCCGAAGTCGACGGCTCGGCGGAGGAGGGCACGCCCATGCTCGCGCCGCACGCTCATCAGCGCTATCAGTTTGTGCCCAGGCCGGCGGGACTTCGCTGGTACCACTCTCACATTTACGCCGGTAGGAACCTCGAGCGCGCCACGTATTCCGGCCAGTTTGGATTCCTGATCATCGAAGGAAAGGACAATCCCGGACGCTATGACCAGGAGGTCTTGCTCGCCTTGCACGGATGGGACCCGTACCTGGGCGCCATGAAGGGCGGCGGCGAAGGCTCGCTTGAAGTAGGCTACAACCGATTCACGGTGAACAGCCATGCGCTCGGTGGGGGCGAACCGGTTCGCGTGAAAGAAGGGCAGCGCGTCTTACTGCGCATCCTGAATGCCAACGCGAGCATGTTTCACCGCCTGGCTTTGCCCGGCCATCAGTTCACGGTCGTCGCGCTGGACGGCAACCCTGTGCCCTCACCCCGTGCAGTTTCGGTTCTGGAAATGGGGCCTGCGGAACGGATCGACGCCGTGGTAGAGATGAATCACCCAGGCGTGTGGATTTTAGGGGATACGGATGAACAGACGCGAAAAGCCGGCTTGGGGATCGTGGTCGAATATGCCGGGCGTTCGGGCGACGCGCAGTGGGAACCGGCCCCGAACGAAATCTGGGACTACACAGTGTTCGGACATACAGACAGCGCCGCGCACTCGGTGCCAGAACCGGATGGGCGCGTGCCCCTGGTGTTTCGCAACAAGTGGGCGGGAAATCGCTGGGTGGATCACTGGACCATCAATGGCAAGGAATTCCCGAAGACCGACCCCATCCTCGTTCGAACCAAGCGCCGGTACCGTCTGATCTTCGACAATCAGAGCGACGACGTCCATCCGGTTCACCTGCACCGCCACTCGTTCGAGTTGGTTAAAGTTGCCGGTAAGCCCACCGCCGGCGTAATGAAAGACGTGGTTGCGGTTCCGGCACGGAAGCAGGTGGAGGTTCAGTTTGCGGCAGACAACCCGGGCCTCACCCTGTTTCACTGCCACATGCAACTGCACATGGATTTCGGATTCATGGCGCTGGTGAAATACGAGGAGGACCGGGCTGTTCGAGAGTTCTAACCGGCGCCAGCCGACAAAGCTCAGACGATTTCTGCCACTGGCTTGTTGCGGTCTCGGCAGGCGTTGCATCATGAGCTATGCCGCAGAAAAAAAGGCGAATCGTGCTGCTGGTGACGCCGCCCGTCGAGGAGCTTGATCTGGTAGCGCCCGTGGAAGTTTTCGGCACTGCGAATCGTCTGATTCTTCCCGGCAAGCCGGTGTATTCCGTGGAAGTGGTGACGAACGCACGCAACCGCAAGATTGCAGGGGTATGCGGGCTGTCGCTCCTCGCACACAAACATTATCGGGACGTGGCAGGGGACATGGATTCCGTTCTGGTGATCTGTGGCACGAGCGCCCGCAACGAGTGCGATCGGGCATTATTCGCCTGGCTGCGATCGGCAGCGTCGAGTACGCGCCGGCTGGGGTCGGTGTGCGTCGGCGCCTATCTGCTCGCATCGGCGGGTCTCCTGGACGGCAAACGCGCCACCGTGCACTGGAAGTATGCGCGGGAATTGGCGGTCCGGTATCCGCGCGTCTCCGTGGATCCGAATCCCATCTGGGTACAGGACGGAAACATCTATACGTCGGCGGGCATCTCGGCGGGCATCGACCTGGCGCTGGCCTGGGTGGAGCAGGATCATGGCAGCGCGGCGGCGATGAAAGTGGCGCGGGAACTCGTGCTGTTTCTGCGCCGGCCGGGCGGGCAGGATCAGTTCAGCGCGACGCTTTCGGCGCAAGCACTGGAAACAAAATCGATCCATGAGTTGCAAGTGTGGATGGCAGAAAATATCGACCGGAAACTGGCAGTGGAAACGCTGGCCCAGCGTGTGGCAATGAGCCCGCGCAATTTCGCACGCGTCTTCCGGCGCGAGATGGGAACCACGCCATCGCGTTACGTGTTGCAGCTTCGCGTCGAGGCGGCCCGCCGCTTGCTGGAGCAGACTGACAAATCTCCCGCGCAGATTTCATTCGCCTGCGGATTCAGCAGCGTCGACCTCATGCGGCGCGCGTTCCGGCGTCTGCTGGGGACGACGCCGGGCAAGTATCGCGGACACTTTCACCGTTTGCCGGCCAGTTTGTGCTAGAAGCTAACGATTTGAACGTTGGATCGTCTCTGACCTTCATGTCATCAGGAGAACTGCACTAATCTGGTAGGGTTGCACGAAATGGCTCCGGCCCGGGCCTGATTTGTTTCACGCTCGGCTCGTCGCCGGATTGATTCATGGACATCCTACATTTCCGAGGTGAAGGTGCGCATCAAGAACAGGTTGGTGGTCGGGGCTCTATTGGGAATCATGATTGCAGCCGCGAATGGGATTGCGGCTCAGGGGACACCGCCGGCTGGTGCGCCACCGGCAGCAGGCACCCAAGGTCCGCCCGTACGGCGTTTTGGAGGACTGGTTCCCGGGCAGCAGCGGACGCCCGGCGACCCCGCGCAAATCGCTCGTGGGAAGACGCTGTACGGCGTCAGTTGTACGGGCTGTCACGGCGCAGATCTCCGCGGCGGCGACATGGGCGGGCCGAACCTGCTGCGATCGCAGGTGGCGTTAAGCGATAAGAACGGTGAACTGATCATTCCGATCATCCAGGGCGGCCGCCAGAGCGCGGGTATGCCCGCGATCCCGATGAGTCCCCAGGATGAACTGGCGGTTGCCGCCTATATTCGCAGTATCGTAGCGACCATTGGAAACCAGGGCAGACCGCCATCGATCGGTAAAGCGGCTCCCAGCGTGCTGGTGGGCGACGCAAGCGCCGGCCAGGCGTACTTCGCCGCAAAATGCGCGAGCTGCCACTCCGCGACGGGCGATCTCCAGGGGATCGCGACGAGATTCTCCGACCCCAAGATGCTGCAGAACATCTGGGTCGCGGGCGGTGGTCGAGGCCGGCGTGGCGGTCCGCCGCCGGGAGCGCCGGACTCGCGGCGCACCATCATGGCGACGGTCACCCTGCCTTCGGGAGAGAAAGTGGAGGGCCGTCTCGTTCGCATCGACGATTTCTTCGTGACGGTTGGCCTCGCCGACGGTACCACACGTACCTTCCGCCGCGAGGGCGATGTGCCGAAAGTTGAAGTCCACGATCCCATGCAAGCCCACAGAGATCTGCTGGCAGTCTACACCGACAAAGATGTTCACGATGTAACCGCGTATCTGGTGACCTTGAAATGACACTCCACAAACCAATAGTGTCCGCATTTTTCCTGCTGGCGCCGGCGACTCTCATGGGACAGAACAACGGGTTGGCTCCGGCCGAAATTCTCAAGCCGCTTCGGGACTCCTGGCCGACGTACAGCGGTGACTATTCCGGCAAGCGCTACAGCGCGCTCACCGAGGTCAATCAATCCAACGTGATGCATCTGACGCTGGCCTGGATGACTCGGGTCACGCCGGGCGCGGAACCGCCTCGCGGACGCTTCGGGCGCCTGATCGGCGCGAACGTCATCGTTGGCGGAGAGGGTCCGGGCGACATCAACGTTGGCGGCGGCACCATCAAGGCCTCCGCACTCGAAGTCAACGGCATCCTTTACTTCACTATGCCGGATAACGCCTGGGCCGTTGACGCGCGCGACGGCGCCGAAATCTGGCACTACTTCTGGAAGACCAAAGGCGGCACGCACATCGGCAATCGCGGCTTGGGGATGTGGAACAGCTACCTCTTCATGGAGACGCCGGATGATTACCTGGTCTCGCTCGAGGCGAAAACCGGCAAGGAGCGCTGGCACAAACCGATTGCCGATCTCGCGGAAGGATATTTCTCCACACCGGCGCCTGTAGTCGTCGGAAATCATGTGCTGGTCGGGACGGGCGATGACCTGGACGCGCCCGGCATGCTGCAGTCCTTCGATCCCGAAAATGGCGATTTACAGTGGAAGTTCTACACCGTGCCAATGCAGCGGGGCGATCCCGGCTTGGATACCTGGGCCAGCCTGGATGCCGCCCGGCACGGCGGTGGTCAGCCCTGGGTTCCGGGCGCATACGATCCTGAAACCAAGCTCTACATCTTCACCACCGGTAATCCCACGCCCGCCTTCACCACTGGCACCCGCGGCGAGGGAGACAACCTGTTCACTTGCTCGATCATTGCGCTCAATGTGGACACCGGAAAGATGGCCTGGTATTACCAAACGTCACCGCACGACATGCACGATTACGACTCGGCACAAACCCCTGTGCTGGTTGATGCGATGTTCGACGGCAAAATGCGGAAGCTGGTGTTGACGGCGGCGCGCAACGGGTATTGGTTTACATTGGATCGCACAACCGGTGAGCACCTGGTGACCACCAAATACGGGCTGCGCACGAACTGGTCCAATCAACTGAACAAATTCGGCGGACCGCGGCCCGATCCCGAGAAGAATGCGACGGTGGCCGGCTCGCTGGTCTCTCCGACCTCCGACGGCACCACCAACTGGGAACCACCGTCGTACTCTCCCGACACCCGGCTGTTCTACGTCGCGGAGCAAGACGGGTACTCGCTCTTTTACTTGACCGACCTGGACCCGCGGGGATCGATGGGCCTTGGAGGCAAAGAAGAAGTGCAAGTTGGCTCGGGCGGTAGCTTCCTGACGGCGATCGACTATCGGACCGGAGAAGTGGTCTGGAGACGTCCGTATTATGGGCAAGGCGGCGGTGGGGGACTCTTAACTACAGCCGGCAAGCTGCTATTCGCGGGCGATGGCGCGGGCAACCTGGTGGCGCATGATGTGGCGACGGGAAAGCCCCTGTGGAATACCCACATCGGCCAAGTCACCAATCCGCCGCAGACATTCATGCTGGATGGCCGCCAGTACGTGATCGCCGCGGCTGGCGATACGCTCTGGTCGTTCGTACTCTATTGAGCCGAGCGAGCGAAACAATAGAGCGCGGCGCGAGTGCGTACGTACACGCGGCCATCCACAATCGCCGGTGTAGCGAAAATATCTTCGTCCAGAGTGTTGACGGCTAGTATTTCCCATTGTGGGGCAGCGCGCAACACCACGACCTTACCTTCTTCGCTGGCGATGAATATCTTGCCGTCTGCGGCAACCGGCGACGACCAATAGTGGCCCAGCGCGCCCGTGAGACGCGCCTGCTTGAACACTTCACCGGTCTCCGGATTCAGACTGGTAAAGATTCCGTCACGGATCAGATAAATCACTCCCTGGTACAAGAGCGGAGACGGAGTGTTCGGCAGAGACTTGCGGTATCGCCAAAGCACGTGTGTCGCGGTGATATCGCCGTGGCCGCCGCCGCGAATCGCCACCAGGCAGTTCTCTGAAGCCTCCCGGCTCTGATAGTACCGCCACTCGCGCTCATCGAGATATCCGTCGTGGTTGAGATCGGTGTCGCCCCACCATTCGGGATCTTTGTTCGGCGCTTCGATCTGCGACAGCCTGCCGTCGTGATCGCTGTCGTACTTCACCAGCATCTCGGCAAACTCAGGGATTTTGCGGTGCTGTGCCTGATCGCCTTCTGTCTCCCAGCCGTTGACGAAAATACGATCGCCGTCAATAACCGGTACGCTCTTGAGCTGCCACGGCATGCCGCCCACCCACCACAGTTTCTCGCCAGTTTCCAGGATGTATGCGGCAATCTGGTACGCGCCTGGAACAATAACCTCCGCCTGCCCGCTCTTCGGCCGGTAGATCGCGGGCGTGGCGTAACCGCGCGTGTACTCCGGACGCATGGTCTTCCAAGCAACGTGCCCGCTTCTTGCATCTACCGCAATTAAGTACGAGCCCGTATCCTGATCGCAGATGAGCACCAGTTTGCCATCGGCGAGAATGGGCGAAGAGCCATGTCCGTTGGCATTGTTGAATGGCCCGAGCGGCAAGCGCCAGCGCTCCTGGCCATCCGGACCATAAGAGATCAATCCGAAATCGCCGAAGAAGGAGTAAACGTTCACTCCATCTGTAACGGGCGAGGGTGACGCCGGCCCGTTGATTGGCTGATACGGCTCTTCGCGTTCCCGCGGCGCCTGGCGCCTCCATTGGATTTTGCCGGTGGCGCGGTCGAGACAGATCGTGAGTAGCGTCTTGCCCTCGAAAGCTGTGACAAAGATGTGATTTGCCCCGAATACCGGCGACGAGTGACCCGGCGGCAGCTCAGTCCGCCAGACAATGTTAGTCTGTCGATCGAACTTCTCGGGCAGGCCCTTGGAAGGAGAAACACCTGCGCCGTTCGGTCCGCGAAATTGGTTCCAATCGGCTGCGAAGACGATGGGAAAAAGGAGCCAGGCAACCCTTCGCATAGCGAATAGTGTAACTGGCACACGCCCTCTGGCGCTCGATTCGCGAGTCAGGATTCGCTGCGGCCGAATCGTCTAACTCGCAGCCGCTGCTGACTGGGATGCCGCTTTTTTGGGCGCCTTCTGCGCGGCCTTTTTGGCGTTCTCCGCTTTGTGAAATGCCGCCCAGCGCTTCTTGGTGGCCTCGATGATCGCCTTGCGGCCGGCCGCGCTCAGTCTCCGCTTCGGCTTCGCCGCCGCGGTCTTGGTTCCCTTGATTGCCGCCCACCTCTTCCGCTGTGCCTCGGCGATTCTTCTGCGCGCGGATGCGCTGAGAGTTCGCCTTCCCGGAGCGGCCACCCCTGTCCCCGCCGCAGCTCTTGGACGCCCTGGCCCCCGAAGTCCCAGTTGAGCCCGGATGTTTGCGATGGTTGCTTCTATCTTCGCCTTCTCTCTTTCATAGCCCACTAAGGCCATTGCGAGAAGGTCTGTCTGTGCGCTTGCCCGTATTGCCATACCGTAAAGTCTCCCCGGCGAATATTGGTTTCAGATTCGTGGTGTTTACAGATTGCGCCTAGATTCTATCACCATTTACTCAGTTGTCCACACTCTTCACTGAGATTTCAACGCCTGGCTTCCGAGTTTGTATCTGAAACCGTTCGTTAGTATACTGCTTCCCATCCAGGAACCAAAGATCGGCCCTGGGGTAAGATTACTGATACGTACTCTTCAGGCTTGGTTCAGACTCTATGTGGATCGTCCGTCTCGCTCTCCGCCGCCCCTACACGTTTGTCGTCATGGCAGTCCTCATCGCCATTCTCGGCAGCACGGCGATCGTTACAATGCCCGTCGATATCTTCCCCTACATCGATATCCCCATCGTGAGCGTGCTTTGGGCGTATTCGGGTCTGTCACCGGAGGAAATGGAGAAGCGGGTAGTCACCGCCTTCGAGCGCAGCCTGACTTCCAATGTGAGCGATATCGAACATATCGAATCGCAATCGTACAACGGCTACGCGGCCATTCGCGTCTATTTTCATCCCAATGTCAAAATCGACATGGCGGTAGCTCAGGTGACGGCGACAGCGCAAACCAGCATTCGCCAGATGCCGCCCGGAATGTTCCCCCCGAACATTCTGAAGTACGATGCCGCGAGCGTGCCCATCCTCCAACTCGGGCTTTCCAGCAAGACACTGCGGGAGCAAGAAATCTTCGATCTGGGGAATAACTTCATCCGGACCCCGTTGGGCACCGTTCAGGGGGCTTCGGTCTCGTATCCATTCGGCGGAAAGCAAAGGGCCGTGATGGTGGACCTGAACTTGGATGAACTCTACGCCAAGCGGCTTTCGCCCATCGATATCTCGAATGCCCTGAGCCTGCAGAATCTGATCCTGCCGGCCGGCACGGCGAAGATGGCGGACACGGAGTACCAAATCCGAGTAAACAGCAGCCCTGTGCTTCTGAATGAATTAAACAATCTGCCCATCAAAACGGTAAATGGCGCCACCGTTTACATCAAAGATGTGGCGCAGGTTCATGATGGCTTTAACGTGCAGAACAACATTGTCCGGACCAATGGTGCGCGAGGTGTTCTGCTCACCATTACCAGGAACGGGCAGGCTTCCACGCTGGCCATTGTCGACGCCGTAAAAGCAGCACTCCCCAGGATTCTCTCTACGGTTACTACGGCCTTGAAGGTGGATTTGTTGTTCGATCAGTCGTTGTTTGTGCGCGCGGCCATTGAAGGCGTGGAGCGCGAAGCGTTAATCGCCGCCGGCCTCACGGGGTTGATGATTTTGCTCTTTCTCGGAAGCTGGCGCAGCACGCTAATTGTGTGTACCTCGATTCCGCTGTCCATTCTGACGTCTTTGTCCATCCTCAGCCTGTTGGGAGAAACCATCAACGTAATGACACTGGGAGGTCTGGCGCTCGCCGTCGGCATCCTGGTGGACGACGCCACGGTGGAGATCGAGAACACGCACCGCAATCTGGCCATGCGCAAGCCTCTGATCCGCGCCGTGCTGGACGGGGCGGGACAGATTGCCGTCCCCACTTTTGTGGCGACGCTTTCCATTTGCATCGTGTTCGTGCCCGTGCTGCTGTTGACCGGTACAGCGAGATATCTATTTACACCCCTGGCCATGGCGGTGGTCTTCGCCATGCTGGCGTCCTATTTCCTGTCTCGCACCCTCGTTCCGACCATGGTGGCTTTTCTTTTGAAATCCGAAGTGGAACTCTACCAGCGCGGGGAGCACGGCGAGACAGCCGGCGGCCGGGGATTGATTTGGCGCGCCCACTATCTATTCAATTCGCTGTTTGAAAAGCTGCGCTACCGCTACCTGGGCCTCCTGCATTGGTCGCTCGCGCATCGCGCACCGGTGCTGACTGCCTTTATGGCTCTCTCTGTTGCCTCACTGGGTTTGGTGTGGCTGGTGGGTGAGGATTTCTTTCCGGACGTCGATTCCGGGCAGATGCGGCTGCACGTGCGCGCACCGGCGGGGACGCGTATCGAACAAACCGAACTTCGGTTCTCGGCGGTCGAACGCGCGATTCGCAGTGTGATCCGGTCTGAGGAAATAGACTCCCTCATCGACGACATCGGCGTCCCCAACAGTTGGACCATCATCGCTCAGGGCGATCCTCCGACCATCTCCAGCGCCGATGGCGAGATACTGATTTCGCTGAAGAAAGAGAGGCATGGGTCGACTCGCGATTATGAAATCACGCTGCGAAAACGCCTGCGCGAGCAGTTCCCAGACATGTCGTTCTTTTTCCAGCCCGCCAATATCACCACCCAGATTTTGAGCTTCGGACTTCCGGCGCCCATCGATTTGCAGGTGGTGGGGCGCGACGCGGAAGCCGGGTACCGGATAGCTCAGAAAATGGCCGCCAGAATTGCCCGCATTCCGGGCGCGGCCGATGTCCATGTGCACCAGGTAGTGGACCAGCCCATGATCGGCGTGAATGTGGATCGAGTTAAAGCTTCCGAATTGGGTTTGACGCAGCGCGATGTCACCAACAGTATGCTCATCTCTCTGAGTGGAAACGGCGCGCTGGCGCCAAACTTCTGGTTGAACTGGACCAACGGCGTCAACTACAGCGTAGGCGTCCAGACGCCGCAGTACCGGGTGGATTCCATGGACGCACTACTCCGCACGCCCATCACCGTTCCCGCCAGTAACGTCAGTGCCGCGACACCGGATTCTCAGGAGGGCGCTGCTGCTGCCGGGAATTCTTCCGTCGGCACTACGCCGAGCGAGTCTTCCCAGGCTTATGGGAATCCCGGCGCCATGATGGGCGGCGGCACGCAGCTCCTGGCCAATTTGGCCACCGTTCGCCGCGGCTACGCGCCGGTGATTGTCAACCACTACAACGTCTGGCCGGTTTTTGACGTGTACGCCAACGTGGACCGGCGCGATTTGGGCGGCGTGGGCACCGACGTGGAGAAGATCATGCGCGAAGAAGAGCCCCATCTTCCGCGTGGCACCACATTCGCCCTGCGCGGCCAGATCGAAACCATGCAGTCCTCATTCCTTCGGCTGGGTCTGGGAATGGCGTTTGCGGTCATCCTGGTATATCTTTTAATGGCGGTGAACTTTCAGTCGTGGCTTGACCCCTTCATCATTCTGACGGCTTTGCCGGGCGCACTGGCCGGCATTCTGTGGATGTTGTTCGTCACCCACACAACTCTCAGCGTGCCGTCTTTGATGGGCGCCATTATGTGCGTGGGAGTGGCGACGGCGAACAGCATCCTGATCGTCACGTTCGCGAATGATGAGCGGGAGATCGAGCCGTCCGCTACCGAGGCCATGCTCTCCGCCGGCTTTGCGCGGATTCGCCCGGTGCTGATGACCGCGACGGCCATGATTATCGGCATGCTCCCCATGTCTTTGGGGTTGGGGGAAGGCGGAGAACAGAATGCGCCTCTGGGCCGCGCGGTGATCGGCGGTTTGATGTTTGCCACGGTGACCACACTTTTCGTTGTGCCGATTATCTACAGTTACCTGCGTACCAAGCCGCCGGTGGATCACGCGCATCGTTTCGACGAACTGGAGCGGCAAAGCGCCATACAATCCAATTGGGAGCCGGTATAAGCTCCCGGGCATAAGATGCGATACGTCGAACCTGACCCGCCTGGACCGCGAGTCGAGAGCACTTCCACCGAAGAACAGTTACGCAAAGAAAACCAGGAGCTCAA
>Ga0335081_10007694_pt1 | contig 17238 bp, 13 predicted proteins | sample Lox_Sample_35_FD_206713 | JGI IMG/M metagenome (GOLD analysis project Ga0335081, IMG submission 206713) | Soil microbial communities from Loxahatchee National Wildlife Refuge, Florida, United States - Lox_Sample_3.5 | ecosystem: Environmental > Terrestrial > Soil > Wetlands | place: USA... | reverse complement strand
ATGGCGGCGACACCGCCGGTTTCTGGGCCAGCGCAGTCCGCGAAGGTCGTTTCCTACAGCGAAAAGAATGTCCGCTTCACGACGCTCATCGTCGTTCCCAAACAAGAACAGATCCTCGAGTACACCTGTGGCGACAAAGGCCTTACTTTCCTGACCTGCACACGGCCGGGGGATTTTTCGCCGGAATTTTCATTGACGCGGTTTGGCTTCTGTGCTATGGTTATCCGAAATCTTTGACGTTGGGGCGACACGCGTTGCAGGCAACTCGATCCGGCCGTGAGCACGGCTCGGATCCTAGAAATTGTCCCGTCTGGCAGTGCGGCGGTTTCCTGCCAAGCGGTGATGAGGAGGACGCAAGAGAATGGGAGTTAGCGCATTTTTCAGGCAGGGCTTGACCGAGAGAATTCATCCATTGGGGAAAGGGGCCTCTTCGTCAAAACCTTTTTTTTGCGGCCATTTTCGACACGAGTCGAGATTAAAAATCAGAACCGGGCTTATTCTCGCCAACCTGGTCCTTCTGGCCTGGCTTAACTTCAGCGGCAGCGCATTCGCTCAAGCCGTCTACGGGAGCATCGCCGGTACCGTCTATGACTCCTCCGGCGCCGGCGTTCCCAGGGCCACGGTGACCATCACCGACCTCCAAAAGAACGTCACCTACACCACCGCCACCAACGAATCCGGCAACTACAGCCAGGCGCACCTCATCATCGGCAAGTATCGCGTTCGCGTGGAACTGGCCGGCTTCAAAACCGCCGTCCAGGAAAACGTCGACCTCGCGGTCGACACCGTCACCACCGTGGACGTCACCCTCCAACCCGGCGATATCACCCAGACCATCGACGTCAAGGAGGAGATTCCCCTGCTCAAGACCGAACGCACCGACGTCTCCACTACCCTCAGTGAGAGATCGGTCAACGAGCTCCCCACCTTCGGCCGCAACTTCACCCAATTGATGCTGCTGACCCCGGGAGCCATCCAGTACGGCTGGAATGACACCTCGACCGAAAATCCACAGGGCGGCATCGCGGTCAATGTCAACGGGCAGTTCTTTGTCGGAGTCGGCGCCCTGCTGGACGGTACCGACAACCGCGACATGATGTACGGCAACATGATCATCGTTCCCAACCTCGACTCTGTGGTGCAAGCCAAAGTTACCAGCTCGAACTACGATGCCGAGTTCGGTTCGGCCAGCGCCGCTGTCGTGACCACGTCAACAAAATCCGGCACCAACGAATTTCATGGCACGGCTTTTCTGTACCGCCGCAACGATGTAACCCAGGCGCGCGACCCGTTTGCCCAGTCCACTGCCGATCCGGTTACGGGCCTGTTATTGCCCAAGACCCTGTGGGACCAGTTTGGAGGCTCCCTCGGCGGTCCCATCGTCAAGAACAAAGTGTTCTTCTTTGCGGACTACCAAGGGACGCGAGCCAAGGATGGAGGCTCCAACATCGCGCGCGTACCCACGGCGGCCGAGCGAACGGGCGATTTCAGCGCCTTGGCCGCTGCCACCGGCCAGAACATCTACAATCCCTTCGATGCCAGCGGGAATGTGATCGCGCCAGCACAGCGCCAGCCTTTCCCCGGCAACATTATCCCCCTGTCGCTGTTGTCCCAACCGGCCCTAAACCTGTTGAAGTACGTCCCGCTGCCAGACATTACGACCACGGATCCCGGAGCACCTAACTACTCAGGAGCGGGCCAGGATACTTACAACGCCGACTCAATCAACGCCCGCGTGGACTATTTCAAGAGCGACCGGCTGCGTTTCTTCGAGCGCTATACTTATACCCAGTTCCTCAAGTCGGCGCCCGGCCTCTTCGGTGGGCTGGCCGGTGGTCCCCAACTGAACAATATTGGGTATACGGGAAAAGGCGACACGCGCCCACAGAGCATGTCCTTCGGGTTTGACTATACCCTGTCGCCCACCACGCTTACCGATTTCCGCTTCGGCTGGTATCGCCAGCGCATCTTCGTAGATCCCCTCGTAACCGGCGACTTCGCTTCACAAGCGGGCGCCCCGGGCTTGAACATTCCCACGGATCCCACCACCAACAACATGCCCGCCTTCTTCATCAACGGCCAGGGCGGGTTTCAGTTCGGTTCCTCGCTCTACAACAACTGCAATTGTCCGCTGATCGAGAAGATGCAGCAATTCCAATTCGTCAACAACTGGTCTCTGATCAAGAGCAATCACACGTTCAAAGTCGGCGTCGACATTCACCGCTTGCAGAACCTGAGGGTGCCGAGCGATCAGCACCGTGCCGGGCAGCTCAATTTCAATCCCGATCTCACCATGGGCCCGAACGGCGGCGGTTTTGGCCTGGCCAGTTACCTGCTGGGCGACGTCTCTTCCTTTAGCCGGTACGTTTCCGACTCTCTCGATGCCGGCGAGCGGCAGACTCGCGAATTCATGTACGTCCAGGACACTTGGCGCTTGACTCCCAAGCTCACCCTGAACTACGGATTGCGATGGGAGATTTACAATCCCCAAACGGTTACCGGCAAAGACAAGGGCGGATGGCTGGATATCAGTACTGGCGAAATGCTGGTGGCCGGAGAAAATGGTGTGCCGCTGAACGGCAACGTCCAGAACAACTTCAGGAACCTGGCTCCGCGCCTTGGTATTGCCTACCAGGTGACGGACAAGACGGTCGTGCGCATGGGCTACGGCCGCACGTTCGACGTGGGCACTTTCGGCTCCATCTTCGGCCACAGCGTCACGCAGAACTTACCCGTTCTCGGAACCCAGAACCTGGTTCCATCGTTCAGTTGGCAGAGCGTGTTCAATCTCGCGCAAGGCCCTCCGCCGCTGAATCCCGGCACCGTTCTGGATTCTCAGCCCAAGGGGCCGGATGGCAATCCGATTTACCCCAACGGTCTCCGAGCCTGGGTCTACCCGAATAAGATGCGTCTGCCCACCGTAGACGCGTGGAATGCCACCGTGCAGCGTCAGCTCACGCCGACGATTTCCATTGAAGCCGGCTATGTGGGAAACAAAGGGACACATGTCATATGGGACGACGGTCCATACTACGACCTGAACGCGCCCACCCTCGTCGGTTTCGCACAGGGTCTGTCTACCGATCAGCGCCGGCCCTACTTCAATAAGTTCGGGTGGAACATTCCGCTCCAGTACTTTGGAAACGATGCGAGTAATCACTACAATTCGTTGCAGACCAAAGTAGAGAAGCGCTTCGGGCATGGCTACTCCTTCCTGGCCCACTACACTTACGCGCATGCCAAGAGTTCCACTACCAACCTGTACCACGAGAGTCCCCAGGCGACCGCGGTTTGGTATGGCCGGCCCGACTACTTACGCGACCACGTGATCGTGGGTACCAACATCTGGGAACTGCCGTTCGGGAAGCGAAAGCGATTCTTCGGCAATGTTTCTAACGCGGCCAACATGATCATCGGAGGCTGGGAAATTACCGACAACACGACCTGGATGAGCGGATTGGGATTCAATACTTCCTATGCGGAGTGCGCTGCCGATAATGACATCGGCAGTTGTCATCCCGACGTGATCGGAAGCACGTCGGTGAGCAATCAAACCGCCAGTCATTGGTATGCCGTCGCCACTCAGCCCCTTTCCACCAACGGCGCCACCAGCGGCCCCTGGAGACGCCCTCAAATCGGAGTCTTGGGAAATGACGTCCGCAATTCGCTCATCGGACCGAAATGGTTCCAGACCGACGCCAGTCTGATCAAGAATTTTCCGATTAAGGAGCAGCTAAGGGCCCAGTTCCGCGCCGAGTTCTACAACCTGTTCAACCACGTCAACCTGGGCAACCCGGATGGTTGCGTAGATTGCTCCACCGCCGGCCAGATCTTCGGCCTGGCGAACAACGCCATCATGAGGCGCATGCAGTTTGCATTTCGTGTTGAGTTTTAACCCCGCGCGTCAGGCCTCAACGCGCTATGCGTGCGCCGTACGTGTCCCGGCCAAGCGGACATGTCCGGCGCTGTAAAGTAGTAAGGTGCCGGATCGCGGCAGCCGTTCATCGCCGGGTGCGTGGAGAGATTCACGGGAGGCTCCACGCACCTTTTTCGTCACCGTGTTTGCGCTGCTTTTTGCCGGCATGGTGATCGCCCAAGAGCCGGCTGGCGCCCTCCTTTCCGACCTCACTCGTGCGGAGAGCCTCACCAGCCAGGGCAAGAGGGATGAGGCTGTCGCGATCCTCAATTCCATCTCGGAAAAATCACCAACGCCTCCCGGCCTCGACGCCAGGCTCGGCAAAGACTATTTCCGCAATGCCCGGCTTCAGCCGGCCATTCACCATCTCCGCGCGGCGCTCGAACAGAACCCGGCCGATTGGGAATCGCTCCAGCTTCTCGCGCTGAGTTACTACTCCGCCGGAGACTGCCGGCAAGCCCTGCCTTTGCTTCTTCAACTCGGCCCGCACCTGCCCAAAGGCGACACGGACAACCCTTATCTGACCGGCGTCTGCTGCCTGAAGACCGCGCAATGGGACAGAGCCCGCGCCGCCTTCGCCACCATGTTTTCCACGCCTCCCGAAAGTGCCATGGCCCACCTCATGCTCGCCAAGATGATGGTCCGCCAGCATCTGGAAGAGCAGGCTATCCCCGAAATTCAGAAAGCCGTCGAACTCGATCCCCGTCTCCCCATGGCGCGCTTCCTGCTCGGCGAGATCTTTCTCTATCAGCAGAACGCCGGGCGCGCGCTCGAGGAATTCCAGAAGGAGCTCGCCATCAACCCCACGGTCTGGCTGGTTTACTGGCGGTTGGGCGACGCCTACTCGAGGCTCGAAAAATACGGCGAGGCCGAAAAGGTCCTTAAGGAATCCATCTGGCTCAACGAGACGTTCACCGGCTCCTATCTGCTGCTCGGCGAAATTCAACTGAAGAAGGGCGACGCCGAACTGGCCGTCGGCTTCCTGAACCAGGCGCTGAAGCTCGATCCCCAAAACGACTACGCTCACTATGCGCTTGCCCGCGCCTATCAGCAAATGGGCCGCACCGATGAAGCCAATCGGCACTTCGAGATCACACGCTCTCTCCGCGCGGAAAAGAAGAATGAACAGGAGCGCTCATTTCAAGGAATGACCCGATAAGCCTGGCCGGGCGTTCCCGGCCACTGCATTGGTGGGCCCATCATCCTGTTAGGATTTGCAATTGGTTTCTTTTGGGAATCTCGTAGTGGCCGGGCACGCCCGGCCAGGGAGTATCGTGAACGCCTCTAGACGTGACTATCTGAAGACCGTAACAGCCGCCGCGGTCGCGCTCAACCCGTCCCGCGCCGCGTCCGCCCCTTTAACCTCGCCACCGCCCGGCCACGAGCGCCGCATCCAGTGGTGGCGCGAGGCTAAATTCGGCATGTTCATCCACTGGGGCCTCTTCAGCATCCTGGCGCGCGATTGTTGGGCTATGGGCGACGAAGACATTCCGCTCCATGAATACGAGCTCCTCGCCCGGCAGTTCCAGCCACCGAAAAACGCTGCCCGCGCCTGGGCGCGCCTCGCCCGCGAATCCGGCATGAAGTACATGGTCCTGACCACCAAGCACCATGAAGGCTTCTGCCTCTTCGATTCGAAACTCACCGATTACTGCGCCACTCACCAGGGCCCCGGCCATGACCTCGTCCGCGAATACGTCGACGCCGCCCGTGCCGAAGGCCTGCGCGCCGGTTTCTATTACTCGCTCATGGACTGGCATCATCCCGACTGGCTCCGCGTCAAAGAAGACCCGGCCGCGTGCCGCCGCTTCCTCGACTACACTCACGGCCAGATCCGCGAGCTACTGACCAACTACGGAAAGATCGGAATCCTCTGGTACGACATGCCCGTCCCGCTCGACGCCGCTGGATGGGAATCCGAGAAGATGAACCGCATGGTTTTCGAGCTTCAGCCCGACATCATTGTGAACAACCGCAACCTTCTTGCCGGCGATTTCTCGACGCCCGAAGAAACCACCCAGGCCGCCAAAGGCGACTGGGAATCCTGCATGACGATCAATGACAGTTGGGGCTACACTGCTTCCGATGAAACCTGGAAATCCCCGCAGCGCATCGTGCGCGACCTGGTCGAGTGCGCGCGTGACGGCGGCAACTACCTGCTCAACATCGGCCCGAAAGCCGACGGTAGCGTCCCCGAGCCCAGCATCCGCATCCTGAACGCCGTCGGCCGCTGGATGAAGCAGAACGGCGAAGCAATCTACGGCGCCGAGAAGTGCCGCTTCCCCCACGGCAACATCGAAGCCTTCACTCGCAAGGGAAACACGCTCCATGTTCACGTCCACTTTTGGCCTGGAGAAACCGTGACCGTGGGCGGCGTCACCACGCGGGTGAGATCCGTCAAGCTGCTAGCCACCGGCCAGCCTGTCGCTTTCCAACAACGAGGCCACCAGTTGATCTTCTCCGGCCTTCCCGCCCGCGCCCCCGACGAACTGGTCACCGTCATCGCCGCCGACTGCGACTCCGAACCAGTGCAGGACGCACTGTCCTCGCGCGTCGATCCTAAAGGCTAGTCCGCGGTGACGAAACGTTCTAGAAATTCCAGAATCTGGAAGCCCACGTAGTCTGTCCTGGGCTGCCAACGATAGTAGCAATCCCAATAGCTAATGACCCGCTATTTCGTAAGCGCGAAAAACCGCGGATTTGCCTGGAGAAATCTTCGGTAAAGTTGTGGATCGAGCTGATGAAGATTCCCTCTCACCAAGGCATCACAACGGATTTATTCGCGAAATGCACCTTGCAGATATACTCCGCTCCAACAACGACTGGATTCCTCCCTTTGTCGTTCAGCTTGTCGGCGAATACGTTTGTCGAAATTCTGCAACTGTTATAGCTCATTCGACGGGCGCCGAGCTTGATTCAAGCTGCCGATCCGACTGGCAGCATCGCCGCAACTGTCGTGGGCTCGGGGATCGGGTCTCCGTCTTCGCGCATGGCGGCTAAATGCAACTCGATCGCTTCCAGCATCAACTGGCTCGTCTGCTCGAGCGTGTCTCCGGCGGCAACGCATCCGGGAAGATCGGGGACATACCCGCTATACCCTGTCGCGGTCTTCTCGTAAATGACGGCGTATCTCATCGCATTCCCGCTTGCTTCAGGATACTACGCAGAGTCCCCGGAGCGAGATCCTTAGACGGATGCCCAGCAATAGTCACCCGGCCCGGTTTGGTTGGGTGCTTGCACTGTCGGTGGCTTCCGGTTTGGCTATGGAAACGCCACCCATCGCCCTCAATTAGCTTGATAACATCCCGAATCTTCATTGCCGGTCCGCTACTTCACCGCCCCCATCGTCAGCCCGCGCACCAGGTGTCGCTGCACCAGCAACGCGAAAATCACCAGCGGAACCGCCGCCACTACGCCCGCCGCCGCCATTTCGCCGTAAAGCGTTTGCGTTTTTCCGATCAGCGCGGCCGTCCCAACCGGCAAGGTCGCGGCTGCGGGCGTCGAAGTCAAAATCAGCGCAAAGAAGAACTCGTTGTAGGTAATGATGAGTGAGAAAATCGCCGTCGCTGCCATCCCGGGTGAGACCAGGGGCAGCACAATGTCGCGAAACGAGCGCAGCCGGCTGGCCCCATCCACCATTGCTGCCTCCTCGAGGTCGACAGGGATTTCCTGAAAAAACGAGCGCATCATCCACGCCACGAACGGCAAATTAAAAGCGGTGTATACCAGAATCAGTCCAAGCTGTTTGTTAATGAGGCCGATTTTCTGCAAAATCAGGAACAAGGGAACCACTAAAGCCACGGGCGGAATCATTCGCGGCGCCAGAACCCAGAAGTTGAGCCGCTGCTGCCCCAGATCCTTACCGAAACGAGCGAGCGCATACGCTGCCAGCGACCCGATCGCCAGTGACAGCAGCGCCGCGCTTCCCGCAATCACGATGCTGTTGAGCAGATACTTGCCCAGATGACGATGCGTGAACAGCCCGGTGTAGTTCCGTAGCGTGGGATTCTCGGGCCAAAGCGTGGGCGGCGAAGTGAACACCTCGACTTGCGTCTTCAGCGACGTGTTCACCATCCAGTAGACCGGCAGCAGCGTGATGACCAACGCCAGCAGGATCAGCATGAAGCGTAGCCGGGGCATCAAACGCTCCCTCTGAAGGCCCGCGTCACCGCAGTTGAGAAGCAGGCGACCAGAACTCCAAGCGCCACCGCCATCGCGGCCCCGTAACCGAATTGCGAGAAGCGGAATGCCGTCTTGTAGATCATGAGCGTCGCGACTTCCGTTGCAGTGCCTGGCCCGCCCTGCGTCAAAACGAATACCTGATCGAAAACCGTGAACGCGTCCAGCGCACGAATCAGGACCGCTACTAAGATCACGGGTCGGAGCATTGGCAAGGTCAGGTGAACAAAGACATTCCACGAGCTGGCCCCATCCACCCGGGCCGCTTCGAAAGGTTCCTGCGGCAGCGACTGGATTCCCGCCAGCAGAATCAGGAACATGAACGGCGTCCATTCCCAGATGTCTACTAGAATCAGCGCGGGCAGCGCCAACACGGTGCTGGAGAGGACGCTGACGCTCTCGCCGGTAAGCGCCTGCATAACAAAGCTGAAGAGTCCCACGTCGGCGTTATAGAGTAGACGCCAGATGATCCCGACGACTACCGGCGCGATGACCATCGGGATGATCAGGCTGGAGCGTATAACTCCATGAAACGGAAACTCTTCTTTCAGCAGAAGCGCCAGCGCTAATCCGAGAACGAACTCGACGCCGGTTGCCACGACGCTGAAGATCAGCGTGGTCACGAGCGAGCTGTGGAAGTTGGTGTCTTGGAGCAGCTTGTGAAAATTCTGTAATCCCGTAAACACCGGGGGGCGCCCGAGGCGGAATTCCTCAAAGCTGGTCACTAGCGAGTAGCCCAGAGGCAGAACGGTCATCGCCAGCACAAACAAAGCGGTGGGAGCGATGAGCGTCCAGGCCAGACACTTAGTCCGCATGGTAACCGGCAGATTTCAGGAAGGCGGTAGCTTCTGCCGCAGCGGCGTCCAAGTGTTGCCTGGCATTGCCTTTATCGAGCAGCGCGCGATTGAGTTCGGTACCCAGAATGTCCTCAACTTTCGACCAGTCTGAGGTTCGGGGAGAGGGAATGCCCAAAGTCATGGCTCCCAGGATGGCATCCAGCCAGCGAGAGCTCCGGCGGGCTTCCTGATCCTTGAAGGCGCTCATTTTAAACGGAATACCTCCGGCTCGCGCGAACCGGATCTGAATGTCGGACCGGCTGAACCACTTCAGGAATTCCAGCGCTTCGGTTTTGTGAGGGGCGGCAGCGGCGATTCCGGCCATGAACAGGCCCAGCTTGGCCACGCGGTTGACCTTCCGGGGCGGCACAGCGAAGCCTATCTTATTAACTACGCGGGATCTTATTGGATCGTCGGTCTGGCGGCACCAGCCGGTCCAGATGGTGGCGGCGAAAGCGTTTCCCTGCAACAGCGTTTCGCCTTCCTGGTCGGAATCGAATTCGGCTATTCCTTCCGGCTCATAGGGGAGTAGGCTGAGGTAAAACTCAAGGGCTTCAACGGCCTGCGGGCTATTGAAGGTGACCTTCCAGTTCTCGCCAAATTCTGTACCGCCAAAATCGTGCAACAACACGAAAAAAGAATTCATGATGGGGTTTCCCTTCACGCCGCGCGTGACCCATCCGTACTGGCGTTTGGCCGGATTGGACTTTTGCCGCGCCACGCGCGAAATGTCGTCCCAGGTGGAAGGGGGTGAATCGCCGAAAATGTCGCGGCGGTAGAACAGAAGCTGAACATCGCTGACCAGCGGCAGAGAATAGAGAATCGGCTTGGCTTTGGGATCGATGCCGGGTTGCCGCAGTCCGGTTTTTGGAGGCCAGTAACCTAAATCAAGGGCGGGGGTCAGGAAATCTTCGTCGGTTTGAAAGCCCAGTTCGTCCAGATTCGCCAGATACCGGGCGCCGGCGAAACGCGGGACCCACAGATCGTCCATCACGTAGATGTCGAAAGCTCCGGCCTTGGTCTCGCCGTCGTTCAGGGCTTTCTGAAGCCAGCCGGAGAAATCCGCTTCGACCCATTCGGTGCCGATGCCGGTGGTTTTTTCGAATTCCGGAAGGAATTCATCCTTCAAGATGTCCAAGCCGGGATCGGCATAGCTCCCGAAGGTGAGCTGGACTCGCTGGTCTTTGTTTCCGCAGCCGGCAAGAGCGGTGGCGGTGGCCGCGCCCAGAGAATCCCTGAGGAATTGCCGGCGAATCATCTCAATAGGGCGGCGGCGCACCGGGCACAATGGATGGCGGCCCGAACAGCGCGGTATTCTTCAGCAGATCGACGGCGCGGCCGACGGCTTCTTCGGCATCCATCAAGGGATCTTCGTGCTCGATGGAGAGAACTCCATCGTAGCCGACGGAGCGGAGGGCGGAGACGAAGTCGGCCCAGAACTGCACACCGTGGCCATATCCCAGGGTGCGGTAGGCCCAGACGAGATCACGAACGGGCCTGCCAGGTTGCAGGTCCAAGGCGCCTTGCACGGCGATGTTTTGGGGATCGACGCGCGCGTCCTTCGCGTGGACATAGCCAATGGCCGAGCCCAAGGCGCGGATCACCGCGAGCGGATCCATTCCCTGGAAGAAGAAGTGGCTGGGATCAAGGTTGGCGGCGATCATAGGTCCGACGGCGCTGCGGAGGCGGTTAAACGAAGTGACGTTATAGCCGCACATGCCGGGGTGCAACTCGAAGCAGAGCCGCCGAAGGCCGTGGGATTCCGCGAGAACAGCCATCTCACTCCAAAACGGAATGACGCGTTCCCGCCACTGCCAATCCAGAAGCTCCAGAAAATCCTCAGGCCAGGAGGTCACGACCCAGTTGGGATAACCGTCGCCACCGGGAGTTCCAGGGCAGCCGGTCATACAAACAATCGTTTCGACGCCGAGGAGTCCGGCCAATTGTAACGTCTTGCGCGTAACGTCGGCGGCTTTGCAGGCCACCTCGGGATTGGGATGAATAGGATTGCCGCTGCAATTGAGTGCGGCGAGCTCGAGGCCATGGGAAGCGATAGTGCCCAGAAATTCCTGGCGCGCGGACGCGCTCGCCAGCAGGGCGTTAAGATCACAATGCGGCGCGGGAGAGAAGTTGCCTGTGCCGATTTCCACGGCTTGCACGCCGAGGCGCGCAGACCTGGCCAAGGCCTCCTGAAATGGAAGGTGCGCCAAACCGTCGGTGAAAAGTCCGATTTTCATCGGGCCGCCTCCCCTCCCAGACCTTGCGGACAGGCCGCCGCGACGATTTTCTGAAGAAAGGCGATGTCGTCCTTGCCCTCGATGGCGTTGGTCAACGGCTCCCAGTCATTGTCGATGCACTCGTGAAAATGCAACAGCTCCTCCTTGAAGGCCTCGGCGAAACCGACGTTCACGCGTTTGCGGTAGTCGGCACCGTTTTCCATTCCCTGCACCTCGACGGGTGTTGGGAAATGCCGCAGAAAGGGAGAAGGAAACTGGATTCTCACGCGGGACTCCTCTCCCAGAAAAGCCAGCTCTTCGAAATAATCGCGCAAATCGCTGAGATAGGACCAGGTGAAAACGGCGCGCGGCCCGTTCACGTATTCGAACACGGTGGTGATGGTGGGATAAGTCACGTGGTCGGGCCACAGAGTGGTAAACAAGGGCTTGTCGGGACAACCGAGAATCCCGCGCAGCGCGTTGATGTCGTGGATCATGCTGCCGAGGAAGACATCCAAATACAGAAATCGCAAACGCGCCGGTACGGGGCCAAGGGCTTCCAAGGCGAGTTGGTCCGTTTCCCATTGGAGGGCGTCGAGAGTAGTTTGAGGAACATCGCTGAAACGCTTAATGCGATGGTGAGCAAAGTAGTGCGGCTCGGAGGGATGCAGCACGTTGATCTGAATATATCGGAGATTGCGCATGGCGCGGACCTGCTGGCGGCCATAGAGGTAACCGGGGTCATAGCGCTTCATGTAGGCGACCATGAGGCGGCGGCCCGATCGTTTAGCGGCGGCGATCATGGCGTCGGCTTCCCGCAGGGTGAAGCACATGGGCTTCTCGACGATTACGTGTTTGCCGGCTTCAAGGGCGGCGATTGCGGGGGCGGCATGGGAACCCGGTGTGAGCACGATCACCAGGTCGAGATCTTCAGCCACGAGGTCGCGGTAATCATGGAAGCGCCGGCATACGTGGTAGTAGCTGCCCAGCGATTCGGTCAAGCCAGGTGATATGTCGCAGATGGCCTTCAATTCAAACTGCTCATCGAGCTGCCTGAGATTGGGCAGCCACATAATTTGCGCGACACCGCCGCAGCCAATCACGCCAACGCGTAAACGTGCCATGCAGTCATTCCTCCGTGAGACGTGTTTTTTGTGTGGACGCGATCGCCAGCAGTGGCCGTGGCAGATGGAGCGTTAGTACCGCTCCCTCGGGTCGCGGCTCAGCAAAGGCCGCCATTAGAGACCCAATTGGCGCAGGAAATCCCTGCTCCGGCGCGCGTTGTGCAGGGGCGTGTTTCCTGTAGGCAGCGGCATCAAAACATCCTGCTCAGCCACCAGCCAACCCTGGTAGCCGAGCGACAACAAATCAGAAACCACTGCGGGGAGTTCGGCGCAGCCTTCACCTAGCGGAGTGAAGACTCCCGACCGCACGGCGGTGTAGAAATCGAGATGCTCGCGAGTGACGCGATCCCGGACGGCGGCGTCGACATCCTTGAGGTGGACGTAGCGGATACGCCGGCCGTACTGGCGGACGGCCTCGCGAGGGCGGCCGTAACTGTAGGCGTAGTGGCCGGTATCGAGGCAAATGCCAATTAAATCGGGGTCAGTCAGGCCACAAAGACGGTCCTGGTCCTCGGGGGTGGCCAGATGGCTGCCAGCTTCGAGATGAACTACGGTCTGCAAGCCCAGGCGCTGCAAGCAGCGGGCGACCTCTTCCATGGCGCCAGCTGCGGCTTTCCAAGCGGCGTCATCAGGCGAGGATTCGCCGGGCTGTGCCATACCATCGGCGATGACGACAAATGGACAATCGAGTGCAGCGAGCAGGTGAGCCACGGTCATGAGCTCATCGATGTCGGCGGGCAGGCGCTGGGGCTGGAACCAGCGCAGCGGCACGAAGGCCGAAGTGAGAGTCAGCGCGTGACGGGCCAGGGTGGCGCGGAGTTGTTGAGGATCGGTTGGATAGTAGCCGAAGGGTCCGAGTTCGGTGCCCTGATAGCCTGCCGCGGCGATTTCTTCGAGGACTTGTGCTGCGGTGGGCCAGACCGTGTTGTCGGTTTCCTCCATGACGCCCCAGCTCACCGGGGCGGAAGCGATTTGAATGGGCCTTGTGGCAGCGGTGGTCATCGGGGAAGACCCCGGCGGGCGGGCTCGCGACTCGTGTCGAGCGACGGGCTAAAAAAAAGAAAGATGGCCGCTTTTGAACGACGCAGCCCGAGTTCGACAACCTGCTGCACTTGGCGGAGCGTAGCGCGCTTTTCAGATCGCATCAATATCATCAGATCCTATCACAAAAATGTCTTTGTCTTGACCGCTGATCACGATTCGGGCTATTCTGCCGACATTCATGAGAGTGGTTTATGACGATGTGGTCAAAAAGTACGGCCCGGTTGTAGGAGTGGACCGGCTTCATTTGCAAATTGAGGCTGGGGAGTTCGTTGTTTTGCTGGGTCCGTCGGGGTGCGGCAAGACCACCACGCTGCGCATGCTGGCCGGCCTCGAAGAAGTGACGAGCGGGAGCATTTACATCGGGGAGGATTGCGTGAACCGGATGGCGCCCCGCGACCGCGACGTGGCGATGGTTTTCCAGAGCTACGCGCTCTATCCGCACATGACGGTCGGCGAGAACATCGCGTACCCACTGCGCGTGCGCCAGACTCCGAAGCACGAAATCCCGGCGCGCGTGCTGAAAGTGGCGGAGCTTTTGGGCATTACGGAACTGCTCGCCCGCCGGCCCAAGGAGCTATCCGGCGGGCAGAGGCAGAGAGTGGCCCTGGCGCGCGCGATTGTGCGGCAGCCGCGCATTTTCCTGATGGATGAGCCGCTATCGAACCTGGATGCGAAGCTGCGGCTCTACATGCGGGGCGAGCTGAAGCGGCTGCAATACGAGCTCGGGACCACGACGTTGTACGTCACGCATGACCAGGCGGAGGCGATGACGCTGGCGCATCGCGTGGCGGTGATGGACCGGGGCAGGCTACAGCAGTTCGATACACCGATAAACATCTACGGGCGGCCGGCTAACAAGTTCGTTGCCGGTTTTCTTGGGAGCCCGAGCATGAATTTCCTCGAAGGCCGGCTGGACCACGCGGAACGGAAATTTGTTAGTCAGGGGATCACGCTGGGGCTGGGTGAGGACCTCCTGACACGGCTGTACGGGCTGGAGCGCGTGACGCTCGGGGTGCGTCCGGAGGATGTCACGTTGTCGCTGATCGAGTATGCAGGCGGCACAGCGGCCAGGATCTACGTGACCGAGGCGCTAGGCAATGAGACCTTTGTGTTCTTGAATCTCGGGCAGGAAAAAATCGTGGCACGGACAGATGGGACGCGACCGCTCGGTATGGAGACGAGAGTGTGGATTTCGTTCAACCAGGCGAAATTACATTTCTTCGACGCGCACTCGGGCGAGCGGGTACAGTAAAGGCTCGTGTCTATCAGCTTGTTTTGAATCCGATGGTCCCTGCGGATATGACACGACTTGTCCGGCAAGCCCAAGTCCTAACATTGTTGCCTGGCGTAGGCTCAACTTCCCGTTTGCCGACGATCGGGCGGAGCTGTCGCACGTGCCACTTCCGTGCATAGGGCGTTTGAACTAAGCCGCTGGCGCGGCGGACGCAGTTGCGTGGGTGTGCGGGGCCATAGACAGCGGTAGCGTCGGTCACAGAAAGGAGATTTCTGTGACTTCACTTCGCCAACGGGTGCTGGATGAACTCCAGCGCCGTAACTATTCGTCGGAAACGACTCGCGGCTACATCCATGCCATCAAGGAGTTTGCGGAATACTTCGGCAAGTCGCCGGAACAGTTAGGCGGCCAGGAGATTCGCCAGTTCCAGTTACACCTGCTCAAGGAGAAGAAGCTCGCCCCCGGCACTGTCGAAGGGCGGATGTCGGCCCTGCGCTTTCTCTACAAGAAGACCCTAAAACGGCGCGATATCGCTTACGACGATCTGGTCTTTCCAAAGACGCCTCGGAAGCTGCCGGTCGTGCTAAGCCCCGAGGAAATCACTCGCATGATCGAGGCCGCGCCCAGCCTGATGCATCGCACCATCCTGATGATTCTCTATGCAACGGGCATTCGGCGTACCGAGGCTTCGCGGCTCAAGGTGCACGACATCGACAGTGAGCGCATGGTGATTCACATCCAGCAAGGCAAGGGCTCGCGCGACCGCGATGTGCCGATGACACCGAAGCTGCTGGAAGCTTTGCGCGAGTACTGGCGCTGGAAGAAGCCGAAGGTCTATCTGTTCCCCAGCACGGATGGCCATCGCGGTGTGGAGCGGCCGATCTCAGACAAGACCGTTTGGTATGCGGCCAAAGAGTCCGCAGCACGGGCGGGCATAAAGAAAAGGATCGGACCGCATACGCTACGCCACAGTTTCGCCACCCACCTGATGGAAGCGGGAACCGATCTGCGAACCATTCAGCTTCTGATGGGCCATGCGCACCTCGAACATACGACTCTGTATCTCCACCTGTCGCATCGTCACCTGCATGCGGCGGCTAACCCACTGGACCAGATCACCATCGGTAGCCACAGCGCGTCGCGAAAGCGGCCGGAGAACTATCATTCGTCGTGACGCGGCCGCCCTGGGAGGTGGCCGACGTCATCCGCAGGGCAGGAAGCAGATTCATCGAACGCTATCGCAGTTCGTTGACCTGGGCACAGTTCAAGGTGCTCCGGGCTATCGAGCGCTGCCGCACGGCCGCGCTCGGCGGGCATCGCGATCAATGCGTTCGCTGCGGCTATCAGGCCATCTCTTATAACTCCTGCCGCAACCGCCATTGCCCGAAGTGCCAGACCAACGCGCGGGAGAAGTGGCTCCGCGCACGTGAGCAAGAACTGCTGCCAGTGGACTATTTTCACCTGGTCTTCAGCGTGCCGCATACACTGGTCCCGCTGATCTGGCAGAACCAGAGAGTCCTGTTCACTCTGCTGTTCGAAGCCAGTGCCGCTACGCTGCTAGAAGTGGCCTCCGATCCCAAGCATCTCGGAGCTGAGATCGGATTCCTGAGCATCTTGCATACGTGGGGGCAAACGCTGCAACGGCATCCGCATGTCCACTGTGTTGTGCCCGGCGGAGGATTGTTGCCGGATCAGTCACGGTGGGTCTCGTCACGATCCCGCTTCTTCCTGCCAGTCAAGGTGCTCAGCCGTGTCTTTCGCGGCAAGTTCGTCGCCGGTTTACGTAGAGCTTTTCACCAGAGCAGACTGAGCTTTCACGGAGCTTGTCTGCCGCTATCGAACGAAAAAGCGTTCGCCACATTTCTGCGCACACTCTTTCGTGAAGACTGGGTCGTCTATGCCAAGCCGCCTTTTGGCGGACCCCAACACGTGCTGCAGTATCTGGCCCGCTACACCCACCGCGTGGCGATCTCGAATCATCGCATCGTCGATGTCGACGATACCCACGTCGCGTTTCGCTGGAAGGACTACGCCCATCACAACAGGCGCCGCACGATGAGCTTAGCCCATGAGGAGTTTCTGCACCGCTTCTTACAGCATGTTCTGCCAAAGGGCTTCCCCCGCATCCGCTACTTTGGATTCCTCGCCAATCGACGGCGCGCGGAGTTCTTGCCGCGCTGCCGCGCGCTACTGGCGCCTGTACCGCTTGTTCCACCAAGGGATTCCGCCAGCGATCCAGACCTCTGGCGTTGTCCTGCCTGTCAGGGGCCGATGCGCGTTATCGAGCGCCTCACTCCCGCGCAGATCCGAAACCTGGAAAGAAGACCAATCCATGCCATGGACAGCTCGTAAAACTCAGTCCGTCTGGCAACTTTCCAATGCCTTCCAGCACGCCTGCTCGAATCGTGCGCGTACACGGCCCCAACACTCGAAATGCCCCACCAACGCGCTGCCTTCTCAACTGCCGCCGGACAACACCAGCAGACTTCAACCCGTTTCCGACTCGGTCCTTATCCTTCTCCCTCAAGATTCTGGGCCAAACCACCATTCAAAACCCATAGCTCGCGGCATCCAGCACGCCGCGCCAGCGGCTCACTTCTAACGCCCTTATCGAAAGTGCCCCGGTTCCACCTTTGCGCCCTTCATCGAGCTTGTGCGCCGGGACACTTCCGATAAGAACCTAGCGTTT
>Ga0335081_10007693_pt1 | contig 17239 bp, 16 predicted proteins | sample Lox_Sample_35_FD_206713 | JGI IMG/M metagenome (GOLD analysis project Ga0335081, IMG submission 206713) | Soil microbial communities from Loxahatchee National Wildlife Refuge, Florida, United States - Lox_Sample_3.5 | ecosystem: Environmental > Terrestrial > Soil > Wetlands | place: USA... | reverse complement strand
CGATCAGTGCCGCGGTCAGGAAGCCATTTTGGCCGTGACCGATATTGACAAGCACCGCCGGGAAAGCGAGAGCCACAAGCAGCCAGAGTGGCCTCAGGGCGCGCTCGCCGCCGGGCGAGACGATATCGCTGTGCCGCCCATCGCACGCCGCCGCGCCACCATCACATAATGGCATGTGAAGAATCGCGCGGATCGCGAAGAGGTACAGCGCGAGCGAGACGGCCTGCCAGACGGCAAGTGCGAGCCCGTAGGGCATTGTGCCCAGCGCCGCGGCGACGAACAGAAAGTATGGCGGATAGTGCCAGCCATAGAACTGGGTTGTCCCGCCGAAGATGGCCTGCTCACGGGCGAATTGTTGCGCGGGATCGAATGGCGCCGTCACGTTGCCATCGAGCACATAGGTGCCCGCGGCATAGACGTTGGAAAAGTCGGTGCCGAGCGGGCGGCCTTGCCGGTCGATACCGTCGTGTGCGGTGGCAAAGAGATAAAGGAGGCCGAAGGCGGAAGCGAGCAGAAGCGCCATCGCCACCAGCCGGATGCGTTCGCGCGTCAGCCAGTTGCCGTTTCGCAGCATGATGTGCGCCCGGTTCATGACACGTCCCTGTTCCGGATGGCTCAGAGCCATTAGGCCAAAGCCGCCTTAACGGAGGGTTGCATCTGTCGCTGCGGCGGCACGGATGCCGGAAATTTGAGGAACTGCCGGGTTTTCGTGCTTGCCTGTGCGAAGTTGGGGCTTTAGGAAGCACGCGCCTCAAAGGCATTTGGAGAACCGAAATGGCCTTCATCGCGGACCGGATCATGCGCATCAAGCCGTCGGCAACCATCGCCGTCACGGACAAAGCGCGTGCGCTGAAATTGGCCGGCCGCGACGTCATCGGACTGGGCGCGGGCGAGCCCGATTTCGACACGCCGGACAACATCAAGGAGGCAGCCGTCAAGGCGATTCGCGAGGGCAAGGCGGCCAAATACACCGCCGTCGACGGCGTCGCCGAGCTCAAGGCCGCGGTGTCGCGCAAGTTCAAGCGCGAGAACAAGCTCGACTACAAGCCGTCGCAGATCATCATCGGCACCGGCGGCAAGCAGGTGCTGTACAATGCGCTCGTCGCCACGCTCAATCCGGGCGACGAGGTGATCATCCCGGCGCCCTATTGGGTGAGCTATCCGGACATGGTGTTGCTCGCCGGCGGCGAGCCGGTCGCGGTCACCACCACGATGGAGACCGGCTACAAGATGAAGCCGGAGGCGCTCGAAAAGGCGATCACACCGCGCACCAAGTGGATCATCTTCAATTCGCCGTCGAATCCGACCGGCGCCGCCTATACGCGCGAGGAACTCAAGGCCGTGACCGACGTGCTGGTGCGTCATCGGCATGTCCATGTGATGGCCGACGATATGTACGAGCATCTCGTCTACGACGACTTCAAGTTCTTCTCGCCGGCGCAGCTCGAGCCGCGGCTCTATGAGCGCACGCTGACGGTGAACGGCGTGTCGAAGGCCTATTGCATGACCGGGTGGCGTATCGGCTATGCCGGCGGTCCCGAGCAATTGATCAAGACCATGGCGATGATCCAGTCGCAGTCGACGTCGAACCCGACGGCGGTGGCGCAATGGGCCGCGGTCGAGGCGCTTGACGGGCCGCAGGACTTCATCGCCAAGCACAACAAGGTCTTCAAGGAGCGGCGCGACCTCTGCGTCTCGATGCTGAATCAGGCCAGGGGTATTCAGTGTCCGAAGCCGGAAGGTGCCTTCTACGTCTATCCGTCCTGTGCCGGCACGATCGGCAGGACTGCGCCGACCGGGAAAAAGCTTGCGACGGATGAGGATTTCGTCACCGAATTGCTCGAAGCCGAAGGTGTCGCGGTGGTGCAGGGCACGCCGTTCGGCGTCGGGCCGGCGTTCCGCATCTCCTATGCCACTGCCACCAGCGCGCTGGAGGAGGCCTGCACCCGCATTCAGCGGTTCTGCGGCAATCTGCAATAGCGGCAGGTGGCTACGGCCGAGCCGGGCGCCCCCGCGCCCCGGCGGTCCGGCGCAACACCGGGAAGGCGAGGGACTGTCGCGCCTTCCTCGGTTGCACCATGATCCGTTCCGGTCAACTCGGATCGTGGTCTTGACATCGCGTGGAGCGTGATTTTTCGGAAAGCCGGTTTCTACTTTTCCGGATCATCCTCTAGAAATTTGCTATGAAGGGCCCGCTACGAGCGGGTCAGTTGAGGGGAGTATCGATATGTTTCGCAATGCTTTGGGCGCGGTCGTCGGGGCTGCGGCGATCGCGACTGTGGGCCTGTCGCCCGCCGATGCGCAGCAGAATCGCATCCAGGTCGGTACGCTGGAATGCTCGATGTCGTCGAGCGTCGGCCTCCTCGTCGCCTCGCAGCGCAACTTGAACTGCCTGTTCAAGGCCGATGGGGTACCGAGCGAAGCCTATACGGGCGTGATGACGCGGGTCGGCGTCGATATCGGCTTTACCTCCGGCGGCGCAATCATCTGGGCGGTCTTCGCCGGCACTAATCGCTATGTCGGCATGCTGACCGGGACCTATGTGGGCGCGACCGCAGAGGCGAGCGTCGCCGCGGGCCTTGGCGCCAATGTGCTGGTCGGCGGTTCGAACCGAACCGTGGCGCTGCAGCCGCTGTCGGTGCAGGGACAAGTCGGTCTCAATGTCGCTGCCGGCGTCGGCTCCTTGGAACTGCGGCCGGCCGGTCGATAGATCGGCGCTGCCGCCGCGAAGTGTCCGGCCTCGCGCCGGGCGCAATGTCGCGCCCCTTGACCTGCCCGGCCGCTGCCTGAAACGATAGCCGCGTCGGCCCGCGCCGAAATGTCGGGTCACCTGCGGGAGGCGGTCATGGCGACAAACGGCAGCAATGGCACGCGAGCGACCGGTCCGCGCTGTGTCGCTTTGGTCGGCCCGTTCCAGAGCGGCAAGACCACGCTTCTTGAAGCGATCCTCGCCCGCAGCGGCGCCATCCCGCGTCAGGGCGGCGTCGAAGCAGGCAACACTGTCGGCGACGCCAGCAAGGAAGCCCGCCATCATCGCATGAGCGTCGAGCTTTCGGTCGCTACTACCAATTTCATGGGCGACGTCTACACGTTCCTCGACTGCCCGGGCTCGGTCGAGTTCGTCCACGATATGCGCGCGGTGCTGCCGGCGATCGACGTCGCGGTCGTCGTCTGCGAGATGGACGAAAAGAAAGTGCCGCAGCTTCAGCTCATCCTGCGCGAGCTCGAGGATCAGAAAATCCCGCGGATTCTCTTCGTCAACAAGATCGACAAGGCCGATGCCGGCGTGCACGACGTGCTCAAGCTGCTGCAGCCGGCGTCTCGCACCAAGCTGATCCTGCGCCAAATTCCGACCTTCTCCGGCGACCTCATCTCCGGCTTTGTCGACCTCGCTCTGGAACGCGCCTTTGTCTACAAGGAGCACGCGCCATCCGTCGTGGTGCCGCTCGAAGGCGATGCCGCCGATCGGGAAAAGACCGCGCGGTTCTCGATGCTGGAAACGCTCGCCGACCACGACGACGAGCTGATGGAGCAGCTGCTCGAAGACATCCAGCCGCCGCGCGACAAAGTGTTCGACGACCTTACGCGTGAATTGCGCGACAGCGTGGTCTGTCCGGTCCTGATGGGAACGGCGACGCGCGCCAACGGCGTGCTGCGGCTGCTCAAGGCACTGCGCCACGAATCGCCCGGCATTGCCGAGACGGCGGCGCGCCTCGGCGTGAAGACGTCCAGCGACACCGTCGCCTATGTGCTCAAGACGCAGAACACGACGCATGGCGGCAAGATGTCGATCGCCCGCGTGCTCGCCGGTCAGATCGGTGACGGCACAACGCTGCTGTCCGCCGAGGAAGAGGTCGGCCGCGTCGCCGGCGTGTTCAAGCTCCTCGGCCAGAACAGCGAGAAGCGCGGACCGGCCGCGCTCGGCGAGACCGTCGCCTTCGCCAAACTCGACAAGGCCAAGACCGGCGACACGCTGACGGCGGGCAAGCAAGCCCATGCCGCGGTCGCCAAGATCGAGGCTTACACGCCGGTGCTGGCGATCGCGATCTCGGCCAAGGAGCGCAAGGACGACGTCAAGCTTGGCCAGGCGCTGAATAAGCTGGTCGAGGAGGATCCCTCGATTACCATCGTGCATAACGCCGAGGCCCATGAAGTGGTGCTGTGGGGGCAGGGTGAGATGCACCTGCGCGTCGCCACCGAACGGCTCAGCGATCGCTATGGCGTCGCCATTGAGCGTCGCCAACCGACCGTCGGCTACCGCGAAACGATCCGCAAGGGCATCGTGCAGCGTGGCCGGCACAAGAAGCAGTCCGGCGGCCACGGCCAATACGGCGACGTCGTGCTCGACATCAAGCCGATGCCGCGCGGCGCGGGTTTCAGCTTCGAGGACAAGATCACCGGCGGCGTAGTGCCGCGGAACTATATTCCGTCGGTCGAGGAGGGCGTCATCGAGGCCCTCAAGCACGGCCCGCTCGGCTTCCCGGTCGTCGACCTGCACGTGGCGCTGGTCGACGGCTCGTATCACACCGTCGATTCCTCCGACATGGCGTTCCGCACCGCCGGGCGCATCGGCGTCGCCGAAGGCCTGCCGCAGTGTCAGCCGGTGCTGCTCGAGCCGATCCACCTGGTCGAGATCGTCTGCCCCTCGGAAGCGACCGCCAAAATCAACGCGCTGATGTCCGGGCGGCGCGGTCAGATTCTCGGCTTCGATACGCGGGAGGGCTGGGACGGCTGGGACGTCGTGCGCGCCAAAATGCCGGAGGCCGAGATCGGCGATCTTATCGTTGAAATCCGTTCCGCGACCGCCGGCGCCGGGACTTTCACCTTCAAGTTCGACCACATGGCCGAACTGACTGGCCGCACCGCCGACCAGATTGTCGCCGCGCGACGCGCTGCCGAATAGGCCGCAGCCGATCGGCTGCCTCGACTCAAATTTTCAGCGAAATTTCCACGCCGGCGCGACGCTCCGCAAAGCATAACGCGCATTTAGCCTACGCATTAACACTGCACCTTGCCGTGCCGGGCATAATTGTCGCTGGCGTGAGAACGGCCGGCATGAACCGAGCCGGCGCGTTGCAGATGCGATGTTGCAGAAGCTGCGCAATCTATGGGTCGAACAAGCCGTCGAGCCGCCGGCAGGCAACGACAAGGTGACGTTGCATGACGTGCTGCAACGGAACTGGTACGAGCTCTGGTATCAGCCCAAGATCGAGCTGCGCTCGCGCCGCCTGGTCGGCGCCGAGGGGCTGGTGCGTGCGCGCCGTCCGGACGGCGGGTTGATCAGCCCGGCACAATTTCTGCCCGGCGCGACCGAATCCGACATGCTGGCACTGACCGAGCGGGTCATTCTCACGGCGCTGCGCGACTTCGAGGATTGCGCGGCGCTCGGCGTCGTCCTCAAACTCTCGGTCAACGTCCCGGTGACCGCCTTCATCAAGCTGCCGATTGCGCAGATGCTGCGCGAGGAACGGCCGTTGACGCCGGATTGGCCGGGCCTGATCCTCGAAGTCACCGAGGACGAGGCTCTGAACGATCTGAAGCTCGCCAATGCCATCGCCGAGGAATTGCACGCGCTTAACTGCACGCTGGCACTCGACGATTTCGGTGCCGGTTATTCGTCGTTGGCGCGGCTGCAACAATTGCCGTTCAGCGAGCTCAAGATCGACCGCAGCTATGTCGCCAATTGCCATCTCGACAAGGTCAATGCCGGTCTGTGCGAGACCATCGTCGAACTTGCCAAACGCTTCAGCCTCAAGACCGTGGCCGAAGGCATCGAAACGGTGCACGAGAGCCACAAGCTGCAAGGCATCGGCTGCGACATCGGACAGGGCTATCTGTTCGCCAAGCCGATGGCGAAGGCGCAATTCCTCGGCACCCTCAGCCGGCACATGGTCGGCGGCGTGCGAGCGCTCGCCAAACCGCGCGCGACGCCGAGCGAACGATTGCGCTCGCTGTTCGGCGCTGCGTAGAGCATAATCATGCTCCCCTCAACTAACTGAGACCATATTCGGTTCAATCAGAGCGGATCATGCACCGCGTTGCGACTGGCGCCGCGCCATGTCATTTCTTCGCCGTCTTTGCAAAGGCGCGTACTGCGCGCCCGAACAATGCCAGTGGAGAATCGTCCATGCCTGCATACTGGGTGGCGCGCTCGAAGATCAACGATCCCGTCGAATACAAGAAATATACCGACCAGGTGCCGGCGATCATCGCCAAGCACGGCGGCAAGGTGCTGGCGCGCGGCGGGCGCTACCGGATCATGGAAGGTCCGCACAAATTTCACCGCTTCGTGGTGATCGAGTTTCCGACCTTCGAGCAGGGCGTCGCCTGCTTTACCTCGGACGAATACAACCGCGCGGCCGCGTTCCGCCGCGGTGGCGCCGGCGACGTCGAGACGATCATGGTCGATGGCGGCGACGCGACGGCGTAATCGCGCTCAGGCCGCCGCGCGCGGCTCGCCGCCGCCCGGCGGCGGCACCGGCACGCCGTCGGCGGCGTATTCGTTGAGCTTGTTGCGCAGCGTGCGGATCGAGATGCCGAGCACGTTCGCCGCATGGGTGCGGTTGCCGAGGCAGTGTTTGAGCGTCTCCAGGATCAGGTCGCGTTCGACTTCGGCGACGGTGCGGCCGACCAGCGCGCGCGACACCTGCTCGGCGGCAAGCGCGGCGTGGGCGACGGCCGGCGTGCTGCGCTGCTGATCGAGCCGCACGCCGTCGGGCGCGAGAATCGCTTCCGGTCCGATTTCGGTGCCGCTCGCCATCAGCACCGCGCGATGCATGGTGTTTTCCAGCTCGCGCACATTGCCCGGCCAATAATTGACGGCGAGCGTGCGTCGTGCCTCGGCCGCGATCGGCCGCGCCGGCACGCCGTTTGCGGCGGAATATTTCTTGATGAAATAGTCGGCAAGTTCGAGCACATCGGCTGGCCGCTCGCGCAGCGCCGGAATCTTCAGATTGACGACGTTGAGGCGAAACAGCAGGTCCTCGCGGAACTTGCCCTCGCGCACCGCCTCAGCGAGGTTGCGGTTCGAGGTAGCGATGATGCGGATATCGATCGCCACCGGCCGGGTGCCGCCGACGCGGTCGATCATGCGCTCCTGGATCGCCCGCAGCAGCTTGGCCTGCAGCCGCACATCCATCTCGGAGATTTCGTCGAGCAGCAGCGTGCCGCCGTTCGCCTCTTCGAACTTGCCGACGCGGCGTGCCACCGCGCCGGTGAAGGCGCCCTTCTCGTGGCCGAACAGCTCGGATTCGAGCAGCGTCTCCGGAATGGCCGCGCAATTGACGCAGATGAACGGCTTCCTGGCGCGGCCGGAGCGGGCGTGGACGTAGCGTGCCAGCACCTCTTTGCCGGTGCCGGATTCGCCGGTGATCAGCACCGAAGCCTCGCTCGCCGCGATTTGTTGCGCCAGCTTGACGACGCGCGCCATGGCTTCGTCGCGATAGATCAATTCGCGGCTGTCGTCGGCGACGGCGGCGAGCACGGCGGCGATCAATTCGGCGTCCGGCGGCAGCGGGATGTATTCCTTGGCGCCGGCGTGGATCGCAGCGACTGCGGCGCGCGCGTCGGTCGCAGTGCCGCAGGCCACGATCGGCACATGAATATGCTCGGCTTCGAGGCCGGCGACGAGGTCGCGGATGTTGATGGCGACGTCGACCATCAGCAGATCGGCGCCGCGGCCGGAGCGCAGCACGGCGAGAGCCTGCGTGTTGTCGGCGGCGTGGGTGACGGTCGCGCCTTTCTCCATCGCGAGCTTGGTCGCGGTGCTGAGCTGGCCATCGAGCGTACCGACGATCAGGAGGCGCATCGTTTGGTCCTTTCGTTCAGCGGGTGGGCCGCGGCGAATGGCGTGCCGGAACCCGTGCGCGGCATGCGGCGTGTCATGCCGCCTTCGCCTTGCTGTTTCCTATGGGCGCTGCGCATCACGTCCGCTCCGCCTTGATGATTTCCGTCATGGTCACGCCGAGCTTGTCTTCGACCAGCACGACTTCGCCGCGAGCCACCAGACGGTTGTTGACATAAATGTCGATCGCTTCGCCGACCTTGCGGTCGAGTTCGAGCACGGTGCCCGGCCCGAGCTTGAGCAATTCGCCGATCTCCATGCGCGAGCGCCCGAGCACGGCGGAAACCTGAACCGGCACGTCGAACACTGCTTCGAGATCGGCGGCAACGCGCGGCGTCGGGCCTTCGGCCTCGGCGGTGACCGGCGTCGCCGCCTCCGCGCCGCCGTTCTCGAGATCCGGCAGCGGGATCTTGTCCTCGTCAGCCATTGTCGTGCCTCCTCACCGTCTCGTCCGTGCCGCTGAAACGCCGCCGCGCCCGGATATAGGCTGTTACCGCCTCGCCGATCGCGGCGTCGGTCGCGGCGCTGTCGCGGTTGATGCCGCCGTCCGCCCATTCGATGCGGCAATCGCCGACCGCGATCTCGGGTTCGGCGAGCACCACCAGGCGGCCCTCGAAATTGCGCGCACGCGCGATGTCCTCGAGCTTTTCGCGGGCGGCGGCGTACAGCGCGTCATTGACGCGCACCGCGATATGCGGCGCGGTTACGAGCTCGCGAAAGCAGTTGCCGGCGAGCGCCGCGATCTCGGCGAACGGCTCCTGTGCGATGAGTGCTGGAACGAGCTTGCGGGCGACCGCAACCGCAACCTCGACCGCCTCGCATTCGAGCCGGGCTTCGATTGCCTTGAGGCCATCGATCGCCACAGTGAGACCCGCGGCAATGTGTTCGAGGGCTGCGGCGATGCGGCGGCCGGATTCGACCGCGGCGTCGCCCTGCGCGGCCGCGTAGCCCTTGTCGTGGGCGGCCTTCTCGGCCTCTGCGAGCTTGGCGGCGTGCTCGGCCGCGCTGTAGGTCGGCTCAGCGGTCTTGCCGTCGCGTCCCGCCGCGAAGTCGACGTCGAACAGGAATTTTGCCGGTGCGCCCATCGATCGGCCTCAGTACACCAGCTCTTCTTCGCCGCGGCTCTTGGAGATGACGATCTCGCCCTTGGCCGCGAGGTCCTTGGCGAGGTTGACCAGCAGCGCCTGGGCTTCGTCGACTTCGCGCAGGCGGACCGGGCCCATCGCCTGCATGTCGTCGGTCAGCATCTTGGCGGCGCGCGTCGACATATTCGACATGAAGAACTGGCGCACCGGATCGGTGGCACCCTTGAGCGCGACCGCAAGCTTGTCCTTCTCGACGTGGCGCATCAGCGTCTGTGCCGAGGCGGCGTCGAGCTTGGTGAGATCGTCGAAAGTGAACATCAATGTCTTGATGCGTTCGGCGCTTTCGCGGTTCTCCTCTTCGAGCGCGGTGAGGAAGCGCGTCTCGGTCTGGCGGTCAAAATTGTTGAAAATCTCGGCCATCACCTCATGCGCATCGCGCCGCCGCGTCTGCGACAGGTTCGACATGAATTCGGTGCGCAGCGTCTGCTCGACGCGCTCCAGCACCTCCTTCTGCACCGATTCCATGCGCAGCATGCGGTTGACGACATCGAGCGCCAGATCTTCCGGCAGGATCGCCAGCACGCGCGCGGCATGTTCGGGGCCGATCTTCGACAGCACCACCGCGACGGTCTGCGGGTATTCGTTTTTCAGATAATTGGCGAGCACCTCCTCCTGAACGTTGGAGAGCTTCTCCCACATGTTGCGGCCAGCCGGCCCGCGGATTTCCTCCATGATGTTGCCGACCCGCTCAGGCGGCAGATACTGCTGCAGCAGGCGTTCGGTGGCGTCGTAATTGCCCATCACCGCGCCGGACGCGGACATGCGTGTGACGAATTCGAGCAACAGGTTCTCGACCACCTGGGCTTCGATGATGCCGAGACTCGACATCACGACGGAAAGCTGGCGCAGCTCCTCGTCGTCGAGCATGCTCCAGATCTTCGAGCCGTGCTGCTCGCCGAGCGCGAGCATCAGCACGGCGGCGCGCTCGGGTCCCCTGAGCGGACGCGAACCGGACGAGGTCGCCCGTGCCGCAAGCGTCGCGAGCGCGCTCGAAATCTCCTTGCGAGCGGCTTCGCTGTCCTGCTTGTTCGGGTCGGTTGCGGGCGGCATGGCGATGTTCGATCAGGCGGCGGCGTTTTCCTGGAGCCATTGACGGATGATGGAAACCGTCTCGCGTGGATTCTTGTCGGCGATCTCGCCCACCCTCTGCACCGATTGGGCGTGGACCTGACCTTGTACCTGGGCGAGGTCGATCATCTTCGCCGTCGGGCTGGTCTCGCCCTTGCCGGCCTCGCCGGGGGCCGCGATCGCGGTAGTGCCGGGCAGCGCCTCGCCGCCGGCCGCGGCCGGCAGGCTCGCCAGGCGACGCTCATCCGGCGCCAGGACGCGGCGTACCAGCGGACGCACCACCATGAAGACGACGACGATGCCGAGCAGTCCCATCACCACCATTTCGATGGCCCGCATGATGTCGTCCTTGGTGAAGGCGAATGCGGACAGCCAGCTGCTCGATTCGGTGATCGGCGTCGCCGGCGCTTCGGCGAAGCGCAGATTGATGACCTCGACCTGATCGCCGCGTTTCTGGTCGAAACCGATCGCCGAGCGCACTAGCGCTGCAATCTGGTCGATCTCTTCTTTGCTGCGCGGCTGATAGGTGACTTCGCCCTTGTCGTTCTTGCCGTAAGTGCCGTCGACCAGCACGGCGACCGAAATCCGGTTGACGCGGCCGCCTTCGATCACCTCGGTCTTGGTGGTCTTGGAAATCTCGTAATTGACGATTTCCTCGGATTTGCGGCTTTCGTCGCGCGGCGTGGTGGCAGGCTCCGCGGCAGCCGGTTGACGCTGGCCGCTGGGAATTTCATTACCGACCGACACCTGGTTTTCCCGCGACGCGTCGGTCGATGCCGAAGTCTCCTCACGGGTCTGGCTCGAACGCACCACCCGGCCCTCGGGATCGAATTTGTCCGAGGTCTGCGTGATGCGATTGAAGTCGAAGTCGGCGGTGATCTGCACGCGGGCCCGGCCGGGGCCGACGACCGAGGACACGATGGTCTCGACCTGCTCGCGCAGCCGCTTCTCGAAGGCGGTGCGCCGCTCGTCGGAGCTGATCTCACCGCCGTTCGGATCGTTGCTGGCGCCGTCGGCCAGGAGCTGGCCCTTCTCGTCGACGATCGAGACCCGTTGCGGCTTGAGCCCATTGACCGCGCTGGCGACGAGGTGGCGGATGGCGCGTACCTGCTGCGGCTCGAGCGCGCCGCGCACCCGCAAGACGATCGAAGCCGACGGCTCGACCTTGTCGCGCGAGAATAGCGGGCGATCGGGAATGACGAGATGAACACGGGCATCCTGCACCCGGTCGATCGAACGGATGGTGCGGGCGAGCTCGCCTTCGAGTGCCCGCAGGTTATTGATGTTCTGGACGAAACTCGTCGTTCCCAGTGCGTCCGACTTGTCGAAGATTTCGTAGCCGACGCCGCCGCCTTTAGGCATGCCGCTCTCCGCGAGCGACATGCGCAGCCGTGCGACACGGTCCTTGGCGACCATGATGATGGCGCCGTCGTTGCGCAGTTCGTAGGGCACGGCCTGGCGGTCGAGCTCCTTCACGATTGCGGCGGAGTCGTCGAAGGTCAGATCGGTGAACAGCGGCGTCATTTGCGGCGCGGTGACACGCAGGATCAGGATGGCGAAAAATCCGATGAGAGCGATGGCGACGGCGGCCATCGCGGCAATGCGCGAGGCGCCCAGCGTTTTGACGAACTCGACCAGGCCTTGCACCGGGCGTATTCCCTCCGCGCGACGCCGCTGCGTCCGACCAGGCAAGATTTGCCCGGCTGATGGTTAGCGCCCGGTTAATTTACCGCTCGCCGCAGGCACAAAAATACCAATGCTGGCCGAGGGATGCGCCAAGGCAACAGTGCGCGCCGAATCGCTTCGACGGCGGCAGCGGTCGGGGGGCCGGTGCAACCCGGCCTCGACGCAGCGCGAGCGCTGCCGCACCAAAATCAAAACGCCGGCTGCGACAGCCGGCGTTGGCGAATTGGTAAGGTTTGTTAAGCGCGCCTTACTGGCGGTATTGCTGGATACGCGTCGTGCGCAGACCGGCGAGACCGTGCTGGTCGATCGAATACTGCCAAGACAGAAATTCTTCGACGGTCAGCGTGTAGCGCGCGCACGCTTCTTCAAGCGAAAGCAGCCCGCCGCGCACCGCTGCAACAACTTCCGCCTTGCGGCGAATGACCCAACGCTTCGTCCCCGGCGCCGGCAAATCGGCGATCGTCAGGGGGGAACCGTCCGGCCCGATGACGTACTTCACCCTCGGGCGATGAGGTTCAGTCATAGCAACAACTCTCACGAACTCGACAACACAGATTGCGACAGTACGCACCGCCACTTAAAATTTGCCTAAGCTCAACACAGGATTGACGTCGGTCGCCGATTTCGGGAACCGAATTTGCCCTGGCACGGCCCGGGAACCTGCCGGCAATCACGGCAACGCCGCGGGCCGCGACAAACCGGTAAGCGGAACTACTAGCGACTGATCGATTGGATCTGGCTCAGCGTGTAGCTCTGGCCGCCGACCGTAAGCGTCGGCGGGTTCTGCGAAACGTTGACGCCGGAGACCGTGCCCTGCACCTGAGTCGAAATGGCGACGCTTTGGCCGCTGGCATTCTTCGCCGTGATCGACAGCGTATAATTGCCGTCCGGCCAGGTGATGCCGTTATTGCCCTGGCCGTTCCACGAGAAGGTATTCGACCCGGAGCTCAGCGAAACCGATCCCGAATACACCGTCTGGCCGCTCGAATTCGAGATGCTGAAGCTGCCAGTCGCCGGCGAAGGCGACGAAAAGGTCCAGGTTGCCGGGCTGCTGGTCGCGTTGGACAGCGTCGCGGTCGAGCCGTTGACGGTGACGTTGGTGCCGAGGAATTGCAGCGCCGAAGTCGCTTCCGTGGTCTGCTGCATCGAGATCAGAGTTTGCAGGTTGGTGTTCATGTTGACCTGCTGCTCGACCGAGGCGAACTCGACAAGCTGCTGGGTGAACTGGTTGGTGTCGATCGGGTCGAGCGGATTCTGGTTCTGCAGCTGCGTGGTCAAGAGCGTCAGGAAGGTGTCGAAGTTGCCGGCGAGCTGCTGCTGGCCGACCGAGCCCGCGGCGGCTGCGGTCGAGGCGCTTGTCGTCGACGAGGGTACCGAAGAGGCGATGGTGTTGCTGGTGCTCATGGTCGATCCTCACCTGAAATGTCAAACGCGGATATCGATGCCGCTCGGGCGGCCGAAGCGGCTGTAGATCTGGGTGGTCTGTACCGGCGGCAGATCGGCATCCGGAATGACGAGCTGCGCCGTTTGCGGCTGCGCGCCGCCGCCGCCATTGCCGTTCTGACCGGAGAATGACTGGTCGCGCAGTGTGAACTGCAGGCCATTGTCGGCAGTCTTCAGGCCGGCCTGCTCCAGGGCCCGTTCGAGCTGCGGCTGCTGGCTCTGCAGCAACTGCAACGTGTCGGCACGCTCGACGGTGACGTGCGAGCTCACCTGGCCGGTGCTGCGGTCGACGTCGAGCCGCACGTCGATACGGCCGAGCTCCGGTGGGTCGAGACGAATGTCGAATTGATTGGCGCCGGCGCGCGCCCGGGCGCTGATCGCGACGGCGAGACCGGCAATCGGAACGGCCGGCGTTGCGGTCTTATCGGCGCTCGGCGTTGCCGCTGGCGCGGTGAGGTTGGCGTTGGAAATGCCGAAATTCGGCAAGACGCTGCCGTCGGGTCTGGCAGCACCGGCCGGCCCGCTCGCGGCATTGCCGGTCGCGGCCGCAGAGGTCACCGTGTCGCTGCGCGAAGTGCCGCCGTCGGCTTCGCCGCCGGTGCCGGTCGCGGCCGACACCATGCCGATCGCGTCATTGTCCGCGCGCGAAAAGCCTTGCGGCGCGCCAGACATCTGCATCAGGGCGCTGAAATCGTTGCTTGAGGACTGCGCGCCGTCGCTGTCTGCGGGCGCGTTGGTCGAGGTGCCTTCTTTCGCTGCTGTTGCGGTCTTCGCCGCATTATTGACGGCATCCTTGGCCTCGGGCGGCGCCGGTTGATCCGGTCCGCCGAAGGCCATGAGCGCCGCGCGGACGTGCATCTTGGCGGCCGCACCCATCGTCACAGCCGATCCGTTTGCGTCGGTGGCCGCCGATGCAGCACTGGCCGCATTGCCGAGTGACAGAACGGCGGCGACCGGCTGGCCGTTGCCGGCAGCCGCGTCGCTCTTCGCCGGCGTACCGCTGTCATCGTCCTGGTCGCCGTCGTCGGTTGCCGGCGGCATTTTTGTGTCGTTGTCGGCGGACTTCGTTCCGCCATCAAGGACGACGCCGAGCACTGCGGCGAGGTCGGTGACGTCGGAGCTCAGCGCATCCTGAGTGCCAGGCGCGCCTGGCTGGGCCTGCGATTGACTGCCACTCGTGCCGGCGTCACCGACAGTCCCCGAGGCGCTGTCCGCGCCGCCTTTCGAGCCGTTCGGGTCGGTGTCCGACGCCGATGGATCATTCGCCCGCTGCGCATTCGAGGTGCGGTCGGCCGTGCCGGCAGGCGGTTGTGAGCCGGCGGTTCCCGCTTTGGTCAATGCGCGCAGCCATTTCGGGCCACGGCTCGCATCGCCCGCGCCTTTCGTCGTCGCGCCGGCCTCGCCCGTTGTATTGTCGGCTTGCTTTCCGGACGACGCTGAATCGGGCTGTTTTGCCAGGCCGGTTGCCGAGTCGGCGCCGGCATTCTGGCCCGTCCTCAGCGGGCTGCCGCTCGATGTGTCGGCGCGATCTTTGCCGGATGGCTCGGCGTTGCCGTCGCCCGACGTCGCGGCATTACCCGCGTTCGTCGCCGCCGTCCCGTTGCCCATATTGGCGTCGAGCAGCGCGCTGAATGTCGGTGCATCGCCGTTCTGGCTGGTGGTCGACGAATGCGACCGAAGCGCGGACGCATGGACCAGCGCGTTGGCGATGTCCGGCGTGATACTCGGCACAGTGGAACTCCTGGAAGCGACCGCGACCAAGGCTCCTGCCTGCAACCGTCAGGCCATCCGGTCTCGCACCCAGAATGTTTCCAAATCAAAGGCTTAACCCGAAGCTCCGGAAAAACCCGGCGGCAGGCTTTGCGCGCCGGCGGCAAATTTTGCCTGCTGCCGCGATGCGCTTGCGACCATGGCGGAGGCGGGGGCCGACGCTTATAGTATTGGCGCCATGCCGAACAGTTTGGATATCGAGGGTCGTCCGGCCGACACGCGCGTCGTCGTCGCGATGTCGGGCGGCGTCGATTCCTCGGTGACCGCCGCGCTGCTTGCCGATGCCGGCTACGACGTCGTCGGCATCACGCTCCAGCTCTACGATCACGGCGCCGCCACCCACCGCAAGGGCGCCTGCTGCGCCGGGCGTGACATTCACGACGCTCGCGCCGTCGCTGAACGCATCGGCATTCCGCATTACGTGCTCGACTACGAGAGCCGCTTCAAGGAGGCGGTGATCGACCGCTTTGCCGAAAGCTATGTCGCCGGCGAGACGCCGGTGCCCTGCGTCGAATGCAACCAGTTGATCAAGTTCCGCGACCTTCTGGCGACCGCGCGCGAGCTTGGTGCCAAGGTGCTGGCGACTGGCCATTACGTCGCCTCGCGTGCGCTGCCCGGCGGCGGTCGCGCGCTGTTCCGCGCCCGCGAGACCGAGCGCGACCAGAGCTATTTCCTGTTCGGCACCACGCGGGCGCAGCTCGACCTGCTGCGCTTTCCGCTCGGCGAGCGTACCAAGGCCGAGACGCGCGAACTGGCGCGCCGTTTCGGGCTGGCCGTCGCCGACAAGCACGACAGCCAGGATATCTGCTTCGTGCCGAGCGGACATTATGCCGACATCATCGAGCGGCTGCGGCCCGGCGCTGCCGGCCCCGGCGAGATCGTCGACCTCGACGGCCGCGTGCTCGGCCATCACGACGGCATCATCCACTTCACGGTCGGCCAGCGCCGCGGCCTCGGCATCGCCGCGGGCGCGCCGCTTTACGTCGTGCGGCTCGACGCCGGTTCGCGCCGTGTCGTGGTCGGCCCGCGTGAAGCGTTGCGCACCAGCCGCATCAGGCTGCGCGATGTGAATTGGCTCGGCGAGGGCACGATCACGCAGGCGCTCGCGCAGCGTCCCGAAGTCTTCGTCAAGGTCCGCTCGACGCGGCCGCCGCAGCCGGCCTGGCTGCGCCTCGGCTCGGGCGGCGACATCGAGGTCGAGCTGATCGGCAGCGAAGACGGCGTGTCTCCCGGTCAGGCCTGCGCGTTCTACGACGCGACGGACGGTCAGGCTCGCGTGCTCGGCGGCGGCGTCATCGCCAGCACGGTCGCGGCCGTCAAGCCGAACAACACGGTCGACATGGCGATGGCCGCTCTGCGCTGATGCCGCTGCGGCGCGCGGGGTGACAGGGGCGGGGCTATGGCGGCGGAACTCGACAAGGATGCAGTCGAAATGGCCTATGCGCGCTGGGCGCCGGTCTACGACCTCGTCTTCGGCGCCGTCTTCGATCGCGGTCGCCAGGCTTCGATCGCCGCGGCCGAGCGGATCGGCGGCCACATCCTCGAAGTCGGCGTCGGCACTGGACTGTCGCTGCCCGACTATGCCCGCAGCAATCGCCTGACCGGCGTCGATCTCTCGGCGCCGATGCTCGCCAAGGCCAAGGCCCGCGTCGCCGAACAGGACCTGACCAATGTCGACGGCCTCGCCGTCATGGACGCGCAGCGTCTCGGCTTTCGCGATGGGGCGTTCGACGTCGTCGTCGCGCAATATGTCATCACTGCGGTGCCGGATCCGGAGGCGACGCTCGACGAGTTCGCGCGCGTCACCAAGCCGGGCGGCGAGATCGTGCTGGTCAATCACCTTGGCGCCGAGGCTGGGCTGCGCGCGACTTTCGAGCAGGGCTTTGCGCCGATCGCACGCCGGCTCGGCTGGCGCCCGGAATTCCGCTGGGAGCGCATCGCGCGATGGATCGCGCGTCACGGCGGCGTCGCGGTCGCCGAACGTCGGCCGATGCCGCCGCTCGGCCATTTCTCGCTGATCCGCTTGACGCGTCTCGGCGCTCGCGCAAGCGAGGAACGGCTGGCGCAGAGCGCCGCACGCTGAGCCGGCGCCGGTCCGGGCGCGCGGGATTTGCCGCTTGGATTTGCCCCTTGGATTTGCCCCTTGGATTGACCGCTGAACTGCCCTAAATCTCTGCCTGCCGGCGATCAATGGTCGCTTCTGTGGCGGAGTAGCTCAGCTGGTTAGAGCAGCGGAATCATAATCCGTGTGTCGGCGGTTCAAATCCGTCCTCCGCTACCAAAA
>Ga0335081_10007691_pt1 | contig 17241 bp, 21 predicted proteins | sample Lox_Sample_35_FD_206713 | JGI IMG/M metagenome (GOLD analysis project Ga0335081, IMG submission 206713) | Soil microbial communities from Loxahatchee National Wildlife Refuge, Florida, United States - Lox_Sample_3.5 | ecosystem: Environmental > Terrestrial > Soil > Wetlands | place: USA... | reverse complement strand
TGAATCCATTCTCCGCGCCTGAGCGCCCTTTCCGCCGTGGCGCACATGGCGCTCGGGCCTACGCCCGTGTTCCTGCTCGTGTACGTTTATGGCGAGATGCCCGGCGCCCTGCCAAGTCCTCGTCGGGCCTCGCCGCCGTCGGTGCACGCGCCTCTTGGGCAGGTTGACCGTCTGCACATCTTCGCCGGCCGAGCGTTCCTGACCGCGTTCGGCGCCGCGCTGGTGATGCTGCGCCGCGTCGTGGAGCGTGGGCCGCGCAGCGGCTGACGCGCTGCACGCCTCGCGCGAGCGCCGCGGGCTGGCTGGCGCGTTTCGCGCACGAGTCGGGCCCGGTGGTGGTGGCGGAGGGCATCGAGACCGCCGCGGAACTGGACGTGCTGCGGGATCTGGAGATCGATCATGGCCAGGGTTTTCGTCTCGCGCGCCCGGTGGCGCTCGACGGCTTCGAGGGGTTTTGTCCTCTCGTTTGAAATCTGATGGCCGCTGATGATCAGCTTGCAGCGCTCCGTCGCTGGCTAGCGGAGGAGCGCACGCGGGCGCGGATCGCAAGCCAGGTGACTATCCGTTCGCGGAGCACGGCCGTCGGTGAGCGCACGGGGGTTGCGATCGACCATCTTCTCGTCTGCGAGCTTCCGCGCCATGGGGGCTGGAGAATCACGACGAAGCGGACGTTTCTGCCGGAGGCGCACTTCAGCTCGTGGGCGAGGCACGATCTAAGGACGGCGAACCACGAGCGTGGCCGCGTGATCTACCGCATGGACCGCTCCCGGGACGATGAGGTCATCGCGGGGATCCGCTATCACGTCGATGACCGGGCAGGCTGGCCGCTGTTTCTGAGGATCATCGGTCTGCGCATCGACCTGGATGGGAGCGCGGAGCTGCGGCGCCGGACGATCGCCGGCGCGTATGTGGCCAAGCAGTACGTTCATGCGCTAGCGAGCGCGCTCGGGCGGCCTGCGGCTCTCCACGTCGACCTGTCGCCCAGGCAGGGGGAGGCTGCCGCGGCCGAGCTGGGGCTCAGTCGGGCTCGCAAGATCCGCGGCCTGCGTGTCGGCGGCGTCCACATGTCCCAGGCGCCACTTGCTTGAGCGCGGCGTTCGTCGGCTCTAGTCGTCCTCGGCGACCGGCGGCAGCCCGACGATCTCGCCGGCGAGCGGCGCCACCGGCTGCTCGAGGCTCGCCTTGACTGTTGCAAGCGCCTCGGGCGCTAGTAGCCGGCGGGCCAGGCGAAGCAGCTCGGCCTGTTCGCTTGCGACCGTGTGGGCGGCGAAGTCTGCCTCGATCTCTGCTTCCACGTGCGTTCGGCTCTCGGGTCCGACCTCCTCGGCGTGGTCGATCAACGCCTGGGCGACGTCGTTGATGGAGCGTTTGCGGTAGATCCGTGCGAGCCTCAGGACCTCGGCCGCTGCCAACACGCGATCACGCTCCCCCCGCTGCTCGCTTGCGATGTCTGACCGCCGCGACAGCGTGGAGCGGGAGACGCCGAGCATGTTCGCTGCGCTGCTGAGGTTCGGGTAGGCCTCGAGCGAGAGGCCACGATCGGTTTGAAGGTCCATCTGGGGAGTCTAATCGCGGTGGCTACGGAACGCAACCTGCGCACGGGTTGCAACAGACGCACGCTATGCAATAATATCGGCTATCGGGGGATGAGCCCTGAACGTCACGCCTCGAGAAAGGTGCAGGCCGTGGAGAAGTACGACGTCAACATCGAAGGGACGGTGCACGAGTGGGGCGAGCACACGATCACCCTCCCCCAGCTGCGCGAGCTTGGTGGCTTCGCCGCAGACCAGCAGATGATCGAGGTCGACCTGGAGGACAACGCCGAGACGGTGCTGCAGGAAGACGCCGTGATCGATCTGAAACCGGGCAAGGGGTTTGCGAAGAAAGTCGAGTTCAAGCGCGGGTGAGCGACGAGCGTCTGCTAACCGAGGTGGCGCTTGTCCGCGCTGACTTCCCGGGCCTGGAGTTCCAGGAGCACGACCTGTGGGCGCGCATCCCGGTGTATCCGCTCAGGGATGGCTGGGGGCGCGAGAGCGTCGAGATCGCCTTCCGTTTCCCGCGCGACACGCTGACGGAAGAGCCGTACGGCTTCTGGGTGCGCCCTGCGCTCGTGCTGCCGGGCGGAGGGACCCCCACCAACGCGTCCGATGCGCCGCTCGAAACGGGCTTCGGTCCCGGCTTCCAGCAGTTCTCGTGGGCGCCCGAGGCATGGCGGCCCACGCCCGAAGTTCGCTGCGGCACGAACATGCGCGACTGGGTCCGTTCGTTCGCCCGGCGCCTTGAGCAGGTCAACTGATGCTCGAACTTCACCTTCCAGCCCCGATCGCCAGCGATCTCGAGCGTTCGCTGCGTTGGCACGGCGTCGAGGAGGTCGCGTTCATCTTCGCTGCGCCCCAGGAGGTCCCGAGTGTGCTGCGCGCGCTGGAGATCTTTCGCGTGCCCCGTGAGGGCTTCCGCCACCAGTCAGACGTCCACGTCTCGCTCACAGACGAAACGCGCGCTTATGTGATCGCCCGCGCGTGGCAGCTCGGCGGCGCGCTGATTGAGGCTCACAGTCACCGGGATGACCCGCCGGTGTTCTCGGCCAGCGACATCTTGGGATTCGCCGACTGGGTGCCCCACGTCCGCTGGCGGTTGCGCGGTCGCCCATATGTCGCGCTGGTGTTCGCCCCCGGTGGTTTCGACGCGCTCGTCTGGGATGCCCCGACCGGGAAGCCCACGGGGCTCGCACGACTGACCGTCGACGGCCAGCCTGCACGTGCGCCGAGTGGCCTCACGCTCCGCTCTCTCTGCGGTGGGTGGTCGCGGTGAGCGCAGCTAAGGAGCGCTACGCACGGCACGTGGCGTTGTTCGGCGCCGAGGGTCAGGCGCGCGTCGGCTCGAGTACCGTCGTGATCGTCGGTCTCGGCGGCCTGGGCTGCCATGTCGCTCAGCAGCTTGCGTATCTCGGCGTGCGCAGCTTCGTCCTGCTGGACGGCGACGAGGTCACTGCCTCGAGCTTGAATCGGCTGATTGGCGCCAGGCCCGCCGACGTCGGCACTGCGAAGGTGGCGGTCGGCGAGCGCATGATCGCCGCGATCGCCCCGGACGCGAGCGTCCTAGTCCAACAGGAAAAGTTCGATGCTGACTGGCAAATGCCCTCGCTCGGTCGCGACGAGGTGCTGTTCGGATGCGTCGACGAGGACCCTGCGCGCTTTCAGCTGCTTCGCTACGCCTCCGCCTGGGCGCTGCCGTACCTCGACCTTGCCGGTGACGTCGGTGACTCAGGTGCGTTCGGTGGGCGCGTCGTGTTCGCAAAGAACGGTGAGCGCTGCCTTCACTGTCTGGGGGAGCTTGACCGGCACGCGCTCGCCCGCGCCGAGATGACCGAGCAGCAGCGTGCCGCCGACGATCGGATCTACGGTGTCGACCGCGCCGCGCTCGCGCACGGCGGGCCGTCGGTTGTGTCGATCAACGGCGTCGTCGCCTCGCTGGCGGTCACGGAGTTCATGGTCTGGCGGACCGGGCTGCGCGAGCCGGCCGGTTTCTTGAATTACCGGGGCGACCTAGGCACCGTCGGCCGCCGTTCGGATCCGCCGCGCGATCACTGCGTCTTCTGCGTGGACCGCTGGGGATCGGCCCTGCCCTCCAAGCACACGTGAGCGCCGACCCTCCTGCGCCGCCACCCTCGCTCGGTATCGAGTTGGCGGGCCGCCTGCTGCCGACGCTGCCACACCCGGTGATCGCCGACATGAACGTCCTCTTCCAGGACGTCCAACGCCGGCGCAAGAGCGGGTTCACGGCACTTAGCTTCCTCGCACGGCACCGGGCGATCAACCTGCTCACCAGCGAGCATGTCCGTGCTGCGCTGGCGCGTAAGCTCACCGCCAAGTCAAGCGCGCCGGCCGCCGACCTGCGGGTGTGGCATCGCGAATATCTGGGCTTCGTCCGCTTCGTACACGTTCCCGAGGACATGTGCGCCGGGCACCCCCAGGTCGAGGCCATCGGGGACTCCGAGGACGGACCGTTCGCGCGTCTGGCGATCGCGACGGCCCCTTCGCTGTTGTTGACCCGCGACCACCACCTGCTCGACGTCGGGCTCGGCAGCGACCGGTGGGGTGAGACGCTCACGATCCTTGGTCTCTGATCGAGCTCGACACCGCGATCTACGGGACGGCGCACAGCGCACTCCTGGTCGCACGCCTGCTGGGTGCGCTCGTCGCGCGCGTCTGGCGGCTCGTCGAATCCGAGCCGCTGCTCGCGCTCGCGCTCGCCGGCCTCGGCGTCCTATATGGCATCCTGAACCCCGAGCAGACGCTCGCGAAGCTGCGGAGCGTGAGCGCCGGGATGAAGACCCACGCCGCGCGGCTCTTGGAGAGCTCGGCCCCTGCGTTCGAGCGCCGCGAGCGCCTGGCCGGGCAGCTCTCACTCCATCTGCTCGCGCCGATGCTTCCGCGGACCCCCGACCGTGTTTGTGCGCGTCGGCTGGCTGTCCATCCAGCGCCGCTCTCGACCCACGATCTGCTGCTCGCCTGCAACACGTCAGACACATCGAAGCTGGCCGCTACTCAGCTCAAGGGCCTCCTGCAGCGCCACCCGGCGTTCACGCCCGCCGGCCCCGGCTCATGGCAGCTTGGTGAACTCGGGCTTCCCGTGATCGACGCGCACTCGGCTGGCCGTCGGGTTCAACCCGGGTGATGCTCGCCCCGGCGCCCCGTTTGCGCCGCCGCTCCTGGGTTCGCGTGCGCAGTCGTTGAACCACCCGTTCGAACACGGGTTGGACTCTTCGTCTCGCGCGCCGGTGGCACGCGACGCCTTCGTCGCTGCCGTGGGGGAGGGCTCGGCGTTGGTGCGCGAGCATCTCGTGCAGCTGACGGCCCTCGCCTGACTGCCCGTTCCGCCCGAGCGGGTTGCTGGCGCGGCGCTCACCGGCTTGCAGCTCCGTGCCAGGAGCGCTTCGGTGCCATGTCTGGCACGCATGTCCTACTGGACGCTTTCTTCCGCGAATCGTCTACCCCGGCCATCGGCGCAGATCGGCCCCGGCAGGCGTTTCCGCGCCGCCCCCTCACGAGTTGCCATTTTTCGCCTTTTTTGGCAACTCATTGTGCTATTGTGTCCGCATGGGAGTCGTGGATCGCAAGCAGCTCTTGCTGGAGAACGTGTCGCGTCTGCGTAGCGTTGCCCGCCGGCTGCCGGGCAACGAGGATCTGGCTGCGGTGCGGCTGGCGCTTGAAGATGAGCTTGGCCAGACGGTCTCGCGCCGTGCTGCCGCGCGGCTGCTTGGCGTGAGCCATACCGCCCTTGAACGCTGGGTCGACGCCGGCGATCTGCCGCTGGTGCGCACCAGCGGCGGCCGCACGGAGGTTTCTGTGGCGGCGCTGCTCCACCTGTAGGGGACTGGCGGTGAGGATGGCCCCGGGCGCTACCGGCTTGCGCCCGACGATGACCTCGCGTCGGCGGGCGGCGGCTCGTCTGCGTCTTGGTCCCTCCGAGCTTGAGGCTGCGGGCGGGCATGGCCGCGCGAGCGCCCGCAGTCTCGCCTACCACAGGGCGGTTGCGCGCGCCTTGACCGCGGCATGGTCGAGGAGGCCAGGCACGTGTTGCGCCGCTGGCGCCGGCAGGGCCGTATCGATGAGCGCCATGCGCAGCGGTGGGCCGAGCTGCTGTCGCAGCCGTTGCCGGTGATCCGTCGTGCGATCGTTGCCTGCGGCGCCGACGCGGATGATCTGCGCCAGACCTCGCCGTTGGCGGGGCTGCTGAGCGAGCCTGAGCGGCGCCGGATCTTCTCCCAGGGCCGCTGAGTGCGTCGCGAGGAGTTCGACCATGTGGTCGCGGCGGCGGCCGAGGTGACGGGCCTTGATGAGTTCGTGGTGATCGGTAGCGCCCGCGATGGCCGCCGGGATCTCAGATCACATCTGGACGCTCCGCGAGATCGCAGAGCTGATCGACTAGGCCTCAGCGCCGTGGCGCTCCGCGCGAGGCGAACCGCGCCACTAAAGGGGGCACCCCTGGCCTGAGTGCTAGCCTGAGGCTAGCACTCATTTCCTGCCGAACGGCCCGGGGAACGCTCATTGAAACTTGCTTTCCTGCCGATGTCTGCCATAGTCTTAGGCCCGCAAAGGTTGCGCTGCAGGCACCGGATGTGCTATAGGCGCCCAACAGCGGGGAGAACGACATGATGAGCCTGACCGACATCCAGCAGGCATTCGTCCGCCGCTACATGAACGGCAACGAGTGCGTAAACGGCGTTCGCATCCACGAGATCGAGGGCGAGAACGTGATTCTCGTTGAGGTCATGGACCGTGCGAGCGTCGAGCTGCCGCGTGAGTTCTTCGGCCTCCGGGTCGAGGTTCGCGAGGGTGACCGCGCCGTTCTCGCCTACCGGTAGCGACCTCTGCTTACGCCCGGCTCCTGGGTCTACGTTGACCCGCTGGCTACGTACAACGACCATCGTCATACGCGACGGGGCTCGTTTGGCCTGCTCGTCAGGGACCTGGCCCGAGAGCCGGACGACACAGACGATCGCCTGATCCTCACCGCCGCACACCTATTCGACGGGCACGGCGACGATGCGCGCGTCGCGTACTGCGATCCGGGGCCAGAGCCGGCGCCAGCACAGGGTGACCAGGCCGCCAAACACTGTGGGGCGCTACGGCGACGAGTGCCGTTGGCGCGAATACCGACGATCGCGGTGGACGCGGCGGTCATAAAGCCCCCGGAAGGCCTCGGCGCTCAGAACGAGTCTGCTGGTGGCGTCGTACGAGATGTACGCGATCTTTGGACCGTTGACGACAAGGAGACCGTCACGGTCGGAAAGATTGGCGCCCAGACCGCCGAAACGCATGGAACGCTCAAACCGGCGGCCGTCGACCTTCGTGTCCACGACCTCAGGGTCCGATACTCAATGGGGTGGTGGGCCGAAGGCGACAATGGCGCCGTCTTTGCTGAGCCGGGGGACAGCGGCGCAATTGTCGTAGACGACGCGCGGAACGCGATAGGGATGCTCGTAGCAGTTGGGACCAATGGCGACGGCTCGTCTGGCGCATTCGTGCACGGCATTAGACAGATCTTTGAGGCGCTCGACATCGAGTTGCCGTAGTCGCATCCAAACTGATGCACTACCGGATGCGCTCGACGCGGCGCTCGGCGATGGCTCGCAGTTTCACCTTGCGTTCGGCTACTACGGGGTGGGGCCCGAGACGGCGAAGGCGCCGCTGGGATGACAGTCCCGCCTGGTGCGCCGCGAGGTTCCGCTGCGCGTGGGCTCTGAGCGCCGCGCGGTCGCCTGGTGTCTTGAGGTGCACGATCTGGTGCTCTCGAAGTGCGCGGCGGGACGGGATCGTGACTGGGAGTACGCGCGCGAGACGCTGCGCGCCCGGATCGTCGAGGCTGCCGTCCTGCTCGAGCGTCTCCCGGACCTGCCGCCGGCGCCTTTTGCTCTGGAGCATGTCGAGCGGATGCTGCGGCCCCTGGTGGCGGCTGGCGAGCGCGGTCGGTAGACGTGATTCCTGGCGGCCCGCCGCCGCCGGCGCGCGAAAACCAAGACCGAGGCCGCCGGGGCCACGATCTTGGGCGTGGCGCCACCCGTATCGAGAATCGCGTGCCCGCGATCGCGCCGTCCTCGTCCTGCGTCTCCGCTCTACGGCACACGGCGGGACTCTCGTCGGGCGCTTATGCGCGCGTTGTCCTCACACGTATTCCCAGCTGCATTCTTCGCCGTCGTGCTCGCCCGAGTGCATGCGTGGCGCGAACGTGTCGCCGGCTGTGGCGTGGTCTCCGGTGCCGCTGTGCTGGGTTCACTTCACGTCGCCGCTCCTGGGAACGGTGTCGCCGCGCTTGTAGGTTGCGGGCATCCTCGCTTCTGGCCCTCTGTTAGCGGTCCTGTGTGGCGCTCAGGCGCGGGTCGTGTGGCGTGCGGTTCTCCAGCGGTAGGGGTGCCAGCCTGCCGGTCTGCGGCGTGCTGGCGTCTTTTCCCATTCGCCTTCTGTCCCGTCGTGGCTGTAGGTGATGACGTTTTGGTCCTCGGCGACGGTGCTCAGTGATTGTTGTGCTCGGGCTTGCAGTTCGTTGTGCTCGCGCGGCGCGCCGACCAGTAGCGGCCGCAGCTGGCCTGGTGCGGGAGCGGACATCGGCGACGATACTACGCCCCTATCCGGAACCTGCCCGCTGATGTTTATTGCTCGCTGGGTCTTGCGCCCGGTCACGTGATCGCCCTCGGCGCGCGACTTGACTCGCCCGCATGTCCGACAGGCGCGCACCGCACGGCGGTAGCGCTCTACCGGTCCGGCTGAGCGCGTGAGCGCATCTGATCGCGGCTATGGCGAGCCCGTGGGCGCGACGCCTGGCAGCTAACCCCAGCACAAACGTTTCTATCCCTTGACTTATCGCTGCCTGCTCGTCTCGGGATGCTCTGCTGTTCGTGGAACGCGAGACCGCGCAGCGGCCTTCGGGGCGGCGTTCGCAGCGCGAGCGGCTGCTTGACGCGATGATCGCCCTCTGTGCGGAGGTCGGCTACCCGCACGTGAGCGTCAGCCGTGTGAGCTTCCGCGCGGGCGTCTCGACCGCCACCTTCTACGAGCTCTTCGGTGATCGTGCCCAGTGCCTGCGGATGGCCTATCGTCTGTCGGCGAGCCGTGTTCTCCCCGCCCGCGAGGTCGGCGTCGCGGGCGGCGGGCGGGCGGGCGTTCGAGCGTGGGTCCGGGAGCTGCTCTGCAACGTGCAGCAGCACCCGGATGCGGCTCGTGTGCTGCTGATCGAGGGTCTGGCGGAGCGCTCGCTCGGTCGCGATGAGTTCGCTCGCACCATGGATCGTGCTGCGCGTTCGCTTGAGCGGCTGCTGTATGGGTCCTCGCCGCCCGGTCTTCGCCCCGATCCGCCCGGGGTGGCTCTGCTCGGCGGCGTGCGCGCTGTCCTGGTGCGTCGGCTGATTGCCTCCGAGCTCGGTGACCTCACGCCGCTTGGCGATGAGCTGGTTGATTGGGTTTATGCGTATTCGCCGCCGGGCGGCGAGCTGCACGCCGGTGTGGGGGCCGCGGCGGCGTTGCTCTCGGCGCGCCGCAGCCGCGCGGCCCTCGGCTGTGGTGGTGAGCCGCCGCGTCCTCCGCGCGGCAGGCACGGCTTGGGTCCCGATCAGGTCGCGGCGCTGCAGCGGGCGCGGATCTTGCATGCCACCGCGCAGGTGATGGCGGAGAAGGGCTTTGAAGGCTCGAGCGCCGCTGACATCATCCGCGCGGCGGGCATCTCGCGTCATGTCCTGTATGGCCTGTTCGCGAACCGTCTGGAGGCGTTCATGGCCGCGCAGCAGCACGCGGCGCGCGTGCTGCTGGACGTGTGCGAGGAGGCGTACGCGTCGGCGACTGATTGGCCTGAGCGCGTTTGGCGCGCCTCGAGTGTGCTGCTCGCGCTGGTCGATGCCGATCCGGCGCTCGCGCGCCTGGTGTTGGTGGAGCCGTACGCCGCGGGCCCGGACGCGCTCGCCGGCGTCGTCTCGCTGCAGGCTCAGACGGAGCGTTTCCTGCGCGAGGGGTTCCTGGCTCGGTCGGCCTCTTCGCGTCCGCCGGCGTTGTTCGCGCAGGCGTCGCTGGGCGCGGTCTTCGAGCTCATCCAGCGCGATGTGCTGCGCGGCAGGCTCGCGCTCTTGCGCTCGCGTCTGCCGCTTGTTACGTACCTGCTGCTGGCGCCGTTCATAGGCTCACGCGTTGCGGCCGGGGCGCTCGAGCGCCTTGCTTGAGCTGCTGGGCGATGAACGCGTTCGCCTCTTGTGCGCCGAGGAACGGCGCGAGCGCCGTGTAGGCGAGCAGCGGCAGCAGGCGGGTGAGCTGTGGTTGTGGTGTTGCGCGTGCGGCCTGGTAGATCGTCTCGAAGATGCTGGCGATGATCGCCTCCAGCGCGAGCTGGGTGGGCGGCGGTTCGCGCAGCTTGGGGTGGCGGTAGCCCTCTTGCAGGAAGATCGCGAACGCGACGTGGCTGTCCTCGACGCGTTGGATGGCGGCCGGCCCGACGGCGTGCGCCTCGACGAACCCGACGTGCGTGATCAGCGGGTTCTGCTCGAGGAACTCGGTCAGCGCCTGCCCTGCGCTCCAGATGCGCTCGGGCCAGCTCTTGCCGTTGAAGAACGCCTGTGCGGTGGCGTTCATGACCTGCTGCACGCCGCGCTCGTGCAGCGCCATGAACGCGTGCTGCTTGTCGGCGAACGCGTTGTAGAAGCTGCGCCCGTCGACGCCGGCCAAGCGGGTGATGTCGGCGATCGTGGTGGCCTCGTACCCCTTGCGCTGGGCGAGCACGGCGGCGGCGTGGAGGATCCGCTCGCGGTGGTTCTCGGCGATCTCGCTCTTGCTGCGCCCACGCCTGCCGGGCACGAGCCGTGGTGGCGCTGGCGCAGGCTCCTGTGCCTGGATCCTGACGGCGCCATTGGGTGGGGCGGGCTGCCAGGGCTGCTGGCCGCTCGGCTGCTCGTAGGCTGCGCACCAGTCACGCAGCTCCGCTGCGAGCGCGTACAGGTTTGGCTGCCCGCGGCGCAGGCGGGGGTACAGGAGCCTGTAGATCCCTCCTACCAGCAGCCGCGGCGCGAGACCGCTGCTGGCGGCGCCGGGGGGCGCGTGCGCCATTCCCTGCCCGATCAGCGTTTCGATCTCGAGCAGCCCGCGGTCGCGGATCCCGAATGCGCGTTTGCCGGCCCGCATCGGCTGGCCCATCAGGAAGTACGCCTCGCTGGGTTGCTCGGCGCAGAAGGTGAGGATGCTCTCGACGCTGCTGTGCAGCGCCTGCTCGGGTGCGGCGAGGCCGATCGTCTGGCGGATCTGCGCGACCAGTCCCCGCTGCACCTCTGTAAGCGCCACGCGGAAGCAGTCGTCGCGGTCTTTGAAGTACTCGTAGAAGGTGGGCCGCGAGACGCCGGCGTGGCGGATCACGGCTGACACGCTGGCGCCCCGGTAGCCATCCTGGTTGGCGGCGGCGATCATGCCTTCCAGGATGCGTGCGCGTTGGGTGCTCTTGCTTCCTCGTCGCTTGCTTGTGCTCGTGCGCGCTGCCTGGCCGCCGCCATGCCGCCCGCCTGTGCCCTGCGCGGCGGTTGCTGTCCGTCTCCCCTCTGGCTGTAACCGCATCTGCGGCGTTTATCCTAGCCGCACGCGAGGCTTGGCTGCCTGCCGCGGCGTCGGGCCGTGGCGCAGGTTCTAGCTGCTGAGCTGTGCCGCCGAGCCCGTCGGGTCGCGTCCCCCGAAGCGTCGCCGGCGCGCCCCGTACTCGGCTATCGCCTGCAGGAACGCTTGGCGGTTGAAGTCGGGCCACAGCTCGCTGCGGAACACGAGCTCGGCGTAGGCCGTCTGCCACAGGAGGAAGTTCGACAGGCGCTGCTCGCCGCTTGTGCGGATCACGAGGTCGGGGTCGTGCATCTCGGGGTCGTACAGCAGCTTCGCGAACGCGGCCTCCCCGCCGCCGTCGTAGCGTTCGGCGGCTGCGAGGATCTCGGCGCGCCCGCCGTAGTCGAGCGCCACGAACACCTGCAGCCCGCTGTTGCCTGCGGTCAGCCGCTCGGCGGCGTGCATCGCCGCCGGTAGGCTGCCGCCGGCGCGGTCGCGCCGGCCGATGAACCGCACGCGCACGCTTTTGTGGTGCAGCGCCGGGGTGTCTCGCTCGATGCGTCGGGCGAGCATCGACAGCAGCTCGCTGACCTCGCTCGTGGGGCGCCCCCAGTTCTCGGTGGAGAACGCGTACAGCGTGAGCTGTTGGATGCCGAGCGCGGCGGCGTCGGCGATCCGGGCGAGCACGGTGTCGGCGGCGGCTTCGTGTCCCGCGGCGATCGTGAGCTTGTTCTGCTCGGCCCAGCGCGCGCTGCCGTCGCAAACGATCGCGACGTGCCGCGGTGTCCGCGCGCGCCCGTTGCCGTTGGCGCCCGCGAGGTCGATGGCTTGCTGCTCGTCCATGTTTGCCGATGTTACGGGCGCCGGCGGGCTCTGCCCGTCAGGAAGTTTCTAGCTGGTGACTGTTCGCGCGTGCGGGCAGGGGTGATGATCGCTTGCGCGATGGGTGCGCGCCATGTTGCTGACGTGGGGCTTTCCCGGCTGTCTTGCGGGTTCGCTGCGGCGTGGCTGCGATGAGCACCTCGCCCTCTTCGATGGTGCTCGCGTCCCACGCACCGGACTGCGGGCTGGCCGTGGACGGTGCGCCGCGTTTGCCGGCGGGTGCCGAGCGGCGCCTGGTGCTGGCTGGCGAGCGGCTGCTGCGCTCGCGCCGGGCCGCGGAGCTCGATGTGGGCTTGCTGTGCGAGGCGACAGGGGTTTCGCCGGCTGCTTTTCGGGGCGTGTTCGCCGATCGTGGGGAGCTGCTGGCGCGCGTGTTCGACCGTGTCAGCGCGCGGGCCTGTCGCCGCATGCTGGCGGCGTACGGCGCGCAGGGTTGCTGGGTTGACTCGGTCCGTGCGGCGCTCTGCGAGCTTTTGGCTTTCCTCGACGCCGAGCCGGGGCTGTCGCGGTTTCTGATCGTCGACTCGCTGACGGGCGATGCGGCGATGCTGGCGCGCCGGGCGGATGTGCTGGCGCGGCTGGCGTGCGCGCTGGAGTCCGGTTCGCCGTCTGTGTCGGATCCGGCTGGCTGCGCGCCGGCGTCGTTTGGCGCCGCGGCGGTCGTGGGAGCAGCTGCGTCGCTGCTGGCCGGGCGGCTCGTGCAGCAGCCGGCGCGGCCTGTGAGGGAGCTTGGCTGCTCGCTGATGGGGATGCTGGTGCTCCCGTATCTGGGGGTCGGCGGGACGCGTGAGGAGCTGTTGCGCGCCGGCTCAGCGGGCTGAGCGGATAGCTCTAGTGCTGCCTGGGTGCTGGGCGGCTCGTGGGGCATGGCACGCGCGCCTGGGCGCCGGTGCTCTGCCGGTCGGTGAAGTTGACGGTGGCGGCGAGCCTGAACCCGCCGTGCGGGCAGCTGTCTGGCAAGCCGATGCCGCGTGGGCGGTAGGCGATCGTGTGCCCGTGGCGCTGTTCGTAGTAGGTGAGCTGGCCGCCGAGTTGGGCGTGCATCCTCACCAGCGCGGCGCTGGGGGCGCCGGGGAGGCTGTCGATCGCCGGGACGGTGATGTCGAGCTGGCCGGGGTCGATCACGGCGGGTAGCACGACGTTGGCGAGTATGGGTTCTGCGCCGTGGGCGAGGATCGCGAGGTGGATGTGGCCGTCCTCAGAGGGCGCCGCGTAGATGTCCAGCGCGACGTTCTCGGTGACGATCTCGGGGCCGAAGGGAACCTCGACGAGGGCGCTGCCGGCGCCCATGAGGGCGTCTGGCGGGCACGCTTTGGGCCCTTGTAGCTCGAGTGTCGCCGGCTGGCAGGTTTCAACGCCGAGCCCGCTGGTGAGCAGCCCGAGGTTTGCGGGGTAGCGCACCTGCACGCTTGAGACGGGGGGGAGGGGCCCGCCTGCCGGCGGGTCGATGCTTAGCGCGAAGGCGACTGTCGTGGGGCTGCCGAGCCGCTCAGGGCTGAACGTGGCGTGCAGCAGAGCCCGCCGCGTCTGGCTGAGGGAGGCTCGCCCGTGCGCGCCGGCGGCTGCCGGCAGCGCGCCGAGCAGCGCCGCGGCGAGGGCGAGCGCTGCGGCGCCGCAGGCGAGGCTCAGTAGTCCAGCGTGCCCTGTGTCTGGACGGTTATCGCGTAGCTGCGCCGGTAGAAGAGCCCGTAGAAGTTGCCGCTGCCGTGCGCGTGGCTGTAGCGCCCTGAGCCGCCGCTGATCCGCAGGCTCCCCTTGAAGCTCGGGATGGCGCTGTTGGGGTTCGACAGGTGCCCGGTGCCGGACGCGTTGATCGCCCCGTTGTGGCTGTAGATCGTGATCTGGGCGCTGACGGTCGGGTTGCCGTTGTAGGTGAAGTGGATCTTCACGGTGCCGGGGATCGTGCCGTTTGCGTGGCCTTCGTCGATCAGAGTGGAGCCGGAGCTCTTGATCAGGTGAAGCTTGCCTTCGTCCTTGACGTGGATGCTGCCCGCCGCCCTTGCGCTCGGGCGGGGCTTTGCGGCTGCGGCGATTGGCGTGATCGCCAGCGCGAGCGCGGTGAGCACGGCTGCTGTGAGAGTCGGCATCTGTCCGCCGTTGAGCTTCACGGCTGCTGCTCGTGGCGGCGCTCATGGCTTATCTCCATGACTGGAGTTTATGCCCACCGCGCGTCGGCTGCGGCGGGTGAGCGCTCGTGTGTGCTTCGCTGCCCGCCAGCCGCGCAGCACGGCGAGCGCCGGCCAGATCGTGGGGGTGAGCTCCCGGCGGACCGCTTGCACGACGGGCCGCGCCTCGGGCTGGCGGGCGCCGGGGTGTGTCGTGTAGTAGGCGGCGACGCCGGCGAGCGTCATCGCATGATGCTCGCCGTGTGGCGCCTCATAAGCGCGTGCGAGCGCCTCGCGCGTGAGCGTGCGCATCCGGCCGGGCAGCTCTCCCGGCTCGTACAGGGTGATGAAGCCGGCCTGTCCGCGCGCCTGGTCGGCGGGCTGGTCGACGACGCTGTCGAGGATCGTGATCACTGCGGCGATCGCGAGGTACGCCGCGTCTATCGCGCGTGCGTCCTGCACGCTGGTGTCCTCCTCGGCGCCGGCGGCGATCAGGGCGTGCACGGCGAGCACCGAGGAGGCGCAGCCGGCCAGGTACTCGCGCCACTCTAGGCCGCTGCCGGTGGCGCTCTCGCGCGCCCACGCCTCGAGCTGACCGTCCTCGCGTGTGTTCGCGGCTGTGTGTAGCCGCGCCTGTCCTTGCGCGCATCGCGCCGCGCTGCCCGCTGCTGCCTGTTGCACGTTCGCGGCGGCTGGCAGCTGCGCAAAGATCGACCGTGTGCGGGCCGAGAGCTGCGTCAGGTATCCCCAGTCGGCTGGCGCGTCGTGCTCGGCGCTTCCGATCCGCGCGTTTTCCTCTGCGACGACGGCGGCGATGAACGGCTCATACAGACGCTGCGTCTGTTGCAGGGGCTCGACGGTGAGCTGCTCGGTGCGCCCGTCGAGGTAGTCGAACAGCAGCTCGAGCGCGACGATCGCCTGCGTCACCGCCGGCCTGTGCGGCCTGGGTGCGAGCGTCGCAAGGGTCGCGGCGACCTCGGCGTTGAAGCGCTCGTGCTGGAGCTTCTCGAGCGCCAGCGCCCGCAGCTCTGGGTCTGGGATCGCCTCGGTGGGCGCCTGCCAGCTGCGCAGCTCGCGCTGCACATGCGCCGCCACGGTCGGCCAGTAGCGCGCGTTGGCGGTGGCGAGCGCCCTCAGCGGCCTGGCCCGGCTGCGCGCCATGACCGCCCTACTCCTCGGCGAGCGCGAGCGCCGGCGCTACGCGGGAGGCGAGCCATCCTGGGATGGCGGCGGCGGCCAGCGCGGCGGCGAGCACGATCGCGAGGATCTCGATCGGGCGGGCGCCGACGGCGACCGGGGCGACCGGGAACCCTGTGACGTGCCGCAGGTACGCGTCGATTATGAACTGTCCGGCGACGCCGAGCAGTGCGCCGGTGGCGCATCCGGCGGCGAGCATCAGGCTGGCTTCGGTGAGCATGATCCGCCGCAGCCGCCCGGGTGGGGCGCCGGACAGCCGCAGGCTCGCCAGGCTGCCGCGGCGCTGGTTGATGCTCGAGGCCAGCGCGGCGGCGAGCGCGAGCACCGCGGCGATCACGAGCAGCGTGGAGATGATCCCGAGCTGGCCGAGGCCTTCGCTCGTGAGCCGGTCGATGTCGGCCTGGCGCCTGGCGGAGCTTGCGACTTCTGCCCCGCTGCCTGGCCCGAGCGCGTGACTGATCTCGGCGACCGCCTGCCTGGTGCTCGTCCCGTTCGCGGGGTGGATCGCGAGCGCGCTCGGCGTGCTGTCCGCCCATGCGCGCGTGTAGTCGGCGCTCGAGATGAACACGACGCCGGGCGGCCAGGCGAGGTTGCTGGTGAGCGCCGCCAGGCGGTAGCGCTGCTCGCCGGTCGGGGTCGGCAGCGACACGCTCCCGCCGACGTGCGCGTGTAGCTGCGAGGCGATCTGCTGGGACAGCACGACCCAGCCGCCTTCGCCCAGGCGCCGGCCGGCTTCCTGCGCGGCGGCGGGGCCTCCGACCGTCTGGCTGTCGAGCACGTGCCCCGCGGCGCCTGGCGGCCTGGCGATCACCCACACGCGCCGCTGTCCGAGCGTCATGAACGACCCCTCGAACCGCTCGACTCGCGCCACGCCGGGTAGCCGTTCTAGCTTGCCGGCCGCTCCGTTTTCGGCGAGCCGTCCGGTGGCCTGGTTGTCGCCCGGTTCGGTGACCCAGATCGGCGCGTCGGCGGAGTAGGCGTGGGCGAAGCCGCGGATGCCGTGCAGCAGGTCGCTGCGTGCGCCGCCGAGCGCGACCCCGCCGAACAGTGCGACGGCGCCGGTGGCGGCGAGCGCGATCGAGCGCATCGTTGCGCCGCGCAGCCCGTTCAGCGCGATCGCGAGCGTCGCCAGCCGCGGCGCGTGGGCGCTGAGCGCGCGTGCGCCTGCGAGCACGCCCGTGAACGCGAGCGGGACGGCGAGCACGGTCGCCAGCGCGAGCGCGCCGCTGGCGGCCAGCGCCAGGGAGGGGCTGGCGGCGTACAGGACCGCGGCGGCCGCGGCGAGCGCGAGCGCGGTCGTAGCCAGCCGCAGCTGGACGGCGGCGGTCAAAGCGTTGCCGGCGACGCCCCGCCCGAGGTAGACCGAGTCGCGCGGCGCGCCGGCGCGCAGGTCGAGCAGCGGCACGCTTGAGGCGAGCAGGGTCACGGCCAGCCCGGCCGCGGCGGCGAGCAGCACCGTGCCGAGCGGGACCACGGTCCCGCCGCCGATCGGGAACGCCTCGGCGAGGTAGCCGGTTGACTGGTGCAGCACCCACCGTGCGAGCACGTACCCGACGCCGACGCCGACAGCGCTGGCCGCCACGCCGAGGCACAGCGCCTGGAAGATCACGAGCTGCGCCACCCCGCCGCGCGGCGTGCCGGACAGGCGCAGGTCGGCGATCGCCTGCCGGCGCTCGGGGACCGTCAGCAGGATCGCGTTGAACGCGAGCAGCAGCCCGAGCAGCCCGCCGATGACCGCGAACAGCGCGCTGGCCTGGGCGCTTGGCCGCAGCGCGAACTGCAGTTGTTCGATGTCCTGTTCTGCCCCGGCGACGTCGAGCCGCCCTTTCGCGAGCGCTGTCAGGCGGGCCGCGACACTACCCTGCTTGCCGGCTGCGCTGTGGATCAGGATCCTGCTGATCCGTCCGGGCTGGCCCAGCACCCTCTGCATGGTGGCGAGTGGCATCACGGCGAGTTTGGCGTCGGCTAGCACCCCGACGGTTTCTGAGCCGAGCACG
>Ga0335081_10007690_pt1 | contig 17241 bp, 16 predicted proteins | sample Lox_Sample_35_FD_206713 | JGI IMG/M metagenome (GOLD analysis project Ga0335081, IMG submission 206713) | Soil microbial communities from Loxahatchee National Wildlife Refuge, Florida, United States - Lox_Sample_3.5 | ecosystem: Environmental > Terrestrial > Soil > Wetlands | place: USA... | reverse complement strand
CGTGGTGATCGCCCTGTCCAACAGCGGCGAGACGGACGAGCTGGTGAAAATCCTGCCCATGATCAAGCGGCTCAAAGCGCCGCTGATCTGTCTGACCGGCAATGTTTCGTCCACCCTGGCCAAATACAGCGATGTCGTCCTGGACGTGTCCGTGACCGAGGAAGCCGGCCCGTTGAATGTCGTTCCCACCTCAAGCACGACCTCCGCGATGGCGATGGGAGACGCGCTCGCCGTCGCGTTGATGGAGCGGCGGGGCTTCAAGTCTGAGGATTTCGCGATGCTGCATCCCGGCGGCGCCCTGGGACGGCGGCTGCTGCTGCGGGTGGAGGATGCCATGCACGTGGGCGACGCCATTCCGCGTGTCCGGCCATCGACGGCCATGAAGGATGTCATCCTGGAGATGACCTCGAAAAAGCTTGGCTGCACGACCGTCTGCAGACCGGACGGCCGGCTGGCGGGCATCGTCACGGACGGAGACCTGCGCCGGCTTCTTCAGCGCACGCCGGAGGGCGCCCTCGCCCTGACCGCGGAGGACGTGATGACCGCCAAGCCCAAAACAATCACACGCGACGCCCTGGCCGCCAAGGCCGTGCAGGTGATGGAGGAGCATTCGATCCTGGTGCTGGTGGTAACCGATCGCAGGCAGCAGGTGGAGGGCATCCTGCATCTGCACGATCTCTTGAAGCTGGGCGTGGTCTAGCATGGCGCCCATTTCGTTCAAGCTCGGCGGCGGGCACGGGGCGCCGCCCCGCTCGCTGCTGAACCGCGCCAGACCGATCCGGCTGCTCCTGCTCGATGTCGACGGCGTGCTGACCGACGGCCGGATCATCTACGACGCCGACGGGCGGGAATTGAAGGCGTTTCACATCCATGACGGATTCGGGATCAATCAACTTCGCGCGTCGGGGTGTCTGGTCGGGTTTTTGAGCGGCCGGGCCTCGGCGGCGGTGGAGCGGCGGGCGAAGGAGCTGGACGTGACGATCGTGTACCAGGGCGTCGACGACAAGCTGCCGGTCTACGAGCGGATCCTGTCAGCGCACCGGCTCCGCGATGACGAAGTCGCCTATGTGGGGGACGATCTGCCCGATTTGCCCGTGCTCGCGCGGGCGGGATTGGCAGTCGGCGTCGCTTCGGCGGCGCCCCAGGTCCGCCGGGCCGTTCATTGGATCACCAGCCGCGCCGGCGGGGAAGGCGCCGTGAGGGAAGTGACCGATCTGCTGGTGCTGGCCGGCCAGCTTGCTCCAAAAAGAAAACGAGCCGTGTGAGACGCCTCCGCGTCGATGTGACTGACAGACCTCACCTAGCAACTTCCATCGATGGACCAACTCCTGAATCTTCCGAATCTTTTGACGGGCATCCGTCTGGCCTGCATTCCCGTGCTGGTCGGACTGTTCTATGTGCCCATCGAGCACCACCAGCGACTGGCCGCCCTGACCTTTCTGATCGCCTCGGCGACCGATTTTATCGACGGCTATCTTGCACGGCGGCGATCGCAAATCACCAACCTGGGCAAACTGCTTGACCCGGTGGCGGACAAGCTGCTCGTCATGGCCGCCCTGTTGCTTCTCGTGGAGGCGGGCAAACTGTGGGCCTGGGTGGCCATCCTGATCATCGGGCGGGAAATCGCCGTGACCGGCCTGAGGGCCATGGCCTCAACCCGCGGCGTGGTGATGGCGGCCGAAGGGATGGGAAAGTTCAAGATGCTCTTTCAGGTTATTGGGATAACTTTTCTGTTTCTCACTGATTCATCTGGTCATAACACCCTGTGGATGATCGGCTGCACCTCACTTGCAGCGGCCGTGTTGCTGGCGCTGATCTCAGGCGGGCAATATGCCATCCGGGCCGGTCATCTTCTCCTGAGTCCGCATAAAAGCGGGCCGTAATCGGCCCGTGGAGCCCCTTCCTCCGCACCCGGCGACCGCCGCCATGGGTCTCGTCGCCTCCTTCGCGCTGGGCGCCATTCCCTTTGGGGTCATCTGGTCGTTGGCCATCGCCGGGATCGACCCGAGGAAAGCCGGCAGCAAGAACATCGGCTTTACCAACGTGCTTCGAGTCTCATCCCGGTGGGCCGCCGGTCTGACGCTGACCAGCGACGTGGGCAAGGGCGCAGCGGCCGTCTGGATCGTCCGCCATCTGAACGGGGGGGCGGATCCTGCCTGGGACTGCGCGGCTGTGCTCTCCGCCGTCTCCGGCCATATGTTTTCACCGATTCTGAGATTTCAAGGCGGCAAAGGGGTGGCGACGGCTCTGGGAGGTCTCTTCATCGCCATGCCATGGGTGGGGTTGATCATATTGGGCGTGTGGAGCGTGGTGCTGACGGTCTCTTCCTATGTGTCGCTGGCGTCAATTGTGGCCAGTCTCGTGTTGCCGGTGACGATGGCGTTGTTTACGTCCAACTGGATCGCCATTGCCTGTGGCACGATGCTGACGGTGTTGGTGATCGTCCGTCACAGTGAAAACATCAAGCGATTACAGGCGGGGGAAGAGCATTCAATCAGGGGCTCAAAGCCTACAAAAACTGTTTAAGTCGACCGATGCACAATTTAACATAATAGTCCTTATCCGACATAACAGTAAAAATAAGGCAAACCCAGGCGCCGACCGATGGTTTGGACGTCTCGATCTTCATGAGCCACGCCGGTTAAGTCCGCCGCCCATTGACAGACCGGCCATTGCAGTTGAGTCTTGCAGCCTCAGGTCAATGAGTAGATAATATTGCCCGAACTATGGCCGCGCGACTCTTCAACAAACGACAACTGAAGGCCGGATGGGCCGGGTTAACGACGGCCTTTCGTGAAGTCGCAACGCGAACCGATCGTGCCGTCCAACTGATGCGGCTTAGAATCGACCTCTGGGAGCTGAACCGGGAGCTGTTGATCCAATATCGCGAGTTTGGCCGGCGCGTTTCTGAACTGGCGCTGATCTCCAGCCCTGCGGCGGGGACAATCATTCAGGCCCAGGGCGAAACGGTTCCAGCCGACGATCCGGAAGTGCTTCGTGTGTCGGGTCAAATCGAACGGCTGCGAGCCAGAATGGAGCTGCTGACCCAACAGCTGGCGACCCTGAGCCTTGAAGCGCCTGAGGACGCTGGCGCGCCGTTGCGACGACGGCTGCAGACCGCGGGGATGACGGATGTCGTCGCGATCATCCCCGCTCGATCGCCGTTCGCGCATCGGCCCCTTGCCGCCATCCAACCCTTATCGGAATGCGTGATCACCGCGATCATCCGAAATGGCACTCCGTTCATACCGGCCGGAGGCACGACGCTGGAACCGGGCGATGAACTGATGCTCTTCGGCACCGCAATGGCTTGCGAGCAGGCCAAACTGTATCTGGAGCGGATTGAAGAAGATACTTATCCACAATCATTGTGAATTAACTGTGACTAACTCTGTGGATTATTCATCCGGCCCCCGTCCGTGGCCGTCTTGAGCGAAGTGCTGAAGAATTAGGCAGCAAAACTCTTCACTTCTCAATCGATTCGCGCGAAGTGGTCCTGTTCGGCGCCTTCCATTGAGACGTAAGATGCGCCATGAGCCACGCGCCGATGGCGGTGCCGACGGCATCGGCCATGACATCGCGCACGTCCGAATCACGCGTCGGCACAAACATTTGATGAAACTCATCGCTGGCGCCGTAGGCGATGCCAATCATGATCACGAGAATGAGGCGCCAGCGTCTATGAGGCGCCCACCCGGCGGTGCTCACCGCATGATACGTGATCGCGCCAAAGCCGGCGTATTCGACCATATGAATCAATTTATCGGTGTTCGGAGGCAATCCCGCCAGGATCGGGCCGAATTGCCTGGAGGAGAGATAAAAGATCACACCGGCATAGCCAAGCCAGGCGATCCATGCCGCCAACGGCGACGCCAGAAAGGGCCAGACAGCGACCAGCCGGTCGACCAACCTGAACAATCGTTCATTCATACAGCCGATAGCGCGCCTTCAAGCCGATGGGCCCGGCGCTGAGTCACAATCACATGGGCCAGCCGTCCCACCATGGCGAGAGACGCTTCCACATGAAGTTGATCATTCGCCCGCGTCCGTCCGAAGAGTCGGCCGGGGTACGACTGGCTCGCCCCCTCGAACAGCACCTCCTGGTTCGAGCCGACGAGGGAGCGCTGGCGCGCCGCCACCAGCTCCTGCTGCAGGGCCAGCAGCCGGTGCAATCGGGCCGACTTGACCGCTTCATCCAAGTGACCGTCCAATGCCAGCGCGGGGGTATGAGGCCGTTTTGAATACTTGAAGGCAAACAGGCCGGTAAACCCGAATTCGGCAACAGCCTTCAGCGTCAGCCCAAAATCCTCCTCCGTCTCGCCGGGAAAGCCGACGATGATGTCGGTTGTGAGCGTCAGTCCCGGCACCGCCGTGCGGAGCGCCTCGATCCGCCGCCTGTAGTCCTCAGTGGTATATTCCCGGTTCATCCGCTCCAATATCCGGTCTGAGCCGGATTGCAGCGGCAGATGCAGGTGCTCGCAGACGGCGGGCAATTCAGCCATGGCCCGGATCATCCGGTCGGTCACCGCCGATGGATGAGAGGTGGTGAACCGCACCCGGTCCAATCCCTCGATTCCATCCAGCCGGCGGAGCAATTCGGCAAAATCGACCCCTTCCGATGAGGTGCGGCCGTAGGAATTGACATTCTGCCCCAGGAGAGTCACCTCCCTGAAACCCTGCCGGGCCAGCCCCCTCACCTCTTCCACAATCTCCCCGCTCAACCGGCTCCGTTCCCGCCCCCGGCTGTGGGGTACGACGCAGAAACTGCAGCGATTCTCACACCCTTCCATGATGGAGACCCAGGCGCGGACGCCAGGCTTGCGATGGGATGGGAGCGATGGCGCGGTCCCGCCCGGGTCATCCACCGCGATCACCGCCCGGCCGCTGCCGGTCGACTCGCGCAGGAGGCTGGGGAGCTGGTCAATCTGCTTGGAGCCGAAGACCAGCCGGATCCAGGGATGGCGTTCGAGCAGCGCGGCGCCTTCCTGGCGCGCCATGCAGCCGGCCACGCCGACGATCAGTTCCGGCCTCCTCCGATGGAGCTCGCGAATGCGGCCCAATTCACTGAAGGCTTTCTGCTCGGCCTTGTCCCTGATGCTGCAGGTATTCATCAGGATCAAATCGGCCTCGTCCATCCGGTCGGTGACGGTATACCCGTCGGGCGCCAGCAGCCCCGCCATCCGTTCGGAATCGTGCTCGTTCATCTGACAGCCGTAGGTCTGGATATAGAGTTTCTTCCGCATGGCAGGACTCAATTGCCAGGTAGCCTAGTCTGACCGGTGGGAGATTGTCAACTGCGTGGGGCCCCGTACGCTAATAAGCAAGAATGATTCTTCACGAAATACAAGGATCAGGATGGGCATTGATTGACGCGCCCTGCACGCGAGCGGAGAATTGCCAGGCGATTCAAAGAGTGGGTCGAGCGGGCGTGGGAAGTCAAGGCAAAAGGATGAAATCAACGCATCTCATTGTGAACCCGCGCCTCATCCTACATTAGTAGGAATTTGGCTAAACTTATTGACAAAGGATTGTCAATTGTATTAACTGGAGGCGCTGCACGTGTGTCACACCGCATACATGAGGGGGCCATGGCTTTGTCCGCCGTTGAGTATCAGCACCTCCTCAAATTTATCGATATTCTTTATACCTTTTCAGATCAAAATGACCTGCTGCAGGCGGCCTGTGAATGGTTGAAACAGACCCTTGGTCTCTCATGGGCGGTGCTGGTCCCGACCGACACCCTCACGGGGCAGTTTCGGATTGAGTCAAATTTCCTCTTCCCCTGCCAGCCGGAAGAGATTCTCCAATATGTCCTCTATTTCTCGCCGCTGGATCCGCTTGCCAACAAGGGGTGGATCTGGAAGTGCGTCAACAGATCGCCACAATATGCCGAATTCGTGACCCTCCTTCACAAAGCCAAATCAGATGACGGCCGGAATGCGCTCCCGCAAATTCCTGTGTTGTATTGCATCTGCGCCAGACCAGGCGCTCAAGGCACCCCCACCGGTTCAGACGGAATCTCCCGCGGAAAAATGGGGCGCGATTTTACCAGCCACGAGAAGGAGACGCTCAGCCTGCTCGCTCCCCATTTGTCACAAGCACTGAATAATGTGAGACTCTTTGAAATGATTTCCGAATGCCAGGACATCGGGATGATCGTGGTCGGATCGGATGGCCGGCCCAGCTACATAAACCAGAAAGCGAGGCTGGCGCTCAACGGGAAACCCATTGCCACCATTCCTGAGGCGGAATTGGGCGCTGGCGGAGTGGTATTTAAAACGGATCGAGGTCACTATCTCGTTCGAGCCGTGACGAGAAGAGGCAGCGCCGGCCGATCCCCCGGAGCACATCCACATTCAAAACACTCCAATTGGTTGTCTCGAAGATTCTACTCAAAGATTCTCCTGTTGGAGCCAGTGTCTGAGCGCGTGAGGCTGAGGACCAGGCTGGGTCGTTTTGGATTGAGCCGGCGGCAGGAGGAGATCACCGCCCTTGTGCTGGAGGGGCTTTCAAACAGAGAGATCGCGGGGAAACTTGCTATCTGTGAACAAACCGTAAAAGATCATCTGCACGATGTCTTCGAGAAAACGCGGGTCAGAAGACGGTCCGAATTAATTACCAAGTTAATCGACACACCACCCGTGCCCTAAAGGACATCGAAAAACGTCGAGCCAATTGGCAATGACCGAATCAGCGCCTCGTTTCCGGGTGCAAGTCCCTGCGGCGTGGGGAGCGAAGCGAAACGGTTTACTCTTTCACTTCGAGCTGTTTGGCAATGATCTGGGTCGTGGTCCCGCTGCCGGGCAACGCTCCCTCCCAGACCACCAGAATTTCGCCGCGGCCGGTCGCCGCCGCCTGCAACCGCGGAACGGTCTCTGCCAGCACGTAGGCGACCGGTCCCGTCATTTTCGGCATCGGCTCGAATCCGCTCGTCCAGACCCGCCCGACCACCAACTGCTGCTCCCGGCCGCTCTCGCTCCAGAAGCCGGCCACCCTCCCCTCCAGAGACGGGGAAAATTGATCGAGCAGCGACACCAGCACCGGCGGACCGTTTTGAGAAGGGCCCGAGGTAATCGCCACTCCTCCGGGGTCCCGAAGCGCGTGCGATAGGGTCGGCGCGGTGTCGATTCTTGCGCCGTAAATGAGATTGCTGCCCTGCCGTTGATCCATCCAGGCAAGATCGAACTGGTGGCCGTCCCACGCCACGGCAGGCAGCGTCTGGGATCCGGAGGCGCCGGTGACCAGCAGATTGTCCGGACCGACCCGGCGTCCGTGCAGGTCGAGACGGGTCGCATACAGATCGGTCAGTGAGGCGTCGGTGCCGTTGGTCCGATTGTCGCTCCAAACCAGCAACCCGCCAGTCGGCCCCCAAGCGACGACCGGCTGGAACTGGTCTCCGGTGCCGACGGCCAGCGGCATGCCGTGGGTCGCCGTCGATTCGACTTCGGGGTCGACCATCGTCCCGTAGAGCTCCAGACCGTCCGCGCCGCCCGCCGATTCCGTCCAGACGACGTGAAAGGCGCTGCCCGTCCAGGTCGCCAGCGGCGCCGATTGCTCATCCTGATCCGTGGTGAGCAGAAATCCGTTGGGTTCGGACGCCTCGAGCTTCGACGACACGTGCGCGCCGTACACACGGCTCAACCCGCTCCGGTCATCCTCCCAGACGACCAAGTAGCTGTCACCGCCCCAGACCAGCGACGGGTGGAGCTGATTGCCCGCCGCGGTAATGACCGGCCTTGGCGTTTGATCGATCGGTTCGCCGTTGGGTGCGATCCGCACGCCGAACAGATCGGCCCCCGACGCGCGTCGGCCGCTCCAGACCACGAGGAATTCATCTCCGTCCCAGGCGACGGCGGGGGATTCGGACGGAACGGACAGATCGGTCGACAAAGTTTTCTCCAATCCCATTGTAAACGGCGACGGCCCCTCGGCAACTTCCCCCGTTCCGGGACAGCCGGATGCCGCCAAGCCCAATGCCGCCGCGCACGCCGCCAGAAATAGACGGCGGATGGGGCGGACCGTGGTCGACCGGTGAGGTCCGAGATCCGTCTCCCCGCCCGTCATGCCGATCCTCATGAGACGGATTCGACCGTCACAATCGCCCCTTTTCCCACGCCGACCCGCTCACATGCGCTGCCGTGGGCGCCGAAAATTTCCAGATAGCCGGAGCTGTTGATCAGCGCCCCGACGGAGCCGCACTCCGCCTCCTCATAGTAGCGAAACAGATCAAGCCGGCGCCGTCCGATCGAAATCGTCAGATGCGGCGTCCGGCGTGACGCGACGATGCCAGTCAGCTGCTCGACGGTGATGTTCGTGATTAAATTCCCAAAACGGTCGACCCGGACGACCCTTCCCTGGAGCCTGAACGATTCGCGCCGCTCTCTTCCTCGGGAGGTCGGCCGGCCGGCCCGCCCCTTGATCGAACCCAGCACCCGGACCGACCGCGGCGTCTCTTCAGGCAGGCGCATCCACCGCGTCAGCGGCCGTCCCAACGAGCGCAACGGCCGTCCGTTCGCCAGCCAGGCGGCAGCCGGCGCGAAGAGATCGCGCCCGTCGAACGTGGCGGCGGCCAGCGCCGCGACCCGGGGGTGTGAAGTGGCCGCAGGCGACGGTCTCAACCACCGCTTCCGGTCGATTTCGACCACCACGGCCGGTCCGTCACGTTCGAAGACGCCGGAGAAGAGGCCGTTGTCAGGCCCGACCCAGAAGGCGCGCCGCGTGCGCGCGGCGATCGCACTGCGCGGCCCGCCGACGCCGGGGTCGACCACTGCCAGATGCACCGTGCCGTCGGGGAACGACTCAAACGCCGCCCGCAGCAGCCACGCGCCCGCCTCGACGTCCTGCGGCTCGATCTCATGGGTCAGGTCGATGACCGAGGCCCCTGGGCAGAGGCCGAACAGCACGCCCTTGACGCTGCCGACGTACTCGTCCTCCAGGCCGTAATCGCTCATAAAGGTGATCAGTGGTCGAGCCATCGGAATCTTGAACTAGCCGCGCTGATTTTCCGTCGAATCGATCACGAGCGCGCCGATCAGCTGGCGGACGTCGGTCACCCGGTGGCGGAGGAGGTACCGTTCGAGGCCGGCCAGCACCTTGAGTGACACGGCAGGGTCGGCGAAATTGGCCGAGCCGATCGCCACCGCGCTCGCCCCGGCCAGAAGGAATTCGATGGCATCATCCGCCGCCGCGATTCCGCCCATGCCGATCACGGGCAGCCGCACGGCGCGCGTCACCTCCCAGACCATCCGGACCGCGATCGGCCTGATGGCGGGGCCGGAGAGGCCGCCGACGACGGTCGTCAGTTTGGGCCGCCGCGTATCGACATCGATCGCCATGCCCCGGACGGTGTTGATCAGCGACAGCCCGTCGGCCCCCTGCGCCTCGCACGCCTTCGCAAACGGAACGAGGTCAGGGACATTGGGGGACAGCTTGACGAACAGCGGCAGCGGCGTCGCCTTTCGGACGGCGGCGACGAGCGCGGTCGTGGCCTCCAAGTCCGAGCCAAAGCTCAGTCCGCCCCGCTTGGTGTTGGGGCAGGAGATATTCAGCTCCAGCGCATGCACCCCATCGGCTCGACTGAGCGCTTCAGCTAAATCAACATATTCTTCTATAGTTTCACCGAAAACATTGACAATCACTTTAATATTCTGCCGGCGAAGGAACGGCAACTTGTCGGTCAGAAACGCCTGCAAGCCGACGTTGTGCAGGCCGATGGCATTGAGCAGACCGGCCGGCGTTTCGCACAGCCGCGGGGCCGGGTGGCCGGCCCTGGGTTTGAGCGACAGTCCCTTGACCGTGATCGCCCCCAACCCGCCGAGGTCAAACAACCGGCCGTACTCCTCGCCGTACCCAACCGTGCCCGAGGCAAGAATGATCGGGTTCTTCAACTCGAGCTTGCCGAGCGTTACATTCAGTGAAGGATGAGTCGTCATGATAAGCGTGCGGCGAAGTCAGGATCGGCCAACACGAGGCTATCTACATACACGCCAGGCAAGGGGCGTACAGTCATGCGCTGACTCGCGTACGGCGATGGGGGGGCACGGGGGGAGCTGAGCATCTCCCCCCGTCTTCAATCGATCCGGCGATGGGGTCAAGAGAGATCATCATTGCGAGGGAGGAAAAAACCCGGCAATTTCCATGCGCAAGCGGGCGATATGCCAGAGTGCGGGCCAGCGCCAAGGGGTCGCCATCACGCCCCAGCCGAACCCGAAGAGCGGCCGGTTTAGCCACGACCGGAAGGATTCCACCGGGCGGTTGTTCACACCCAGGCGGCGCGTGCCCAGCACCAAATGCAGCGCCAGCCGCCAATGGCCCAGCCAGAGGCCCTGGCATGAGGGCGCGGCGCAGGACCTTTCCTCAGGCGCGGTCACGAAATGCGGATCTCAATGATCTCGTAAATAATCAGGCGGGCCGGTGTCTGCACTTCGACCGTGTCCCCCTTCCGCCGGCCGATCAACGCGCGGCCCACGGGCGACTGGACGGAGATCTTGCCGCTCTGCAGATCGCTCTCGTCCTGCCCGACCAGCCGGTAGGTCTTGTGGCTGCCGGCATTGATGTCCTTGATGACGACCGTCATGCCGAAGACGACCGTCTCGGTCGAGCCGGTCGATTCGATGACCTGGGCGCTGGCGAGCTTCGCCTCAATCTCGCCGATCCGCCCCTCGATGAACGACTGCCGCTCCTTGGCCGCGCTGTACTCGGCATTTTCGCTCAGGTCGCCGTGCGCGCGGGCCTCCGCGATCGCCGCGATCACGCGGGGCCGCTCCTCCTTCTTGAGCCGCTCCAGTTCCCTCCGCAGCTGGTCGTAGCCTTCTCTGGTCATCGGTGTGCGCATCATCCCGCCCTCTCTCTGATGGGGGCTATCATCCCCCCCCTCCCTGTGGGTCAGATTTCAAATCTGTCCCTGTCGAGGGAGCCTCCCCCTCACGCGCTCCGCCCCCGGCGGATCGCCACATGGTCACGCCGGCGCTCATCATGGCCTAGTGATGATAATCCTGCAGCGCCGCGATACTCAACCCGTGGTCGCGCAGCGCCGCGATCGCCGTCACGACGGCGCGCGCGCCCGCCATCGTGGTGTAATAGGCGATGTTCTCCTCCAGCGCCGTCCGCCGGATCGAATAGGAGTCGAGTTGCGACTGCTTGTCGCCGACCGTGTTGATGATCATCACGATTTCGCGGTTCTTGAGGTGATCGACGACGTGCGGCCGCCCCTCCTGCACTTTGTTCACCGTGATCACGGGGATGCCGGTGTCGCGCAGCACCGACGACGTCCCCTGCGTCGCGCAGAGCTCGAACCCCATCCCCGCCAGCGCGCGGCCGAGCGTCGCCACGGACGGCTTGTCCGCGTCCCGGACGCTGATGAAGACCCGCCCCTTCATCGGCAGCAGACCGCCAGCGCCCGCCTGCGCCTTGGCAAAAGCGAGCCCCACCTCCCGGTCGATTCCCATCACCTCCCCGGTCGATTTCATCTCCGGTCCCAGGATCGTGTCCACGCCGTGGAAACGGCGGAAGGGAAAGACGGCCTCCTTCACCGCCGTGTAGCGCAACGGCCGCTCCTCCAGCACACCCTGCTCCCGAAGGGAAATGCCGAGGATCGCCTTCATCGCGATCTTGGCTAAAGGCCGGCCGATGGTCTTGCTCACGAAGGGGACCGTGCGCGACGCCCGCGGATTCACCTCCAGCACATAGAGATCTCCGTGCCGGATGGCAAACTGCATGTTCATCAGTCCGACCACCTTCAGTTCAATCGCGATGAGACGGGTCTGCTCCTTGATCTGCGCCACGAGCCCCTTCGAGAGCGAATGGGGGGGGAGCACGCAGGCGCTGTCGCCCGAATGGACGCCCGCCTCCTCAATATGCTCCATCACCCCGGCCACGAACAGGTCGTGGCCGTCCGAGACGGCGTCCACGTCCACCTCGATCGCGTCGGACAGGTACTTGTCGATCAGGACCGGATGCTGCGGCGACACTTTCACGGCCTGGAGCATGTAGGTGTTCAGTCCCGGCTCGTCAAAGACAATCTCCATCGCCCGGCCCCCCAGCACATAGGAGGGGCGGACCATGACCGGAAACCCCAGCCGCCTGGCGATCTCCAGCGCCTCCTTCGTCGACCGGGCGGTCCCGCTTTCCGGCTGCCGGAGATTCAGCCGCCGGATCAGGTCGTTGAACCGCTCCCGATCCTCCGCCCGGTCGATCGCGTCGGGCGAGGTGCCGATGATCTTCACCCCCTCCCGTTCGAGCGGCAGGGCGAGCTTGAGCGGCGTCTGCCCGCCGAACTGGACGACCACCCCCTCAGGCCGCTCGGTCTTGATGACTTGCAGGACGTCCTCCTCCGTGAGCGGCTCGAAGTAGAGCCGGTCGGAGGTGTCGTAATCGGTGCTGACCGTTTCCGGGTTGCAATTGACCATAATCGCTTCGTAGCCGCACTCCTTCAGCGCCAGCGATGCGTGGACGCAGCAGTAGTCAAATTCGATCCCCTGTCCGATCCGGTTCGGACCGCTCCCCAGGACGATCACCTTCCTGCGCCCGCCCGGCCGCGACTCACATTCCTGCTCCCAGGTGGAGTAGAGATAGGGCGTGATCGCCTCGAATTCCGCCCCGCAGGTGTCGACCCGCTTGTAGACGGGCGCCAGCTGCGACGCCTCTCGGGCGCGCCGGACGACCAGCTCGGTCGTGCCGGCCAGGTCGGCCAGACGCCGGTCGGAGAAGCCCATCGCCTTCGCCGCCTTCAGCAGCGCAATGGACTCCTCGGCCGGCGAAAAGAGATCCATGCCCTTCGCCTGCAGCAGCGCCTCGAATTCGATCAGCTCCGCCATCTGATCGATGAACCAGGCGTCGATCGCCGTCAGCGTGACGATCTCCTCGATCGACATGCCCAGGCGCAGCGCGTCGGCGATCGCCCAGAGCCGGTCGGGCCCCGGCGTCTGCAGTTTGCCCTTGAGCCGGTCGAGGTCGGTCGTGCCCTCCTGTCCGCGCGGCAGCTTGCGGCGCCAGAGCGGGTCGAACCCGTGCCGGTCGATTTCCAGCGACCGGATCGCCTTCTGGAGCGATTCCTTGAACGTCCGCCCGATCGCCATCACCTCGCCGACCGACTTCATCTGGGTCGTGAGCGTCGGCTCGGCCTGGGGAAACTTCTCGAAGGCGAAGCGGGGGATCTTCACTACTACGTAATCGATCGTCGGCTCGAACGACGCGGGCGCCGCCTTCGTGATGTCGTTGGGGATTTCGTCCAGCGTATAGCCGACGGCCAGCTTGGCGGCGATCTTGGCGATCGGGTATCCCGTCGCCTTCGAGGCCAGCGCCGAGCTGCGGGAAACGCGCGGGTTCATTTCGATCACGACCATCCGTCCCGTATCGGGATGGATGGCGAACTGAATGTTCGAGCCGCCCGTTTCCACGCCGATTTCGCGGATCACTGCGATCGCCGCATCGCGCATCCGCTGGAATTCCCGGTCGGTCAGCGTCTGGGCCGGCGCCACCGTGATGCTGTCGCCCGTGTGGATCCCCATCGGGTCGAGATTCTCAATCGAGCAGATGACGACCACGTTGTCCTTCAGGTCCCGCATCACCTCCAGCTCGAATTCCTTCCACCCGAGGACCGACTGCTCGATCAGCACTTGATGCGTGGGGCTGGCCGCGAGCCCCTCCTCCACCTGCGCGGCGAACTCCTGGCGGTTGTAGGCGACGCTGCCGCCGGTGCCGCCGAGCGTGAACGACGGCCGGATGATCGCCGGGAAGCCGGTCCGTTCGACGATCCGCTCCGCCTCTTCGAGGCTGGAGACCTGGCCGCTCTCCGGCACCGCGAGGCCGATCCGCTGCATCGCCCATTTGAACGCCTCCCGGTCCTCCGCCTTGCGGATCGCGTCGGCGTTCGCGCCGATCAGCCTCACGCCGAACCGGTCCAGCACGCCCCGGTCGGCCAGGCCGATCGCCGCGTTGAGCGCCGTCTGGCCGCCCATCGTCGGCAGAAGCGCGTCGGGCCGTTCCTTGGCGATCACCGCATCGAGCACCTCGGGAATGATCGGCTCGATGTAGGTGCGGTCGGCAAACTCCGGATCGGTCATGATCGTCGCGGGGTTGCTGTTCACCAGCACGACCTGATAGCCCTCCTCCTTCAAGGCCTTGCAGGCCTGCGTGCCGGAATAGTCGAATTCGCACGCCTGGCCGATCACGATCGGTCCGGAGCCGATGAGCAGGATTTTGCTGATGTCAGTTCGTCTCGGCACCCATCATCTCCATAAACCGTCCGAACAGGTATCGCGCGTCATGGGGCCCCGGGGAGGCTTCCGGATGGTACTGGACCGAAAAGGCGGGCACCTCCAGACACCGGAGGCCTTCAACCGTCCCGTCGTTCAGGCTCAGGTGGGTCAGCTCGACGCGGCCGAAGGGCGTCGTGATTTGGGGCGGGTCATGAGGCAAACCGGCCGATGGGAAGACAACGGCGGCTGGGGGTGTGGGGGCGTCGCCAACCGGAAAGCGGAGCTTTCCGGGAATTTCCTCCGAGGACACTTCCCCGCCCTTCGCCGCACGGGCCCCCACATCTGATAAGAACCGCACGCCGAAGCCGTGGTTCTGCGACGTGATCTCCACCCTGCCGGTCGTCAGATCCATCACCGGATGGTTCGCGCCGTGATGGCCGAACTTGAGCTTGTAGGTTGTCGCCCCCAGCGCCGCGCCGAGCAGTTGATGGCCGAGGCAGATGCCGAACAGCGGCCGTTTCCCCAGAATCGCCGTCGCGGCCGCCACCGCGTAGGGCAGCGCGGCCGGATCGCCGGGGCCGTTCGAGAGCACCACCCCGTCAGGCTGACGGGCCAGCACCTCCTCGGCCGGCGTCGACGCCGGCACGACCGTCACCCGGCAGCCCACGCTGACCAGCGACCGGAGAATCGACTGCTTGACGCCGAAGTCGTAGACGATGACCGATTTCGACGGCCTGGGCCCTTTCGGCCGGTCGGCCAGCCCTGCCTGTCCGGCAGGCAGGCCTTCATGCCAGTCGTAGAGCGCCCGGCAGGTAACCTCGCTCACCAGGTCCCGCCCAACCAGTCCCGGCAGCGCGCGGGCCCGTTCGGCCAGCCGCTTCGCGTTCACATCCTCGGTCGATAGCAGAGCCGGCTGCTCGCCGTGATCGCGCAGATGGCGGGTCAGCGCGCGCGTATCGATCCCGTCGATCCCGACGATCCGGTGCCGGGCCAGATAATGGTCGAGCGTCCCGACCGCCCGCCAGTTGCAAGCCCGCCGCGCGGCCTCCTTGATGATGAAGCCGCCCACAAACGGCCGCTTCGCCTCGACGTCGTCATTGTTCACGCCGTAGTTGCCGATCAGCGGATAGGTCATCGTCACCAGCTGGCCATGATAGGAGGGATCGGTCAGAATTTCCTGATAGCCGGCCATCGCCGTGTTGAACACCACTTCGCCAGTGGCCTCCCCCTCCGACCCGATCGACCGGCCCTCAAAGATCCGACCGTCCGCCAATGCCAACAATGCCCGTTTCATAGCGTGCTCGTTTCCGCCTCTCCCTCGGGGGAGAGGGTGGGGTGAGGGGGATCGACGATCCGACCGTCCGCCAATGCCAACAATGCCCGTTTCATGTCGTGCTCGTCCTCATCTTCCGCGACCTGCCGTCCCGTCATGCCGGCTGCTCCGGCGCATAGACAAGGCGTCCGTCCACCATCGTCGTCCGGACCCGTCCGTGCAACGTCCAGCCGGTGAAGGGACTGTTCCGGCCCTTCGAGCGAAACGTCCTCGGTTCAACCATCCAGGGTGCATCGAGCGCCAGCAGGACCAGATCGGCCGGTGCGCCGACCGACAGCGTCCCCCGGTCCGAGCGGATGATCGAAGCGGGCTTGACAGTCAGCAGTTCGATCAGCCGGGTCAGCGGCAGGCACGATTGCCTGACCAACTCGTAGCCGATGCCGAACGCCGTCTCCAACCCGATGACCCCGAAGGGCGAGCAGGCAAACTCCTGCTCCTTCTCATCCGCCGCATGCGGCGCGTGATCGGTGGCGATCGCGTCGATCGTCCCGTCGGCCAGCGCCTCGATCAACGCCTCCTGATCCTTCCGGCTGCCTAAAGGCGGATTCATCTTTGCCTCGGTCCTGTAGCCGATCACCGCCTCATCGGTAAGGGCAAGATAGTGGGGGCAGGTCTCGGCGGTCACCGGCAGTCCGCGCCGCTTGGCGTCGCGAATCATCCGGACCGAGCCGGCCGAACTGACGTGCGCCGCGTGAAACCGGCAGCCGGTCAGCTCAACCAGGGCCAAATCGCGCGCGACCATCGCCTCCTCGGCCGCCGCCGGAATGCCCTGCAACCCCAGTTGGAGCGAGACGATCCCCTCCCGCATCGACCCGCCGGCCGACAACGTCAGGTCTTCGCAATGATCGATGATCAATCCGTCAAGGCCGCGGGCATAGTCCATAGCCCGGCGCATCGTCTGGCCGTTCATGACCGGACGGCCGTCATCGGAAAAAGCGACACAGCCCGCCTCTTGCAATTCGCCCATCTCGGCCAGTTCCTCGCCTTTGGAACCCTTGGTGATTGCCCCGACCGGCAGGACGCGCACCCCACCCAGCCGCTGTGCCTGTTTGATCATCAGCTCCGTCACGGAACGGTTGTCGTTGATCGGGTTGGTGTTGGGCATGCAGCAGATCGTGGTGAATCCGCCGGCCGCCGCGGCCTTTGTCCCCGTTTCGATCGTTTCCTTATATTCGAACCCCGGCTCGCGCAAGTGGGCGTGCAGATCGATAAAGCCCGGGGCTATCACGAGGCCCGTGGCGTCGAGCCGCGCCCCCTTCAGTCCCCGTTCCCAATCGGCGGCCCGGCCCACGCGCGCGATCCTGCCGTCGGTGATCAGCAGATCGGCCGGGCCGTCGAGACCCTGTTGCGGATCGATCAATCGGCCGCCCGTTATGAGCCAATTGTTATTTCGCTCGCTCATATTCGCTCGCTCAAGCGGGGGGAGTGATGCTCACGCTCCCCCTCATCATTTCGTTGTGAGGGCCGTCCGGTGCAGCGGCTCCTCCGTATCCACCACACCCCGGCCCCATCGCCGGATCGATTGTAGACGGGGGGAGATGCGCTTCGACACGGACCACGGCAAGCTGTGGCCCCGTGCTCAGATTCCGCCTCCCCGGACTGTCGCCCATGGAGCTTCATTCCTCTCCCCCCGTGCCCCCCATCGCCGACTGTTCCGCTCGTGCGTTGCACTCGCTCAAGTCAGGGGGAGTGATGCTCACACTCCCCCTG
>Ga0335081_10007689_pt1 | contig 17241 bp, 15 predicted proteins | sample Lox_Sample_35_FD_206713 | JGI IMG/M metagenome (GOLD analysis project Ga0335081, IMG submission 206713) | Soil microbial communities from Loxahatchee National Wildlife Refuge, Florida, United States - Lox_Sample_3.5 | ecosystem: Environmental > Terrestrial > Soil > Wetlands | place: USA... | reverse complement strand
GCCGTCAAACCCAGCCCCTTCTGTCCCTGGTAGAAGGTCGAGACCGGCCCGTGCTCCGGCACCCGGATGATGGTCGTCCCGGTGCCCTGCAGGTTCTGGTTGTTGTTGAAGTTCGAAACCAGGATGTCGCCGGGCTGCAGGATGCCATCCGTCAGAATGTTGCGCGGCGTAAAGAACACGCCGTACGGGTTGACATCGCCGTTGCCCGGCACCGTGGAAACGGTCGGCATCGCCAGCGGGAAGAACGGCTGCGTTTGCGGTGTAGTGCCGGTGAACTGCGCGCGCGCCGGCGAGCTGGTCAACATGATGGCAGCAGTTGCGAGAATGCCGCAGAACGCGGCCGTTTCCGTCAGCTTTCGAGCTGCGGCGCAGAGGTTGTAGATCGTCGTCTTCATGTGATTTCTCCTTTGATTCCGGGGCACAGGGGTTCCTGCCCGGTGGCATATACTTGATTAAGTGGTTCACGCTGTGGTGAACCGGGATCATGCCGGTTTGGCTTCGGAGCGGCTCATTCAACCGCTCCCATTCAGTCAGGCGATCTTTCCGGCGCGATTCCCTCACAGGCCTCGCGGAATTTTTTGGAGGGTAGCGTGGCAGCGGAAGGGCAGGCGGTTACGCGGCTCCTGAAAGAGCTGAGTGACGGCAACAAGCAGGCGGTCGATCAGTTAATCCCCATCGTCTACGATCAGCTTCGGCGGCTGGCTTCGCGTTGTTTGATGGGGGAACGGCCGGGCCACACCTTGCGGGCCACGGCCCTGGTCCACGAAGCTTACCTCCAGTTGGCCGGCGCTCATATCGAATGGCGCGACCGCATCCAGTTTTACGCCGTAGCCTCCAAGGCGATGCGCCACATCCTGGTGGATCATGCGCGCGCCAACACCCGCCAGAAGCGCGGAGGCGGCGCCGAAAAGGTCGCGCTCGACGAAGCCGTCATGGTCGGCGAAGAGACTTCGGTTGACCTCTTGGCCCTGGACGAGGCCTTGCAGCGTCTTGCCGCTAACGACCCGCGCAAGAGCCAGGTCATCGAACTGCTATTCTTCGGAGGACTCACCTACGAGGAAAGCGCCGCCGCGCTCAACATCTCCGAAGCGACTCTGCACCGCGAACTCAAAATGGCGAAAGCATGGCTGCACCGGGAACTGACGCAAATCCAGGATTGAACACCCAGGTCCCCCTGCCTGCGGGCAAGGCCGGCCAGGCGCCTCCTGCGCCCAACGCCTCCGCTCCAACCGAACCGGTCGCGGGCTCCGGCACGCCTGCTCCGAAACCCGAACGTTGGCGCCGCCTCGAAGCCCTGTTTTACGCCTGCTCCGAGATGGACTCCCAGAGTTGGCCGGCCTTCCTCGCCTTGGCCTGCGGTGACGACATCGCCTTGCGCCAGGAAGTGGAGTCTTTAATGGCCTCCGCGGAACAGCCCGCGGACTTCCTGCGCAAGCCCGTGCAAAACGTCGCGCAGGAGGTCGCTTCCGGCGCCTCCGCCCCGGCGCGCCGCCGGCTCGGCAGCTACCAGCTCCTCAGCCTCATCGGCGAAGGCGGAATGGGAGAAGTCTGGCTGGCCACCCGCGCCGACAACCAGTTCGAGCGGCAGGTGGCGATTAAGCTGATGGGACCGGCGTTCGTGACCAATCCCCACTTGCTGCCGCGCTTCCGCAGCGAACGCCAGATCCTGGCCAACCTCGATCATCCCAATATCGCCCGGCTGCTTGACGGAGGCATCACCCCCGAGGGAGCCCCGTATCTGGTGATGGAGCACGTCCAGGGCCTGGAGATCGACGCGTATTGCACCCGCGAAAAACTCCCGCTCAAAGCGCGGCTGTACCTGTTCCGCACGGTGTGTGCCGCCGTCGAGTACGCCCATCAGAATCTCGTCGTCCATCGCGACATCAAGCCGGCCAACATTCTGGTGACCGGCCGCGGCGTCCCCAAGCTCCTCGACTTTGGCATCGCCAAGCTGATGAATCCGGATGGTCCCGGCGAAGTCACGCGCGCCACCCAGCGGCTCATGACGCTCGAGTATGCCAGCCCGGAACAGATTCGTGGACGGCCGATCACCACTGCCTCCGACGTCTTTGCGCTGGGAGTGCTGTTGTACGAGTTGGTAGCCGGGCGCCGCCCCTTCGGGGTGCGTGCCGAGAGCCGCTTCGACATCGCCCGCGAAGTCTGCGAACAGGAACCCGACCCTCCCACCGCGGTAGCCAAGGCCAATCTCGACTCCGCGCCCCCCGATGCGCGCACCGCCGCGGGTGAGTTGGAGGAGATCATCCGCAAGGCCATGAGCAAGGATCCGGCCGCGCGGTACGAATCGGTGTCGCATCTGTCCGATGACGTGGGCGCTTTCCTGGCTGGCTATCCGATTGCCGCGCACAACGGCAACTGGCGCTACGCCGCCGCCAAATTCACGGCCCGCCACAAGAAAACCGTCGCCGCCGCGGCCCTCGCCACCCTCGCCGTGATCGGCTTCGGAGCGGGAATGGCCGTCTGGGCACATCGCGCCAACCAGGAGAGATTGATCGCCGGGCGCGAAGCCAAGTTCCTGGAGGACATGTTCAAGAGCGCCACACCCGAGGTGACTCACGGCCATGCCGTCACCGCCCGCGAACTCCTGGACATGGGCGCCAAACAGGTCGATCGCGACCTGGCCTCGGTTCCCGAGGCGCGCGCCTCGCTGCTCGCCAGCATCGCCGAGGCTTACCAGAGCCTCGGCCTCATTCCCGAGGCCGAGGGCATGGCCGAACGTGCTCTCGCCTTGAAGAATGACGTGCTCGGCTCCTCCAGCCCGGCTATCGCCGACACCCTCTTTCTGGTGGCCAACCTCACGCGCTTGAATGGCGAATACGCCAAGGCCGAGCCGCTCTTCCGCAATCTCGTCGAACTCCGGCGAAAGTCGGCCGGCGAGAACGGCCTGCTCTATGCGCACGCACTCAGCGCTTTGGGCGAGTGCCTCTATCTGCAATCCAAGGACGCCGAGGCTGAGCCTTTACTGCGCCGCGCGCTGGCCATCGATCGCAGCCACGGCCCGGATTACGGCGACGACGTGCGCAATTACCTGGCGCTTCTGCTGGAGAGAAAGGGCGAATATCAGGAAGCATTTTCGCTGTTGACCGCCGCCGTGGATATCGACCGCCGCACCGTGGGCGTGGAGAATCCCGATTACGCCGTGAGCCTGCACAATCTCGCCAGCGTGTACATCGACCTGGGTGACCTGTCGGGAGCCGAAAGCAAACTCCGCGACACCCTCGCCATCCGCCGCAAGGTTCTCGGCAGCGACAATCCGGCGCTGGCCTACACTCTCAACAACCTCGGATACGTCCTGCTCGAAAAAGGCCAGTGGCAGGAGGGTACGCCTTTTCTGCACGAGGCCATTGAACTGAACACCCGCCGCCTCGGCGAGAACCATCCGCTGCTGGCCGGCAACCTCAACAACTGGGCGCGCCTGCTTGACGCCAAAGGCGATTATGCGGAGTCCCGCAAGTACTTCGAACGCGCCCTCGACACCTTGCGCCGCGCCAACAATTTCCCCGGTTGGACCGCCTCCGCGATTCTTCTGAACATGGGCATCCTCGAGTTCGACGCCCGCAACTACACTGCCGCCGAGACCTTTGCCCGGCAATCCCTGGAGATGCGCCGGACGCTTGGCGGCGAGGAAACCCCCGCCATCGCGTCATCGCTGATCGAGGTGGCCGAGGACCAACTGTTTCAGGGCTATCCTCGCGGCGCCGAGCCTCTGCTGCGCCAGGCCCTCGCGATCCGCAAGAAAAAATATGGCGCGAAGCACCCCGCCGTGATTTCCGCGCAGACCCGCCTGGGCGAGGCACTGATTGCCGAAGGTGAGGCCAGCCAGGCCGAGCCGCTGCTCAGAGAGGCTCTCTCCTCAGCCCGCACCGCGCCTTTTCCGCTGCTGCCGTGGCAAGTGGCGGAGGTGGAGAGTGCTCTGAGCGCATGTCTCTCGGCTCTTCATCGCACCGCCGAAGCGGAATCTCTGGCGCAAACGAGCAACACTCCCCTGCAGCAGCATGTCCGTAGAGCGTTCCGCGAGCCCGCCGCCACCCGCCTTCACCGCCAACCTTCCTGATACTGCCACTCCCGCCCTTACCCATGGGCCCCGCCGGGCCACCAGAATCCATGAAACCCGCCGGTCTTCGGGCGCGCCACGTCCAACGTGGTTCGAAGGTGTCAGCCGGCGCGGCGGAGGTCGCAGGACTTGCGCCTTTTCAAGAATGCCTCATCGGAGAACTCGCGCTCGAGGGCAAGGCGCAAGCTGCGCATCATCCGGTATTGGCAGAGGCGGCGCCCGCGGGCACGCCGCAAATGAACCAAAAGTGCGATGTCGGCGATCGCCAGCAGTGCGAAAACCGCGCTGTCCACGAAGTTCATGTGTACATTTCATCACTGGCCGTCATTCAATCCTAGAACCGCCAGTAACGGGGTCGTATCAGGACTTTTGCCCGATTTCCAGCCGCAATCACACGAAAAGTACTACCGGTTGTGTTGTCTGCCTTGGCGGTGATATGCTGCCGCGGAGACAGTTTTAGGACAATCAGGAGGGGGAATGACCACTCTGCGTTTCTGGACAGGGGCTATTTGCGCGCTGACGGTTGCGGCATGCGCCGGCCGCGCTCAGGGCAATGTGCCGCACTCGCGGGTCGATCTCGAAATGATGACGTGGCCGGAATTGAAGCAGGCGATGCAGTCCGGAAAGACTACGGCTCTGGTCTACAACGGCGGTACCGAAACGCGCGGGCCCCAAAACGTGAATGGCGGCCACACCCTGATGGCACACGCCACCGTGATTGCGATCGCCGGGAAACTGGGCAACGCCATCGCCGCTCCGGTGCTTCCGTTTTCGCCCAATAATGCCAACTCGAACCTCCCGGGCACCATCGGGCTGACCGCGCCGATTTTCGCAGAGGTGAACGAGCGCGTTGCCGAGCAGCTAATCGCCAACGGCTTCCAGAATGTGGTGCTGATGGGCGATCATGGGGGCGGGCAGAAGGAATTGGGAGAGGTGGCCAGGAGGTTGGACGCGAAGTACGCGGGGAAGGGCATTCGCGTGGTGTATTGCGACGAGGTGTACGAGAAGGCCAACGGCGATTTTGACCAATACCTCGCGGCCAACGGAATGCCTTTGAGTTCGCACGCCGGGATTCCGGACACTTCCGAAATGCTCTACCTCGGCGGAGACCTGGGTTGGGTTCGCAAGGACCTGATTGCGGCGGCGGTGGGCGATCCGGTCCGGAAGCCGGGCGAGGCGCGGGATTCGAACGCGAAACGCGTGAATAACGGGATTACGGGGGACGCGCGTCCCTCCACCGCGGCACTTGGCAAACGCATCTTCGATATGAAGGTGGAGTATGCGGTCAACCAGATCCATCGCCTTCTGGCCGAAGATAAAGCGACGGGAGGAAAGCAGTAGCTCCCGGTGATTCTCCGGATCGCCGATTTGACAAGGGCACCCCCTGCCCGGTAACCTAAAAGTTTGCATCCAGATAGCTTTGGAGACGTGTGTCAATGAGTACCGAGTTCCCATCTAAGAATGGCGTTCCCCGGCAGTGGCATGTCATCGACGCCCAGGACGTGGTCTTGGGCAAGCTCGCCAGTAAGGCGGCTATGCTGCTCATGGGGAAGAACAAACCGATCTACACGCCGTTCTTGGACGCCGGCGATCATGTGATCGTCATCAACGCCGATAAGGTACGCCTTACCGGCCGTAAAGAAGAAAGCAAAGTCTATCGTCATTTCACCGGCTATCCCGGTGGACTGGTGGAGACGCATATCAAGCGGGTGCGGGCCGAGCGCCCGATTCGCATCGTGGAAGACGCCATTTTCGGCATGCTTCCCAAGACCAAGCTTGGTAAACAGATGTACCGGAAGCTCAAAGTGTACGCGGGCAACCGGCATCCCCACGCGGCGCAGAAACCGGCCGCGCTGGTAATACCGCGGAAGGTAGAAGCGTAGTGGCAGCGACGATGGTTCAATATCTGGGAACGGGCCGGCGTAAGAGTTCGGTGGCCCGTGTGTTCTTACGGCCCGGCAAGGGCGAGATCAAGATCAACGACCGCGCGTTCGAGAATTACTTTCCCACGGAGAGTTCGCGGGCCATGGTCCGGCAGGCTTTGGCGGCCACCGAAACCATGGACAAGTTCGATCTGCTGATTCTCGCCGATGGCGGCGGTGTCATCGGCCAGGCGGGTGCAGCCCGTTTGGGGATTGCCCGGGCATTGGTGGAGTTCAATGCGGAACTGCGGCCGAAACTCAAGAAGCTCGGCTTCCTGACCCGCGACCCGCGCAAGCACGAACGCAAGAAGTACGGCCAGAAGGGTGCTCGCAAGCGGTTCCAGTTCTCCAAACGTTAGTTCTCCGTGGGGGCTGGGTTGCCCGGTCCCTGCTCGTCCTTTACAACAGTCTTCCGTTCCGATTCCGCGGCACAAATTTCGCTTTGGGCCGTGCAGCGGCGGCGGAACAGGGTAGTGGAAGGCTCTCACCGGGGAGGTTCGCCCCTCTCTAACCTTTCAGGAGGTAGTTTTTTGCCGGCAATATCCATGAAGGAATTGCTCGAAGCTGGCGTTCACTTTGGGCACCAGACCAAGCGCTGGAATCCGAAGATGAAGGAGTATATCTTCGGCGAACGCAATGGAATCTATATCATCGACCTTCAGAAGACTCTGAAGATGTTCAAAGACGCCGCCCGGTTCGTGGGCGAGATGGCCGCGCAAGGCAAGACAGTGCTCTTCGTGGGCACCAAGCGGCAGGCACAGGAAGCCATCGCGGAAGAGGCCAAGCGCTGCCTCATGTACTACGTGAATCAGCGCTGGTTGGGCGGGCTGCTCACCAACATGATGACGGTGCAGAAGTCCATCAAGCGGCTCAAGGAACTGGAGGGCATGGCATCGGTGGAAGGCGGCTATGCGGGCCGCCCCAAAAAGGAAGTCATCCGTCTGGAGCGGGAGCGCAAGCACCTGGAGCAGAACCTGGCGGGCATTAAGGACATGCCGGGTCTTCCCGACGTGCTGTTCGTGATCGATTCGAACAAGGAAGCCATCGCCGTGAAAGAGGCGCGCCGGTTGGGAATCCCCGTGGTCGCCATCGTGGATACCAATTGCGATCCCGATGAGGTGGATTATGTGATTCCCGGCAATGATGACGCCTTACGCGCCATCCGCCTGTTCGCGAGCAAGATCGCCGACGCGGTGGTCGAGGGCCGCTCCCTGGCGACCGAACAGGACTTCACTGCCGACAAGATCGTTCAGGACGAAACTCCGGTGGAGGAAGGCATGATGGAGTACACCGAATACGTGGACCCCAAGTATGCCGAGAAGATCATGGCGGAGAGCCTGAGCCTGGAAGACGAACCTTCCCAGGCGTCGCCGCGTAAGGGCCCCGCGTCGGAGACCGGAGAGCCTGTCCGCGAACCGGCGGTTACAGAGAGCGGCCACTAAAGAATCAGCCGCGGATGCATGCAGATTCACGCAGAAAGATCCCAGAAATGATTTGCGTTCATCGGCGTTCATCCGCGGCCCGAAATCTTCTTTCAGGAATAAGACTATGGCGGAAATCACCGCAGCATTGGTAAAACAGCTCCGCGAGCGCACCGGCGCGGGGATGATGGAGTGCAAGAGCGCCCTGGTGGAAGCCAACGGCGATTTGGCGGAAGGAGAAGTGGTACTGCGCAAGCGCGGGATTGCCTCGGCGCACAAGAAGGCTTCGCGTGTCACCAAGCAGGGCCTGATCGGCAGTTATATCCATCACGGCGGGCAACTCGGCGTCCTGCTGGAAGTCAACTGCGAATCGGACTTCGTGGCGCGGACGGACGATTTCCAGGAACTGGTCCAGGATCTCGCGATGCACATTGCGGCCACCGACCCGCGCTTCATCCGCAAGGAAGACGTCACCGCCGGCGTGCTCGAAAAGGAGCGCGAAATCCAGCGGGCCCGCGCCCTGGCGGAAGGCAAGCCCGAGAAGATGGTGGACAAGATTGTCGAGGGGCGGCTCAACAAGTTCTACGAGGAGATCTGCCTGCTCGAGCAGCCCTTCGTCAAAGAAGCCACGCTGACGGTGGGCCAGTTGGTGAAGACCAAGATCGCCAAGCTGGGCGAGAACATCACCATCGCGCGGTTCATGCGGTTCAAGGTGGGCGACTCCCAGGCCGCCGAACCGGCCTCCGCGGCCGAACCGGTCGCACAGTAATGCCCGGCTACCAGCGCATCCTCTTGAAGCTCAGCGGGGAAGCTCTGGCCGGGGGCGCTTCTTTCGGAATCGACGCCGGGCGCGTCAAAGACCTTGCCCGCGAAATCGCGGACGTTTCGGCGGCAGGTGTGCAGGTGGGGCTCGTGGTCGGAGGCGGCAACATCTTTCGCGGTGTGGCCGCCGCGGCCCAGAAGATGGATCGCGTGACCGCCGACCACATGGGCATGCTGGCCACGGTGATCAATTCCCTGGCGCTTTCCGACGCTCTGGAGCAGATGGGCATCGCCACGCGGGTGATGAGCGCGATCGAGATGCACCAGGTGGCCGAGCCGTACATCCGGCGCCGCGCCATCCGACACCTGGAGAAGGGGCGGATCGTCATCTTCGCCGCCGGCACCTCCAATCCTTACTTCTCGACCGACACCGCCGCCACCCTGCGGGCGCTCGAGATCAAAGCCGACGTGATTGCCAAAGCCACCAGGGTGGACGGCGTTTTCAATAAAGATCCGCTCAAATTCGCGGACGCGGTGCGGTATTCGGAGATCACCTACATCGAGGTTCTGTCGCAGGCCCTGGGGGTCATGGACGCCACTTCGATCGCCATGTGCCGCGACAACAAGCTGCCGATTATTGTTTTCAATTTGAATACAACAGGCAATATAATGCGTATGTCGATGGGTGAGGCCATCGGCACCGTGATCCATTAGAAAGCCGCTTTTTGGAGACACTGCGCTTATGAAGACCGAATCACAAGCAGCACCCAGCGGTCCAACGTTCAACTCGATCAAGGATGTGGAAGCCAGCTTGAAAGCCCGGATGGAAAAGGCCCTGACCGATCTGCAGCACGAAATGGCCGCCATCCGCACGGGCCGTGCTTCCCTGGGGATTCTTGATCATATCCGCGTCGATTATTATGGGACGCCGACCCCATTGAACCAGGTTGCGAACCTGCACGTTCCGGAACCTGCGCTCATCACCATCCAGCCCTGGGACGTCTCGCAGATCGGCGCCATCGAAAAGGCCATCCGGATATCGGACCTCGGCCTCAATCCGTCCAACGACGGGAAGATCATCCGGCTGCCGATTCCCCCGTTGACGGAGGAGCGCCGCAAAGAGTTCGTCAAGAAGCTGCATGCCGCCGCCGAGCACCATCGCGTGTCGGTGCGCAACATCCGGCGGGACGGCAACGAGGCGGTGAAGAAGCTCCTGAAGGACAAGAAGATCACCGAAGACGACGACAAGCGGGCGCACGACGAAATCCAGAAGATGACGGATGCCTGCATGCAGAAGATCGACCAGGCGGCCAGGACGAAAGAAAAAGAAATCATGGAGATCCGGTAGGGCCGGGCATGCCCGACCCCCGCACCTGCTGGTACAGAGTCCGCGTGCCGGCTTCCAGCGCAAACCTGGGACCGGGGTTCGACGCCCTGGGCTTGGCCCTCGGCGTTTATTTGACCTGTCGTTTCCGCCCCAGCGGGGCGCTGTCGATCCGAGCGGAAGGGCGCGATGCGGCGCAGATCCCCACCGGGCCTGACAACCTCATCTGGCAGACCACCCTGGCGGTGGGAACCAGCCTGGGAATGGAGGTGCCGCCGATCGAACTCGAGATCTCCAATGACATTCCCATCGCCAAGGGGATGGGATCGAGCGCGGCGGCGCTGACCGCCGGTGTGGTGATCGCGGATCATCTTCTGGAACTGCGCTGGAAGCCGCTGCGCATTCTGGACGAGGCCGCCCGCCTGGAAGGTCATCCCGATAACGTGGCGCCGTGCACGCTCGGCTCGATCGTGGCCAGCGCCATCGATTCGGGCGGGGTCACGCGCTCCATTCGCCTGGACTTGCCGAAGCGTTTCGGCATCGGCGTGGTGGTTCCGGACTTCGATTTGCCGACCACGCTGGCGCGTTCGGTATTGCCCGATTCCTACTCCCGCCGCGACGCCGTGTTCAATGTGCAGCGGGCCTCGCTGCTGATCGCGGCGCTGGCGACGGGTTCCACGTGGGCATTTCCGGCGGCGCTCGAAGACCGCTTCCATCAGCCCTACCGCGTGCCGCTGGTTCCGGGCCTCGACGAGATTCTGAAACTGCGCGCGCCCGGGCTGCTGGGCTGCGTGTTGAGCGGCGCGGGACCTTCGATCCTGGTTTTCTACGAGCAGGGGTACGACGGAGTCTGCGACCTGGTGCGGCAGATTTTCCGGCTCAACGGGCATGATTCCGAGACGCTGTTCGCGCATATCGCCGACCACGGCTTCGAGCTGACCGCCGAGAACAGGAGCACGGCATAACGAAGGGTCGATCTGGCAGCCTCGAAAACCCTTCGCCCCAACCGGCGCCGTGCAAGCCCGACAAGCGTCCCGATGAGTCGGGACGCGGCAGGCAGGAGTGCCCGCGCCACAAGTCTTTACACGCCTAGCCTGGCGCGGCGGACCAGTTCTCCGAGAGTCTGATTGCTGGCGGGCTGGTAGTCCTTGAGCGGGAGGATGCGCTCGTGAATGGCGTCCAGGAACCACGCGGGCTGCGGGAAAAATAGCGCTTCCAGTTCGGCGGCGGGGGTGATCCAGTTGCGCGAACCGATCACGACCGGCGGCGCATCCAGATCGTCGAAGCAGAGTTGCGTCAGATTCGTTGCCACGGTATGCATTACGGAGCCGCGCTCCACGGCGTCCGACGCCAGCAATACCTTCCCGGTCTTGCGCACCGATTCCACCAGCGGATCGTAGTTCAGGGGATTGATCGTCCGCAGATCGATCACTTCCGCCGACAGTCCAAATCGCGTGCGTAGTTCATCCGCCGCGGCGATGGCGGTATACAGCGCCGGTCCCAGGGTGATCACCGTCAGGTCTTTGCCTTTGCGCTTGACCGATGGCTCGGACAGAGCGATTTCGTAATAGCCTTCGGGAACGCCCTCTTCCGCGAACAGCTCGCCGTAATCGTAGATCTTCTGGCTCTCGAAAAAGACCACCGGGTCGGTGCCGGCGAGCGCGGCGTTCATCATGCCCTTGGCATCGTAGGGAGTCACGGGATAGACCACTTTCAAGCCCGGGACATGGTGCACGAGCGCCGTCCAGTCTTGCGAATGCTGCGCTCCGTACTTCGCGCCCACGGAGATGCGCAGCACTACGGGCATAGCCAGTTGTCCGGCCGACATCGCCTGCCATTTGGAAAGCTGATTGAAGATTTCGTCTCCGGCGCGGCCCATGAAATCGGCATACATCAACTCCGCGACCACGCGGCCGCCGGCAAGGCCGTAGCCGACCGCCGCGCCCACAATCGCGGCTTCCGAAATCGAGGTGTTGAAGAGGCGATGGTACGGCAGCGCCTCGGTCAGGCCCCGATACACCGCGAAGGCGCCGCCCCAATCGCGGTTCTCCTCGCCGAATGCGATCATCGTGGGGTCGATCCTGAAGCGATGCAGCATGGCTTCGAAGATGCCGTCGCGGATGTTGTACGCCTTCATCTTCGGCACGGGCTTGCCGCCCTCGGTGGGTGTGCGGACCTTCCCGCGAATCTGCTGGACGCGCGGATTGTCCTTCACATCGTGCAGGAGTTCGGGCGGGCGCGAATCGAACTTCTCGACGCGACGATTGGAGAACATCACGGACCCGACCAGGTCGGAGTCCACCGTGATGCGCGGGCTGGTCTTCAGGTCGGCGGCATGTTGGAACATCTCGAAGACAGTGGTTTCGACGGTCGCTCTCAGGGCGTCGAGCGTGTCCGCGGTGATGGCTGCGCTCCCATTCCCACTCGCGTCCACGTGCTCGATCAGTTTCTGGCGGAAGGCGCGGATCGAGTCGGCCTGTTGCCAGCGCTCGATCTCTTCCTTCGAGCGATAGCTCGAAGCATCCGAGGGCGAGTGGCCGCTGATGCGGTAGGTGACGGTATCGAGCAGCACGGGGCCGCGGCCTTCGAGCAGCACCTGCTTCTTGCGCCGGAAGGCGTCGATCACCGGCAGCGGGTCGTATCCGTTGATCCGCTCGGCGTGCATCTGCTCGGGATTGACGCCGGCGCCGATGCGGACGGTCTGCTCCACTCCCATGGTCTCCCCGAACGGCTGGCCGCCCATCCCGTAAAAATTGTTCATGCAGTTGAAAATGATCGGCAGCCCGCCCCCGAGCGATTCATCCCACAGTTTGCGGTACTGGTCCATCGCCGCGATGGTGATGCCTTCCCACACCGGACCGCAGCCGAAGGAAGCGTCGCCGATGTTCGCCACCACGATCCCCGGCTTGCGATTGACGCGCTTGAAGAGTGCCGCGCCAGGCGCGATGGAGCCCGAGCCGCCCACAATGGCGTTGTTCGGATAGATGCCGAAGGGCGCGAAAAACGCGTGCATCGAACCGCCGAGCCCGCGATTGAAGCCCGTCTCTCGCGCGAAGATCTCCCCGTACGCGCCGAAGACGAAGAACCGCAGCGCCAGCACTTTCACGTCGCCCCGGAAACCACGTTCGACCGGTCGCAGGATCGCGCCATCGCGGTAGGATTCCATGATCGACATCAACTGTTGGTCGCCTAGCTGGCGGATGGCGGAGAAGCCTTTTGCCAGGATTTCACCGTGACTGCGATGCGAGCCGAAGATCTGGTCGTCGGGGGTGAGCGCGAAGGCCATCCCCACCGCCGCGGCTTCCTGCCCGATCGAGAGGTGCGCGGGACCGGCGTGATTGTAGGAGACGCCCTTGTAGACGCCCTTGGTCTTGATCTCGTTGAGGATCGATTCGAATTCGCGAATCGCGCACATGTCCTGCCAGATATTCAGGAAATCGGGAGGGGAGAACGCCGCGCGCTCCTCTTCCCAACTCTTGCGATACGCATTCACCTGGATGTCGTGAAAGTGAATGGTCTCGCTGGCAAAGACTTTTTCCGGTTCTATGACAATCGACTTAGGCATGCCGCCTGGCTCCTGACTGTTCCTGGTGATCCATGGCACCGGCCTCGGCCGCATGGGGCGCGGCGCGATCGATGGCTTCCCGCAAGGCTTCGGACACCGTGGGGTGCGGGAAGATGATGCGGCTCGCGTCCGTGAGGCTCATTCCCGATTCCACCATGGCGGCCGCCGCGACGATGAATTCGCTCGACGCATCGCCCACCGCGTGAACGCCGAGGATCTCCCCGTAGCGTGCGCCCGCCAACACTTTCACCATGCCGGTCTCGCCCTCACTCTCCACCACGAACCGCCCCGCCACCGCCATGGGCACCACCGACTTCCGGTATTCCGTTCCTTCCGCCTGCAGTTCCTCTTCGGTCTTTCCTACCGATGAGACCTCGGGGTGCGTATAGATGACGGCTGGGATGGCGCCGTAGCGAATGCGGTCCTTGATCCCGAACATGTTGTTCACCGCGACGATGCCTTCGCGAGTGGCGGCGTGCGCCAGCATGCGCCTGCCGGTGACGTCGCCGCATGCCCAGATTCCGGGGATGTTCGTCTTGCCCTGGTCGGAGGCGCGAATGCCTTTCGGGCCGAAGTCGATGCCGACATCCTCGAGTCCCAAATCCTGCACTACCGGCGCGCGCCCTGTAGCATTCAGAATGTAATCGGCCGAGGCGCTCGCTTGGGCCCCGTCCGCCGCGGCGAAGCGCAGGCTGTTCCCCTCGATTGCGAGCACGCGGCACGACAGGTGGAAGTCGATGCCCTTTCGCTTGAGGACCTGGAGGAGGAGTCCGGAAATCTGGTGGTCGCAACCTGCGGCGATCTGCGGCAGCATCTCGTAGACGCTGACCTGCGATCCCGCCTCGCGGAAGAAGCATGCGAACTCCAGACCGATGTAGCCGCCGCCGATGATGGCGATTCTCTCGGGCACGTGGGTCAGGGCGAAGACGGTGTTCGAATCCAGTACGCGCTCCGAGCGAATCCCGGGAATGGGAGGGACTGCCGGCCGCGAGCCGGTCGCAATCAAAATGTTCCGCGCCTGGTAGTGTTCGCCGCCCACTGCGACCACGCCTCGGGATACAAGCCGCGCATGGCCGGCGATGGTTTCCACTCCGGCGCGTTTGAGCATCCCCTGGACGCCCCTGGCCAGCGTCCCTACCACGCGATTCTTCCGGTCCACCACCGCCGGCATATCGAACGCGAACGATTCCGCGCGGATGCCGTACGCCGCAGCCTCGCCGAATTCCTGGAACAGCTTGGAGGAGCGCAGGAACGTTTTGGCCGGGATGCATCCCGCATGCAGACAAATTCCGCCGACGCGCTCCTTTTCGACCAGCGCCACCTTCTTGCCCATGCGCGCGGCGTGAGCGGCGGCTTCGTATCCGCCCGGACCGGCGCCGATCACGATCAGATCGTGCATAGCCGCTCCACGCTCTCGATCTTCTCCTTCACCACCTGGAGGAAACGGGCACCGGGGGCGCCGTCGATCACCTGGTGGTCGCAGGTGAGCGACAGTCCGATGGCGTCCATGAACTCCAGCCTGCCTTGTCTGCGGACCGGCTTTACCTGGACGGCGCTCACTCCCAGAATGGCCACCTGCGGCGGGTTGAGCAGCGGCGTGAACGATTCGATGCCCAGGTTGCCGAGGTTGCTGATGGTGAAGGTTCCGCCCGACAAGTAGTCGGGCGAGATGGTGCCCTGCACCGCCTGCGAGGTCAGCGCCTTCATGGCTGTTGCGAGGTCGCCGATGGGCATCGTGTGGGCGTTGCGGACTACCGGGACCAGCAGTCCGCGAGGTGTATCGCAGGCGAAGCCGATGTGGACCTCCGAATGGGTGTGAATGCGGCCTTCGATGTACTCGGCGTTGAGCGCGGGCACGTCGAGCAGGGCGCGGATGGTGCAGAACGTCACGAGGTCGTTGAGGTTGATGTCGGGCACGCCGGTAGAAGCCTTGATGCGGGCGCGGAGGATGAGAAGTCCCGCCGCATCGGCCGAGGCGTTCAAGGTGTACTGCGCGGTGCTGGAGAGCGACTCCCGCATGCGCCTCGCGATTTTGTCGCGGATCGTAGACGTGGCGCGGGCACTCGTGCCTGCCGCGTCCCGGCTCATCGGGACGCTTTTTTTCGCCGGGACCGCAGGCAACTGGGATTTTGCAGACCGAATCGCTCCCGCCGGCGCATAATACAGCGCGCGCAGATCCTCTTCCATCACCCTGCCGCCAGGTCCGGACCCGCTCACGGCCGCCGGATAGAATCGATGCTCTTCGGCGAAACGGCGGGCTCGCGGACTGAAGGCACCTGCTTCCGATCGCGATGCCGGAGCGGCCACGGGCGACGCAACCGCAGGAACAGCCGCAGCGGCCGGCGTATTCACCTTGGCCGCCGGTGCCGCGCTCACCGAAGGCTCCTCGCCCGTCCATTTCTCGCCAGGCTCCCCGATTACGAAAAGCGTGGTGAACACCGGAACCAGCGCTCCCTGCTCGAAGAAGGTCTCGATAACCGTGCCGTTAACCGGCGCGGTCACCTCGAACGTAGCCTTGTCGGTCTCGATCTCGGCCACCACATCGCCGGCCGCGACCGCATCTCCTCTGCCCTTCACCCACCGGCTGACGAGGCACTCCTCCACCGTGTTGCCGAGCTTCGGGACCTCCACCGGCGTGGCCATTTACCGGAAGTTCTCCATCAGCTTCCAGCCCACTTCGCTGAACTGGCTGAGAGTTCGCTGGGTGGCGCCGAAACCGATGAACTCGCTGGGCGGCATGCCGTCGGGCTCATAGGCGCGTTCGAATTCGGGCAACCGGCAAAGCCGCTCCACCACTTCGGCGGCGATCGGTTCGTGGATGCGTTCCTCGCGCGGATAGTCCTGGGTGACGAAGGGCTCCTGCCAGGAGGGGTGGATCGACATGATCAGGTCGGCGCCGGCAAGTTCGGTCAGATGATATGCGCCGCGCAGGGCTGCGACCAACAGCACCGCCTCGTAGCCTCGTTCCTGGTAGATCTGATAGGAGCGTTTGGCAACGGCCAGGCCCGACTGCCGGATGTCGGCTTCGCTGATCACCGCCTGGTTGTCGTGCGCCACGTCGCGCAGGTAGTCGTCCAGGCGGCCGATCATGAGCACGGCGAAACATTTCCCCGGATCCACGTTCTTCTCCCTGGCGCGCGCGATTCCGGCGCGATGCCGCTCCGCGATGGCGACGGCTTGCGGCACGGTGAAGCTGACGGTGAGGGTGGCCGTGATTCCCTCGGCGGCACAGTCCTCGAGCACGTCGAGCCCGGCGAGCGTGGCAGGCAGCTTCACGGCAATGTTGGGCGCCCAGGCGTGCAGACGCTTCGCCATGGCATACATGCAATCGCGGTCGCCGGCGTGCAACGGGTTCACCTGGGCGCAGACGAATCCCGACCGGCCGCCGCTGGCCTGGTGTTCCGGGAGCAACTTCGCGGCCGCCCCGGTTACCGCGATTTGCATGAGGGCTTCCGCCTTCGATTCGGCGGGCAGTTTGCGTGCGAGCACCTCATCGATGGCAGCGCTCCACATTTCGCGATCTTTGTTCAGCGCGATGTTCGACAGAAACGGGTTGGTGGTGACGCCGACCGCGCCGCGCTTGAGGCCGAGGTCCAATTCGGCCTGCTCCGCGGAGTCGTGCCACCACCGGGTGCGGGTATGCTGGATGACCCAGTCGAGATAGGTTTGGCTCACGATTTCATTTCCTCGAAACTACTATTCTGACAAACTTCGGACGGTTGATTTCCGTCTCGGCTATCGGAAAGTAGCAGTATAACTGGCTGCACGGCGCTATTCGTTGCGGAGCGCCACGATCGGGTCCACGCGCGAAGCGCGGCGCGCGGGCAGCCAGGCCGCGACCAGAGCAATCGCCAGCAAGGTCGCCGAGGCACACGCGAACGCCGCGAAGTCGATTGTGCCGATGCCGAACAGCAGGTGCGACATGGCGCGCGCAGCAGCGAGCGCCGCCATAGCGCCGATTGCCAGGCCGGCCAGTGTGAGGCGCAGGCCGTCGGCCATCACCAGCCGCTGGACTTGTCCGGGAGTCGCTCCCAGTGCGAACCGCAGCCCCAGTTCCGAAGTGCGCTGCGTGATGCCGTGCGAGAGAACCCCGTACAGTCCGACCACCGCCAGGGCGAGCGCGAGAATGGCAAACGCCGACAAAAGCACCACTGCAAATCTACGAGTGGCAAGAG
>Ga0335081_10007687_pt1 | contig 17243 bp, 13 predicted proteins | sample Lox_Sample_35_FD_206713 | JGI IMG/M metagenome (GOLD analysis project Ga0335081, IMG submission 206713) | Soil microbial communities from Loxahatchee National Wildlife Refuge, Florida, United States - Lox_Sample_3.5 | ecosystem: Environmental > Terrestrial > Soil > Wetlands | place: USA... | reverse complement strand
CGATCAGCGGACGCCACGTGCGCCCGGCAGTGGTATCGAGTTGCGCCGTCGAGATCGCCAGGTGCTGGCGGAACTGCTCCGGCGTCCACAGGCCGCTGCGCCCCGACAAGACCGTTCCCAGGTATTGCGTCAGGCCCTCATAAACCCACAGCAGATCGTCCTTCATCGGCTCCTGGTAGTTGGGGGTTGCAAGCCCAGCGGGGCGGCGATACTTGCCATTCCAGGAGTGAGTGAACTCGTGGGGAAGCAGGCCTCCGCCGGAAGCATAGAGATAACCGTCCACGAAAGCACGCTCGCGCATGCGGTCGTCGCTCGACTGATGGTGCTCCAGACCGAAGTGCGCCACGTGGTCGCTCAAGCTGACGAGGAAATCGTAATGCCAATAGTGGCGCACGGCGAAGAGCGCGCCCGTCTCGCGCACCAGTTGTGAATACTCGGCGATCACGTCGGCCGGGAGATCGAGCGCCGCTTCGCTGTCCGCCGCGAGGTCGAGCCGGTGCGGAGGTTTGACCTCCCCGGCCAAGGGCACCACCCTGAAGTGTGCGCCTGAGAGGACGGGCGAGTCGATCAGCAGATTGAGCGCAACCGGCTTGAATTCGACCACGTCCCCCGTCCGTGACGCCACGTCAAGCGCGGTGGCGAACTTCCAGCCCTCCGGCAGCCGCAGGCTGGCAGCGTAGACCAGCTCACGCGGCGATTTCCCCTGCGGATAAACCAGCAACTGGTTCCAACTGACCATCGCCAGTTCTTGCGTGGCCGAGGCGGCCGAGGAAAACCCTTCTTCCTTGACAGGTCCGAGATAATCCAACGCGACATCGAGCGCTGAGGTTCCCTGCGGCACGTCCACGTGGAAGGCGTACATATCCACATCGTCACGGCGCCAGGCCAGGGGCCTGCCGGCGGCAGTGATCTTGAGCCCAGCAAGATTGACGATCGGTCCCGTGGGAGCGTGCTCGCCTGGAATCCATTCGGGATAGAAGAGTGTCACAGGGCCTGCAGCAACCGGAACTACCAGCTTGGCGTGGAACAGGTTCCGCGGAGCATCCGTGGCATCAACCGCAAGCGTGATCGTGCCCGGAGGGTTGGTGGCGAGGAGCGGGAAGCAGAAAACGCTGAACAGCAGCAGGAGAGCGACCGCGGCACGTTTTGGCATAAAATTTTCCGGCGCACAAGAATAATGGGGAGAGCACGACTCTGCAAGCAAAGCGCAGCCGTGAACGGTTATCTCTTGCCCGGCTTCTTGGTTTCGTCTATCGCCCCGGTGACGCTGGCCATCACCTTGTCGAAGGCTTCCTTCTTCGACATGGGCCCGCGTCCGCCCTTGTTCCTGCGGTAATTGTGTTCGTGATTGCAGGTGCGGCAGCGGACTTTCTGCACCTCTTCCCCGGCCATGGAAACCACGGCGTGGGTGCTGCTCAGTTTGCAGCGCGAGCAGTAATCATCGATGTCGTCGCCGAGGCGCATGGGGCCTCCTTGGACTCCTTGAGCAACGGCACCGGAGTTTAGCACAACGGGCGAAGACGCGAGCTGCGAGCCGCCCCCGTCTCCCTAGGGGCTCCGCCTGCGGATGCTATGATTCCTCGGTGCCGGCGCGGAAGACACGCGGAAAGTTCATCACCATCGAGGGTCTGGACGGCTGCGGCAAGAGCACGCAGCTTGAGAGGCTCGCGGGCGTGCTGCGCACCGACGGCGTCGAGATACTGGTGACGCGCGAGCCCGGAGGCACAGCCGTGGGCGAAAAGATCCGCGCCGTGCTGCTCGATTCCCGCACCTCCGGGCTGTCGCCGCGGGCTGAACTGGCATTGATGTTCGGAGCGCGGGCGCAGCACGTCGATCAGGTCATCCTGCCGGCGCTGGCCGACGGCGTTTGGGTGCTATGCGACCGCTTCACCGATTCCACCGAAGCCTACCAGGGCGGCGGGCGCAAGCTGGGCAGCGAACCCGTGCTCGCGCTGCACAAGCTGCTGTGTCACGGTCTCCAGCCGGACCTGACCATCCTCATGCTCTCGGACGTGGAGGCCAGCGTGGCGCGGGCGCGCCGCCGCAACCTGGCGCGCGTCCCATCGGTCGCGCCGGCAACAGAATCGCAACCTGCCGACGAGAACCGCTTCGAGCAGGAAAGCCGCGCCTTCTTCCAGCGCGTCGCCACTGCGTACAAGGCAATCGCGAAGCGCGAACCCGAGCGCGTGTTTGCTGTGGACGCGCGTCCCGAGCCGGACTTCGTCCACCAGGAAATCGTGGCTGCGGTGCGGCAGCGGCTGCTGGGGAAGAAGGCTTCGAGCTTTTAGCTTATGGCTCCGTCTCTCCGTGCCTCCGTGGTGGATTAGACTATCTGATACATGCCCTTCTCTGATTTCCTTGGCAACGCCGAAACCGTTCTTCGCTTGCGCGAGATGCTGGCACGTGACCGACTGCCGCACGCCATCATTCTGGCGGGAGCGCGCGGCGCGGGGAAATACAAGCTGGCGCAGATGACGGCCAAGGCGCTGAACTGCCTCAAGCGTCCCACGAGCGACGGCCTGCCGGATTTCTGCGGCGCTTGCGCCAACTGCCTTCGCATCGCCGAGGCCGATGATCTTTCGGCGCGCTTTGCCGAAGCCGTCACCGCGCGGGAAGAAATGCGCGAGGCTGACAAGCGCGACACCCGCCTGCTGATTCAGACTCATCCCGATGTGCTCATCATTCCGCCTGATCCTCCGCAGATGATGATCAAGGTCGGGCAGGTGAGGCGGGTGATCGAGACCATCTATTTCCGCCCCGCCGAAGGCCGCGAGAGCGTCTACGTCTTCACCGACTCCGCCTTCATGAAAGAGGCGGCCAATTCCCTGCTCAAGATTCTGGAAGAGCCGCCCGATTTCGCGACGATTCTTCTCCTCACCGAGAATCCTGGCGAACTGCTGCCCACCATCCGCTCGCGCGCCATCACCCTTACGCTGGCGGCGCTGCCGGCAGCCGACATCGAGGCTTGCCTGGCACGGATGCGTCCGGAGTGGAATGCCCGCCAGCGCGCCCTGGTGGCGCGGCTTTCGGGTGGCGCCGTAGGGGCGGCGCTGAGCTTCGATCTGGCCGCTTACGTCACCGCGCGCAAGGACGCCCTCGCTTTGCTGACCACCGCCGCCCATCCTCAGGACCACAGCGAGCTTTTCAAGGTGACGGAGACCTATCGCGCCGGCGCCGAAGGAAAAGACAAGACCGAGGAGCTGATCCGCACGCTGTACTGGCTGCTGGAAGACCTGCTGTTCCTGAAGTCTGGCACGCCGGAGCTGGTGCGCAACACCGATATCGCCTCGGAGTTGGGCCGGGCCGCGCAGTCGGTAGAGTTCGCCTGGATCGCCGCCGCGTCAGACCGCCTGGGGGAGGTGGAGGCGGGCATGCGCCGCAACCTGCTGCGCTCGCTTTCGCTCGACGCCTTTGTGGCCGCCTTGGAACAAGTTTAGGCAGCTCTCGGCTGCACAATTAATTGTCAGGTCACCGGGGCTGTGATAGGGTAGGCAACACACTAAACCAGCTCGAAACTCCTGGGTCATTTCTCAGACGATCAACGGGCCGGCTGTTACAACCGAGTCGGCGCTGCGTCTTGGAGAAACCAGTGAGGTTGGGCGCCGGAGACGCGCTATGAAGGACGGAATGGATTCCACCGCCGTACGTCGGGCTCCTGAGGTGGCAGACGATTTCGCCAATCGCAAGCTCATCCGGCCCTCGCTCAACCGTCCGGAGGGCAACTACCTTCCCGGCGAGCGCCGCGACCGCGATCGTCCTATCGTGGCCAAGAAGACCCCGCCCCCCGAGCAGACCCACGCCGAAAACTTCTATTACCAGAAGCAGATTCAGGCCAAAACCCGCATGGTGGTGGTGCTGCGCGATGGCGAAGAGGTGCACGGCACGCTCGAGTGGTACGACAAGAATTGCATCAAGATCCTCCGCCCCGCCGGCAACCTGCTGATCTACAAACCCTCCATCAAGTACATGTTCAAGGAAAACGACGAGCCCAAGAAGGGCTGATAGCTGCTCCTAGGCGATCACCTTGGGCAGCACAATTCCCTTCTGCGCCTGGTACTTGCCCTTGCGGTCTTTGTAGCTGGTCTCGCAGGGCTCATCTCCCTGGAAGAAGATGATCTGGCAGAGCCCCTCGTTGGCATAGATCTTCGCCGGCAGGGGCGTGGTGTTGGAGATCTCCAGGGTAACGAAGCCTTCCCACTCCGGCTCGAAAGGCGTGACGTTCACGATGATGCCGCAGCGCGCGTAGGTAGACTTGCCCACGCAGATGGTGAGCACGTCGCGCGGTATTTTGAAGTACTCCACCGAACGCGCCAGGGCGAAGGAGTTGGGCGGGATGATGGCGCACTCCGAGCGCACGGTCACGAACGACCGCTCGTCGAAGTTCTTGGGATCGACAATGGCCGAGTTCACGTTGGTGAAGATCTTGAACTCGTCGGCCACGCGCAAATCATAGCCGTAGGAAGACAGGCCGAACGAGATCACGTGGGTCGACACCTGCTTCTCCGAGAAAGGGTTGATCATGTCGTGTTCCAGCGCCATCTTGCGGATCCAGCGGTCGCTCTTCAGCATGCTTGTCCTTGTCTGTGGCCGGCGGGTCGCCACGGGTCATTCAGGGAAGGAAGGGTGAGGTCATCTTAAACGTGGAATAGCGCCGTTGACAACAGTCGCTATCTCCTCTAGCATCTGTTACTTGGCGAGATTTTGGGGGCTGGCGGGTGTGCAAAACCGCCGGATCCGTGGAGCAGAAAGTTGATTAAGCTCGACATCATCAATGAAGTAGTAACAAAAACCGGCATTACCAAGACCAAAGCGGAACAGGCGGTCGAGACCGTATTCGAGGGCATGAAGCAGGCGCTGGCGAAGGGCGACCGCATCGAGTTGCGCGGCTTTGGCGTATTCAACGTGCGCCCGCGCAAGACCGGCATCGGACGCAATCCGCGCACCGGCGCCGAGGTCAACATTCCTCCCGGCAAGGCAGTGCGCTTCAAGCCCGGCAAGGAATTGCAATCAATCGACTAGAACCCGGCGGATGGTCTGCACCCTTGGGACCCGCGCCGCAGCTCCAGGCCTTTTCTTCCATGTCTGAGCCCAATCCGCCGCTGGCCTCTTCCACCTTCGAGCTGTACCGGCCGGTGGAAGTGTTGGCCGCGCCTCCGCCCCTGAAGCGGCGCTACTGGCTGCACGCCCTGCTGCTCCTCGCAACCATTTTCACCACGCTCGTGGTAGGAGCGCGGCTGCAATACAACTTCGACCACAACCTGCCGGCGTTTTCGCTGGAGGATTCGATCTTTCCGTGGCGATGGGCCGTCGGCAACCCTTCGCATCTCCTGCTTGGCGTGCCCTTCTCCGCCACCCTGCTGCTGATCCTGCTGGCGCACGAGATGGGACACTTCCTCTACTGCGTGCGTTACCGTGTCTGGGCCACTCTGCCGTTCTTTATTCCCGCGCCGACGCTGATTGGGACCTTCGGCGCCTTCATCCGCATACGCTCGCCAATCCGCTCGCGCGCGGCCTTATTCGACATCGGTATTGCCGGCCCCATTGCTGGATTTGTCGTGGCAATCGTGGTGCTCATGTTCGCGCTACCCCTCTCCAAACCGCTGGCCTACACGGCCGCGGGATCCGACATTCAGTTCGGGTATCCGCTGATCTTTCACCTGATGCAGGGCGCGCTGGCTCTGGTGTTGCCGGCCAGCAGCCATGTCCATATGAGCCTGCACCATGTTTATCTGCATCCCACCGCAGTGGCTGCCTGGGTGGGCATGTTCGCTACCGCACTCAATCTGCTGCCCGGCGGCCAGCTCGATGGCGGCCATATCGTCTATTCCGTGGCGCCGCGGATTCACCGCCGGATTTCTCGCATTACTGTGCTGCTGCTGGTGCTGATGACCTTGTTCTGGTTCGGATGGCTGCTGTGGTCGGTGTTGCTGGTGGCTACCGGCACGCGCCATCCTCAGGTGCCTCCCGAGCCGGAGTTGGACCCGCCGCGCCGGCGGCTGGCGATTTTTGCCGTCATCATGTTAGTGGTGACCTTCGCCCCCGCGCCCTTCGGCGGCGCCGGCGCCTTCTCGCTGTTTCGGTAGTTGTGAACGGCGGCGCCGCACAGCCGCGACAGGTGAAGGGGCACGACCTTTGGTCGTGCCGCAAAGCCATTAACAATTCGTGGGCTTTAGCCCCTAAGGTACTCCGGGGGCTAAAGCCCGGATTTTCCTAAACCCTAATGGCACGACCAAAGGTCGTGCCCCTTCACTTGTGACTTTGAGAACAACCGCTCTCCCGCCAGAAAATTCACAGCAGCGACACCGGGTCCACATCCACCACCAGCTTTCCGCGGGGGATCTTCTCGGCCGAGGCGAAATCCAGCAAAGCGCGCAGTCCGGCGTTCAGCCGCTCCCGGCTCTGCGACTTCAGGATAAAGTGGTAGCGGTATTCGCGCTTCAGGCGCGACAGCGGCGCCGCTGCCGGTCCCAGTACGCGGATGCCCTGGGGCGGATTCTTCTCCAGCCAGCGGCCGATGAGGCCGGAAAACTTCAGCGCTTGCACCATCTCGTCCGAGCGCACCAGCACATTGGCCAGCGCGGTGAAGGGCGGATAGTGCATCCAGCGGCGGTATTGCAACTCTTTCTCGTAGAACCCCCGGTAATCGTGGCGCTCGGCAAAGCGGATGGCGTAATGCTCAGGAAAATACGTCTGCAGGATGACCTTGCCGGGTGTCGAGCCGCGGCCAGCACGTCCTGCGACCTGCGTGAGCAAGTGGAAGGTGCGCTCAGCGGCGCGGAAGTCGGGGAAGCCGAGAGCGAAATCCGCGCCCACCACACCCACCAGCGTTACCCCGTGGATATCGTGGCCCTTGGCGATCATCTGTGTTCCCACCAGCAGGTCAAGTTCGCCGGCATCGAGCGCGGAGAGAACGCGCTCGAAGTCCTCGCGCCCGCGCACCGTGTCGCGGTCCAGCCGCCCGACGCGCGCGGTGGGAAACGCCCCGTGCAGCAGGTCTTCCAGCTTCTCCGATCCGGTCCCGAGAAAATACACGTACTCGCTCCCGCACTTGGGACAGACCTTGGGCACAGGCGCCTGGTGCCCACAGTAGTGACACATCAGGCGTTGAGCCCGGCGATGGTGGGTCATGGCGATGGCGCAGTTCTTGCACTGCACCGTCTCGCCGCAGGAGCGGCAGAGCACCACCGGAGAGTATCCGCGACGGTTGAGCAGGATCATGGCCTGCTCGCCGCGCTCCAGCCTGCCGCGGATCTCCTCCACCAACCGCTGCGAGAAGACGCGCTCTTCCCCCGTTTGCTGGAACTCGGCGCGCATGTCCACCAGCTCGACTTCCGGCAGCGGCCGCTGCTCGACCCGCTCCGGCAGCTCCAGCAGCGCGTACTTGCCGGTTTGCGCGTTGTGGAACGTCTCCATGGCCGGCGTGGCCGAGCCCAGCAGCACTGCCGCGCCGCAAAGCTTCCCGCGCATGACGGCCACGTCACGGCCGTGGTAGCGCGGCATTTCTTCTTGCTTGTAGGAGGAGTCCTGCTCCTCGTCCACCACGATGAGCGCCAGATCGCGCACCGGGGCGAACACCGCCGAGCGCGTCCCCACGACCACTCGCGCATCCCCATTGCGGATGCGGTGCCACTGCTCGGCACGCTCGGCACGGCTGAGGGCGGAGTGCAGGATGGCCACTTGCTCGCCGAAGATCTCGTAGAGGTTGGCAGCGGCCTGTGGCGTCAGCCCGATCTCCGGCACCAGCATGATCGCCGACCGTCCCTCGGCCAGCACCTCCTGCATGGCCGCCAGGTACACCGCCGTCTTGCCCGAGCCGGTGACGCCGAACAGCAGCGTGACCGAGAATTGCTTCTCCGCGACCCGCCTGCGAATCTCTCCGAGGGCATTCGCCTGCGCCGAGTTGAGCGGAAGGTCGAGAGGCTTGGCTTCGAGCCGCGAAACGGCGAATCCCGCCGGTTCTTTCAGGATCTCAACGATGCCTCGCCTCGCCAGCGTGGAGAGCGTGCTCTGCGGCACATCGAGGCCCCGCAGATGCTCCACCGGAACTCTGCCGCCGGCCGCGGCCAGCGTTTCCACGATCTTTTGCTGATTGGCATTGAGTTTGCCGCTGACGTCTTTCAACTGCACGATGCGGCGAGTGCGCCGGGCATCGCGCGCGCTGGTAACATCCTCGGCGGTGATCCAGCCTTTGCGCACCAGGCCCGCCAGGAGTTCGCGGCCGGCGCGCACTCCCGTGCGCAGGGTCTCGTCGCGTGCGCCGTCGCGTGCAGCCAGATAATCGAGCACGCGGTACTCGAGCATCTGCTCTCCTGCGGTCTTCTTCGATCGGCGTGAAGACCCGCGCTCGGCCGATTCGTGCAGCGCCCTCCATCCTGCTTCGGTGATGCGGAACACCCGTGCGTGCTTCACCTCCGCGCCCAGCGGCAGCATGCTGCGAAAAACCTCACCTAGCGGGGCAAGGTAATAGTGCGAAATCCATTCCCCCAGACGCATCAGCTCGGGGGCAAGCACCGGCGCCGCGTCCAGCACTTCGAGGACGTGTTTTGTTTCGACCGATGGCGGCCGGTCGTGCAGCGCGGTCACCACCCCCGGCAGCCGCAGGTTGCGGAAGGGCACCAGCACGCGTCCCCCAACCACCGGCTCCGCTCCGTTCAGCCGGTAGGTGAAGCAGGTCTCCAGCGGCACCGGCAGCGCGACATCACAGAATTGTGGCATGCGCGGAAAAGCAATTTAACCACAGTGCGCAGCGAGTACCGAACGATAAGCACCGCCCACGGTGGCGCAATCCAGCCGCTCCACCACCGCATGCAGGAAAAAACAGGTGAATCGGCTCCCAACTCGTCCTTCACGCTCGCTGGCAAGAGCGCCCGCTGACGCCGTGTTACGATCGTTAGTTTTGTCCAGTCATTCAGGAGGCCCTTCCCGCATGAGTCTGAAACCGCTTGCTGTCGTGGTTACCCTGCTGGCCAGCTTGAGCTTTGTCCCGGTCCCCGGGTGTGCACAAGGACCCAGCGCAAGTTATGACCAGAGTTTTTTCAACGGCATGAAGTGGCGCTTGATTGGTCCCTTCCGTGGCGGCCGCGTGCTGGCCGTGACCGGCGTGACCGGTGAACCGAGCGTCTATTATTTCGGAGGGGTTGCCGGCGGCGTGTGGAGAAGCAGCGATGGCGGGGCCAATTGGACCCCGATATTCGACCAGGAGTCAATCTCATCGATCGGCGCCATCGCCGTCGCCGATTCCGACCCGAACGTGATCTATGTTGGCACGGGCGAAGCCTGCATCCGCGGCAACATCTCCTACGGCGATGGCGTATACAAATCAACGGATCGCGGCAAGACGTGGACGAACGTCGGCCTTCGCGACAGCCGTCATATCGGCGCCATCGTCGTCCACCCCAAGAACCCCGACATCGCCTTCGTAGCGGCGCTGGGGCACGCTTATGGGCCGAATGCCGAACGCGGCATTTTCCGCACTACCGACGGGGGCAAGACCTGGCAAAAAGTTTTGTATAAGGACGACCGCACCGGCGGCATCGACGTGGTTTTCGATCCGGAGAATTCCAACGTCCTCTACGCATCCCTCTGGCAGGTGCAACGCACGCCGTGGAGTCTGAGCAGCGGCGGTCCGGGCAGCGGTCTTTACAAGTCCACCGACGGCGGCGCCACCTGGAAGCGCCTGGAAGGTCACGGTCTGCCCGAAGGGATACTGGGGCGGATCGGGGTGTCGGTTTCCGGCGCCGACTCCAACCGTGTGTATGCGCTGATCGAGGCCAAGCAAGGCGGTATCTACCGCTCCGACGACGCCGGCGACACCTGGACCCGCGTCAACGACGACGAACGCTACCGCCAGCGCGCCTGGTACTTCACCCACATCTTCGCCGACCCCAAGAGCGTGGATACCATTTACGTGCTCAACACGGGCCTGTTCAAGTCCACCGACGGCGGCAAGACCTTCAACCTGCTGCCCGCGCGTCACGGCGACCACCACGGACTGTGGATCGATCCGGAAGACCCCGACCGCCTCATCAACGGCAACGACGGCGGCGCCACCATCAGCCTGGACGGCGGCCACACCTGGACCATGCAAAACAACCAGCCGACCGCGCAGTTTTATCACATCATCGACGACCACCAATGGCCCTACTATCTCTACGGAACGCAGCAGGACAACAGCAGTGTCGCGATTGCCACCTATGACGACTCAGGTGTGATCGGCCGCTGGGATTGGTTTGACTACGGTGGCGAGACCGGCTTCGTTGCCCCCGATCCTCGCGACCCTAACATCATCTACAGCGGCAATGAGGGCTCGATCTTTCGCTTCGATAGACGCACGCGGCAGGACCAGGACGTCTCCATATGGCCGCTGGACGTTTCCGGTCACGCTGCTAAGGACCTGGAGTACCGCTACAACTGGACCTCGCCGCTGATCATCTCCCCCAACGATCCCAGCACCATCTACTCCGCCAATAACCGGCTCTTTCGCAGCCGCGACCGGGGCATGAGTTGGGAGGCGATCAGCCCCGATCTCACTCGCAATGACAAAAGCAAGCAGCAGCCCTCCGGCGGTCCGATCACGCTCGACATCACCAGCGTCGAGTACTACGACACCATCTTTGCCGTTGCCGAGTCGCCCCAGCAGAAGGACCTGCTTTGGGTCGGCACTGACGATGGCTTGATCCAACTTTCACGCGACGGCGGCAAGAACTGGACGAACGTTACGCCGAAGAGCCTGCCGGAATGGAGCCTGATCAGCCTTATCGAGCCGTCGCCGTTCAATGCCGGGACAGCCTATGTCGCCGTAGACCGACACAAGCTCAACGACTTCCGCCCTTACATTCTCAAGACTCACGACTATGGCAAGACGTGGACGGCAATCACCACCGGCATCCCCGCTGGGTATTTCGTTCACGCCGTGCGCGAGGACTCCCAGCGCAAAGGCCTGTTGTACGCCGGAACAGAGAGAGGCATCTTCGTATCTTTCGATGACGGCGGGCACTGGCAATCCCTGCAATTGAACCTGCCCTCGACGCCGATCACCGATCTCGTAGTGCACGAGAACGATCTGGCGGTGGCCACCAACGGCCGTTCGTTCTGGGTGCTCGATGACCTGATGCCGCTCCGCGAACTTAGTTCGCAGCTTGAACCGGCTGGCATGCACCTCTATAAGCCCGTGCCCGCCATCCGCCTGCACTTTCCGGAGAATGTCGACCGGCGGCGGCCCGTCGGCCAGAATCCTCCGCCAGGAGCCATCATTGACTATTACTTCAAGTCCAAGCCGGAGGACGAAGTAACGCTCGATATCCTCGATAGCCATAGCCAAGTCGTGCGCCATTATTCCAACAAGGAAAAGAAAATTGCCGAGCAGCCGCCGGAGTGGCCTGATCAGGAGAAACCGCTGGAAGTCATCCCGGCTGAGGCGGGCATGAACCGATTCCCCTGGGACCTTCGCTATGACGCTCCGGTCAAGATTCCCGACGCCTTCTATGCTGGGATTGGCCCCCAGGGTCCGCTCGCGGTTCCCGGAACCTATCAGGTCAAACTAACCGTCGGCGGGCAAAGCCAGACGCAACCGCTCGAGCTGCGCCCGGATCCGCGCGCCAAGGATGTCACCGCCGCTGACCTGCAGAAAGAATTTGACCTCAGCATGAAGATCCACGATGCCAACAACCGCTTGCACCTCGCCGTCAATCAAATCCGCGAGTTGCGAGGCGAGCTCGACACCCTGCGCAAGTGGGCCGGCGACAGCCCGCAAGCCCAGCCTGTGGTCGCCGCTGCAAAACAACTCGACCAGAAGATGACCCCCATCGAGGAGGAGCTGATTCAGGTGAAGATGAAGAGCTCGGAAGGCAATCTGAATGTCCCCAACAAGCTGAACGAGGCCCTCGATTCGCTCAGCCACTCCGAGGACAGCGCCGACTCCGCTCCCAGCGCGCAGATGTATCAGGTCTTCGACCTGCTCAACCGCAGGCTCGATACCCAACTCGCGCAATGGCAGGAGATCCTCAGCAAGGATCTGCCCGCCCTCAACCAGTTGATGCACTCCCAGGCGATGCCAAGCTTACAGGCACCGAGTGGAATGCCGAAGGAGTAGCGCAGCGAGAAAGCTGGCCGGAGAGAGCTTCCGGCCAGCCTCAGATAACGTCACTCTCAGCTCTTGTTCATGGTTCCGGTTCCCGCGTCACCATCACAAGATCCGCCGTTCACCTCGTAGATGCCAGAGATCTGGTTGCCGGCCTGAGTCACGTCCCCGAAGAACACCACCTGACCGTTGCTGGTGTTGATCTCCACCCAGAGGAAGGTACCGATGATCGAACTCCCAGACCCCACCGGGCTGGTGATGGCGCCCGGCGTGATCGTTCCCGAGGTGAAACAGGACGAACCTTGGAACCCAGCTGTTCCGCTCAGCCCGAAGGACCCGTCCGCAAAGGGAGACCATTGTGTAAGGGCAGCGCTTACGTTTGTGGACGGTCCCGAGAACGATGTGAAAGAACCACTCCAGCTACCGCTCAGTGACGGCACTTTGAAGCCATTCAGGGTGCCGTGATCACCACCGGCACAGCCGCCGCTGATGCTGTAGGTTCCGCTGAGGGTGGTACCCGTTACAGTGCCGGCAAAGTTGACCACTTGCCCGCCCACCGGACTTGAAGTGATAGTCACCGAACTGCCGGTGATAGTGCCGGCTACGTTCGTGTTTGTATTTGAGTCAAAACAGCTCGAGCCCAGGACATGGAGGACCCCGGTAATACTAGAGCCGGCCTGAACAATGCTGCCCTGTACTTCGGAAGTCACACCGGGAACTGCAGAGGAAGCCGTGTTGATTTCCCAATTGCCGGTGAAACTCGCAGGCGGGGGACCCGTGCCGCTGAGGAAGAACCCGCTGGTGTCGAGTATGAGATGCGTCCAATCGGTTGCAAAGGCGTCGATCACCCCGCTGCTGCTGGTGGGTACGATCGCCATATTGGAGGTGACCAGTCCATCGTAAGCGTTTAAGGTCGAGACCAGCGGCTGCGTCTGCCCGTGCGGCCACAGCGTCAGGAACCCCAGGGTTTGCGATGGAACCACCGTTGCGTTCAGCACGACCGCCTGCGTACCCGCTGGGATCCCGCAGGCACTGGCCGTCATGTCTTCGTTGATCTGCCCGGAGAACGAACCGCTTGCTTCCCGCGTGTCCATGACCCGGCACGGAGCCACAGTGTACAGCGACAAACCGCTCCCGGACGTCGATGGTGCGAAGTAGCCATTGATGTCGATGACCACGTCGCTCTCATCCTTGACATAGACGCTGATCGCCCCCCCGTTACCTGCGGGAACGATGGCGGCATTGGCCGTCACCGTGCCGGTGAGGGCGTTCAGCGTCGAGACCAAAGGTTGGGTCATGCCGGTCGGCCAAGTGGTGAGATATCCCAGCGGCCCGTGTGGCACCGCGGTGAAATTAAGCGAGTAAGCTTGCGCCGTCGCGGGTATGTTGCAACTGCTGGAGAGGACGGGAAAAGAACGAGTTTGCTGCGCCGACAACGTGGGCCCGCCCAGCGGACCGCTGAGGTTACGGGTGTCTACCACGCGGCACGGGGTCAAGGGGAAGAACGCAAGCGGCGCAGAGGCGTCGTTTGCGGGAAGGAAGTAGCCGTTGATGTCCAGCACCACGTGCGTGGCATCGGTGACGTAGACACTGATGGCGCCGCCGGTTCCCGCCGGTACGATGGCGGCATTCGCTTTGTACCGGCCATCATACGAATTCAGGGTCGAGACCAGAGGCTGGGACTGCCCGGTTGGCCATATGGTCAGATATCCCAGGGAACTCGCGGCTGGAACGGCAGTCACATTCAGCGAATACGCCGCCACCGTCGCCGGAACACCAGCCAGGCAAGGGCTGTTGGGAATCACGAAGGAGCGCCCTGGAGCGCCCGGCGAAATCGCCGGTCCCCCGAAGGGTCCGGTGGGATTCCGCGTATCCGCGATACGACAGGGCGCCAGGGGCTTGAATCGCAGTTGGGCCTGGGCGGCACCGGCCATGGTGGTAAGGCATATGAGAACGGCTGCCGCCGGGGCCAGCAGCGGCCGCACCGTCGGGCCGCGCGCCTTCACGCAGAGGGAATTCATAAGTAACGCTCCTCTTGATTTGTAGCGGTCTAGCTCCGTCGCGCTACGGACTGGAAGGATCTCTGTTGCCGCTTAGCCGAGGGCATCGCTTGTTCCTCGCTGCGCACTCCGGTTGCGGGCGTCCCACGACGTCTGACGCGAGGGCACGGCGAGAAGGCAGGCGAGCACCCGGGAGGTGCTAGGCGCTAAAAACCAGAGCAGGGGGCGCGCGCCCCGCATGTGAATGCTCAAGACCAGGCGAGCTTATGCGGGCATGGAGGCCGGGTACGGCGTGGTCCGCCGAATGGAAAACAGGGCTGGCTTCGATGCCCAGCGCGGTCGGGGCAGTGGTGCAATTCCGCGTGAAGAGGTGGCTCGCCGGCGACAGCCGGGAAGCCCTGACGATGCGCTCACCGGTCCTGAAGTAGCGGGAGAAGTCCGGCTGTACTGAATCATCGGCAGGCGATATGGCAGAAACCAGCAGCGCAAACAACCCGACAACGCAGACGACGCGGGCAAGTCCAAAGCGTTCCCTTGGCAGGCAGTGAGCCCCGGGCCACCAATGGCTGCGGCCTGGTGCTGAGATGAGGCATCCGCCCCTGGGTCCTTCTTCGGGCATTGCGTTCTCTTGAGGTTGTGCAACGCGCGCCGGCGTGACGTGGGAGAACCGGCACTGGATTCAGTTGTGCACGTGAGTTTAGCTTTGCCTCCGTGCGTTTAAGTCAGCCATATCGGCCGCTTTGATTTCAGTGAGTGCGGTCACGGCATGATGTGAGCGTTCCCGGAATGGGAAGTGGGGGAATCGGGGGGTGGGGTACCGGACGCGCAGAGGATCCGCGACCATGCGCTCGGCTGGTTCAAAACGGCTCGGGTGGGCACACGGCTTTTTGCTTTTACTACCCAACACTTTATTGATTGTCATCCCGAGCGAGGACCGGGTGAATCATCCCCGGTCCGAGTCGAGGGACCTGCTTTTTCCGAGAGCGCCGAGACGCCGAATGCGGCGGGTGGCCCCGCCTAACACGTTTTGTCACTCCTCACTCTCGAGGGTGCGCCACAAAAGCTGGTTTTGCTTGGGTGGAGCAGTTGTTGGAACTACCCCGCCCGAGCAAAAGAAGCTCGGACGGGGCACCCTCAAGTGTGTAGATTGTCCGGAGCTTTTGGGTGGGCCACCCGCCGGCTCCTCACCCCCAGATTCAGGAACCGGATCAGCACCCCAAGACGGCAAGGCCGCGCCACACCCCGGCGCGGCCAGAACCAACGGCACAGCTAAATGAAAAATTCTCAGGACCTCCCGGCGAACCAGAGCGCCCCTGACCCTCACCCGCTGGCAGATCACAGGCTACAGCCGCCCAGGAACGCTCAGGGCAGCTACTCTGCTCTCTGATGGGATAGCGGGGCAGCCGTTTTCTGGCGGGCAGACCGCATCGGGATTCCTGGTGCGGCAGCAGCGCTGCTTCCGTCGTCGTGGCGCTCTTCGCTACTCGGGTTTTTCAAACACTGTGATCCCGTGGTTCTCGGCGATTGCAATCACGGAACCGTCGGACGCGATCCGAAAAGGTAATGCTGAGCCACCTACCCTTAGTCCTCCTCCCGTTGACTTGATGATTCCCGATAGCTGGAAGTCCCGTTTATCCGAAAATACGAGCAGTTCAGGAGCAGACCCCAGAGGCATTGGCTCGTGGGGATGTGTAAAGAAATCTGGCTTCAGATACCAACTTGCCGCCACGATTTCCCCACCGTCCTCGGAGACTGCGACTTCCCCGGTGGGACCTAATTCCTTGGGCCTCATCTCTTGCACAGTCCTTCCGTCGGGAATATGCACAACCCGCAGGCTGTTGCCAGAGTGGTGCCCCGACAGATCAAAATTAGAATCAGGGCTCAGCAGAATCTCCTCGTCACTCACGAACCTCCCAACGACCCTCCCCATAGTTTGGCCTGCTTCTGGTTTTCCAAACTTAAATCCACCGTCTAAGACAGCTAGCTTTTTGCCGGAGTTCGTGTCGATTACGTCGAGTTTGAGCAACGCCCCGCTCATACTATGGTCCGAGACTGCCGCCAACTTTGCATCGCGGGAAAGGGATTGCGGTATGTCGTCGGAGTCCCAGCTTCCGTGGCGAGTTCCGTCGGATACGTCGATCACCTCCACGTGGACCGGTATTCTTTCAAACTGGGACTCCATCCGCTGGCCTGTGCCGAAACTAATCGCAAACAGGTCGCTCTTACCGCTTCCGCAAATGGATATCGGAACATTAGGCCCGACCTTCGGGGCTTCCACCGTGCGGACTGTGCGCAGCGTCTCAACGTCCAGAATTTTCACTTGTCCGCCGGTCCGAACAACTATGAATTTCTGATCTGGGCTAAAAGCGACCTGCGGGGGGAAGTAAGACCACCCTAAGTAGTAGGATGCCGGTTCGCCGATCTGAACCTTACGCACAACTTGCGCAGTCTTAGCGTTGGCGATCAGGAGCCACGTTGGCGCATCTACGAGGTCACCCGACGTAACCAGAAGTGCGATGTCCTGCCCAGAAGGAGAGAGGTCGAACGCGTAAATGCCCGGACTTGCCACCGCCTGGGCCAGACTACTCTCGTCCACGCGTCCTATCCTCTGAAAAATCGTCGTCATATCCGAAGCCAGGGCAAGAAACACCAAGGACAGTACGACCAAGAAGACTTTCAACGTTAAGGCAAAAACATGGCGATTCATCGCTAGCACCCGTGCTTCTTCTGCAGGATCACGTTGTTGATAAGGTGAGCAAAGAAGCTGTACAGATCCTGGAACGGATTCGAGCTGTCAATGTGTGCCGTTAAGAATGAACCGGATACCCCGTTGTACATACCGGGTCCCCAGCCAGCAATGGTCGGGTCGGCGGGTGGCCCAGACAAACTTCGCTCACAAGCAACCATGGGGTGCCCCGGACAAGCGTCAGCTTGTCTGGGATAATTATCCTACTTCCTTCCACCCCGCGATTGGGCATTAAGTGGTCCGACGTTTGTCCCGCAGGAGAAGAAAGACTCCTGGCCCCGACCGGTGCCTTCGGGTACGCTGACGCTCTGTGCCGCGCCATCTGAAAAGATATTACGGCCTGGTGGCACAGACAAACCTCGCGCGTGGGAAACCGGGAAACCGAGGGTGCCCCAGACGAGCGTCTTTTGCTCGTCTG
>Ga0335081_10007685_pt1 | contig 17244 bp, 11 predicted proteins | sample Lox_Sample_35_FD_206713 | JGI IMG/M metagenome (GOLD analysis project Ga0335081, IMG submission 206713) | Soil microbial communities from Loxahatchee National Wildlife Refuge, Florida, United States - Lox_Sample_3.5 | ecosystem: Environmental > Terrestrial > Soil > Wetlands | place: USA... | reverse complement strand
CTCGCGCTCGGTGTCGGGGTGGGGCGCGGTGCCGGGGCGCTCGCCGCGGGCGTGCCGGAGAGCCGGATCGCGAGCACCGCGATCACGCCGAGCAGGACCACCACGGCCGCTAGCCCGGCGGCGAGCAGACGGCGCGATCCGCGAACCCCGGGCGTGCGCGGGCCGGCGTCATCGACGCCGGCAGGACCGCGATCCATAACTTCACGCTAGATACGGCATTTAAGAAAAGGATAAGCGCACGCCGTGAAAGCGCGGAAGACGGCAGGCGCGCCGTGACCAGCCCAGCGCTTACCGTGCTCGGGTAGCCCCGGCACCGGCCCAGCGTGCCGCCTGCCGCAGGAGGATCGCCGTCGGCGGGTCGGGCGGGACGCCAAGCTGCCTCAGCGCCGCGCAGACCCGCCGGTGCGCCGCCGCGATCTGGGCAGGGCGGCGGCCCCGCAGGGCAGCGGCGAGGGCGACGCGGTGGCCGCGGGCGTCGAACGGCTCCAGCGCCAGCGCACGCTCGGCCAGCGTGAAGGACGCCGCCGCGTCGTCGGCGACCAGGCGCAGTTCGGCCAGCGCCAGCAGGTGACCGACATGCCGGATGCCGACCTGGTCGACTTCCACCTCGATGTCCGGGCTGCGCACGCGGTGCAGGTCCGGCAGCGGATCGCCGCGCCACAGCGCGACCGCGTCGGCCAGCAGGGCGGCCGTCCGGTCGATGTCACCGTCGGCCCGCGCCTGAACGGCCCGCTTGTCCATCGTGTCCAGGGTCCACAGATCCACGGAGAGAAACTGGGACGGCAGGAGCCGGATCGTGTCACCGTCGCAGCGCAGGTGGTAGCTCGCGTCACCGCCGGACCGATCGGGTTCCAGGAGCCGGCGCAGGTGGGTCAGCGTCACCCGCATGTTCCTGGCCGCCTTGGCGGGGTCCAGCCCCGGCCAGAGCAGCTCGATCGCCTGATCGCGGGTCAGGACGGGGCGCACGACCAGGGCACTGAGCAGTTGCCGCACGCGGGCCCGGCGTAGCTCCGGCGCGTCGACCGGCACCCCGTCGCGCGTCAGCCGCATCGGCCCGATGACGGCGATCTGGGTCCGGTGCGCGGGAGGCGCGGGAAGTGCCCCGAGGAGCTGCGCGGATCCCGCGGCCAGGGGCCCGGCCGACCGTGTCGTCTCGCGGAGCTGCCGGTGGACCGCCGGCCCGAGCGTGTCGGCCAGCCAGCGTCCGAGCTCGTATCCGCGGGGGTGACCCGCGGCGGCCAGGCGAGCGGCCAGTTCGACCGACCACGGCAGCGGCAGGAAGCACAGCGCGTGCTCCGGGGTCAGCTCCCCGGCCGCGGTCAGGTCGCCCGCTCGCGCCTGAACCAGGGCGCGCGCGGCCGCCCGCGCCGCGACGTGCGAGGGGCCAAGGGCGACGCTGTCCCAGTGCGCGCGCAGCTGCTCGCTCAAGACGTAGCCGAGGGCCAGGAACCGGCGCAGGTGCCGTTCGGCAAACTGGTCCTGGACGGGCCACCTGGCCACGTGGCGAGCGTAGGCCTGCCGCGCCTCCGGCTCCGCGCCGCGCCCGACCGCGACCGCCGCCTGGGCCGCACAGGCCAGGACGGCGTCGCGGGCGTTGCCGCAGCCGGCGGGGTCTCCGCAGGGAAGCGACGGGAACCGGGCTTCTTCTCCGCATGACGCCGCCATCACCGCCGCCAGCGCCGTCGACACGAACCCCTCTCGCGCCGTCGCCGGGTTCGGGACTGCTTCGGCCGGCCGGCCCCCGGCCTGAGCGCCGGCCAGGGCGCGGGCCATGACCGCGCCGAGTCCCTGGCGGCGCAGCCGGCTCAGGTCGGACGGGTCACCGTCGAACCAGCGCGCCATGGCGCCGGAGAGCCGGACAAGTTCGTCTCCGGCCTCGGCCAGGGTCCGGTCGGCCAGTTCGGCCGCCTCCCGGCCACGCCCGCACATGTTCAGGCAGTGAAAATGAAATCTCCAGACGGATAGCGCGAGGGCCGGGGGTACCTCGTGCACCGGCGCCTGGGCGAACTCGGCCAGCGCGGCCTCCGGGTCGCCGCTGAGATCGGCGCGCATGGCGGCGACGGTGCGGCACAGTATCGTCACCACGGGCGAAACGGGGCCGTCGAGCCGTTCCCCCCACTCGGCCACCACGGCCAGCCGGCCGAGGTCGGCGCGGGACTGCGCCGTGATCATCGCCTGTCCCAGCACGGCCGCGGCGCCGCGGTGGTCACCTCGGTCGAGCATCCGCTGCCAGGCCCGGTCGAGCAGGGGGTCGACCCGCGGATCCTTGAGGTCGGCGGCGTGCCAGGCGGCGGCGCGCAGCAGCACGAACGCCGCGTCGTCCGCGACCGTTACCGGGACCGCGCCGAGCCAGTTCTCCGCGATGGTGCGCGGCAGGGCCGACAGCGTCGTCTGGACGAGGCCGACGGCGAGGTCGCCGAGCAGCCGCCAGTCCTGCGCATCGCACGCCAGCCGGCCGGCCCGGGCCAGGTCGCCCCGGCCGGCCAGGACCGCGACGGCACGTTCCCGCACGGCGCGCTCGTCCGGCACGGCCGTGATCCGCGGCAACGCCTCGGCCCACAGGTCGTGCGCGCGGTACCGGCCGTCGTCCAGCACCCCGACCAGCGGGACCTGCCGGGCCAGGTCGTCGAGGTCGGCCGGCCCGCCGGTGACCTCCGCGACCTCGCGGGCGGTGCCCGTGCCGAGCGCGGCCAGCGCGGCCAGCGCCTGACGCTGCGCGTCGCTGACGCGGGACAGCACCTCCTCGCGGGCGTACTGCCACGGGGCGGCGGGCCCGGCCGCGAGGGACAGCCGGACCATGGCGGGCCAGCCATGAAGCGGTTCGGCGCTCCGCGCGTCCCGGCCGAGCCGGCGGGCCAGGGCCCGCACTTCGACCTCGGTGAAGGCGAGGTCTTCGCCGCCGATCCTGATCACCTCGCCGGTGGCCTCACGCCGCGCGAGCGGAACGTCAGGTGTCTCGCGCCCGGACAGGACGAGGTGGGCCGTGGCCGGCAGCGATCTGGTGACCTCGCGCAGCAGCGCTGCCCCCGGTGAGCCCGGCGGGATCTCGTGCACGTCGTCGAGCAGCAGGCACACTTCCAATGGTGCTCGCCGGATCAGGGCGTCGACGACGTCCCGCGGTCCGGTCGTGGCTCGCAGGCCGGGCCCGCGGGCATGTCCGCTGTCGGACATGGCGTCGAGAATCGCCGTGGCGAAACGGACCGGATCTTCGTAGGCCGCCTCACAGCTCACCCACACGTCAATCCCGCGCGGCGCGACCTGGTGCGCCCGTACCGCCTGGGCCAGAACGGTGGTCTTGCCGAAGCCCGGCCCGGCGACGAGCAACGTCACGGGCCGGTCCCAGCGGCCTTCGAGCAGCCGCACCAGCCGCAGCCGGGGCAGCTCGACGTCCAGGGCACGCGGCAGGCCGGGCGGGCGGGCCGGGAGCGTCCCGGCGGGCGACGGCTCTCGAGCGGTCAGACGGCCCGGCGCCACGGGCTCGCTGGCCGGATCTGGAGCGTTCATCGCGGTCATGTTTGTAGGAGGAGAGCTCCCCGCCCCCAGATACAGCTGGGAATGACCGCGCGGAGCCGGCGGGCGGCGATCTGGGTTCCGAATCGATACGCGTGCGGCCTTTCGTGTGGCACACTGCGACCATGCGGAGCCTGTCCTGGCCGGGACTGCGTCGGGCACCGGCCGTGCTCGCGGCGATGGGATGCCTGATCCTGGGGGCCTGCAGTGGTAGTAGCAGCAGCCATCCCCCATCGGCGAGCCCGACCGTGAGTGCTAGCACGGCGGCCGAACCAACCAGCGGGCCGGCGGCCGTGGCCGCGATCACGGCCAACTGGAAGACCGTCTTCAACGGCAAGGCACCGATCCCCCGCCGGCTCGCCCTGGTGCAAGACGGGGAGCAGGTGGCCGCGTTCGTTGAGGCTCAGGCCAAGACCTCGTTCGGCGCGGCCGCGACCGGGTCGACCGCGACCGTCAGCTCGGTGACGCTGACGTCGCCGTCGATGGCCACGGTGCACTACGACGTGCTGCTGCTCGGCACGCCGCTGCTGAAGAACCAGGTGGGCACCGCGGTCTATCAGGACGGCACGTGGAAGGTAGCCATCGCGAGCTTCTGCGGCCTGGCCTACCTGGAGTACCCCAAGGGGAGTCCCAAGCTGCCCGCCGCCTGCCGGAGCTAGCAGAATGACCGATGCGCTCACGCACGCCAAGGTCGCCTTGCCCGCCTCGCGGCGCCGGCCCCTGGCCCTGGCCTCCCTGTGCACGGTGCTGTTCCTGACCTTCCTCGACAACACGGTCGTCAGCGTCGCGCTGGCCAGCATTCAGTCCGAGTTGCACGGCGGAGTCTCCGCCCTGCAGTGGGTGGTCGGGGCCTATGCCCTGACGTTCGCGAGCTTCATGCTGGTCTTCGGGATGCTGGGCGACAAGTTCGGCCGCAAGAAGATCATGCTGGCCGGAGTCGGCGTCTACTGCGCCGGCGCCGCGCTGGCCGCGGTCGCTCCCGGCATCGGGATACTGATCGCGGCCCGGTCGGTCATGGGGCTGGGGGCGGCGGCGAGTGAACCCGGCACGTTGTCGATGATCCGGCATCTGTATCCAGAAGAACGCAGCCGCAACCGCGCGCTCGGGGTCTGGGCCGCGGTATCCGGATTCTCGCTCGCGCTCGGCCCGGTCCTGGGCGGGGCGCTGGTCGGGGTGTGGAGCTGGCGGGGGATTTTCTGGTTCGACGTGACCTTCGGCCTGGCCGCGCTGGTCGTAGCGGCCATGGTCCTGCCCGAAAGCGCAGATGCGCACGCGGGCCGGGTCGATGTGCCAGGGACCGTGCTCGGCGCCGGCGCGCTCGCGGCCCTGATCTTCGGCATCATCAACGGCGAGAGCGCCGGCTACACGGCGCCCAGCGTGCTCGCGCTGTTCGCCGTGTCCCTGGCCGCCGGCGCGGCTTTCATCCTGTGGGAGCGCCGCGCCCCGTTCCCGCTGCTTGACCTGCGTTACCTGCGGGTCCCGCGGTTCACGATCCCCAACGTGGTCGCGTACTGCACGTATTTCTCGACGTTCGCGATCTTCTTTTTCACGGCGCTGTACCTCAGCGTCATCGCCGGCTACTCCGCTTACCGCATCGCGGGCCTGTTCCTGCCGATGACCGTGGCGATGATCCTGGCCTCGCTGCTGGCGGGCCGGTGGACAACCACGGCCGGGACTCGCTGGCTGCTGGTGGCCGGCTGCCTGCTGTTCGCCGCGGGCCTGCTGCTGACGAACGTGGTGATCAGCCCGAACCCGGCTTACCTGCCGCTCGCCGCGGCACTGGGACTGGCCGGCGTCGGCATCGGCACGTGCGTCGTGCCGGTCACCTCGTCGGTGCTCGGGGCGGTGCCTGCCGAGCGGTCGGGGATGGCCGCGTCGGCCACGAACACCAGCCGGGAGTTCGGCGCGGTCACTGGCATCGCTATCCTGGGTGCCGTCGTCAATGCCGAGTTGCGGTCCGGGGTGGTCAGCCGCATGACGCACCTAGGCGCCTCGGCCGCGCTTCAGCAGTATGTGCTCCAGGTGATAGAGACGGGTTCGGTGTCTCTCCCCCATGGCAGCTCAAGCACGGGAAACGGGCCGCTGGACCAGATCATCCAGGCGGGGTACGCGGCCTTCACCGACGCGCTGCACGGGGCACTGTATCTGTCGGCCGCGCTGCTCGCCGCCGCCGCGCTGCTCTCCGCTGTCGCCTTGCGCGGGCGCCGCCACGCTACCTAGGGTCACGCGCCGTCCGGCCGAACCTCATCGTTCGCGCGAGCAGCCGCCTGATCCTGGTCCAGGTGTCCTTGTCCATGATCGCCTCCTGGGAGTCGTTTCCTGACCGTGATGAGCCGGCCGGACGGAGAACCTGACACTGCCTTACTCATGTGCAACTGGAAGCGGAAACGCGGCGCGGGGGCGGCTCGATGGGCCCGTTCGGTAAAAATTGATTTTGATTTTATGTCGTTATTCAGCGGGCGGGAGTTGTCGGCGGCCCTGGCCCACGAGGGCGGTCGCGAAGGCTACGGTCGCCTGGACGAGGTCGTCATCGTCCGCGGCGATGACGGTCACCTGGGTCCGGACCAGGCTGAGCCAGGACTCCCTGGCGGCCGCGGCGGTCTGGGCGTCCGACTGCTCGGTCTCGGCCGCCTCCTGGTACCGGGCCCGGGCCTGGTACCAGCGTCGCCGGGCCGCCAGCAGGCTGGCCGGCTCGAGATGGGCCATGAGTGCGGCGGCACCGGCGGTGAGCACGAGGATGAAGGCGCCGGTGAGCGCGCCGAAGACGGCCCGCCCGCCGACGGCCGGCCAGGCCGGACGCGGGCCGACATCATGCAGCGCAACCAGCAGGAGCCCGAGCAGCAGGGCGGCTGCGGTGATGACCGCCACCAGTGTCCAGCGCCGCTGGCGGGCCGCGACGGCGACGAACCAGGCCCCGGTCAGCCAGACGGCGGTGGCCGCCAGCGCGGCCAGCACCGACCTCAGCCCGCCGAGTTCGATGAGATCAAGCATGACCAACCCGGCACTCAGCACGAGGAGAAGCAGCAACCCGACGACGAAATGGATCAGATGGCGACGGCGCGGCTCAAGCAGGTGCCGCAGCTCCTCGTACGCGAGCCGGGCGGCCTGGGCCGCGGCGAACCTCCGGCGGGTGGTGGCCGCCGACCACACCGCCAGCGACTGCCAGTGGGCAGCCCTGGCCAGCAGGCTGGCGGCCTCCGGATGGTTGAGCAGGAGCTCACCGATGATCTGGGCCGGCGTCGGCCGGCGATCTGGCCGCATGGTCCTGTCCTCTCTCCTGCCTGCCCGCTCCCGTTAGAGAAGAGGACTGGACCCTCGCGGTCTGACACTTACGTCAGGTTCGGCCCTGGCGGTGCTCTTTCTGTCGACATCGGAAGTCCTGCGGCGGTGGCCGGCGGGACAAGGAAAAGGAGCACGCGATGAGGAACCTCATCCCCCGGGCCGCCCGGATCGGCGGCGCCGCCGCCGCGGTCGCCCTGCTGGCCGGCTGCAACCTGGCCAGCTCGTCCGCCGGCCCGGCGACCGGCCCCCCGGTCACGGTCAGGCCGAACGTTCCGCCCACGGCGCTGCTGATGGTGCTGAGCGGGCCGGCTTCCGGCCCGGCGCTATCCCGTCTGGTCGCCAGCACCGCCCGGCCGAACGAGGGCATCAGGATCCTCCAGGCCGGGACACCGGCCCGGACGATCGTCGCGTCGGATTCCCCGGCGCCGCCGACGGTCATCCTGCCGGGCCGGCCGCTGGCTCCGGGTGGCGACCAGACCGACTATCAGATGGCGCAGTACGCCAAGCGGGACAAGACCTGGCAGGCCAGGCGGACCGCGGATCTGGCGGCCGGCGCCGCGCAGACGCGCGCGGACACCTCGGCCTGGCTGGCCGGGCTGGGCCTCTCGCAGAAGCTCAGCAGGCTGGCCGACCCGCCCGCCGGCCAGGGCAGCCTGGCCGGCGAGAGCGCGGTCGCGGCCAGCGCGCTGGCGGGCCTGGAAGAGGAGGCGAACAACACGTTCGGGCACCATCGGGTCGTCGTGCTGTTCTGCGACAACCTGAGCGGCGCACTTCCGGCGGGCGAGCTGACCGGGGACGATGTCATCGTCGTGGCCAGCTACCTCCCGACCGCGGCCGCGGCCAGCACGGCCCAGGCTGACCTGCTGGGGGCCGGGGCGGCCCAGGCTGCCGTGGTGGGGTCGGAGGTCACTGGCGCGCAGCTCGCCGGGCTGGTCTCGGCCGACCTGAGCGAGCACGGGCCGAGCGATTCGGTCTCGGCGCCGGTGCTGTTCGGAAACAACAGCTATGCGCTCAGCCCGGCCGCGGTCGGCTCGCTCAGGCAACTGCTGCCGAAGCTGCGGGAGCCGGGGGTGACCGTGGTGCTCAACGGGTACGCGAGTACCCCTGGGACGGCTGAGGCCAATTACACCCTGTCGTTTGAGCGGGCGACGGCGGTGGCCCGCTGGCTGGAGGCCGCCGGGGTTCCGGAGTCGGCGCTGGTCATCGTGGGCCACGGGGCCAGCGACACGGTCGGGTCGGGAGCCTCGGGCGCGAACCGGCGGGTGCTGGTGGTGATCGAGGAGCCGACGGCCGGAGCCTGACCGGCCGCTTGCGCAGTGGGGCCCCGGGGCGGCGGTGACGTCGCCCCGGGGCCCTTTGCCGCTAGCGGCCGAGGACCTCGGCCAGGTAGGCGGGACCGTCGGCCGGCGGCTGCGGGACGGCCTGGCGGCGGGCGGCCTGGTCGGCGCGGTCCTCATCGCCGGCCGCTTCCCAGTCGCGGCGGCACCGCTCCCAGGCCGTGCCGGCCAGGACGGCCCAGTCCTCGTGAGCCGAGTGCGGGGCCAGTCCGGCCGGGGCGCGTTCGGCGCGAAGAGCCGCGTCGGCCCAGCGCAGGGCGCGCCTGATCCGGTGTCCCTTGGCGCTGCGGACCGGCCACAGCTTGTCCTGCACCACCTCGATCCAGCTTTCCGGCAGTTCGTCCAGCGGGAACGGGAGCAGCAACTCGGCCCGGACCCGGTCCGGTGCGGTCTTCCTGAAACAGGCCTGCGCCAGGACACGTCGGACCGTCGGGTCCACCAGCCGGGCCAGGCAGTCGTTACCTGCCTCGCGGCTCGCGCCCGGGGCTAGCGCGACCTCGACCACGACCTGTCCCCGTGCGCCCTCGTGGCTGACCGACAGGTCCGAGTACGGCGACAGCCCGGGGCGGAAGAGCCCTTCGGGTACCAGGCCGGGATCGAGCATCCACTGCAGGCCGCCCAGGCGCACCCGGTCCTTCTCGAGGCTTTCGATCTCGGCGGCCACATCGAATTCGGGTATCAGTGGCGAGGCGGCGGGCCCCGGCCCGGATCGTCCGCCGATTGCCTCCCGCAGCCGGGCGGCGGCCGCCGGCTCATCCTCTGCGGTGAGCGCGGCGACGGCCGAAGCCGCCTGGACGGCTGGTTCGGGAAGCACTGATGTGGTGATGCTGTCCAGTTGCCCGAGCAGCGCGGCCAGGGCGCAGTGCGCTTCGGCGCTCGCTCGCGCGGGCAGGCAGGCGCGTCCGGCGAGTTCGGCCGCCTCGGCCGCCCACCAGGGCGAGCCAGGCGGGGCCGGGCTGGTGGCCCGGGCCGCGTCGAGTCGCGCCAGGCTCGACAGCATGGCGGTGAGTCCGGGGTCGGGCGAGAGCACCTGCGCTCCCGCGGGGTCGGCAACCGCGTTCAGCGCGTACGCACCGAACAACTCGACAAGCATCGCCGCTGCCTGCTCACCGACCGGGATGGACCCGCCGGCGCCGGTGGTATCGGCTACCACGCGGCACAGACGGCCATCGGCCCGGTCGAAGGCCAGGTCCAGACCTGGCACAGGGATCAGAGAGGCCTCGCCCGCCACGCCGGCGGGAAGGCCTTCGAGAATCACCTGGCCAGTCTCGCGCTCAAAACTCGGCGTGAGGTCGTTCATAATTACAACTCCACACCGTTATGGCCGCCTTGGCCAGCATTTTCCGCTGGAACTTGAGTTCGTGTCCGCTGGGGACAGGCGGCGTCGCGCTCGGCTTGAGCTACGTCTGGAGGGGCACTGCGGGCAGGGAGCGGGCAACCGCGCCCGGTCACGTCGCGGTCGAGAACAGCGCGCGGATGGCCTGGTCGAGCGCGGCGTCCCAGCTGGCGTGGTCGACACCCTCCGGAACGGCCGAGCGAAGCGCCCACGGCAGCAGCATGTGGTACAGGCTGCCGATGTGACGCTGGAGCTTCTCGGCGGCCTCACGCTGCGCGGCGCGGGCGTCGGCGGCGGCCCGGGCCGCGCGCCGGGCGGCGGCACGAGCCCGCGAGTGGCTGAGGTGCCGGGTCCGGGCCATGACGGCCGAGCCGCACAGGACAAGGCCGGCCGAGATGGCCGTCAGCAGGGCGGACTGCAACAAGGCGACCAGGAGCGATTCGCTGGACACCGTGATCAGGAACTCGGTGCGCAGCCCCAGCAGCGCGAGGTACCCCACGGTGACCACGGCCGTGAGCACGCGGCGGCGCCTCGGCTGGCCGCGGGTGAGCTCGAAGCCCAGCATGGCCGCGACCGACGCGACGACCAGGATGAACGTGACGAGCATGGTCCCGGCGGAGTTGAGGCCGAACGCCTGGGCGGCCCAGTTCAGCGGGACGGCATCCAGGATCACCAGGGCAAGGACGATGGCGAAGCCCAGCCCGAAGTCGAGTTTGCGGTGGTCGCCGGGGTCGAGCTTGACCGCGAGGTTGGCCTCGCGCTGCTCGGCGTCGGCCGCCTCGGCCTCGGCCTGGCTGGTGCGTCCGGCCAGTTCCCGGAGATATACGCGGGTGCGCAGGGTGTCCCTGATCTCCTTGTCGACCGCCGGGTGTTCCTCCAGCAGGCGCTTGATCGTGGCGGTCGCGAGGCCCTGCAGGGCGACGTCGGCCGGTGCGGCGTTGGCCTGCGCGGCCAGGATGGAGTCGTGTTCGCGATCAGGGCTGGGATCGCCATGCTCGGCGATGGTGTCTATGGTCATGGTCTGCCTCCTCAGGTCACGGCCTGACTGAGACGAGCCGAACGGGCGGGGAACCTGACACACGCCGCCTATGTCAGTTCGTCGCGGCGGACGACGGCCTGCAGCAGCGCCCGCACGTCGGTGCGGGCGCGGCGGAAACGCTGATGCAGCGTGTTCGGTGCGGCGAATGGCTGATCGAAATACTCCGGGTACGCCGCCCGCAGGGCGGGGTTGGTGTCGGCCTCGCTGGAGTCGCCGTTGATCCCGTCGTACAGGAGCAGCCCGGCGGCGTCGCAGATCACGGTGCGGTATCGATCCGGGTCATCGGAGCGGGAGGGCACCCCGGCCCGGAGGTAATCGCGCTGGGCAGCGAACCGCTCGAGCCAGGCCTCAGCCTGCGCTGAGGCGCAGACCGCGTCCTCGACGGAGGACGGTGCGGCGGGATGGCAGCCCGCGGCGCCCTGGTGCTCATCCGCTACGCGGGCGAAGTCGTCGATCACGATGGCACCGAGCTGGCCGCGCTCGCGGTGGATCTCGCGGATGAGGACCTTGCGGACGTAGGCCCGCAGGTTCTGGATCTGATCGAGGTGCTCCAGCCGGGCCATGGCGTAGTAGGTGCTCTGCAGGGCATCATCGGCCAGGGCGGGGTGCCCCGCGTACCGTAGCGCCAGCCCCCGGATCCGGGGATCCTCCAGGATCTCGGCCAGCTGCTGGCGAGCAGTTGCCGGGATGTCTACGGGGTAGATACTGTGCACGTGAACGACCTAGGTGAGGGCCAAGATGGCGTCGCGGGCCAGCGATGCCACAGACTCGCTTAACCGGGTTATTTAAGCGAAATCCTGAAATTATTCTAGGTATCGAGATTCTAGGCAGTCAACATTTCACAGGGGCGCCGGGGTGGATTTTTGCGCTGATGCGTCACATGATGCACTGCTAGGATCTCTGCAATCGGGGTTTTGTCGCCCGACTTTGCGCAGGCCTTACTTAATAGACCTGATAGTGCAGATGTTGGGTATATACGGTACATATCTGATGGATTATAGGTGGCGCTATCAAGAGATGACCTCAGCGCATTAACCTAGGCATTGTCTACTAATATCTACTGAAATATGGTAGACTCGGGTAGTTCTTGGTACAGTGTCGGAGTGCATGGTAAGCCCGGGTAATGCCCGGGCTTCGGCCCAGCGTCGTGCCGTGTCGTGCACGGAGGATCACTGATTGCATACACGGCACCCAGGGCGTAGCGCACTCAGTGTTCGGTGAGATGCGCTGTCTCGGAGGTGGCCGCGTGCAACCTGTGTCTCCGGAAGCTGCGCGGCTAGCCCGGCGGCTTCGCCAGCTACGCGAACAGCAGTGGCCGGATGCGCGGCTGACCCAGAAGACCCTGGCCCGGGCCTTCAGTACCGAGGAAGCTTTGGCCGCCGCCACCGTGTCCTCCTGGGAGAGCGGCAGCGCACCGAAGATCCCGCCGCGGCACCGGTTGCGAGCCTACGCTCGGTTCTTTGCCACGCCACGGTCGATCGAGAGATCTCCCACGCTGCTGCCGTGGGAGAAGCTCACGCCCGACGAGCAGGCCGCGTGCAAGCAACTCGAAACGGAACTGTTCAGGCTCAGGAGCTCAGCAGCCGATGAGCCGGCCGTACAAGAGACAGCCTTCAGCAGCAGGTCCTGGCATTTTACCGACTCTGGCCTTATTACCCTCGTCTGCGCGAAGCTCCCTAGCAATCAGACCGGACCGCTCGCGGCGCCGTCAAATCCGAACTTCACAGAGCTCCAGACATTCGCCGATGTTGATGCCCTAACGGAGCTGCACGGCCATATACGATCAGAAAACCCGCGCACCGACGTGCGCTTCAAGATTCCTTCCGAGGTCGGGCACGACGATCTTACTGGGCACATTGTGCTTATCGGAGGCGTCGTCTGGAACGAAATAACCGAAGAACTCTCTGAGATGGCAAAGCTGCCGGTACGGCAGTTCCATCATCCAGAGCTGCCATCGGGGGAGATCTTTATCGCCAAGGCGGATGACGAAGAACGAGAATTCTGGCCAAAATGGAAAAACAACGAGCCGAAAGCGCTAGCCGAGGATGTCGGCCTACTCGCCCGGGTACCGAACCCACTTAATTCAAGCCGAACCCTCACGATATGCAATGGCGTTCACAGCAGGGGCGTTTACGGTGCGGTCCGCAGTCTTACTGACACGCACCTCCGTGACGCCAACGAGCGCTACCTTGCCGCGAACTTCGGGAATTCCACTTCGTTCACGATATTGATGTCAGTTAAAGTAATAAATAATAAGGCGATAACTCCCGACTTCAACATTAATGGAGTTGTTCTGTATCAGTGGTCGCAGGGCACCGTTTCGTGATCGCCATTGGCCTCGGATCTGCGCCAGCCGCAGGAAAGTATCCAGCATGAGCGAACTCGCAGGGGCCGTCCGTCAGCATGACACGCATCTGAAGCTCGTCAGCCAAACGGAACAGCGGGTACTCGAGACTGAACTGAAGCTCGACGCCATCATCGTGCCTGCATCGAGACCCGTCCAAAATCTGGAGCAGGCCGTCGCCCTGGCGCGGGCCGCTCAGTGCACCCTGCTGGTCCTGTGCAGCCGCCGGGTTACGCCCGCCGAGGTGCGGCAGTTGCTTGCGCGACAGTCACTTCACGATGCGATCGTGATCGGCCTGCCCGACGACTACCAACACGAACTGCTCGAATTCCCCGCTCTGGCGTCCATCAAGGACGACCTACCGACGGCCTGCTCCTACCGGATCACAGACCTCAGTACGAAGCGAAATCTGGGCCTCATCCTGGCCCGGATGCTAGGGTGGCGGCGCATATTCTTCTTGGACGATGACATCAGGGATGTCAGCCCTGCCGACGTGCATAGCACGGTATCCATGCTCGGGTCCCACCCCGCCGCGGGCATGCGAGTGACCGATTACCCCGACAATTCGGTAGTCTGTCATGCCCACCGGGTAACCGGGGGTCTGCAGGATGTCTTTGTCACAGGCGCGGCCCTGGCCGTCGACTGCCAGGTGAATAGCGGATTCTTTCCCGACATCTACAACGAGGACTGGCTGTTCTTTTACGACGCCGCGTCAGCCGGGCAACTGGGCAGCTCGCTGCGTAAGGTAACACAGCTTCGCTATAACCCATTCGCCGATCCCCGGCGTGCCGCATGGCAAGAATTCGGCGATGTGCTGGCCGAAGGCTTGTACTCAATGCTCGAACTCGGTATCGACATGGAAGACACAACAAGCGAATACTGGAACTATTTTCTTGACGCCCGGCGGAGGTTCTTTGAGGCAATCATCCGTCGTTCAGGCAAAGCGAGTCCGGAAATAAGAGAGGACCTCTTGCGCTCGGTGGAGGCTGCGCGCGAATGCTCGGCCGAGATTTCGCCAGAACTCTTCGAACGTTACATCCTGCTGTGGCGGCAGGACCTTCGCGACTGGGGGCAGCGGGTAACGGCGATACGCCAGATGCCGTCGCTCGATGCTGCGCTGCAGGCATTGGACCTAGTCCGGCTGGCTAACGGCCGGGGCGTAGACGTCGCTCGCCCTCGGCCGACGCCCGCCAGCGAGGAAGTGCCGCACGGCGCAACGGACACCTACCATCTGTTCATGCCCGGCTAGTCAAAGGGACGTCAAGATCGGCTGCTGCCCAGCGCCCTTCATGGCTATGCCCGAGACGATCCTGTAACATGCCTACCAAATTTGGTTCGAGGAGGGGCAACGTTCGCTGAACCGACACCACTCGTACGCGCGTCGGTTGCTCCGGCCTCGCTGACCAGGCGATCGCTTGAACTCCGGTGCTCACCGCTTATTGATGCTGATCTCACGCAGAGTAACGCGGCGTAGGAACCGTCACACCACGACCACCTGGAGGAATCATCGCTGCTCGCTTGACAGACGTGCGCACCCCAACGCGTCGGCGGCTCGCCGCTGACGTTCGGTGCGTTTCCGGTAAGGAAGCTGTATCGATACGGGTAGACGTCCTCAATGGACCGGCTGCAAAAACCCGCCCCGAAAGTTCTGATGCGAGATTAGTTCACTGAGTGCAGAATTGAAATAAGAGTGACGCCACCCTGGACACCCAAACAGAGAACATCACATGACGGGCTACTAGACCCGTCACATCAGATTGCAAGTAACGCGCGGTTCGATGCGATCGTAGTGCCGACCCACCGGCCGATCGAATTTCTCCGCGCTTGCATTGATCTCGCGCGCGAAACGAACATCCCCTTGATAGTCGTCTGCAGCAAGCGGGTGACTAAAGACCAGGTGGTCGATGCCATCACGGGGGAAAAGGTCGAAGGATTTGCCGTGGAACTCCCCTGGCCTCCGGCAAATCCCTCTGAGATGATTTCTTTCGCCACCTCCACCGACGACGATCTCCTGACCGTCAGTTTTGGACGGACTCGCGACCTGAGCACCAAGCGTAACCTGGGACTGGTCATCGCCCGGATGCTCGGATGGCGGCGGATCATGTTCCTGGACGACGACATCTATGATGTCTCCAAAGACGACGTTAACATCCTCGCCGCTGCACTGGACGATCACAATGTGAGTGTTCTCATTCCCGATGAATATCCCGATAACTCGGTGGCTTGTCATGCCTACCGCCTTGGCGGAGGACGCCAGGGAAAATTCGCCAGCGCAGGCGCAATGGGCGTACGGTGCGATCGGGACGATTTGCCCTTCTTTCCTAATATTTACAACGAAGATTGGTTCTTCTTCGCCGAGGAGGCGGCCAACCATAAGATCGCCCGAGTCGGCACGTCGCGACAGCAAGAGTACGACCCGTTTAAGCGTCCGCGGCGTGCTATCAAGGAGGAGTTCGGAGATCTGCTAGCCGAGGGACTCTATGCACGCCTGGACGCTAATCGGGATATCCCCGGCGCTGATGCAGTCTACTGGGCTGAATTCATCGAAAGCCGCGCGGACTTCCTCAGCAGGGTCGGGGAGTCGCTGGCGCGGCATCCTGACCGCGACCTGGACAACGAGGAGGGCCGGAGGGTACGCCGTGCTCAGGTCTCGATCCGCGCGGCCCAGGGTCAGCTGAAGCTGATCGATGCTGAGCTCTGCCGCAAGTTCGTCGACCGCTGGCAGGCCGATCTCGGCAGCTGGCAGGACTATCTCACCAGCCTGCCGCGCTGCGATTCCGTCGCGAGCGCCCTGGATCACCTGAGCTTGGATTACGCGGCGTTCCCAGCCGAAATCCGATCGGGGGAAGCGTGAACTGCCGGGTGAAGCCGTGCGTCCTACATACGGACAGTCGCGCCCGAGAACCCTTGTGTTTCCGCTAGAGTGCCGCGTAGTCGCGGGGCTAGTGGGGCGCGCGTTCACGAGCTTCTAACGGAACATCCTTGAGACAGGCTTTGGAGCGGTCTCCCGCCATAGAGACGGGTCCCGGGTCGCGGCTGGCGCGCCCGGTGTTTTTGCTGCTCCTCTTCGTGTCCGCGCTGGTGCTCGTCGACACCACATTCTTCACGGCGCTGACTCCCCTGCTGCCCTACTACACGCACGTCGCCCACCTGTCCAAGGCCGACGCGGGAACTCTGGTCGCGTGCTATCCGCTCGGCACGCTGGTCGGCGCCCTGCCCGGAGGAATGCTCACCAACCGACTGGGCTGTCGCGCGGTCGTGGTGCTCGGGCTGATTCTCATGAGCTTGTCGACGCTGGTCTTCGGCTGGGCATCGGTAGCGGCAGTGCTGGATGCGGCCCGCTTCGTGCAGGGCCTGGGCGGGGCGTGTACCTGGGCGGCCGGCCTGGCCTGGCTGGCGACCAAGGCACCGCAGGAGCGGCGCGGCGAGCTACTGGGCACCGCGCTGGGCGCCGCCGTGGTCGGGGCGTTGTTCGGCCCGGTGGTGGGGGCGGTCGCTAACGGGCTGGGAACCGGGCCTGCGTTCAGCGCGGCCGCGGTTCTCGGGGCCCTTCTCATTGGCGTGGCGTTCCTGATGCCCGACTCGCCTGAATCGTCCCGGCAGGGACTACGGGAGATGAGGCCCGCAGTCAGGAACCGGCACGTCTTCGCCGGACTGTGGCTGACCATGCTCGCCGGAATGGCATTCGGGGTCTTTAACGTGCTCGCGCCGCTCCGGCTGGCGCATCTGGGGGCCACGGCCATCGTGATCGCGGGCACGTTCCTGGTTGCCTCGGCCATCGAGGGCGCGCTGTCACCGCTGGCCGGCCGACTGGCGGACCGTCGGAGTCCGGTCGTCCCGATCACGATCTTGCTGGCCGCAGGGGCCCTCGTGAGTGCGGTAACGCCCATGCTGGGCACGGTGCGGTTGCTCGTGCTTGTGCTCGTGGTCGGATTGCCTGCGTTCGGCGCGCTCTTTGCGCCGGCCATGGCACTGCTGAGCGATGGCGCGCATCACGAGAAGCTCGACCAAGGGCTCGCCTTCGGCCTGGGCAATCTCGCCTGGGCCAGCGGACAGGCGATAGCCGCGGCGGGCGGCGGAGCGCTGGCTCAGGCGAGATCGGACCGGTTCACGTACTGGCTGCTGGCATCGGCGTGCCTGGTGACGTTTGCCGTCGTCTGGATCGGCGGCGGCAAGGAGCCTGGGTGGTGGCGGCGCACCGTCGCTGCTCGCATATATACCGGGCCGAAGGGCAAGTTCCGCGGTTCGTTTGGCCTGAAGATCCTTACCTGGCTTGGCTGGAGCGGGCGGTCACCGTTGCCCGATGAGCAAGCGGAGAAGGCCAGCGCACCGGCTGTGGCCCATGAAATCGGGTGGGCGCCGATGGGGGACGTAGGCGGTGCCGAATGCGGCGTTA
>Ga0335081_10007684_pt1 | contig 17244 bp, 17 predicted proteins | sample Lox_Sample_35_FD_206713 | JGI IMG/M metagenome (GOLD analysis project Ga0335081, IMG submission 206713) | Soil microbial communities from Loxahatchee National Wildlife Refuge, Florida, United States - Lox_Sample_3.5 | ecosystem: Environmental > Terrestrial > Soil > Wetlands | place: USA... | reverse complement strand
GGAAAGCCAAAACAGCAAGTGCGTCTCAGTGCTGACGGCAATCAAGCTCTTGCACACCGTGATCTGGGCATTACTCGCGGCGAGCATTCTGGCCTTGCCAGTCGCGGGGGTGTTGCGGCGGTTCCGTTTGACCCTTGGAGTGGTTGTGTTAGATATTGTGACACATGGACGTTGAACGCATTATTGACGACATCGAGCAGCTTCAGGAGATGTTCGAAGCGCCCGATATTAGGCCGCTCAGCGCAAGCGACATCTCTGCTGCCAATCGGAGGCATGACGAAATGCTCGCACATAGCCCGTGGTTTCGGATTTGGCAGCATTTTGGCGTCTGTTGCCGAACCGAGTCTCCCGAATTCCGGCTAGGCGAAACTGAAGTCTAAACCGCGCAAACGTCCAACCCTACAATCAAAGCCAATGTTCGAGCGGCACAGTCGTGTCTTCCCCATCCTCGCTCTGGCAACGGCAGGCTCCCTTTGGGGAACAGGATTCTTCTTCGGCAAGATCGCGTTGAGCGAGATGCCCGTCGCCACAATGGTCTTGTACCGTCTCGTGTTCGCGTGCGCCGGACTGCTGCCCTTCCTCTTCTTTGATCGTCCTCGCTTTGCCGGGAAGGAATGGGGCTGGGTTCTCGCCGCAGCGGTATTCGGAGTGCCCGTTCAGTTCCTTGTTCAGTTCAAGGGCCTTGCCCTCACCACGGTCTCGCACGCCTCTCTGATGGTCGGGACACTTCCTATCCTTCTCGCCATCGCAGCCGTAGTGTTCTCCGGAGAGCGATTGCACTTTGGCGGCTGGGTTGCTTTGGTAGCTTCAACCATTGGTGCTGGGTTGATCGCTTTGTCGGGCAAGACCGTTACAGGCACATCTCACGCAAGCGTTCGGGGCGACCTGCTCGTTGTGCTCTCGATGTTTGCAGCCATCGCATGGATTCTGATCTCGAAGCGACTCATGCGGCGGCATTCTGCCGTAATGGTGACGGCGTTTGTGTATTGGATCGGCACTGCGATTTTGGCGGCTGTCGTCATTACCACATGGGGCGTTCCTTCAGCGCACTACTCGACCAACGCATGGGTCGCGGTTGCTGAGCAGGGACTACTCGCGACCGCGAGCACAACGGTGCTGTGGAATTGGGGACTCAAGCGTGTTCCGGCCTCGTAAGCAGGAATCTTCGTAAACTTGGAACCGCTTGTCGGCGCGATTCTCGGTGTTTCCGTTCTTCATGAGGTTTTGGGAATGATGGCTGTGGCAGGCGGTGTGCTGATTATTGGAGGAGCCGTTTATTTCAGCTACAAGCCGGAGAGCAGCAGTTGATTAGCGAGAGACAAGGGCAGCAGGACGGTTAGCCCCATCCGGGCTGGGTTTGGCTGCCCGTATTTGTTCTCCCACTAACTTAATACGAAGATTTAGCGTGTGTCAGGGCGAAAGATTTCGGTCAGTTGCGTGGCAGAGCGAATGCGGCGACCAACGTTTGATCTCAGGTTACTCGATTGCATCGCTGAAGATGAAATCGTGCTGCCAGTCTGTGGAATGCCCCTCTTTGCGCATGAGCATGGCGATCTGCGCCCAATGGCGAGTGCTATGCAGGATAATGTGGGTGAGAAATTTGCGCCCGCTCCCGGAGAACAGACTGTCCGCTGCGAGCGGTGATGGTGTACCGCTTCGCTAGTTGCGCGTCTGTTGCTGAATCGGCGAACGCACGCAGCTTTGGCTGGGCTTCCGCCGCTACCGCGAAGATGCCAGTGACAGTCGTGCGGTCGAACTTCTGCCACTCGTTTTCCCAATTCTCGCCGCTTAGCACCTTCGCATAGACCCACTCCACGATTAGGATGTGGAAGAGTAAATCCCGAATCGTGCCCATCTCTTTCGACGGATCGCCTGCTGCAATTTGTAGGACGGATTCGGGCTGCTTGCTAAACCATTCGCGCCAGCGTGCTGTCTCCTGTTCGTTGTAGCTGAGGAGAATGCCGAATGGCACGGATGCAGGAACGGGGGAAGTGTCGGGGGATTTCATACAGTCTCCCGAATAGTTTACTTCGCATACCAATCCGAATGCGGCGACCATCGACTACAGGAAAGGCACTGGGTCTCATTCCACTGGTGAAGGCAGGCTGGGCAAACGCCTCCAGTGTCGAAGGTGTTCCACTCGTTGTCGCACTCGCAAAACCATTTGTCTTCCTTGCGCGGCGACCAGCCGCACAGCGGACTGCGGATGCGAGGAGGTTCCGCAACTTCGCGATCTCGATTGATGACCGGATTGTCTGAGAGCGCTGGCATGCCCGCTATTGTGACCCAGATATTTTCCTCCGGCACATGCGCAGGGCGTGCGAGATGCACGAGAGCCGAGGAGAATTTCTCCCGAATGTAACCCCAGTCGAAATCCGACATGATCTGGGCTCCGAAAATGCAACAAACTCGATCAGGCGTTTGGCGCGCGGTCGTTAAGGAGGGCTTCAATTTCACTCAAGTCGGTGACCTCTTCCGATTTTGCGACCTCTTCCTGTTTCTGTCGCCTCTTCGCTCTCCTGCGCTCGTATCGCTCGAGTATCTTTGCGGCCTCTAACAGTTCGGTGCGAGTGGCATCTTTATCTTTTATTATTCGTAGGACCGCTTGTTCGGCAGCACTTCGTTTAGGTATGTTTTTTCTCCAATGTGTGATATGGGCTTAGCTCCGGGCTGGGGACCCCGATGCGTGGGGATCCCTAGTCGGGCTTAACCTTTGTCTTAGGAACCTTCTCGACGACGAGCAAGAATTGCAGTCGCGAGACGATTCAAGTCCGTTTGTGCGTGGTACTTTATCGGCAGTTTCGATGTGGTACGCACGGGTCCAATCCCGGCAAACCTACGCGACAAGGTGCTCTATCGGTATCCAATAGGTCACCATGGTCGAGGGACAGATGAGAGACAAGGCTTGCATATTGCTCATCTGCAATGGTTTAGCACTGTAAAGCGGTTAGCGGGAACGGCTCGACTGCGCATTTTGTGGCGACTAACGCGATCCCACCACTGTGTTCAGGCGCCAAATCACACCGTATAAAGAAGATGGGCGGCGGTTACTGCAAATTCGCGTATTCGGCTTTGGCTTGCTTCAGGATGGGAATGTCGGGATCCGCGTCTTTCCAGAGGGTGAGGAAGTCGTTGTAGGCGGCTTTCGCCTTGGCCGTGTCACCTGACATCGCATACGCTCGGCCGACTTGAAGGTGAGCCAATGCTCCCGTCACAAAGTTCAACACGATTCCCCTGCGGTCCAGCAGTTTCTGGAACTCGGCGGCTGCAGCGGCTCCATTATGAGACTGCAAGTAGGCTTGGCCGCGCACATACGCCGGGTACACTGAGCCCATCGTTCCTGCCTGACCCAGTTCGTAGGGCGCGGCGGCTTCCAAGTCCAACAACGCTTGTGAGGAATTCCCCTTGCTCAGTTCGATGGCAGCGTTGATGGTCGGCAGCCCGTCGAGCTTCAGCATCGTATTGGTCGGGTAACTCTTCTCCAGCTCCTCGACGAGTGTTTTGGCTCGCGGAGCATCACCGATCCGAGCCAGCGTGAGGGCCGCTGAGATCTTCACGTCCCTTCCCGGAGACAGCGCCAAAGCCGCGGTGACTCCTTGCTTTGCGACGCTAGTGTTGCCCAACTCCGCCTCTCGCAGAGCAGCATTCACCTGCCACAAGGCTGCTGCTTCTTTAGAGTCAGCGCGAACGGCCGAGTCCGCCGCTCGGCGGGAAAAGTCCCGCGCCTTGCTCATTCGCCCGTAGTAAGCCTCAGTATCAGACTGCGCTGACAACAGCGCATCTTCATCTCCGGGTTTGCCCGCACCCCAAGCTAGCTCCTGCTCCATCTGTGCCGTATCGCCCCGCAGAAAGGCCAGGAAATATATTTGCTGGCGCAGACCTCCGCTATCCAGTTTGTGTGCCAATGCCTGATCGAAGGTGGCCTTAGCTTCTTCCAGCCGGTTCAGGTTGACGTACGTAGCTCCCAGATTTGAATAGTGGCTGACGGTAGGCGCAAGACGCAACGCTTCCTGATATTCCGCGAGCGCTTTGTCATATTGCCCCATGCTGCCGTAGGCGTTGCCCAAGTTGTTGTGCGGAACAAAATCCCGAGGGTAGTTGGCTGTCCACAGTTCGTAGGTCTGCGCCTCCCTGTCGAGTTCTCCCGTGGCATTAAAATAAGACGCTGTGATCCTCAGTTTCTCCCGTTCCGTGACTCGGTCGCGCAACTGATATGCCTTGGTGGCGTATTCCAGCGCCAGCGACCGTTGGTTGAGATTGCCGCACGATACCGACAGCGCTGAATACGCTATTGGGAAGTTGGGGTCGAGTTCAATCGCCCGCTTAAAAAACGGTATGCTCGGCGCGTCTCCCTTTTCGCGCATTATTGTGATACCCATGCTGTAGTTTTTCAGGGCTTCGAGGGAGGAGGTCGTGGCTTCCACCGGAACGTCAAACTTCTGCACTGAGGGGAGCGACTCTCCCAACTTGGTGCGCAGACTGGAGGAAGCTCGGCTCAGAGTCTTCAGAACATCTTCCTTGCTGGTGGCCTCGCCCTGTTCTTTGACCAAGGTGTCGCCCGTGCTGCACGCGACCGCACTCAGATCAATCAGGTAGTGGCTGCCGAGGCTGGAGACCGTCCCGCCCAGCACGGCCTTGCTTCCCGTCCGCAGGCAAAGCTCCCGGCCCACATCCGCCGTGATGCGTTGGCTCGCGGGGCGACCCATCATCTGTAAAGTCTCGCTGACTTTTCGGTCGGAGAGCACGTTCAGGAAAGGAGATTGCCCCAGTTCCACAGCCAGCGCCTGCTTCAGCGCACCATCAAAGACGGGGTCGCCAGTGGTGTTATCAAAATCGGCCAGGACAATTGTGTCTTTCTCGGTCAGTGGGGTAGTTTTTGCTGCAAGGCGGGTGCGCAGATAATAAACGGCCGCCACCAGCAGCACCACGACTACAACAGCGGCCGGGAAAAGAACTTTCCAACGTTTACTCCCGCTAGTCGCTGGAACTGCAGTTGCTTGAGACGCAGCCGATGAGGAAGCGGAAACCGCAGCCGGAGCCGAACCTGAAGCGGGTGGCGGTACAGTGGCAGCAGGCGCATACACAGGTTCCGGTGCCGCGGCCACTGTGCCCGAACTCGCAACTCCCATCCGGCCCGTCTCCGTGTCCCGTTTCAGCCGCCGCAGTTCTACCCGCATGTCTCGTGCGCTCTGATAACGCAGCTCACGGTCTTTCTCCAGTGCTTTGTTAATGATGTCTTCCAACTTGGGCGGAAGATCAGGATTGAAACGGATCGGAGGGGTTGGAACGGAATCCAGAATGGCGTGGGAGATCACTCCTGACGTCTCCCCTCGAAACGGCAGAGTCCCAGTCGCCATCTCATATAGCACCGCGCCGAACGAAAATAGATCGGTACGAGCATCCAGTTCCTTCCCGCGCACCTGTTCGGGCGACATGTAGGCCACGGTTCCCAAGGCGGTTCCCGGACTCGTCAGGTGTTGGTCGTCGATCGATCTCGTTTGTGTATTCACTACTCCGATGTTGCTGGAACTCCTTGTAGATATGACCTTGGCCAGCCCAAAGTCAAGAATCTTGGCGTGGCCACGTTCTGTGACAAAGATGTTGGCGGGTTTGATATCACGATGCACAATGCCCTTCGAGTGGGCGGCGTCGAGCGCATCGGCAATTTCTATCGCCAATGAGAAAATTGATTCGGTCTCCATCGGACGGCCCGCGATCAGGTGCTTCAACGTCATGCCATCGAGAAACTCCATGACGATGAAAGGATGCCCACCATGTTTGCCGATTTCGTGAATGGTGCAGATGTTCGGGTGATTCAGTGCTGAGGCAGCCTTAGCTTCGCGCTGGAATCGGCTGAGAGTCTGCTGGTCCTGCGCAACATCATCGGGAAGGAATTTGAGAGCGACGAAACGATCGAGATCAGTGTCTTCAGCCTTGTAAACGACACCCATCCCACCGCCGCCGAGTTTATCAACGATGTGGTAATGAGAGATAGTTTGGCCAATCATGGCGCGAACGCCATGTTATGCGGGGGGATGGGGCAAGTCAATGAAGGCCTGACGAATCGACTACGCGCTCTTGCGCTCAGGTTTCTCGTGCTCCGCTGCGGCAGGTTTGGAGTGCGTTCGTTGTGTTTCGTGGAACGACAGGCAGGACCGGCAGAACACTTCGTCGCAAATCTCGCAGGTTTCCGTATGCACTCACTTCGCAGACCGGAGTGCCACAGTCGGAGCATTGGCCAGTTGCAACATTCTCGCAGTCGTCTCGGAGCACGTCAGACAGATTGTTGACGGCAATGATCTCGCAGCGTGTCATCCTTAATCCTTATTCTACGCAGCTCTTCTCTCGCAATTTCGGCATCGACACTTGAAGTCTGGATCGTCGCGCAAGATCGTATGGCCGCATTGTTCGCAAATGTACCAGCCAGGCCGCTCGACCATCGGCTGGAACTCATCTGCCAGCACACAATACGGGCAACGCACAATCTCCGACATCACTAACTCGCTTCGGTCTCAGCACAGGCTATCGCACATGTATGCCAACCGGCTACCGGTTCCTTGTGCCGGTCACGCTCGAACAGTTCCTCGCGTCCCTCGCGCTGGCTGTAATTCGGATTCACAATCTTTACCCAAGTTGTCTCTTCGCGGCTGTCAATGTATGGAGCTGCCTTGTGCTTCGCGACGATGCCTTCCAGGTCCATCTTGCACACGCGCTGGAATAATCCGCTCCCTAAGCCGTCAACATGGTCAGCGTATTTGAGGGGAGACGTAGCTGGGACTCGCGACAAGAGTCGGCGCAACTCCTGCTTGCGGTCAATCAGCCGTTCACGGCGGAGATCTTTTTCATCAATCATCAGTGCGTCGAACGCATAGAAGCAAGGATCGCCGCGCCGGAAAAGCAGATTCTTGAATTGCGGTCGGCCACGCTTGTCCACGCACACGATCTCGCCATCGAGGATGGTCTTGCCACTGCCGTTGAGGTCAGCTGCGATACTAGCCGCGAGATCGGAATAGCTGGCGAACGGATTACCGTTGCGCGAGATTAGCTGTGCGCGCCCAGGCTGAATAATACAAAGCGCACGGAAGCCGTCATACTTTAACTCGAAGATCCAGTCGGCATGATCGAATGGATCACGGCGACAGCGCAACGACATCGGCTGGAAAGGGAGCATTGAAAGCAGTATAGCTGAGGGGATTGTCACGTCCGATCAAGGTCGATGAGTGCTATGAAGATTCAACGACGGTTGAAAACGGAGGCCAGCTATGGCCGGCCATTTGATCCGCATACCAGAGTTGCCGCCACCTCCATTATGACAGTCGCAGCCGACGCAGCCCTTGCACTCACCACGTTGTGTGACGGCTATTGCCCGCGATTGACTCCTTCCCGCCAAGTGCCATAATGAACTCGTGACCCCCTTCTCGAAGCTAGGCCGTTGCCTTGTCTTTATCGTCGGGGCACCTTTCTTCTTCACTGTCGCCGCGGCTCAAGGTCGCGCCGCCGAGCCGCACCCTCCTACCAATGTCGTCGATCTTCCTCTGCCCGAGCTGATCAAATCCATTCCCGAACTTCGCGGCCTCGACCCCGCCAAGAATCAGGATCAGCTCTCCGATCTTCTCACCAAAATCGGCGACGAGGCCGAATTGCTCTTCCACAAAATGCCCAATCTGCTCTCTCACGAAGAAGTTCTGCAGTCGCGCAACGGCGCCAGGCCCATGCGCCAGGATTGTGGTTACCTCATTCTTTCTCATCCCACCGAAAAAGATGTCGCTCTCGACGAATACCGCTTCGAGTTGCAAAACAAATCGCAGCCTCCCGAAGAAGCCTTCAATCCCGCCTCCGTCATCACCGGAGGAGCCGCGGTCCTCGCCGATCTCGAGCGCCGCAGCATCGAAGCCAGCACGCGCAACAAGGGAGCTTTTGCCGCTCAGCCAGGGATTCGCCAACAGCTGGGTTCACTTCTATCCCGCGAATCGGCCGCAGGCCAGCTTTCGCTATCTCGGGCAGCAGCCAGTACAGGGGCACGACACCTTCGTTATCGCCTTCGCCCAAATTCCTTCCGCGGTGCAGTCGCCCGGCGAACTCCGATTCGAAGGTCACACCTATCCGATTCTTTATCAGGGAATCGCCTGGGTCGAGCAGTCAGAGTTCCGCATCATGCGGTTGCGTACCGACCTGCTCGCGCCCATCGAAAAAGCCTCCCTGCAGAAGCTCACCGCGGTAATTCGATTTTTCGAAGACTAAGGTCGTCGCCTCCGCCGAAGCTCTCTGGTTGCCGCAGAAAGTCGTGATCACCGCGAATGTCGGCTCTGACACTTTTGTGGAACAGCATCTCTATTCCGCCTACCCAGGCCTACGGTGTCGACACCAAAGTGACCTACTGACGTAGCGTCTTTCGCCGTGCTCCCCTCTGTCATCTCTGTGTCCTCTGTGGTTCTCACTTTTGCTCTGTTCTAGCACAACCTCGGAGAATAAGATATTGTCATCGTCTTCGGGCGAGCGATATAGAGCCAGAGGGGTCGTGAGGCTCTCCGCACTCTGTAACTTCGCAGCTGGCGTTCATTTGGCAGCAGCGACATGGGTAGTGACTGTCTATCGCAGTAGCTGCTCACCGTGACCCCCATCCCCACTGAAACCCGAGAAGGGACAGAACAAAATTGTCGTATTCTTACGTGAACGAAAGAGGGGGCATATATGGACCCGGCCCGGCTCTGCCAGGGTTTTTGGTGAAGCGGTTTTGGAAAGACTGCGTGCATATATCCGGCCTCGAAGTTGAGGGTTCTCACCCTCGGGCCCTGATGGAATCTGCGCTTGCCCGCCTTAAACAGGTCATCGGCCTCTGTCGGCCCAGCCCCCATTGTCAGGTTTGAGACAAGCCGGTCTCGCCGTTTCCGCCATCACTCTACTCACCCTTGCAGTCTCGAAGAAACTCTTACTTACGCAGCTCGCTGATATGGTTCATCGCGAGCCAGCAAGGCCCAGATGATGCGTGCGTTCTTGTTTGCCACAGCGACGCAGGTTTTCGTTGTTCCCAATCTTTGTTGCTTCTCGCGGATCCAGCGGCTTCGGCTGTCCTGTTGCTCGCGGCTCGATAGACCACGGATCGGGCTCCGTGAATCAGTAGCATCCGCAGATAAGGATCTCCGCGCTTTGTGATGCCCATTAACCGCTGCTTCTCACCACTGGAGTGTTGACGTGGAACGAGACCAACCCAAGCCGCGAACTGTCGTCCGTTGTGGAAGGCACGCCCATCGGCAATGGCGGCCACAACCGCTGTGGCGATCACCGGCCCCACTCCTTCCACCGCAGCGATCTTCTGGCATAGGGCGTTGCTGTGATGAATGCGGTGAATCTGTTCTTCCATCGCTACGATGCGACGTTCCAAGGCGCAGAGTTCTTCGTACAGACCGGCTAACAGTTGGCGTCCCATTCCGCTTAGCAGCGAGTTCTCCTCTTCGATAAGTTGAGGCAATGCCTTGCGCACCTGGCTGAGATGGAGAGGCAACACGATCCCGTACTCGGCAAGCAGACCACGAATCTGATTGCCCAACTGCGTGCGGCACCCGATCAAACGACTTCGAACGCGGTGCAGTGCCTGCAGGTCTTGTTGTTCGATGGATTTGCTGGGCACGAATCGCATGTTGGGACGGCTTACTGCTTCGCAAATCGCCTCGGCGTCGTTGGCATCATTCTTCTGTGACTTCAGAAAAGGCTTCACGAACTGCGGTGCGATCAGCCGCACGTCATGCCCGAAACCGCGCAACACTCGCGCCCAATAGTGCGCTCCCCGTGTGGCTTCCATGCCTATCAGACAGCCCGTTAGTTGTCGGAAGAACTCAGGCACTTGCGCGCGCCGCAGCCGCCTTCGCAGAACTGCTGCGCCCCGGCGATCTACTCCGTGGACTTGGAATATATTCTTGGCGATGTCGAACCCAACCACGCTCACTTCGATGGCCATAGAACCCTCCAGCCTTGACGGTAGCAAACTGCTTCTACTCGCCGGGACGGGTCCATCCCATCAGGTCACCCATCGCTGGAAGCATAGAGGAAATCTTCGATCTCATCGATTCGTTCGCCGGCATCGTGGTAGCCAATCTCAATCAGATCTCGTGTGTACTTTGAGGTGAACAGTAGGTAACTCATAAGGTCAGCACAGGACGCTTCATCCCTTCCCAGGCTGCTCACAAAGTACTGGATTAGGTAGGGCATGTCATGCGCGTGTTGCCTTGCGAGCTCTGATAGATGAACCGACGGGCTAAGTAGGAACCGGCCTAGCTGCCGTATTCGAGATCCCTGCGCGCCATGTCGGACGATGTAACCATCTTGCAGACGTTGGTTCAGCCGCTCCAGGTGCTCGAAGTCAGTAGCCAGATGATCCAGGAACATGGCGTCGAAAAGAACTCCCATCACCTGGGCCAGGCAGGGATTGCTGTCGTCCATAGTCTCCTCCGGGCGCTCTTTCTTCTCGCAGCGAACTCCGATTGCAAAAACCTTCTCTGCGCCCAGGCGGATGACTGGGCTGAGAGGCTGTTGCAAGCGTATACAACCATCGCCAAAGAAAGCCGACCCACGCGCAAGCTTGAGTCTTACCGGCTGGAACACCAGAGGAATCGCGGCCGAGGCGCAAATGTGGTCGACAGTAATCCGGGTCGCAACCGTCACCAGGCGGATCCGATTCCACATCGGGTGCCCCTTGGCCCCCTGAATGAACAGATAACTCTTCCCAGAACTGTAGTTCGTGGCGGAAACGGCGAGTGCATAGAGGTGTCCACGCTTGATGTTGTCCTGGATCCGATCGCAGTCCAGGTGTTTGGTGAGGAAACGCTGTAAAGGAGTTGCATCGAGTAGCGAATGGGCATTACCTCCGCCCAGAACCGCCCCAAACGACAGATCTAATATCCAGGTTAGGGAATTATGGGCCTGGGACAACACGTCACATCGAAAAATGTCGGAAGGTTTCAGGGTCCCCCAGAGCTCTGCCAGAACTCGCGTCATCGAGGCAAAATCGCTGCACCCCGAGGCAACTGCACAACCATTCACCGCTCCTGCAGAAGCGGCCCCGATGACCGGAAAAGGATTCCCGTGTGTTTGAACTCGTTTCAGTTCGCCAATGCGCTTGAGCGCTCCGGCTTGATAGGCGCCGCGAGCGCCTCCGCCTGTCATCACCAGCCCGACGGAGTTTCCCATTTTTGCCCTAGTTTGCCCAAGAGATCTGCCTGCCTACTCCTCTGAATACAGAAATTGTTTCCTTGGCGCCGGCGCCAAGCAACGCAGCTCTATTCAACCTCGGGTGGGCGACCCTTGACTGTGACGCTGCTCACGTACTGAGTATCGTTAAGATTCCATCGTCCAGGAAGCTCGACGTGGACGCTTCATTTGTTTTGCACAATGCGCAGAACGTCGTCTTCCTGACGAGTCTCTTGAAGTGAAAATCTGCATTTGCTAAAACCGGGGCGGCATGTCGTTATGCCCTGCAACGGCACGCCGCTACAGTGTTCCTATCACTCCCGTGCCCCCAACCAAGAAAGTACAGCTAAGAGCATCAAGCGGAGGCGGCGTGCGCTGCCTCACGCTTATGGTGGCGAACCGGGCGTTTCACGTGGTGCACTGCCTTGGCCTCGTGCTTGTGTCCGTTGTGCGGCTTCAGCATGACATCCAGCAGAGCCTTGGAGGCATCGACGTATCTCTTCACTCCCTCCCGCGTCAAGTCAGCCAAGGGGACGAAGGGAAACGGCTTTACCATATCGACCGTCTTGCCCACTGCGTTGACGTTCGCGTTCATCTGCTGGCCAGCGACGTCAAACAGTTTCTTTTGTGCGTCGATGAATGATTGGGTCGCTTGCCGGGCTAGTTCGGATACTTCAGTGTGCTTCTTCTTACCAGCGCCTTCCCGCTTTTCGGCGGTTGCCTTTTTGGTCTCCTCGGCAACCACGTCGAGGAAGCGCTTCTGCGCGCGAACGAAGTTCTCCAGTGCTTCCTGCGCCAGTTCGACAAAGTGCTCACCCTTTGCAGGCTTGCCCTCCTTCACGGCTTCCAGCCAGGTATGAGTCTGCTTACCGGCAATCTTCAGGTATTCCTGCTGCATGTCGACAAAGGTTTCGACGCTGCGCTGCAGCAGATCGGTCACAGCAGCAGCTGTGGTCGAACCACCTACCCTCTCCTTTACACCGGTCATGACGATTTTGTTTTGCTGCTGCACCAGATCGAGCAGCACTTTCTGTGCTTCGACAAAGTTCTTCACTCCCTCGTCGGTCAGTTCAGTCAGGCTTTTGGTGGGACGGAAATCAGAGAACTGCTCCCGCAGCATGTGCATTACGCTGGCGTTCTGTCGCATGGCTGCGTCCAGAAGAATGCGCTGTGTGGCAAAGAAGCTGTCAACCCCTTGGTGCGCCCATCCCGACAGCACGGATACGAAAGGCGATTCCTTAGCATGAGTTCTGGGTGCTACTGGCATACATACCTCCGTTTGCTGCAATGCAGCATTCAAGTTAACTATACACAAAACTGGCACTTGTGTCCAGATTATCAGCAATAAATTGTGCACTGCGTCATTTGGCAGGAATGCCATGTTAGGAGGGCTGGTACAGGGAAGTCAACGCGGACTTGTTCTTCGGCCAGCACGTCTCCCGAGCGGCAATTTACGGCTCGTACCAAAATGACGTAGTTGCTGCCGAGTTTCGAAATGGCTAACCGAAGCCGTTTCGGCTACGATTTCGACCACGCAAAGCATTTTTAGTTTGTACAAGCGAGGGTGTGCAGTGGACGGGCTGCCATCGGATGCGTGAGCATGCACCTCGTTGGTAGTCCAGTTTTTGCCTTAGATAGGCAGGCTCCTTTGATTGTGAGTAGACACCTGGGTTGCCTGAGCTCCTCTGTCGGACGACTCCCGGCTGTTTTCCTTGTACCGCTTTTTGGCTCTGCGTGTCAGTGATACCTGCCTTTGGCGATCTGCCAGGGGGTGCAGGATGTGGTGTGGCAGGTCTCGAATTCTGCATGCAAAATTCGTGGCTTACAGGACTCGAAAATTTCATGAGGATTGGGTCACGAATTCTGCGTGGTGGTGGAGGAATTTTGCTGTTTTTCCGTGAGATCACGCCCGCCGTGGTTTGAACCGTTCTCTCCCCTCCAAACCAGGCCAGCGGGCGGGCGCTTAGGCCAGATGGCGCGTTGGATTTGCGGAATGGTAGCAACTTGGGTTTCTGCCGACAATATTTCTTGGGGTTCAATCCGGTTTGTCGATTTCATCCTGCCTTTGGCGATTGGTTGCGTTTAATTAATGAATGGCCACCTGCCTTTGGCGGGGTAGTTGGCATCTGTGGAGATATCTGTGGTGATAGGTGTCACAGAATGTGGATGGGGATTGTGACCTAATGATGCGGGGGTCGTCCCCGTTCATTCTCGGTAGGGCGTGCGTACGCCCACTAGTCTCCTCTGATTAGTGGGCGTTCTGATTGTCGCGCGTTAGGCGGCGGTGCCGATGTCCGAGTTCACGCTGATGTTCCACAGCTTGAGCAGCCACTCTGGGATGAAGTGGTGATTCTTGTTGCGCTCGCACCAGCGTCGCAGTTCGACGGAGGAAGCATACTTCTTAGGGGTGAGCCGTAGGCTCCTGGTCTGACGTTCGAACTCGGTCGGAAGCACCCGCATGGGAGACAGTGGACGCCCCCAGTTCGGGTTTCCGCGTCTGCGGCGAACGACAATGAGTGCGGCTGGTTTCGGCATGGCTCCTCCCGCGGCTTTGCTCGCCTGCGTTAAGATCAGGCGGCGACCAGGCGCAGCGCCCGGAAGGCCAGCACCAGATATTCCGCCTGGGTTCGGAGTGCCGGCTCATCGCCATCCGGGGTCGGACGGATATGCGCGTGCGCAGCGACGCTCCGCTCGACCAGTTTTTCCCAGACCTCGGCATCGATTATTCGCGTGCACTCGGCGCATGCGTACCAGTTCAAGTCGGCAAGATCGGTTCCGTACTCCTGAAACGCTCGCGAGTCGCCACAGAAGTCACAGCATGAAGGCGGGCGGTCCATGAGCTCACTCCTATCTCCGCAGTTAGGCGGCGGCTTCGGCATTGTCGCCGGTGGCCAGTTCGGGGCTTTCCCAGGCGCTTTGATATGCGCGCAGGAGATAGAGCGCGTCTTCCAAGCCTTCCTTTTCTTCTCTGGTGCCGCCGCTATAGAAAATCTCGCGGCCGCGCGCGAGGACGGCGGTTTCCGCTTCGCAGACTTTCTGGCGGACCACGCTTTTGTCTGGTTCAAGGATGGCGGCTCGGTAGAGAGACTTCCATTCACTCGGGCATGGGGGAAATGCCGTATTCATAAATCAACTCCTCACCGGATGATTTGGGAGATTTTCGTTAATATCCGTCTTTCGATCACAAGGCTCAAGTTCAGCCGTCACACATCGGTGTGACGGAACCGGAGTGCGTTGGAATCAGGCGGCGGCTTTGCCCTTACTGTCGGACCCGGCGCTTTCACACGCGCTTCGATATGCGCGCAAGAGGTAGAGCGCCTCCTCCAGTTCTTCCTTCTCATCGCTGTTTATGGTGCCGAACAGTTCTTTCTGTCGGGCGAGCATCGCCGTTACGGCAGCGGAAGGTTTTTGTTTCGCAAGGCTCTTCTCGGTTTCCCGAATGGCGGCTCGATAGAGAGATTTCCAATCCGCGTTCGAGCGCGGGCGAGGTGCGGGGTTCATGGCAAACTCCTGCGACGGTGGGCTCTGAAACGTTTGGTGACTTTGCATGGGAACTTACACTGCTTCGTCCCGAAGATTCAATCGGATTTTTCTTGGAAGCTGTGAAAAAGAAATTCGAGTGATCAAAATCGCAACACCGGGCTGACAATGGGGATCGCACATACGCCGTTGACAAAGAACTACAATCGAGCCAACTGCAGGGGGTTGATATGGTGAACTTCTTTCGGACGCTATGGCGACAAGAGGAAGGGCAGGACATCGCGGAGTACGCGGTGATGCTCGCGGTCATTCTGGTACTCGTGGTCGGCACCGTTCGTCTGATCGGCGGCAATGCGAATAACGCTTTCTCGGCCACGGCCAGCGCAATCGCACAGTGAACCCTCCGGGGTCGCACCTTCCTATTGTCTGAAAGCTTCGGAATCATCCTGTGGCGGATACGTTTGGGTACACGCTCACTCGGACAGGTAACGGTGGTCACAGGAATCAATCTGCAGCTGAGGGCACAATCTAAGTTGCTTGAGAGGGGTGTCACAATGCCGTACTACGAATTTTATTGCGAAGATTGCCAGAAGCCGTTCGAACTCATTCTGACCCTTGGCGAATACGAGAAGGGCGAGTTCAAGTGCCCGAAGTGCGGCGGTACGCGCGTCCACCAGGAGCCGGCCGCGTTTTTTGCGGTAACGTCGAGCAAGAGTTGAAGGAAGGCGATTCAGCGCTGAATTTTCCGATGGCATCGGGGCAGAGAAAAGCAGGTATGAGAACGACGGCGGAACCGTCGCCGTGCGGTATTCCTAGACCGTAATATAAAGGCGCTGCATGCAGCAGAACCAACTCGGGCCGCAAACAGTACCTCACCCAAAATAGGAACGTCAGCTTCCTGATACTCCTTAGTACGGATAGGGGAACCGCAATTTCTGGGTTCGACGTGGGTTCTTCTCATTGAAGCATTGTCACACTGTACGTGAGAACCCGAAGTTCCACAACGATGGTTTTGCCCGGGCTTCCCCGCACGTAAACCTCGAATCGGACGTTGACAAGCACTTGTGCCCGGATCACGATTTCACAAAAAGTCCCGAACTATGGCGGGAACTGTAAAGCCTATGCAACTGAACCCGCGGACCGTGGAAGCATTTGATGCTTACATTCACCACGCTGAAACGGAAATGGAGCAGACTCTGCACGGAAGCGGGCCATTCCTCTGGTCTCAGCTGACGCCAGAGCGAGCTCGGGAGGTCGATCGGGGGAAAGTGGTGGCGGAATTTTGGTCTGGCCAAGGGCCAGTCAAAGTGCCGAAGGGTTTGATCCACGACTGGATCGCTGCCGCGTTCATTCCTGATTCGAATATCCAAGAAATATTTACAGTGATCCAGGAATACGATAACCACAAGAACACCTACAAGCCTGAGGTAATTGATTCGAAACTCATCAGCCGTGACGATAACGATTTCCAAATCTATCTGCGGCTTTTAAAGAAGAAAATCATCACTGTTGTTCTCGATACTGATCATGAGGTGCATTATCGCCCCGTGGACCCAACGCGCTGGGTGTGCCGCTCGTACACAACCAGGATTGCAGAAGTGGAAAATGCCGGAAGCCGGGAAGAGCGAGTCTTGCAGCCTGATACTGGTTACGGATTTCTCTGGCGCTTGTACTCCTATTGGCGATTCGAGGAGCGTGATGCGGGAGTGGTAGTCGAGTGCCGAGCCATATCGCTGACGCGTGACGTGCCATTTGGCATGGGATGGGCCATTGAACCGATCATCGAAAAGCTCCCCAAGGAGTCGCTCATCAACACCCTCGAAGCTACACGCCAAGCCCTGCACGCCAAGGCAGGATAGTTCCTGTCCGTCGTATGAAGCTTGGTTGTGGGCCACCCAGCTTGCTTATTCACGTACGTCATCGAAAAATGACTTGAGTTCGCGGGAGCGTGATGGATGGCGCAGCTTACGCAGGGCCTTGGCTTCGATTTGGCGAATGCGTTCGCGAGTGACGGAGAACGCTCGGCCAACCTCTTCCAGTGTGTGCTCCGAGCCGTCTTCCATTCCAAACCGCATCCGTATAATTTTTTCTTCCCTCGGACTGAGAGTGCGCAGCACGTGTGCAGTCCGCTCCTTCACGTTTGCGTTCATCACCGCCTCGGCGGGCGAAGTTCCAGCGAGGTCTTCGATGAGGTCGCTGAGGTGAGAATCCCCCTCCTCGCCAATGGGCGTCTCCAGCGAGATCGGCACCCGCATGACCTTGAACACCTTGCGCACCTTCGCCTCGGGAATATCCATCTGCTTCGCAATCTCCGCCGACGTAGGTTCCCGGCCCAGTGTCTGGACCAGTTGCCGCGAGATGCGAAGCAGCTTGTTGACGATCTCGATCATGTGCACCGGGAGCCGGATGGTGCGCGCCTGATCGGCAAGCGCTCGGCTGACCGCCTGACGAATCCACCACGTGGCATAGGTGGAAAATTTGTAGCCGCGGCGGTACTCGAACTTGTCTACCGCCTTCATCAGGCCGACGTTGCCCTCCTGGACCAGATCGAGGAACGGAAGCCCACGGTTGCTGTACTTC
>Ga0335081_10007683_pt1 | contig 17246 bp, 15 predicted proteins | sample Lox_Sample_35_FD_206713 | JGI IMG/M metagenome (GOLD analysis project Ga0335081, IMG submission 206713) | Soil microbial communities from Loxahatchee National Wildlife Refuge, Florida, United States - Lox_Sample_3.5 | ecosystem: Environmental > Terrestrial > Soil > Wetlands | place: USA... | reverse complement strand
CGGAAACTGGGCGACCCACACGTCGTCGCGCCGCACCTGCTCAACTACAGTTGCATTCAGTGGTGTTCGTCCGAGTACCGTGAGTCGCTTCAAAGCTACGCCGATGGCATGACGATGTTGCTCGATGTCGACAGTGTTCACCCGTCTCTGTCCGGTATTCGCTGGAGATTATGGGAACACGTGCAGCAGTTGGATCTTGTATTCCTGGGAGAGTGGGGCGAGGCTTTGCGGGGGATCGAGGAAGCGATCGCGATGGCACACAAGAATGGAGATTATTTTTTCCGGGTGCGAGCCATGCAACTCCGCCGGGCCTGGTTGCATCTCCAGGCCTGCGATTTTGGCGGAGTTCTGACGATCTGCGAGTCGGCGGTTCCTTCCGTCCGAGATCCTATGCTGCGCGCTGCGCCTGACTCTCCACCCCCGTTTCCCTACCCTTTCCAGCAGTCCCTGATCTTGCGAGGTTTGGCGGAGGCAGCTTTGGGAGAATGCGATCGCGCTCGTGAGCACCTCTTCGCGGCAAGGGACAACATGGATCGCCAGAAAACGATGAACGACTGGTACTGGCGCATGCTCCTGGAATCGGCTCTTACCGAACTTTGGCTCGCGGGGAGAGATCTGACGCAAGCCCGGCGGCAAGCCGAACGGTTTCTCAGCGTCACGCTGACAACCGCAGAGCGCACCTGGCAGGCGTTGGCTTGGGAAGCGAATGCCCGGGTCGCCATGGCCAAACTCGACGCTCCACGCGCGCAAGATTGCATCACCAAGGCCTTCTCGACGATGGAAGGCTTCGAACTGCCCCTAGCGAGCTGGCGCGTTCACGCCACCGCCTTCGAATTCTACCGGAACGCAGGCGAACGAGATGCAGCGGAACGCCACCTGGCACTCAGCCGTGAGACCATTATGAAGCTGGCAAATTCCCTGCCTGCGGAAGAACCTCTTCGGAACATATTTCTGTCATCGCCAGCGGTCAAGAGAATTTTCAGCAACTCAACTCAAGAGTCGCGGCCCAAAGCGTTCGACGCAGCACACTAGCCCTCAGCGGAACGCGAGCATCGTCGCGGTCTGGTTGATGTGTCTCATGTACGCCTCGCCGTACGTACTGAAACCAACCGACGGAGTATCTGCGAACAGGGCACCGAAGGCCTCGCACTGGCCCTGTTCCTGAAGTTGCAGCGTCCGCCAAATACAGTTGAACACAATCAGAGCGCGATGGGAACCTTTCAGTGCCTTGCCCGTGTCTGCGATGATATCGGTGGACTCGAGCAGCTCCAGTTTCGAGCCTTCCCGAATCCGGCTGTAGAATACGATGCTGCCGTCTTCCAGAACGCGCTGCGGGCTGCGTACGAATAGCTCGTCGCCCACCATCAGGCCTACCGGGTTGCTCATGAAGCGGACGGCCACGCCGGCGCTGTCTATGCCGAGTGCCTGCGCGTACGCTTCCACGGCGGGCACCCCATTGAAGCGGCGTACAGTGCGAGCGGCCTCATCCACTTCAGTGGCGGTCAGCACTTTCCCCAGCAAGCGGAAGCTCTGGGTCTTGATAATCCTGTAGCCGGCAGGTACGCGCAACAGCGCGAGAACGGCGGCATGTTCAAACATGCAGCCATTGGCGGCAACCAGCGTCGCGTGAAAGGCCAAGTCGTCACCGGCCGATCCGCCGACGAAGGGAATATCCGTCAAATCGCGAATTCGTTCCATGACCGCCTCCTCGGCGCCCGATAGGCCATCGGCAAGGATCAGTCCCACGTGCGTGTCGAGGTCGAGTTCGGAAAGCGGATCACCCATCTGAGCGGACAGGCTCTCCAGAGCGGCGGAGACGGCTAACGGACTCTTGAGATCCTCCACGACCGCAATGGCCGCGGCGCTGACAATGTCGGGCGGAAGCGCCATGGCAACCATGGAACACGTCGCCATCTTGCCCGACGAAATCTCGCCCGCTGTAGTGCAACCGATGCTGGTCGCGCGGGGGTAGGCCGCTCTCATTGAGGCGCTCAGCGCGGCGAGAGAATGGCATGTTGAGGCAAAGTAGACCACAACCGTCGGATCGCCGTTTCCGCGCAGCCCCGAGATTAGGACACTAGTCTCCGTGGAGCTTGAGATTTGAATAGCCATAATACGTCGTCACCCCTTACAAAACAGTCTCATTCGGCGTCCGTTCCGGCGGAGCGTTCTTAGGGTTCCTGTAGCTCTTATAGAGAAACACGATGCACGGGCAGTGCCAAGAAATGTATCGAGCTGCGGATGCGAGATTTAGAGCTTACCACCTTCTCACAAATGTCGTACTCCGACAGCCGCGAACCTGCCTCCGAAGAATGTTGCGGATCGGCGGTGGGCGAGGAACGCGGGGTACCAAGGAGACTTTTTGGGCGAGGTCGTCTTCGCCATCGCCGGCGAATACATCAGCTCCCGCCGACGATTCTCGCTACTGGCGTCGTGGCAACGCGATTGCTCCACGACCAGCGAGGACCAGTAATGAGAAAATTGACAGCGCTTTTGCTCTTCGCTTCTCAAACGCTTCTGATAAGTTCCGATGCAGACAGAGCCAGGGCGGTTAGGCGCATACGCGAATCAGCTCGGGTGTTTGAGGAGAACCGCAAAGATGCTGAAGGAATGCCCGATCGAGTGATTGAGAAAGCCGCCGGAGTCATCATTGTTCCCCGGCTTAAGCGAGCTGGATTCGTCGTGGGGGCTGAATTCGGCAAGGGCGTCTTTGTGGCCCGCACGGAAGGCGGTTGGTCAGCGCCGTGCATGATCCGCATTGAAGGTGGCGGTATCGGATTTCAGGCGGGTGTCGGAGAGACCGACCTTGTCCTCGTCGCAATGAATCAGGAAGCTGTCGAACAGCTGATGCAATCAGGTGCAAAGATAGGAGTTGACGTGATGGCAGCTGCGGGGCCTGTCGGGCGCAATTCGGAAGCTGACACGACGCCCATTCCGGCAAGCGGCCTGTTGTCCTATTCACATGCTCGTGGCGTTTTTGCAGGGGTCTCAGTGGGCGGTACGACTCTACGTTCCGATGACGATGACAACACCCTAATCTATGGCAGAAGGGTGGACGAGTCGGATATACTCTCGGGCAAGGTGACTCCCACCCCAGATGCTGAGCCGCTCTTGAGTATCCTTCGCCGATATGTGGAGAAAGCGCAGCCTTAACACGCGTGGTGTGTCTACCTTAGGAAGTTCAGGAGCGCCTTGTATAGCGACCTCTTTTTTGGTTAGACGAGCTGCCGAAGTGTTGGACACCGAGTCCACAAGTGGTCCCTATACAGTGCGAAAGAGGCACTACCCATCGCGGAGAGTACGATGATGATCCGCAGCGGTGTGGCCATCTTGATCGAAGTGATTGCGCTACCCGGCTTTTGTCAGTCGAGTCCTGACCTGCAAACATACTTGCGGCAAAACATCGGATTGAGTCAGGATCAGATCGCTACCATCCGAAGCGGGCAGCCGGTGGCGAAGGCCTTGCCGTCCCGCACACCAGCCGAAGTCTTCTTGTTTGGCGCGGTCTACATCCATGCCGCTCCTGAGACCTACCTTCAGTTTGCCCACAATCTCGAACGCCTTCGCAAGCTTCCCAACTATCTGGCTCTCGGGGTGTTCGCGCATCCTCCCGAGCTTTCTCACTTGAAGGGTTTTTCATTCGATCGGGATGACATCCAGGCCTTGAAGCGCTGCCGGCCCGGGGACTGTCTGATTCAGATGCCCGCGAGCTCCATCGAAGAGGTTCACCGATCCGTCAACTGGTCTGCCGACGACGTGGACGAACAATTGAATGAACTCCTGCAGAGGACGGCGCTGCAGCGTCTGCTCGCCTACCAGCGCGACGGCAATGATGCCCTCGGGGTTTACAACGATAAGCATGACCCGACCGAGGTGTCCCGCCAGTTCGCCTACATGCTCAGCTACGACAAGGCCTTGCCAGAGTACCTGCCGGATTTTTACCATTACCTTCTCGCCTATCCCAAGGAGAGGCCCGCGAACGTCGAAGACACGTTCTATTGGGCAAGGGTGAAATTCGGACTGAAGCCGACGTTGCGTGTCGTGCAGGTGGTGACGATGCACGGGAAGCCTGCCGACCATGTAGCATATGTCGTCGCTGAGAAACAGCTCTATGCGAGCCACTATTTCGAAACCGCGTTGGACCTCTCCTATTGCATCCGCGACGTTGACGACCCGAAACAATCCGGTTTCTATCTGATCACGACCATGGGTTCCGAGCAGGCGGGTCTGACTGGTGTCAAGGGGTCAATCGTTCGGAAAGCCGCGATGGGACGCTCGGTTTCCAGTCTCCAGGACGCGCTCACAAACATCAGGAGCACCCTGGAAGGTAACCAGTAGGCCTTTGGAGATTCCCATCACGCGAATAGAATTCGGCCAGGTGGTGCCGAAGTGTTGGACACCGAGTCCAGAAGTGGGTTCGCTCGGCGTATGGCAGCCAAAGCCATGACCATCATAGTCGGAAGTGCTTCACTCGCAGTAATGTAGACTCAGTTCCCCGGTATCGCTTTTGGCCTACGATTTGCCTACATACCACGACAGGAGCAAATTTATGATTCCCAAACATCAGGGAGCGAAAGACAGAGTGACTGTGCATTTTGAGGCCGGTAAGAAGGCCTTTCACGAAGCGATGGAGAAGGCGCAAAGCCATATTGACGTCGCCACGGTGGAGATCAACAAACTTCGCGGCGAGTTGAAAACACACGCAGCCGAGGCCAAGACCAAAACCATGGCTCGTGTCGACGAGCTGACCAAGAATCTTGATGCGACACGCAGGGAACAACAGGACAAGATCGAAGGTCGTCTGAAGGAACTACACGCTGATATCGGGTCCCTTAACGCGGAGCTGAAGCACGCGACTGGCGAGGAGAAGGTCGCGATGGAAGCGAAGGCCAGAGCCGCCCACGAAGAATATGACTTTACGCGCAACGCCCTGACCGCGAGTCTAGATGCGGAACTTGCCGAATGGAAGACGCGCATCGGCACCGCGCTGGATGAAGCGGCCGAGAAGAAAGCAGCGGCTGCGAAGGCCGCTGTTCAAGCGAAGATCGCAGACATGCAAGCCAAGCATGAGGCCGCCCAGAAGAAACTGCATGCCCTGAGGCAAGCGAACGCGGCCGCCTTCGGCGAACTGCAACACGGCGTACGAAGGGCAATCTCCGAAGTTAAGACTGCGGTGCAGCATGCTCGCGCGGACATTGCTGCTGCATAGAGGAGTGACCACTATGGAGAAAATGCTTGTAGTCGTCTTTGACAACCAACCGAAGGCCGTTGAGGGTTTGCAAGCCCTCTGGGAGTTGGACAACGAAGGCGAAATCTCCGTTTACGGAGCGCAAATTGTCGTGAAGGAACCCGGCGGTGATGTCCGAGTAACCGACAATGGCGAGCTGTCAGGCTTCCCCGTGGCCGCCAATGGCACTGCGGTGGGCGCTCTCGTGGGGCTCCTCGGCGGGCCGGTGGGGGTGCTTCTTGGCGCCGCCGCCGGAGCAATGATCGGTTCCATCGGCGATATGGAAGAGGCGGGGGTGACTGACGAGTTCGTCAACGACGTTGGGACACTACTGACGCCCGGTAAGGCCGCTATTGTAGCGGACATCGTTGAAGAATGGGTGACGCCTCTGGACACGCGCATGGAACGTATCGGAGGTGTGGTGTTCCGGCGAACACGCACTCTCGTGAAAACCACGCAGGCGGACCGCGATGCGGCCGCACACCGGGCCGAGATGGACGAGCTAAAGGCAGAACGGGCGCGGGTGGGGTCAGACCGGCTGGAAAAAATCGACTCCAGGATCGACCACCTGCGGGCCAAGCTGGAAAACGCCATTGAGCGCAAGCGTGTGAAGATGCGATTGCGCGAGCAAGAGCGGGAAGCCAAGATCCGGGCGCTGCAAACCAAGGCCGATCAGGCACAGGGAGAAATCCGCCAGCGCCAGGAGGCTCGAATCGCAGAACTACGGAGCGATTATGCAGAGAAGGCGTCCGTAAGTTAACGCTCCGCCGAAGGCATTGCTCCGCTCTCTATGAGCTTGCCGGACACACAGGCTGGACGTGCTGAACGGCGCTGACCAAGCTCCCAAATCGCCGGACGTTGGGGGCAGCGTTTGAGCCGCCATTTATGAATCGTGTCTCTGATGACTCCTTCCGCTCAGAATCCGAGCCCGCCTGAACCTGCTAAGCGGAGCCATAGTCGAATGGCCGGCATTTTGGTCCTCGGGCTCGCCATAGCGGCCCTGTTGCCTGCTGCGTATCGGATGGCAAAGCCATTTCTGACTGCAATCGTACTCGCGGCAATCCTGGCCGTCGCTCTTGATCCGTTGCAAAGGCGAGTCGGGCGCCTCGTAACGCGGTCTTCGGTGGCGGCCGTGATCACGACCCTCGTAGCTGCGGGACCGGTCGCCACCATCGTCCTGTTCGCGGGCGCGGTGGTGAACCGTGAAATCAAAGCTGGAGCTTTTTCTGGCATTTTGAGCGTAGGGGAGCACCTGATTGCGAGCGCTTCGATCGATCGTAATCACGCCATCCAACAAGTGGTAGCGGAACTCAATCAGGTTGCGGCGGGCCTTTTCACGGGTGGATTAGCGGTGCTGTTTCTCTATGTGCTGCTGGTACATGGGCAGGGCTGGGTTGCACAGTTGACGGCGGTTCTCCCGCTCGACCCTTCTGTCACTAATAGAATCGTTTCTACTGTCCGGGACTCGATCGTGGCGAACGTAGACGGCATTCTCGCTGTAAGCGCCGCACAGGCCATTCTGTTCGGAATCATCTTTTGGATTGCCGGTATCGGCTCGCCTGCCGTGTGGGGCACCCTCGCCGGACTCGCATCCATGGTGCCAGTCGTGGGCGGGATGGTCGTCTGGCTGCCGATTGCCGTTATGTTGGCGATTCAACGAACTTACATAAAAGCTTTGCTAGTCGGTTTGGGGTGTCTCGTGGGACAGACTGCTGTGGGAGAGTTACTGCGCCCTCGAGTGGTAGGCTCTCGGCTTCGGCAGCCGCCACTGCTCATCGCGCTGTCTGTGTTGGGGGGCACGGATGCCTTTGGAGCTGTGGGCATTTTGCTGGGGCCAGTCATGGTTTCCATCTTGGCGGCGCTTGCGCGGGAGTTTCGAATGCAAGTGCGACCAAACGCTGACCTGAAAACGCAAGACCTAAGCAAGGGGCCACTTATGAAGGAGACGTCATGACACTATTGCACATCGATTCCAATTCTCTGGGTCCCACTTCGTGAGCCGCACGCTCAAAGCGAAATTGGTGGTCTTATGGAGGGAGTGGTCCTCCGACCTGGAGATCGTCTATCGGAACTTAGCGCACCCCTGGCCATCTCGGCTGGAGTCTTTCGCGGCATCCATCCGGGCATGCCCGGCACCGCGGCGGTGAGGATTGCTCGGATCGTTCTCGTGCTCTCTGCGCTGCACCTGGCGGCCGCACAGACCGCGCCTCAAGGTTTCTTACACACGCACTTGCAATCGTTCGAGGCGGAAGCGAAGTTCACGCCGCAAACCAGAAAGCAGCGTCTGAACGCCTACCTGCTCACCCTGGCGGGGCCGGCTACTTTGGTCATCGAAGCCAGCGCTGCCGGCCTGAGCCAGGCCATCGACAGCCCTTCGCAATGGAGACAGGGCGCTGCGGGCTATGGCATGCGGTTCGCGAACGATCTGGCGTACAACGGCGTCGCCTGTTCGCTGACGTTTGCGAGTTCCATTCTGATGAATAAAGACAATCGCTACTTCGCCTCTGGGGAAAAGGGCGCTGGGCCACGAGTGCGGCACGCCCTCGTCAGCGTCTTCACCGCACACAAGCGCGACGGCCGGACGGTCTTTGCGACATCCAGGATGGTCGGCATTGCGGGCGCGAGTCTGATCTCGCGCACCTGGTCACCGGAGAGCTGGCGGACCCCAACCGGTACCGCGATTAGCATGGCCATCAGCGTCGGCGGCAATGCGGGCTATAACCTGGCGCGGGAGTTCTTGCCGGATATCGTGCATCGCCTACACCAGTGATGGAACGTCGCGATGCTACTTGGGCAGACGTCAGGGCTGCAGGCAGAGCTGCCCCACAAGACCCAACGGCGGCCTTCGACACTGGCGGCTCTCGGCATTTCGCTGACTGCGCCGGCGGAATAGGAACTCAGCGCCGGCACGATCGATGTGTTCGCCATCTGCGCCATGGCGTAAGCAGACATATCTTCGGCGTCCTTGAAGAATGTCAGGCGCGACAACGTACCGTCAAAATCTACGCGGATCAGGTCCCCTCTGAGCACCTGCTCGGTGGCGATCAGCTCGAGAGCGGGTGCACTAGCGACCGGTCGATGGCCCGCTTCAGGTGGCGCGCCGTACTTCATGTTGATGCCTTCGCGCAGCAGGAAATCCTTGGCCGACTCAGTGAGCGAGAAAACGAACGGCGTGCCCCTGACGGAACTCAGGATCCGGTCCTGCACGGTGCTGAGCTCGATCGCGAGAATCTTGCGTAGCTCCGGCGCGCCCAGCGGCCGGAAGACCACAGTCTTATCGATGCGGTTCATGAACTCAGGTGTAAATTTTCGCCGCGCGGCCTCGACCCCGGCGCGAGAGATCTTGTCGCTCAATTCTTCGTCCACGATTTCCGGCGGCGTGCCGGCGTTCCGCTTCGCACGCGGCAAACCCCAGGTTCGGATGCTGGACGTGTATCTTAGGCCGGTGTCCGCTGGTCTCGCCTGTAATTGTCTGAAGCGGGCACAGACCGCCCGTTCACAATGGCGAGCTTGCGCATCCGGTACATCAGTGTGGACCGCGGAAGCCCCAAGCGCGCAGCCGCACCATGCGGTCCGGCGATCACCCCATGAGTTTCCTCAACGGCCTTCAGAATATGTTCGCGCTCGCAGTCCTCCATCGTGGCCGGTCTCGCGCAGTTCCTTCTTGCCAGCAGCTCCGATACCGGCGGATTCAGCACACAGCCCGTGGTCAGGATAACCGAGCGCTCGATGAAGTTCTGTAATTCCCGAATGTTTCCGGGCCAGTCATAGCGCAGCAGCGCCTCCATGGCCTCCGACGGAATCTTCTCAATATGCTTGTTCATCCGCTGTGCGTACGCGCTCGCGAAATAAGTCACCAGCAAGGGGACGTCCTCGCGCCGATGGCGCAGCGGGGGAATGATAATGGGAAACACCTTGAGCCGGTAGTAAAGATCACTCCGGAACTGCTTTTCGGAAACCAGACGGTCCAAGTCTTGATTCGTGGCGGCTACCACTCGCACGTTGACACGTTGCGTGCTGGTGCTCCCCAGTCTTTCGAACTCCTGCTCCTGCAAGACGCGCAGCATCTTCGTCTGCAGTTCCAGCGGCATGTCACCGATCTCATCCAGAAACAGCGTGCCTCGGTCGGCCGCCTCGAACCGGCCGATTCTTCGTGTCACAGCCCCCGTGAAGGCGCCTTTTTCGTGTCCGAAGATCTCACTTTCTATCAGTTCCCGCGGAATGGCGGCGCAGTTCAGTTTCACGAAAGCGCCAGAACCCCGCCTACTGTGGCTGTGAATGGCACGTGCGATCAGTTCTTTGCCGGTCCCGGTCTCTCCTTCGAGGAGCACGGTGGAGTCGGTCGGCGCCACGGTGCGAACTTGATGTAATACTTCGGTCAGAGCCGCGCTGCACCCTACGATGCCTTCAAACCCGTCTCGTTCTGTGGATACAGGGCGGTGTGGCGCAACTAACGGCTCGGTCCGAGCGGAGCTGCAGTCCCTGGATGTTGTCCTGGACGGCAGGGCCGCAAAGCTACGCGAAGATCGGCAGAACGAGGCCGCCTCCCGTCCATCCAAAACGATGATGTTGTCGCGACTCATCTTGATACCCTCATCCGTTCAACTGGGCTCTCATCTCGATACCTGTGAACAAGTCCTCGGGCCGTTCCCGTCTCACCATAACTAGGATCTGAAAATGAGGTTAGCGGACTTGAAGGCTGCAGTCGTGAGCTTGCGGTCAGGTTTTGGTGGAAGAAGCGCTTGTGTCGGGTTTGACGGTCTCTTTGCGAACGGGGATGAAATGAAATAGGTTTAGCCTGGTTGTAGCAGATTTGAGGCCACGCCTTGCAATCCGTTGCGATGTAAGCAGTTGAAATCACGGCGGTGGGGACTATTCCGGCCTTGCGGCAAGACGTTTATCACCATGCCGAGTGTCGTGAAGTTTCGTGTCGTCCAACGGCCGAGCTTGGATGACCTCTTTTTCTCGTCTCGGCGAGGTGCCCAAGTGTTGGACACCGAGTCCGGAAGTGAGCTCCGCTCGGTGTTCAATACCATGTCTGGCCGTCAGGAAACACAATCACTTTCAGTAACTTAGACCGTCCTCTAGTTTTCACCCGCGTATGGGCTGCGACTTGCCCTACGCAACGAGAAGGAGCAATCTATGATTCCCAAACCCCAGGAAGTGAAAGACCAAGTAAGTGCGGATTTTGAGGCCCGTAGGAAGGCCTTTCATGAATCGATGGCGAAGGTGCAAAGCCAAATTGACCTCGCCGCCGCAGAGATGAACAAACTTCGCACTGAGTTGAAAACCCAGAATGCCGATGCCAAGGCGAAGACCGTGGCTCGTGTAGACGAGTTGACCAAAAACCTCGATGCGACACGCAACGAGCAACAGGAAAAGATCGAAGCACGCCTGAAGGAAATCCACGCTGATATCGAGTCCATGAACGCGGAACTGAAGCACGCGACTACGGAGGGAAAAGTGGCCGTGGAGACGAAGGCCAAGGCTTTCCGCGAAGAATATGACTCGGCACGGAGCGCCCTGACGGCGAGTCTGGATGCAGAACTCGCCGAATGGAAGACGCGCATCGGTGCCACCCTCGATGCAGCGAACGAGAAGAAAGTGGCCGCGAAGTCCGCCGTCCAAGCGAAGATCGCAGACCTGCAAGCGAAGCATGAGGCCGCCCAGAAGAAATTGCATGCCCTGAAGCAGGCGAACGCGGCCGCCTTCGGCGAGCTGCAGCGCGGAGTACGAGCGGCGATCGCGGAGGTCAAGACCGCGATGCAGCATGCTCGCGCAGACATTTCTGCGGCTTCATAAAGGAGGCCTCCCATGGAGAAACTGATCGTGGTCGTGTTTGACAGCGAGCCCAAGGCTTCTGAGGGCTCGCGTGTCCTTCGGGAGCTGGACAACGAAGGCGAGATCTCCGTTTATGAGGCGCAAATAGTCGCCCGGGAACCCGGCGGTCTTGTGCGCGTAATCGACAATACCGATCTGATGGGCGTGCCCATGATCGCTGGTGGTATGGCGGTAGGCGCTCTCGTGGGACTCCTCGGTGGGCCGGTCGGCATGTTTGTTGGCGGGACCGCGGGAGCATTGCTCGGTACCATCGGCGATATAGAAGAGACGGGAGTGACCGACGAGTTCGCCAACGAGATTAAGACGGCGCTGACACCCGGTAAATACGCTTTGGTAGCGGACATTGCTGAAGACTGGGTGACGCCTCTGGACACGCGGATGGAAGGGATTGGAGGCGTGGTGTTCCGCCGGCCACGCACTCTGGTGAAAACCACGCAAGAGGACCGGGATGCAGCCGCACACCGGGCCGAGATGGAACAGCTCAAGGTGGAACGAGCGCAGGCGAGGTCAGACCGGCTGGAAAAGATCGACGCTAGAATCGACCACCTGCGGGCAAAGCTGGAGGAAGCCATTGAGCGCAAGCGTGACAAGATGCGACTGCGCCAGCAACAACGGGAAGCCAAGATCCAGGCCCTGCAAGCGAAGGCCGATCACGCAAAAGGGGAAACCCGCCGGCGCCATGAGGCGCGCATCGCCGAACTCCGCCGCGATTATGCGGAGAAGGTGGCCACTGGTTAGCGGTCAGCTCCCGGACCCGATCGGTCCGGTGACCACAACTTCCGAGGAGAACGGCAATGAATGAAGTTCACGTATTGGCGGTCGAGATTCCGCGCGAACTTGCCCAGAACTGGGGATGGTTCCTGGCTCTCGGTATCGGGCTCGGTGTGTTGGGAGTTCTCTGCATTGCATATTCGGCCAGAGCCACTATCACCTCCATGTACTTCTTTGGGGGAGTGTTGGTGGCAGCGGCCGCGATCGAGTGTGTGAATGCGGTCATGGTAGGAAAATGGAGCGGCTTTTTCCTCCACCTGCTCGGCGTCCTGCTTTTTGGCGTCACGGGCTTTCTCCTGCTGAGGTACCCGTTGATCAGTGCGGAGAGTATCACCGCGCTCATGGCGGCGTACTTTATCATCGGCGGCACGTTCGAAGTCGTTGCTCCACTTTTTATGAGCTTGTCGGACACCGGGTGGCATGTGCTGAACGGCGCCATCTCGATACTGCTCGGGATCCTGGTGCTCGCGCAATGGCCGATTTCCGGCCTGTGGGCCATCGGACTTTTTATCGGCATTGACCTGCTGTTCCATGGCATCACATGGACAACATTTGCGTTCGGTCTGCGGGCGATTCGGTGATGGTGTTGCGGAACGAAAGAGTGAGCTGAGAGAATCCCGTGGGGAACTACGAACGACGAGCAAGTCCATGGGAGTCTTGGTGAAGCGGCGGTTTGTCTCAAGCATAGGAGGATGACATCGTGGCCGGCATGATCCCATTAGGGGACGCATCTCGAGGGCCCAGACGCTTCCCCATCGGCACGACTGCAATCATCCTCGTGAACGCACTCGTCTTCCTGTTGGAACTGATGGGTGGTGACGAATTTGTGAAACAGTGGTCAGTGATCCCCGCCGAGATTGTCGCAGGCCGGCACTGGGTCACCACCTTGACAGCGATGTTTATGCACGCCGGCTGGATGCACATCATAGGCAACATGGTGTTCCTATGGGCATTTGGCCCGGAAGTCGAAGATGCGATGGGCCGGCTACGTTACCTGGTGTTCTACTTGCTTAGCGGTCTGGTGGCTTCGCTGGCCCAGATCGTAGCCATGCCGGGTTCGACCGTGCCCAATTTGGGCGCTAGTGGCGCAATCGCGGGCGTGATGGGTGCCTTCCTGATCACGTACCCCCATGATCGGGTACGCGTTGTGCTTCTGTTTGGCTGGTTCGCCCGCATCACTGTTATTCCCGCGGCCCTCTTGATCGGACTCTGGTTTCTCATTCAGCTCTTCAGTCAAGTCGGCGCCGTGGCAGATGTACAGACGGGTGGCGTCGCTTATGTGGCTCACGTTGGCGGCTTCATCTTTGGTGTGGTCACCGGACGAATCTTTGAGGGCTTCCGGCCCGTCGCCGAATCGGGAACTTAGCCACGTCGCTAAGGTGACTGGTCTTGGATGATCAAATAGCTCAGCAATACAGACCTGGTACGACTGTGCCACAGTTGAAACGGAATTCACGCGGCGCTTGCGCGAGAGGATTGAGGCAGGTTTTAGAAATCCGGGTTCCGGTCAGACGCGATCCGCCGAAGATAATGTTCTACCTCTCGCCGACGAGCCAATTAATGGCCGAGGAAGTCGAAGAGAAGGGCAATAGCATCGTATTGCGGACGGCGCAGGCTCTGTTCCGGTCGGCGGGCCGCATCAACTTCGTTTGCACCTTACGACGTTACCCCGGACGGCAAGAAGTTTGTGATCAACGCGCTTAGCGAGGGGAACTCCCCTCCTACGCTGTTGGTGAACTGGACGGCAAATCTGAAGAAACGCTGACTCTGGGTACAGGCACAAAATCAGCACACACGAAATCCTAACGCCCATCGGTGCTGGTGGTAGCGGCGAAGTTCACCGCGCCCGCGATACCAGTGCGTGATGCGGCGATCAAGGTCCATACTCTAAGACCTTCAACGCGACTAGAGTGAGCTTGGGAAACGACTCCTGAGGATTGCTGACGATATATCCCCATGTAATGCGGTAACGGTTAGGTGGATGGAAGGCTGTTCGCGACCGCCACGCCCCCGGTTCTGTTCAGGTACCGTTCACGCTGCACTGGCGCCTCAAGCGTACTATGGATCTATGCGTGCCCTGGCTCCGTACCGCGAGGCACTATCCGTTGCTGTTCAGTCGGTGAACTCGAGCAAGCTGCGCAGCTTCCTCACCGTGCTGGGCATTATCTGCGCCACCACCACGCTGATCGTTGTGATGTCCATCGTGCATGGCATGGATGTCTACGTCGCCGAACAGGTCTCCGACATGGGCCCGGACGGCTTCCAGGTGCAGCGCATCCCCTTACTGGGGGATTTCGATCCCAAGAAGGAACTGGAACTGGAACGGAAGAACCCCAAGCTGACGGCCGAGGAATTCTATTACCTCAAAAGCCACCTCACTCTGACGCGGGAGTTCGGTATGCAGGCTGGCCGAAACGTGAGAGTACGCTACCGTTCCCAAACGCTGGACGCGGTGGATCTGGCGGGCGTAACCGCCAATATCGGCGTTATCTCCGACATTACCGTGACCTCCGGCCGGTTCATCACGGAAACCGACGACTTGCGACGCGCTGATGTCGTCTTCATCGGCGAAGATGTGCGCGACCATTTCTTCTCTTCGAATGAGGCCGTGGGCAAGACCATCACGGTGGATGGCAAGCCACTCCAGGTGATCGGAACGGCGGCCAAGAAGGGTTCCGTGTTCGGATTCTCTCGCGACAATTTCGTGATGATCCCAATTGGCACATTCTTCAAAACCTTTGGCACGCATCCTGATCTGAGCTTCAATGGCTTGGCGCTCGACCGTGACCGGCTGGAGGCCGCGCAGGATGAATTGCACGTGCTCCTGCGCGCCTCGCGGCACCTGCGGCCGAACCAGGAAGACAACTTCGGCCTGCTGGCTTCGGCGTCGCTTGTGTCGCTGTGGGACCGGCTAACCAAGGTGCTGGCGACAATGGCGGTGGGCATAGTGTCGGTCTTCATGGTGGTGGGCGGAGTGGTGATCATGAACATCATGCTGGCCGTGGTGACGGAGCGAACCTTCGAGATCGGGATTCGCAAGGCGGTGGGCGCGCGACGTAACGACATCCTGCTGCAGTTCTTGATCGAATCTTCGCTCCTCTCGGCAACCGGTGGCCTGGTGGGCGTCACGCTGGCCTGGCTGTTGACCATGTTGGTGCGCGCCGTGACGCCGATGCCCATGGTGGTGCCGCCCTCGGCCGTTTTCATCGGGGTAGGCGTGACCGCACTGGTCGGCCTGTTCTTCGGCGTCTATCCGGCGCAACGCGCGGCGAAGCTCGACCCGGTTCATGCATTGAGGTGGGAACGATGACATGGTTCGAACTCCGGTCGGCGGTCGGCATGGCGCTATCCACTGTGCGGGAGCATAAGACGCGCAGTCTGCTGACGGTGCTGGGCGTGGTCATCGGCACGGGAACGGTGATCGCGGTGGGCTCCATCATTACTGGAGTCGACGGAGCGATCGCCGACCTGACGACTTCCTTCGGGCCCGAAACCGTTTTCGCGTTTCAGTTCAATCTTGGCTTTCGAGGCAATATCACGGACGAAGAATTCAAGCGCAAGAAGTTCACCTGGGAGCAGTCCCAGGAGCTGGTGGAACGCTGCCCGGCGCTGGCGCACATCGCCCCGTACCTGTTCAGTCCCAATACCTTCGGTCGCGGAGGCTGGGTGGACCGGGCCAAGAACGGCTCCAGGGATATCTACAACATCGAGCTGGCAGGAACCGAGGAAGGCTATGCCTCCGGAGGCGGCAACCAGATGATCTGGGGACGCTTCTTCAACAACCAAGAGAGCAGCCATCGGCGGCCGGTGGTGGTCATCGGCGAGCACATTTACAAGGCCCTGTTTGAGGCTGGAGATCCGGTAGGCAAGTGGATTGAAGTGGACGGACATCAGCTTGAGGTGGTGGGCGTGATCGGGCGCAGCGTGGGGTTTCCCGGTCAGGAGGATCGCCGCGTGCTCTTGCCTTACTTCACCATGCACAAGGTGTTTCCCAACGCCGACCAGATCATGTTCGTGATGATCGCGCAGAAGGGCCAGGTGGACCTGGCCATCGATCAGGCCGAGGCGGCGCTGCGAATTCTGCGCAAAACGCCGGCTAACAAACCCGACGATTTCTGGCTCTCCACGGGGAGCCAGATGCTGGAAAATTTTCATCGCATCACAGCGACAGTCGCGATCGTGATGGTGGCGCTCAGTTCCATTGGCCTGCTGGTGGGTGGCATCGGGGTGATGAACATCATGCTGGTATCCGTCACGGAGCGGACGCGCGAGATCGGCATTCGCAAGGCGGTGGGAGCGCGGCGGAGCGATATCCTGGCGCAATTTCTGACCGAGGCGGTGGTGCTGACGGGGATGGGTGGCTTGCTGGGAATGACGCTCGGGTGGTTGATTTCGGTGGTGTTCCGGCTGGTGTTTCCGAGCTTGCCGACCTCGGTTCCGCTGTGGGCCGCGGCTCTGGGAGTGTGCGTGAGCGTGGCGGTGGGCCTGTTTTTCGGGACGTGGCCCGCGATGAAGGCGGCGCGGCTGGATCCGGTGGTGGCGCTCCAATACGAGTAGAGGTGCGGTCTACCGCGGCTCAACCACCGCCAATATACGGTTCCCTCGCACGTCCCGCAACACCTACTCCGTTCCTGTCAGTTACACGATTTCGATTTCGCGCGCCGATATCGCTTCGAGGCAAGGCGGATGGTTGCTGGGGAGGCTGGGCGAGCCTAACCCTGACGATTCTCTACTCCTCGTTCGCGGTGCCGGCACCCAGGACATCTACGCCGTGGCTTGGGAAGCGCCATAGCCGTTTTGCCAATTACTGGCGAGAAATCCCCCTGGCATGAATTATCCGATTACAACCAGAATACCTTCGCGGCCGGGAAGTTTAGGTGCGACGTGCAAGCCGCGAATGCTCCCGTTGTGGAGCATTGTACTAACCCGCTGTGCGGGAATCGGTTGGCACGAGCTTCTTCTCACACGCGTTCCTGATCAGTACAGGCGAGCATTCACTGGCTATTTTTCCCGGCAGGTTTTCGTTATCGTTGCTCGCCATGAGCAACAACACACTACCGTATGGATTCTCCATTGCTACCGCCCGCAAGGTCACCCCATTGCGCCAGCGGATGATCGACGACATGACGGTGCGCAACTTCGCACCGACCACCATGCTTTGTTACCTGAAGCAGGTCACCTACTTTGCTCAGCATTTTGGCAGGTCACCGGAGCGCTTAGGTCCGGAGGAGATCCGCAGCTATCAGATCTACCTGGCCAAGGAAAGGAAACTGGGGATCAGCAGCCGGACCGTGGCGGTCAGCGCCCTTCGGTTTCTCTACCACGTCACCTTGAAGCAGGATCGGATCATCGAAGTGATCCCGTTCCCCAAGCAAGAATACCCGCTGCCTGTGATCCTTAGCCCCGA
>Ga0335081_10007682_pt1 | contig 17247 bp, 17 predicted proteins | sample Lox_Sample_35_FD_206713 | JGI IMG/M metagenome (GOLD analysis project Ga0335081, IMG submission 206713) | Soil microbial communities from Loxahatchee National Wildlife Refuge, Florida, United States - Lox_Sample_3.5 | ecosystem: Environmental > Terrestrial > Soil > Wetlands | place: USA... | reverse complement strand
CTCCAGCTCAAAATACTCGACGCGCCGTTTTGCCTCGATCCGCGGGCTTTGGGCGGCGATTCTGGCGATGCCTACGAGCTCCGGCATTTGATTATCTTCGCTCTTTCTTCGCCATAGGTCAAGCGCCACGGTCAAGAATTGTAAATCACGTCTATCTGCGAGATCTTCCGGGCGCCGGGATCCGTATACTTCGGATATGGGAAGCGTAATCGAAAGACTGTCTACATCCGCAATCGTCTGCGGCGCCGCGATTATGGGATTCAGCGCGAGCCCGGCAACTGCTGCCGTGCCCACCTTTTCCAAGGACGTCGCGCCGATTCTTTACGAGCATTGTGCGACCTGCCATCGGACGGGCGAGATCGCTCCGATGCCCCTGCTCACTTATCAACAGGCGAGGCCGTGGGCCAAGTCGATCCGCCAATACGTTTCCGAAGGCAAGATGCCGCCGTGGCATGCCTCGGAGCCAAGCGGCGTGTTCCTGAACGATCGCCGGCTGACCGAGGCTGATAAGGCCACTTTGATCGCGTGGGTGGACGGAGGCGCGCCGGAGGGCAATCCCAAGGATCTGCCGGCTGTTCCCAAGTTTGCGGAAGGATGGCAGATCGGGAAGCCGGACATGGTGATCTCGATCCCCAAACCGTTTGAGGTTCCGGCGGAAGGGACCGTCCAGTATCAGTATTTCACCGTCCCGACCAATTTCACCGAAGACAAGTGGGTGCAGGCCATGGAAATCCGGCCGGGCGTCCGCCGTGTGGTGCATCACGTCATTGTTTATATGAAGGAGCCGGAAGGCACCCCGTTCGTATCCGGGTTCAACCAGGTGTTGCCGAGGATGCCGCACATGAACCAGCGCGGCGGAGGCGGTCCGGGAGTGATGCTTGCCGCGACCGCGCCAGGAGCGCCGCCGATGGTGTTTCAGCCCGGCGAAGCGATCCGCATTCCCGCCGGCACGTCGCTGATCTTCCAGATCCATTACACCGCCAACGGCAAGGCCGCCTCGGATCAATCGAGCATCGGGCTGATCTTTGCGAAGCAAGCGCCGGAACGGGAGATTCACACCGCGGCGTTCTTCAATCCGATGCTCAAGATTCCCGCCGGCGATCCCGATCAGGCCATCGATTCGGCTATCGAATTCACCGAAGACTCCCATATCACCGCGATGGTCCCGCACACGCACCTTCGCGGGAAGAGCTGGCATTACCGCCTGATTTACCCCGACGGACGCTCCGAAGTGGTGCTGGATGTTCCGCACTACGATTTCAACTGGCAGACGTGGTACACCTTCTCGAAGCCGCTCGCGGTGCCGAAGGGATCGCGCCTGGAAGCCACGGCGGACTACGACAACTCGGTGAACAATCCGTCCAATCCGAATCCGAAAGTCGATGTGCGCTGGGGCGATCAGACCTGGGATGAGATGCAGTACACGGCGATGACGTATTACATCGATCATCCCGAGGCTGCCGCGCCGCCATCGACTGGCGGACCGGGCAGCGGTCCTGCGAGCCGCCAGCGCTAAAACAGCCGGGCTTGTGGCCACGAATGCACACGAGGCTTATTCGTGTGCATTCGTCTTCATTCGGGGCTAACGCCTGAATCAAGAGCAGCTCATTCGCGTGGGTATGATTGTAGGTAATGAAGCCGTTCTGTCTGACCGTGTTATTTCTCGGCGCCATGTGCGCGCAAATCGTGCCTTCTCCTCCAGCACCGGTGAACCCGCCGGGCATGCCGAGCGACGCCAAGCTGCCTAACGGAAAGCTCCAGCGCGACGAAATCGCCAAGGCCGATTACAAGAAAAACGTGGAGGACGCGACGGAGCTGCTCAAGCTCGCCGGTGAGCTCAAAGCCGATCTGGACAAAGACACGGCCTACGTCGTCTCGGTCAAAGACATGAAGCGAACCGAGGATATCGAGAAGCTCGCGCGCAATATCCGCGGACGGCTGAAGCGATACTGAAAGTGTTAACCTGGAGCGTTTAGCTTCCATGTCCACTCGTGAAAAATCCCAGTTGATGAGCGCCTCCGAGATCGACCGGACGCTGGTGCGCCTGGCGCATGAAATTCTGGAGCGCTCGGGCGATCTGGACAAGCTGGCGTTCATCGGCATCCGCCGGCGCGGCGTTCCGCTGGCGCAGCGGCTGGCGAAGAAGATCGAATCGCTTGAAGCGCGCAAGATTCCCACCGGCATTCTGGATATCAATCTGTATCGCGACGATCTTTCAACCGTCGGCCACGCGCCGGTGGTCAACGCCACCGACATTCCCTTTCCGGTGACGGGCAAGGACATCATCCTGATGGACGACGTGCTTTATACGGGCCGCACCATTCGCGCCGCTCTCGACGCGCTGTTCGATCACGGCCGCCCCGCGCACGTGCAGCTCCTGGTGCTGATCGACCGCGGCCATCGCGAGCTGCCCATTGAAGCCAGCTACGTCGGGCGCAAGGTGCAGACCACCTCCAACGAAATCATCGAAGTGAAGTTCAACGAAGTCGACGCGATGGAAAAGGTGCTGCTGGTGGAGAAGGTCGCCGGGCACAATGCGTGAGGGGCTGCTGGGGATCGAGCATCTGACGCGCGGCCAGGTGGAAAGCATTCTCGATCGCGCGCGGGATTTTCAGCCGCGCACAGACACTCCCGCCAAGCTCGACCTGCTGCGCGCCCGCATGGTGGTGAACCTTTTCTTTGAGGCGTCCACGCGCACGCGGACCAGCTTCGAGATCGCTGCCAAACGCCTGGGCGCGGACACCATCTCCATCACCGCGCAGGCTTCCAGCGTATCCAAGGGCGAATCGCTGGTGGATACGCTCAACACGCTGGCGGCGATGCGGCCGGACGCCATCGTGATGCGCCATTCGGCGTCCGGAGCGCCGCAATTCTTGCAGCGCTACCTGGGAAAACCGATCATCAACGCCGGCGACGGCACGCACGAGCATCCCACGCAGGCGCTGCTCGACGCGCGCACGATTCTGGACCGCGGCGCGTCGCTTGAAAAACTCCGCGTGGCGATCATCGGGGACATCGCGCACAGCCGCGTGGCGCGGTCCAACGTTTATCTGCTCTCGAAGTTCGGCGCCGAAATCGTGTTGTGCGGCCCCGCGTCGCTGCTGCCCAAGGAGCTGAAAGAGATCGCGCCGGGAATTACGCTCACCACCGATATGCGCGAAGCGATTCGCGGCGCCGACGTCATCATGATGCTGAGGGTGCAGCTCGAGCGTCAGAACGATTCGCCGTTTCCCTCCGACGAATATTTTTCCTTCTACGGTCTGCGCCTGGAGCACCTGGAGCTGGCGCGGCCCAACGTGATTGTGATGCATCCGGGCCCCATCAATCGCGGGCGCGAAATTTCATCGGAAGTTGCGGATTCGCAGCGGTCGGTGATTTTGAACCAGGTGGAAAACGGGATTGCGGTGCGGATGGCGGTGCTGGAGAAGGTGCTCTGCGGGTAGTCGGTAGTGGGTCATGACGTTAGTCATTAAAAACGGCCGCGTGATCGATCCCGCGTCGGGGCGCGACGCGGTTGCGGACATATCCATCGAGGGCGGCGTGATCCGCGCCATCGATTCGGGGCTTTCCGGCGCGGAGATGATCGACGCCACCGGGCTGATCGTCGCGCCCGGTTTCATCGACATGCACGTGCACCTGCGCGAACCGGGATTCGAGCATGCCGAGACCATCGAAAGCGGCTCCCGCGCGGCCGCCGCGGGCGGATTCACCTCCATCTGCCCCATGCCCAATACCTCGCCGGTGAACGACAACGCGACCGTCACCAGCTACATCATCGAGAAAGCGCGCCGGCGCGCGGTGGTGAACGTGTGGCCCATCGGCGCGATCACCAAGGGATCGCTCGGCAACGAGCTGGCTTCCATAGGTTCGATGAAGGAAGCCGGCGCGGTGGCGATCTCCGACGACGGGCGCCCGGTGATGAACGCGCGCGTCATGCGCCGCGCCATGGAATGCGCACGCAGCTTTGGGCTGCCGGTGATCGATCATTGTGAAGACCTGCACCTGAGCGCCGCCGGCGATATGCACGAGGGTCTCGAATCGGTGCGGCTGGGGTTGCGCGGAATTCCGGGGTGCTCGGAAGACGTCATGGTGGCGCGCGACATCCTGCTCGCCGAGCTCACCGGCGCGCGTTATCACATCGCGCACATTTCCTCGCGCCATTCCGTGGAGATGGTCGCGTTCGCGAAATCGCGCGGCCTTGCGGTCACCGCCGAAGCGACGCCGCATCACCTGGCGCTCGCCGACGCGGACATGCGTCCCTACGACTCGAATTTCAAGATGAAGCCGCCCCTGCGCTCGCGCTGCGACGTGGGCGCGGTCGTGAGCGGAATCGTGAGCGGCGCCATCGACGCCATCGCCACGGATCACGCGCCGCATCCCGGCTCGGAAAAGATGCAGGAATTCGAAAAATGCCCGTTCGGCATTCTGGGCCTGGAAACGGCGATCGCGATCGCGCTGGAGCAGCTGGTGCATCCCGCGAGGATCGGCCTGATGCGTTTCGTCGAGCTGTTCACCACGGCGCCGGCGCGAATCCTGAATCTGGACCGCGGCAGGCTGGCGCTGGGCGCTCCGGCCGACGTGACCATTTTTTCGCTCGATCGCAAGTGGACCTACGACGTCAACCAATCCTTCTCCAAGAGCCGCAATTCTCCCTTCAACGGGCGCCAATTTTCCGGAGGTCCGGTTGCGACCCTCGTAAACGGGCGCGTCGTGTGGCAAGCGTAGGAGCACTCAAGCGTTACATTTAAAACCCCTAAGCAGCGGACTTTAGCACCCTCCTCCGAAAAAGCCTTACGCTGTTTGTAACGTTTCTAAACTCTAGTACAATCTTCAACAGTTCTCTAACGTTACCCTAACGGAGGAAAACCATGCGCAAACGCATCGGAAGGATTGTACTTGCTGCCGGCGTGGGGACCGGTCTTCTGTTTTACTTCGGAGCCAGCGCGGCACCCGCGCATCGCTCGCCCGCGATTATTCAGGGAGTGGATGAATCGAAGCTCGTCACGCTCCACGGCAACACCCATCCGGACGCGATCTCTGCCAACGACCGCGGCCAGGTCGGCGACGATCTTCATCTCGATCATCTGCTGCTCCAGTTGAAGCGCCTTCCGCAGGACCAGGCGGCGCTGGAACAATTTCTCGCCGAGCAGCAGGATCCGCAGTCGCCCAATTTCCACAAGTGGCTCAACGCGGCGGAGCTCGGGGAGCGTTTCGGCGCCGTCGATCAGGACGTGAACATCATCACCGGCTGGCTGCGCTCGCATGGCTTCGCGGTGAACGAGGTTCATCCCAGCCGCATGGTGATCGATTTTTCAGGAACGGCGGGGCAGGTGCGCGAGGCTTTTCACACCGAGATTCATAACCTGGAGGTCAATGCAACGCGGCACATCGGAAACATGAGCGACCCGCGGATTCCGGAAGCGCTCGCGGCGGCGGTGGAAGGAATCGTCTCACTGCACGATTTCATGCCCCACCCGATGAATTCGCCGCGCACCGGGTACACCTTTACGAGCGGAAGCGCGACGTACCAGGCGCTGGTTCCCGGCGATCTGGCCACGATTTACAATTTCACTCCGGTATTCACGGGCGGCAACACCGGGCAGGGGCAGACGGTCGTGCTCATCGAAGACAGCGACGTTTACAGCGTCAGCGACTTCAACACGTTCCGTTCGACCTTCGGGCTCCCGGCAAGCACGCTGAGCCAGGTGCACCCCAGCGGGACCGCGGGGACCTGCACCGATCCGGGCGCAAACAGCGATGACTCGGAAGCCGAGATCGACGTTGAGTGGGCTTCGGCGGCGGCGCCCGGCGCGACCATCGAGCTAGCTTCCTGCGCGAGTACCCGCACGACCTTTGGCGGATTCCTCGCCTTGCAGAACCTGATCGGGGCGGCCAACCACCCCTCGATCGTCAGCGTCAGCTACGGCGAGTCGGAAGCGCAACTGGGCGCGGCGGCCAACGCCTACGTCAATTCGCTGTATCAGACCGCGAGCGGCGGCGGCGTTTCAGTGTTTGTTTCCGCGGGCGATGAGGGCGCGGCCAGCTCGGATGCCGGCGCACTTTCCGCGTCGCACGGTATCACGGTGAGCGGATTCGCCAGCACCCCTTACAACACGGCCGTGGGCGGAACGGATTTTGAAGATACCTATCTCAACCAGAACAGCACGTATTGGAACGCGACCAACGGACCCAATTATGCGTCCGCGATAAAGTACATTCCGGAGATCCCCTGGAATGATTCCTGCGCAAGCGTGCTGATCGCCAACACCCTGGGCTACTCGGCGACCTACGGCACGAACGGATTTTGCAATAGCACGACGGCCCGTCGCGACGGCTTTCTGGGAGTGGTCGCCGGCAGTGGCGGACCGAGCAATTGCGCCACCGGCGCGCCGTTGAGAAACGGTATCGCCGGCGGCACGTGCAAAGGCTACGCCAAACCCGCATGGCAATCGGCCGCCGGAAATCCGGGCGACGCCGTGCGCGACATTCCGGATGTGTCGATGTTCGCGGCCAACGGCGTCTGGGGACATTATTACGTCGTGTGTTACTCCGACAAGAAGAACGGCGGCGTGCCTTGCACGGGAGCTCCCAGCGCGTGGGCGGGATTTGGAGGAACCTCGGTTTCCTCGCCGATCGTGGCCGGAATCCAGGCGCTGATCAACGCACGCACGAAGAGCTCCTGGGGCGTGTCGGCGCCTTATCTCTATTCCCTCGCGAAATCCAAGTGCCCAGGAAGCGGCTGCGCGTTCAACGACGTGGTCGCGGGCGACATGGACGTGAATTGCACCAACGGCTCGCCCAATTGCTACAATCCCAACACCATGGCGACACGCGGCGGCGTGCTGTCGACCTCGACCACAGCGTATTCGATCGCCTACGGAACCGGCCCTGGTTGGGATTTCGCCACGGGCCTGGGAAGCGTCAACGTCGCGAACCTGCTCAGCAACTGGCCGTGATGCTTTAGTCGGGGCCCTGCTACAGGTCGCGATAGGCGGCCAGGTCCACGCGCGCCTCTTTTAACGCCAGCCGTACTTCGGACGACGTCAGCGCCGCTAGCTCGCGCGCGCGGCTTTCTTTCAGGCGCGTGTCGGCGGCGCGCAGCTCGTCCGTGCACACGCCCGGATGGCACATGAACTCGGTGGAGCCCTCGGGCAGCGCGCGAATCAGCGCGGCGAGCTCCCCCGCATCGTAGTTACCCGTAATCTGGAAACCCGCAAAATGATCCGTGGAGCGGCAATGATGCCGGGCGAGCTCGCGCTCGAAGCGGGTGCGCACCACGGAAAAACTGCCGCTCACCATGCGCGTCATCGCGCTGGCGCCCCGGGCATGCAGAGGCACATCGAAGGGACGGCGGACCCAGGGAATCGCGAATTCCTCCGAGATCCGCGCAACCGCGGCCAGCACCGGCGGCAGAAGATGCGTGTGCTTGTGTGTGTCCAGGTGCGTCGGCCGCAGCCCCGCATCCATAATGCGGCGAACCTGCGCGGCGAACTCGTCGTGAATCCGGATCTTTCCCAGCGCGACCGCGCGCAGAAGCTGCGGCACCGTCGCGGGAAAGCCGGGTGAGCCCACCAGCACCAGGTGACAGCCCACGTCGAGCGTGGGAACCTCGCGGGCCAGCCGCACCGCGTCGTCGAAGGCATCGCCGGTCGCCATCAGCGTGGTGGCGGTGAGAATTCCCGAGCGGTGCGCCTCCACGATCCCCTGGTTGACGTCGCGCGTGAACCCGAAATCGTCCGCGTTGACCACCAGCTTCCGCACTTTAAAAAATATGCAGCTTGATGCTCAGGAATTTCTTGGGATTCGCGCGGAAATCCTTGATCAGTGCGTGCGTTTCCTGCATGGTTCCGTCCAGCGTCTGGTACAGCGACGGATTTACCAGCAACTGTCCCAGCGTCCCCTCCCCGCTGTTGATCTTGCCGAGCAGAGTGTCGATTCGCCCCATGGTGTCATGAAGCTGATTGGCGAGGTCGTCGCTCTTGAGAATCTTTCCGGCCGAACCTTTGCCGGCCTCGAGATCGGCGACGATCTGATTCAAGCCGTCGATGCTCTTGCGAAGATCGGCAATCGCCGCCTGGGCGTCGTTGTACATCGCCGGATCCTTGATCATCTTGCCCAGCGTTCCCTGCCCCTGCTGAAGACCCTCGAGGAGTTGATTCACGCGATCCATGGTCTGTGCGATCTGATTTGCAAGCTTGTCGTCGTTGACCAGCTGCCCCACGGTGCCTTTGGTCGAATTCATCGTGGTCAGCAGCTTCTCGGCTTCGTTCTCGATGGAAACGGCTTTGTTGTACAGCGTGGGATCGACCAGAAACTTGCCGATGGTGCCTTCACCGCTCAGAACTTCGTCGGCGAGCTTGTTGATTTTGTTGACCGTCTCCTGCAACGCGGCGAGCGTAGTGTTGCCTTGTTGAAACAGCGACTCCAGTTCCGCGGTGCTGGAGCTGGGCAATTCGCCGCCGGGCTTGACGGTTTCCTTGGCCTTGCCCTTGGTGATGTTCATGTAGCGCGGGCTGAGCAGGTTCGTCGTGGCGACCTGCGCGGTGGAATCGACGGGGATGGAACTGAGGTATTCGGTGTAAACTTCCATGACGATTCTCACCACGCGGCGAGGGTTATCGGAACCGGACAGCTCGATTCGCTCCACCTGGCCGATGTCGATGCCGTTCAGCCGCACCGGAGCGCCGTCCGCCAGGTCCCCCGAATCGCCCACGTAGCTGTAGATTTCGGCGGTGCTCTTGAAGAATCCGCGCGAGCCGGACAGCAGGAAGATGAGATAGGCCAAAATCGACAGCGCGATGATCGCCATGATTCCCACCCGCAACTCCGCCCAGCGGATTCTTTGTTGTGAGGGCATAGTTTATTTGGCGAACTTCTGTACGTATGGGTCCCGGGATGCCTTCAGCTCCTCCTGCGTCCCCACGAACACCAGGCGCCCTTCGTGCATGACGAAGAATTGCGTCGTCATCTCGCTTCCGGCCGGGGCGCGTTCGATCTGTCCACTGCTCGGATTGTAGCGAAAATTGGCCAGCAAGTGCCCGTCCTGAAAGCGATGCGTGACCATCACGCTGGTGGCGTGCCGCAAATCGCGCTCCTTCAGGATCAGGTTCACGATGTTGTTGGCGGTAATGGGATCCAGGCCCGCGGTAGGCGAATCGTACAGCAGCAGGGGCGGCTCGGTCACCACCGCGCGCGCGATTCCCACGCGCCGCCGCATGCCTCCGGAAAGCTCGCTGGGAAACTTGTCCTCGGTGCCTTCCAGTTCCACGAAACTCAGTGCCTCGCTCACCCGCCCGGCGACGTGGCCGTTCTGCGACACGCGTCCGGCGCCCGCCTGCTGATTGAGCAGCGGATAGGCGACGTTCTCGCCGACGGTCAGGGAATCGAACAGGCCGCCTTCCTGGAACAGGATTCCCATCTTGGCGCGGATCTGGAACCAGTCGTTTTCCTTCAGGTGCGTAACCTCCTCGCCGAACACGAAAATGCGTCCGGAGTCCGGCGACACCAGGCCCAGCGACGCCTTGAGCAGCGTGGTTTTGCCGCTGCCCGCCACGCCGTAAACGATGCGCGTCGCCCCCGCCTCCATATCGAAGGACACGTGGTCGAGCGCCGGTGTCCCCTCGAAGCTCAGGCTGACATCCTCGAAGCGAAGCACGCTGCCGTTCATGTGAGATTGACGAAAATCTCGCCGAGAACGAAATCCACAATGAAGATCCAGATGCTGGAGACCACCACTGCCTTGGTGGTCGAGCGGCCCACGCCCTCGGTTCCGCCGCTGGTGCGCATCCCGTAAAAACAGCCCACCAGCGAGATGATGATCGCGAACGCGAACGGCTTCACCAGCCCCTGCACCACGTCGTTGTATTCGAGCACCTGCCAGCTCGACGTCCAATACTGCGAAAAGGGAAGTCCAAAGCGGTATTTGCCGATGATGTAACCGCCCATCAGGCCGATCAGGTCGGCCAGGATGGTCAGCAGCGGAAGCGTCACGGCGGTCGCGATCAGCCGCGGCGTCACCAGTTTCTGCACCGGATCGGTCCCCAGCGCACGCATGGCGTCGATCTGCTCGGTCACCTTCATCGATCCCAGTTCGCTGGCGATGCCGCTGGCGTTGCGTCCCGCCACCAGCAGCGAAACCAGCACCGGCCCCAGCTCGCGCACCAGCACCACCGAAACCAATTGCCCCAAACTCGCCGTGGCCCCGTAGGTGGCCAGCGTGCGTGAAAGCTGCAGCCCCATCACCAGGCCGCTGAACAGTCCAATGAACAGAACAATGAACAGCGATCCCACGCCGATGGTGTCCATCTGAATCAGGACATCGTCAAGATAGTGCGGGGCCCGGAACACGTTGCGCCAGGAGCGCCCCGTCAGCACAATGAAATCCTGAAATGTAAGGACTGGAGGCTTTAGGATATCGAGCAAATCGATTCCCCCGACATTGACGATGCTAACATGTGGATGCACGCCTCTAAAGAGGACGCTCAAAAAAGGGGACAGACTACTCTGTCCCCAGGCGCGAGACGTTGAAGTTGTGTAACGCGGCCGGCATGGACAGAGCGGTCTGTCCCCTTTTTTGAGCATCCTTTTGAACTTGCGGACACGCTATGAATGGATTGACCGACATCCCCGGAATCCTGGTGGGTCACGCCTCCGATTATGACGGATTGACCGGCTGCACGGCGATTTTGTGCGAAGCGGGCGCGGTGGCCGGCGGCGATATCCGCGGATCGGCCACCGGAACCGAAGAATGGGACGTGCTGAATCCTCTGCACGTCACCGATCGCATCCACGCGGTGGTGTTCGCAGGGCGCAGTGTCTTCGGCCTGGAGGCCGCGAGCGGAGTGCGGCGATTCCTGGAACACAAAGGCGTCGGCTTCCGGTTCGGCGGCCTGCGCGTCCCCATCGTTCCCGCGGCGATTCTGTTCGATTTCGGAGTCGGCAAGCCGGGCATTCGCCCCACGCGGGAGATGGGCGAATCGGCCGCTTCCAACGCGACTGACGGGCCCGTGGCCGAAGGTGCGGTGGGTGCAGGAACTGGAGCGACGGTCGGAAAAATTCTGGGGATGAAGAACGCGATGAAGTCCGGCATCGGCTCGTTCACGGTGGAGATCGCGGGCGGAGTGAAGGTTTCCGCGCTGGCGGCGGTGAACGCGGTCGGCGATGTGCGCGATCCCTCGACAGGCAAGATCGTCGCCGGCGCGCGCGTTTCGCCCGACAGCATGGAGTTCGCCGACGCGGTCAAAGTGCTCAAGACGCGCCCCGTCGCGACCACGCCGAGAAACACGACTCTGGTTGTAGTGGCGACCAATGCGGCGCTGACCAAAGTCGAGGCGACAAAACTGGCGCGCTTCGGATCGCTGGGCGTCGCGCGGACCATCAATCCTGTAAATATGATGTCCGACGGCGACGTGGTGATCGGGATGTCCATCGGAACCGCGAAAGCGTCGCTCGACGCGCTGGGAGTTGCGGCGGCGGAAGCGATTTCGGAATCCATTCTGCGCGCAGTGCGCATGGCCCCGTCGCTCGGAGGATTGCCTGGCTTGAAGAAGTAGTTAATGGATGCGCGGCAAGACCACTTCAATATCGCATCCGCGAAAATCGCGATCCAGCGTCAGCAGCGGAACGCCCCAATCCTTCGCCAAGGCATAGGCGAAGCAGTCACCCAGGTTCAGCGGGTATTGCAAGCGCGCTAGCGCCGCCATCTCGGCATGTCGAGCGGTGGGCGCGATCAGCTCAATATGCGAGCGCTCCACGGCCTGCTGCACCATGCTTACCCCGCGCGGAAAACGCGAACACGAAAGGATCAACGCTTCGGCGTAATTGATGGTGCACATCGCAACGCCACCCCGCCGCGACTCGATCTCGCCTTTGACCCAGGACGCCATCGGCTCCGCAAACAGAACCGCCAAGACGACCGACGTATCTAGGACCAAAGATCGTCCTCAGTCTGGAACTTCGGGTGGGGGTTTTCGGGACCCCCAAGAGCGGCCCCTATCAGCGCGCTGAAGTCGAAGTCCTTTCTCCGCTCGATCTTCCCCGCCGCCTCGCGAGCGAGCGTTCTCAGCGCATCAGATTTTCGCTTGATCCCCCGGTCCTTCATGAACTTCCGCAGATCGCGCTCGAATTCCGGCGTGACGTTCAGGTTCAACTGTTTCATACAGCCATTATACAGCCCCCATACAGCCCAGGGCTGTATCACAATTACCTCGGGTAATATCCGTCGCGAGTGCGGACGGTAAGGCTCTTGCGCTTCGCGGTGAGCTGGATTTTGCGATATTTTCCGTTCGACTCCGTCTGATCCGAGGTGTAGCCGATGCTGTACTGGTGCCGCAACTCGTCTTCAATCTGGCTATAAATCTTCTCAATCGGCTCATCCCATCCGACTTTGAAATACTCCCCTCCGGTTTCGCGCGCCATGCGCTGCATGGCTCGTCGGCCGCGCGCCAGGTATGCTTCATTCAACGCAATCACCATGGGCGAGAACGCCACGTGATCTGCGAAAACGATGGAGTAGATCAGGGTGTCGGCGCGCTGGGCGAATTCGATCGCCGTCACTATACTGTTGCGGCTGTGAACGTCTACGCCATCGGAAAGAACAATGAACGCCTTACGCCCGGTTTCATGTCGCATCAGCTCTTCGGATGTCTCCCGTACCGCGTCGTAAAGCAGCGTGGACGGCCGCTTGGGGATCCTCAACTGAGTGAGCGCGGCGCCGAGTTCTTCACGAGAAGACGTGAACCCCTGCAGCAGGCTGACGCGGATATCGAAATGGACCACGAACGCGCGGTCGCGATCCTGGAGCACCTGATCCAGGAACGTGTAGCTGGCCTTGCGCTCCGGCTCCAGGATGCGTATCTGGCTGCGGCTGGTGTCCACCAGCAGCCCGATTTTGAGGGGCAGATCCGATTCCTGCGAGAAGTAACGAATCGTTTGGGGCCGGCCGTCTTCGAGCAGGTCGAAATCATCCCTGGTCAGGTCCCGGACGATATGGCCGTCACGATCGCGAACCGTAGCGAGCAGCGTCACCACCTTAACGTCGGTGGAAAACTTCGCTTCCTGAGCCTGAGCGCAGAACGCCGCGGCTAACAGAAGCAGGCTCCCGCGCGGAGGCATGATATCGTAGTCTACTACCCGATGAGACGAATGCTCGCTTTATTGGTGTTGTCTGCCTGTGCCTGCCTTGCCGAAAATGTCTCAACCTTCTCCATCGTCGCCTACGACGCGGCCGCCGGCGATTGGGGCGTGGCCGTCGCGTCGCGATATTTTTCGGTGGGATCTGTTGTCCCGTGGGCCGAGGCCGGCGTCGGCGCCATCGCCACGCAGGCCAACGTCAATGTCGGCTACGGACCGCAGGGCCTGAAACTGCTCGAACAAGGCTTGAGCGCCAAGGAAGTTCTAAAACGCCTGCTCGACGAGGATACCTTCGAGGGCAAAGACGGACGCCAGGTCGCCATCATCGACGCGCACGGCAACATCGCCGCATTCACCGGCCCCAACGCGCCCAAGTGGGCCGGCGACCGGCAGGGAAAAAACTGGTCGGCGCAGGGAAATATTCTGGTGGGTCCACAGGTTCCCGACGCGATGGGAAAGGCGTTCGAATCCACCCAGGGTGAGCTCGCCGAAAAATTGTGGGCCGCGCTCAAGGCCGGCAACGACGCCGGCGGCGACGCGCGCGGGAAACAATCCGCCTCCATGCTGATCGTCCGCAAGGGTGGCGGGCGCAATATCAATAATGACCGTTACGTGTACATCAACGTCGACGACGCACCCGATCCGTTCCCGGAATTGCGCCGCCTGCTGGACATCAATCTGGGGCTGCTCTATCAGGAGAAAGTAGGAAAACTGCTCGGCTCGAGCGACATTCACGGCGCGCGCGAAGCCGCGCAGAAGGTCGCGCAGTATCAGCCGCGCAGCATGCAGGCGCACATGACGCTTGGACTCCTCGATTACGCGGCGGGCGATAAGAGCGCCGCCGCAGAGGAACTTCGAAATGCCAGAAACATCGATCCGGAAAATTTCCAGCGCCGATTCGAGCAGATCGCGCAACGCCCGGCCTACAAATCCATCCTGGACGACAAAGAACTTCTGAAACTGCTGGACGAGCACTGAGCCGCCCGCGGGCTCAGATCCGCGCCGCCATCTCCGGCGCGCCGACGATTTTCTTCGCCGCCGCCCGCCCGGTGCGCACGCAATCCGGCAATCCGATCCCCTCGTAGGCGTTGCCGGCCAGATGCAATCCCGCAATCGCCGAGGCGCGCGTCCTGATCTCCGCAATCCGCCGGCTATGGCCCACCGTGTATTGCGCCATGGAGCGTGGCCAGCGCGAAATGAAGTGCTGGAGCGGCGTGGCCGTCAGATTCAGAATCGACCGCAGCTCCTCGCGCGCGATCGCGATGATGGTTTCGTCCGATTCGCCGAGAATCGCCTCGTCGGTCGCGCCGCCCAGAAACACGCGCAGGATGATCCGATTTTCGGGCGCCCGGAAGGGGAATTTCGTGCCGACGAAGGTCGCCGCAGCCACGCGTTTGCGCTCGCGCTTGGGAACCAGGAACCCGAACCCCGCGCGCCGGCCGTCGAAGCTCGCGGCATCGTAGATCAGCGAAGCCGTCACGGATGAGCTATACGGAATTTCGTTCAGAGTTTTCGCCAGCCCCGCGTCGATATTTTCGACCAGCGCCGCCGCGGACCACGCAGGACACGCCAGAATTACGGAATCGGCTTCCATCCAATTGCCCGCGGCGCGCAGTCGAAATGCTCCCTTGCGTTCGATCCGCTCCACGCGGCTGTGCTCGATCCGCAAGCCTCTTCCCAGCTTTTCGATCAGCGCGCCTAACCCCGGCTTGAGCGAGCGGAACAGCGATCCTCCGCCCGGCGGACGCTTGGCCGTCATCACCGCGCGTCCCAGGCTTCCGAATTTGGTCTCCATGTCGACGAAGCGCGGCAGCACGCTCGCGACGCTCAACTGCGCCGGATCGCCGCCGTAGACGCCGGAAAGCAGCGGTTCGGCGAGGTAATCCAGAGTTTCGCTGCCAAAGTGATCCACAACGAAATCGGCCACGCTGCGATCGGGAGATGGCGCGGCAGGAGGACGCCGCAGCAGCTCGAATCCCATGCGGATCTTGGTCGCCCAACTGAGCAACGGCGACTTCACCATCGGCATGATCTTCGACGGCACGATCATCATCACCCCGTCGGGCAGCGCGACCAGTCGTCCGCGTTTCTGAATGTAGGTGGTGCGCTGGTGATCGTTGGAGCCGATCACCTCACTTTCGAGGCCAACTTCCTTGATCAGCGCGAGCGCTTCCGGTTTCGCACTGATGAAGCTGTCGGGACCGCAATCGATGGTGCAGCCGTCCCAGGTTTTCGTCTCGATCACGCCGCCCAGCCGCGCGTTCTGTTCGAACACCGTGCACTCGACGCCGGCCCGGGCCAGGTCGTAAGCCGCGGAGAGCCCCGCGATGCCTGCGCCTACGATGGCGACTCGTTTACAGCTTGAATTCTCTGACAATTTCGACACACGCTTTCACACTATCCACCGGGGTTTCCGGCAGAATTCCATGGCCGAGATTGAAAACGTGTCCCGGCCGGGAGCCGGTGCGCTTCAGCAGCTCATGAACCCGCATCCTCAGCTCCGGCAATGGCGCAAACAGCACGGCGGGGTCCAAATTTCCCTGCACCGCGGAGCGATAGCTGATATCCATCCACGCCTGGTCGATGTTGACGCGCCAATCCACGCCCATCACGTCGCCGCCAGCGGCGTGGAGTTCGCGGAAAAATCCAGCCGCACCAGTCCCGAAATGAATCACCGGAACCCCGGCTGCGCGAATTCGCTCAATTAATGCCCGGCTGTATGGCGCAACGAAGCGCACGTAATCGTCCGGCCCCAGCGCGCCCACCCAGCTATCGAACACCTGCACAATCCTCGCGCCCGCGGCGACTTGCAGCACGCCGAACGACCCCAGCACGTCCACCAGTTTCCCCATCAGCCTGCGCCACAGCGTTTCATCGCGATACATCATCTGCTTGGTGCGGATGAAATGCCGCGACGTGCCGCCTTCAATCATGTAACTCGCCATGGTGAACGGCGCGCCCACGAATCCGATCACCGGAACGCGTCCGGCGAGCGCCTTCACCACAAGTTGAATCGATTCGCCGACGTATCCGAGCTCGTCGGTATTGGAAATCGAGAGACTGTCGATGTCGCTCGAAGTGCGGATCGGGTTATCGATATGCGGGCCTTCGCCCGCGGCAAAGCGCAGCTTCAAGCCCATCGGCTCGACCGGCAGCAGCAGATCGGCGAAGATGATCGCGGCGTCCACATCCAGGATCTCCACCGGTTGCAGCGTGACCTGCGCCGCCAGGTCGGGCCGCTTGCAGATCTCCAGGATGTTGTGCTTGGCGCGAATATCGCGGTACTGCTTCATGTAACGTCCCGCCTGGCGCATAAACCAGACCGGCCGGACATCGGTAGGCCGGCGGCGGCAGGCGTCGAGAAAGCGGCTGTTCATGGGAGCCACTCGCATTCAATCCACTCCTAATTTCCTTAACGATTGCGGGATCGCGCTTGCACGCGCGCGGGGACGAAGCAAAAGTACATCCCTTTCGACCACGTTAGCACAGCGATCCAAAGAAATCGCGTTTTTTTCGAATCAGACTTAGACTGGCAAATTTGGGCGAAGATGCGGCGAATATGCTCAGGCGCCGCTGCTCGTTTGCGCAGTCTTGCGGGCGCGGGCCATCGCGAGAAGCCCTTCGCGGCGCCGTTTGAGCGTCGCCTCCGCCTCAGGCGCCGACATCACTACCGATTCCATATGCCTCAAAAATCCGGGCTCGCCAAACCCCGAGCGCATTTCCGCCAGGAACGGATGAATCTTGCAAAACGTCCCCATGATCTCGCTGTGCGCCGCCAGAAACGAACCCGCGTCGATCGCGCCCGACGTCACCATCGAAGCCGCCATGTCCCAATATCCGAGCACCATTCGAAACGAGGCATTGCGCTCGCCTCTCACGGCCGCCATCAGCTCGTCCAGCGTTTCCGGAGTAAAATCCGCGAGGAACCAGGCGCGCGCCTCACGCAGGACCGGCTCGCGCCGCAGATCGAACAGTTGAAGATTGAGTTGCGCACTCTCAAAGGGGGTCGGCATCTGGCCATTATAGGGTTCGACGGCCGCGCCGCGCCAAGTAGAATAGCAGCAAGTAGAATAGCAGCATGCGATTCCTGCTCCCCGCGCTGCTGCTGCCGGCCCT
>Ga0335081_10007681_pt1 | contig 17248 bp, 19 predicted proteins | sample Lox_Sample_35_FD_206713 | JGI IMG/M metagenome (GOLD analysis project Ga0335081, IMG submission 206713) | Soil microbial communities from Loxahatchee National Wildlife Refuge, Florida, United States - Lox_Sample_3.5 | ecosystem: Environmental > Terrestrial > Soil > Wetlands | place: USA... | reverse complement strand
CCGCTAGCCTGTGGTCTTAACCTCCCATCCCAGACGTAGAAGGGAAGAGCAGCTCGCTGTGCGACGTCCTTCGGAGGCCCGCGAGCAAAGCCTCCTGGGACGGCTGCCTAACTAATTAGGCTGCGTATGCCATCTGTTGATTGGCAATTATCATTTTGCACGCGATTACGGGTGTGTGCACCCCGGCATGCCTCTTGGCCGCAAGCATCTCCGTCGAAGCCGTGACGCCCCCACTGGTGGGATTGGCCTTAGAAAGAACCACTTCCAGACTAGGATTCCCTTGCAAGGAAGTCAATTTCTTAGATGTTCTGGGTAAATCGAAGGGCTCAGCAACCGAGATGTGCAGTGGTGCTCTCCTAAATCTGGGCCTTAATTTCGTTTTAAATCTTGCTTGACATAATTAATATTATAAAGTACAAAATTGATATTGCTTAGTAATAATGCCATATACTATCAATAATCCGAAAGATTGGCAGGAGCTGGCTCACCTGACCCAAGGGCAGCCGATCACCGTCGAACGAGTTCGCCTCGCCAACAAAGACATCGCCATTGAGGGCAGCTTCGAGCTGCCCCAACTCGCACAGCTGGCGATGGATGACCAGATATTCATCATTGCCTTCCTTCGCTCGCACGGTTCCATTAAGGAAATGGAAAGAATCTTCGGCGTCAGCTATCCCACGATTAAGTCCCGTCTCACGCGGATTGCCGACAGCCTCGAATTCGTGGAAACCAACCCGACGCCCTCGAAGGCGGAGATTCTGGAGCGGCTCGAAAAGGGAGAGATCAGCGCGGAAGATGCGATCCGCGAGATGGAGGTGTTGAAATGATTCCGTTCGTGGCAGTCGTGAGCCTGCGCAATCGGGAGAGCCGCACGTTTCGCCTGTGGATCCCGCTGTTCCTCATATGGCTTCTGCTGTTACCGCTGGCAGTTTTGTTGTCGCCATTCATATTCGTTGCTTGCCTGATTTGCCGCGTGAATCCGCTTCAGGGACTGGCGGTGATGTGGCAGATCCTGAATGCCCTGACCGACACTAACATCGAAGTCGAACAGCGCAGCGCAGGAATGTCATTTCATATTCTTTAGAGCTTTGAAAGGGTGCAGCTTCAACCGCACCGAAGTGATCAACTGAAGGCGGCTCGTGCCGCTGAGGGGAATTGATTATGAACGAACATCGCCGTCAGATTCTGCAGATGCTGGCTGAAGGAAAGATCAGCGCCGACGAGGCTGAGCGACTCATCGCCGCGACGGAAGCACCAGTCTCCTTCACTCCGAACGCCGACAGCGGAGCCGCCATCCCAAAGACTCGTCCCAAGTATCTTCGCGTCCTCGTGGATGCCGAAGAGACAAGGGACGGCAGGTACGATGGACCCACCAAGGTCAACGTACGCGTGCCCATGCAACTATTGCGTGCCGGCGTCCGCCTGGCAGGGCTGATTCCCGCGCAGGCCCTCGATCGCGCTAATCACGCGATGCAGGAAAAGGGCGTTCCCTTCGATCTCAAGCAAATTAAGGCAGAAAACCTGGAAGAACTGGTCGAACAGTTGAACGATTTATCCGTCGACGTCGATCAAAAAGAGGGTGGCGCCAAGGTGAAAGTGCGCGTCTTTTGCGAATAACACATAGTGTTAAATCGCCCAGTTTGAAAGCGGCGTTATCCTGAGCGTAGCCGCAGTTCAGGCGGAGCGAAGGATCTTGCGCGCCGCGCCACGGTGGCTGCCCACGCAAGATTCCTCGCCCCGCTGGTGAAAGCGCGGGGCTTCGGAATGACGTCCTTGGGGAACGGCATCATCATCGCAGCACTCGAGGTAGCAACACTCTTCCGCTACGCTCCCGCGCTCGCGACCTTCTGCCCGATCAACACCGCATCCTGCATTTGCCTGTAGAGATCGCTGACCGCGCCCGGCGAGTGCGACATCAGAATCGTGTTCGTCTTGTCGTTGCTGCCGATCTCTTTCATGGTGTCGAGATACTGCGTCACCAACACGAGCATCATCACGTCTTTCGGCGTTGATCCCTCGACTGCCTTCGAGAATGCTTCGACCGAGTCCTTCAATCCCTCAATGATGGCTTTGCGCTGGTTCGCGATACCCTCTCCCTGCAACGCCTTGCTCTGGGCTTCAGCCTCGGCCTGCTTTACTTTTAAAATCTTTTCCGCCTCGCCACGCGCCGTAGCGGCGACCTGTTCTCGCTGTGCCGCGTTGATTTCGTTCATCGCGGCTTTCACCTTGTCATCCGGTTGGATGTCGGTGACCAGCGCCTGATCGATCGCGTACCCGTAAGTCCTCATCACATCGTCGAGTCCCTGCTTGATTGCGATGGCAATGTCGGACTGCTGCAGGAATGCATCATCCAGATTCATTTTGGGCACGTGGCCAAGGATCACGTTGAACACATAAGAGGCAATCTGCTGGCGGGGGTTCGCCAGCTTGTAGAACGCTTCATAGACGTGATCGGGGATGACGTGATACTGCACCGAGACCGGGATTTTGACGAAGACGTTGTCCTTCGTCTTGGTCTCGACATCCAGCGCGAGCTGCTGCACCCGCAAGTCGATGCGGCCAGCAATTTGATCAAGCCATGGGAACTTGAAGTTGATGCCGGCGCTGGCTACTCGCTGGAATTTTCCGAGACGCTGTACGACTGCAGCTTCTGCGGTGTTCACCTGAAAGAATCCGCTCAGGATGGTCCCGAGCACGAAAATGCCTACAATGACGACGACTGCGATCGACAAAACCTGCGCCCCTTCCATGAGAATCCTCCAGAAAAACCGACTCGTACTCGACAGATTCGCGCGCGGGGAACCTTCATGCGCGGATCGCAGGCATCATAACGGGTCAGGCGGGTTCTCACAACGAGCTATTTGGGCTGAGCCAGGCGCGCTTCCAGCTTCGTTTTCACCCCAGGCCATTCATGATCCAAAATGCTGAAGTACACGGAATCTCTTACGCGTCCGGTCCACGTGATGACGTGACGGCGCAGTGTCCCTTCCTCTTTCGCGCCGATCCGCAGAATTGCATTGCGTGATTTCTCGTTCAGCGCATCCGTCTTGAGCTCGACGCGGATGCATCCCCAGATTTCAAACGCATGCCGCAGCATCAAGTACTTGGCCTCGGTGTTCACCGCCGTTCTCTGGAATGCTGGGATGATCCATGTCGAGCCAATCTCGACTCTGCGGTTCGCACGATCGATGTTCATGAATCGCGTGCTGCCGACGGTTTTGCCGGACTTGCGATCTACCGTCGCGAATACGACCGATTCGCCGCGCTCCTGTTCCGCAAAGACTCTGTCGATTAACTTTTGGAAATCTTCCGCAGTGCGCATGGAGTAGGGAATCCAGCGGAAGATCTCCTCCGCGTCATGTTTCGCTATCTCCAAGAACAATTGCGCGTGCTCGGTCCGGATCGGCTCGAGGCGCACTACGGAGCCTTCCAGGGTGAGCGGCAAGCGAATGTCGAGTGGCGTTGCAACTGGGGTCATATATCTATCTTCCATGGAACTCCCGGACCAGCCGGGCAGGCGATTATCTTTGCATCCCGCGCCTCTCCCGCGCATCTGAACAACGACGCGGGAAATGCGCCGTTCCCATTGACTCGCTATGATCTCATCCGTCCAACTGTTTATGCGACAATCTTGCGACCGCTGTCAGGAGCGTTGTCAGTGAAGGCGCACTGTCTACCATTCGCGCAGATCCCACATACCACGCAGCTGTTCGCTGACTTTCTCTCTTATTCCCCTTCGGTCTATCCTTTCTTTCCTCGTTCCCCCAGCTTTAACGAATGGCCCAAGGACGAAGCCGCAAGGATTTCCTATGATCCTCCGCGCCGCGAGCGCGTGAGTGCAATTCTTGAACGCCAGAACAAGGCCTGGGATGCGTCTCAGAAGACCTTCGAGAATATCGCTCGGCTGCGCAATGGTGCGTCCGCCGTGGTCACCGGACAGCAAGTCGGTCTGTTCGGCGGACCGATGTTCGCTATCTACAAAGCACTGACGGCCGTGAAACTGGCTGAGGAAGCCACCCGGTCAGGCGTCGATGCCGTGCCTGTCTTTTGGCTGGCGACTTACGATCATGACCTGGCGGAAGTGAACCACGTTTCGATTTCCGGGAATGAAGGGAAACTTCAGGTTGTTGCTACCCCGAGTCATGATGTTCCTGGCGCGCCGGTCAGTGCGGTGCGTTTTGGCGAAGAGATCGTCCCGGTCGTAGACCAAGCTGCCGCGCTGCTAGGCGACACGGAGGCTACACAATTTCTACAGCACTCTTATCGTCCTGGGGAGAGCATGGGTACGGCCTTTGCGAGGCTGTGCGCCCGCATATTTGCGGACTGGGGAGTTATCCTGCTCGATGCCTCCGATCCTGAGTTCGCGCAGCTTGCGCAGCCAATATACCGGTCCGCTGTCGAGCGCGCAGCAGACCTTTCAAGCGCATTGCTGAAGCGCGGTGAAGCACTCGAAGCGGCCGGCTATCACCAGCAGGTGAAGGTCACCGGATCTTCGGTGCTGCTGTTTACCACACGCCAGGGAGCGCGCGTACCGATTCATCACCAGGAAGATGGCAGGTTCCTGATTGATGGCGAAGCCTCAGGCGAGCGGCTCTCGCAGTCAGAACTGTTGGCTCAACTCTCCGCGCATCCGGAGCAATTCAGCCCCAACGTGCTTTTGCGGCCTATCGTGGAAGACTATCTTTTGCCGACTCTCGCTTACACAGGTGGCGCCGCCGAAACCGCGTACTTCGCGCAGACCGGTGCAGTATACAAATTCCTGCTGGGCCGAGTGACCCCGATTGTGCCGCGTTTTTCTGCCACCATTGTCGAACCGAAAACACAGCGCCTGCTGGAAAAGCATGGGATCAGTGTCACGGATGTTTTCAACGGTCCCGAAGCTCTTCGCCGGGAGATTGCCGCACACAGCCTGCCTGATGAACTGCAGGAAGCGTTTGAATCGGCACGAAAATCATTTGACGGAATTTTTTCAGCGCTAAAAGAGAAACTCGAGAAACTCGATCGCACTCTGGTCGACGCCGCCGAGACTTCCTGCTCGAAGATGCAGCATCAACTCGAGAAGCTCCGTGCGCAAGCGGCGCGCGCCGAAGCACAAAAAGGAGAACTGGTGACGCGCCACGCGGATCATCTCAGCGACGCGCTCTATCCCGACAAGGAGCTGCAAGAACGTGGCATCGGCGGGGTCTACTTCTTGGCGCGGTACGGCAAGGATCTGCTACAGCAACTCTATGAAACAATCCATTCGGACTGCCACGACCACCAAATCATCGAACTTTAGTTGAATGCAGAAGTAAGAAGTTAGAATGCAGAAGTAACCACTCGTTCGCACTTCCGCCTTCTAACTTCTGCCTTCTGAATTCTGCTCATTTGCTCTCGCTGGTCGCGAGATACGTTCCCAGTCCAATCATGATTACGCCAGTGACGGTCCGCTGGCGACGGCGGAAAACTGCCGACGAACGGATTTTTTCACCCAGCGGTCCAGCGAGCGCGATCACGATCAGGTCGGCAGTCGTGTTCATGACTACGGAGATTGAACCCAAGAGTACAAATTGCAGAAAAACGTGCCCGCTGCTGCGGCTCACGAACTGCGGAATAAATGACAGAAAAAACAATGCCGTCTTCGGATTGAGCACTTCGGTCGCAACGCCTTGCCACAACGGATTGCGAGCGGGCTTAAAGTTCGGCTGAATTGGTTCTTCGTTCTTGCGTGCGTCAAGAATCATCCGCACGCCGAGAAAGCAAAGATAAGCCGCTCCCACATATTTCACCGCGGCGAAAGCCAGCGCCGATTTCGCGAGAATAATGGAAACTCCCAGCGCCGCTGCCAACACGTGCACGATGCCACCGGCAAAGGTTCCGAGGGCCGACAGCACGCCTTCGCGCTTGCCGCCGGCCAGTGAGCGCGCCAGCACATATAACATCCCAGGCCCCGGAGCGATGGCCAGCAGTAGCGCCGCCGTCAAAAAAAGAAAGAACCGAGCCGAATCGAACATTAATTCCTCTCCCTATGCCGCCAGCCAACTTTCGAGTTCTTTAAGCGATTCCACCCTCGGCAACTCGCGTCCCAGATATGCGCCCGCCACATCGAACAGCACCGCCTGCATTCCAGCATTGCGCGCGCCGACGTAGTCGACCGAGTAGACGTCGCCCACATACAAACTTTCTGCCGGATCGGCCTTCATCTCGCGCAGCGCTGCCGCAAAAATTGCCGGATGCGGCTTCTCATGCCCGATCGTTCCCGAATCGGTGATGCTGGCAAAGCAGTCGCAGATCCCGCAGCGCCGCAGCACCACATCGATCTTGCCGTCCGCGTTCGAGATGACCGCGGTCGCGTACTGCTTGGCAATGCGATCGAGCGCCTCACGCGTTCCTGGAAGGATCTGATCCCAATTCGCGGAATTCTGCGTGTTCTCGACCAGTTTGTCGCGAATGTCAGGAGCGAAACCGTTGCAGCCCTGCAGCAGATACGTGTGAAACGTCCACCAGAAGCCGTGATCGACCTTGCCGCTCATCAATCCCTGATCGAATTCCTGTTTCGTTCTTCGCTCCAACGCTTGCCATTGTGCGAGGCTGGGATGCTTCCTCTCGGCGAGCGGAGCGAGCATTCGAGCCCGGTTTGGAAACAGCAGCGTGTTCCCCACATCGAAGAAGATGAATCGCGGTTTCGGCATCAATCCATATTACCGAATCAACGTTGTCAGGGATTTTCACCGTGCTCCGCAGCTTCAAACCATGTAATATTCCATTGCTCCGCCACTCCCAGTGCAAGGGCAGAGCGTCCTTCCCGATTCCAAATGGCGCTCACGATGAGGTTGATCTCGGGCTTCACCCGTGGTACGCGGGCCGCATTCATGGTGTATGCCATGGGCCGCGCATTCGCGACTATGGTCTTCGGCGTCGCAATCGCCGTTTTCTATCGCGGGGGACGCCAGGACGTCTACAACATTCTCTGGGCCGTGGTCTTCGGGTTTGCGACGCTCAACATCCTGAGCCTGGCTGCCCGGCGTATGGAGCCCGGTCGGCGCGGTCTCAGCTTCGGCGAAATTCTCGCCGTTATGGTTGTGCTGCTCGCGGTGCTTCTGCTGGGCTGGGAAATGCTGACTCTGTTTCACGTCTTTCCCATTCGCCTCAGGCGATAACTTGTCGCCGTACGCTGGTAACACCAAACCCGACCCGAAGTGCGGCACGAAAGGTCGTCTCCGCACCGCGTTTTTTTATCCTCTGGTTTACAATATTCGGTACCTCTAGCACTTATCTTCTTTCCGCTCTAGGAGGAATTATGAAGCTTACCCCCGGCAAACTCGCCGGTCTCAAGAAGGTTTCCAACGATCGCGGTGTCATCGCAGCCGCCGCGATGGACCAGCGCGGTTCACTGCAAAAATCGCTGGCTAAAGAAAAAGGCGGTGAAGTCACCGACCAGATGATGGAGGAATTCAAGTCGCTGGTCACGGAAGTGCTCACGCCGCATGCCTCGGCGATTCTGCTCGACCCTGAGTGGGGCCTGCCCGCCTCGAAGCGCCGCGCCAAGAATGCCGGGCTCCTGCTGGCCTATGAGAAAACGGGATATGACAAGACCGGTCCGGGCCGCCTGCCCGACCTCCTCGATCATTGGTCCGCGCGCCGCTTGAAAGAAGCGGGCGCCGATTGCGTCAAGATTCTGCTCTACTACACGCCAGACGATCCCAAGCACGTCAACGAAACCAAGCATGCCTGGGTGGAGCGCATCGGCGATGAGTGCCGCGCCAACGACATTCCGTTCTTCCTTGAGTTCGTGGGCTATGAAGAAGGCGCCGACGAAAAGGGCTTGGAATACGCGAAGAAAAAGCCCCACATTGTCACCGAGAGTATGCGCGAGTTTTCGAAAGATCGCTATGGCGTCGACGTTCTGAAGGTCGAAGTCCCGGTGAACATGAAGTTCGTGGAAGGCTGCAAGTCGTTCGCTGGACACAAGGCGTATTCGAAGAAGGAAGCAATCGATTTCTTCCACAAGGCCGCCGCGGCTGCAACCAAGCCGTTCATTTATCTTTCGGCGGGTGTCAGCAACGCGGAATTCTCGGAGACGCTCGAACTCGCTGGAGAATCCAAAGTGAAGTTCAACGGCGTTCTCTGCGGGCGCGCGACCTGGAAGGATGGCATTCCGGTCTATGCCAAGCAGGGCGCAGCTGCGTTCCGCAAATGGCTGGAAACCGAGGGTGTGAAGAACATCAACAACGTCAACGACAAGCTGAAAGCTGCCACCAGTTGGCACTCGATCTATGGAGTGGAACTGGTCCACGCGTAATTGAAGTCCGGGTTTTCGCATGTGGCGCGGGCGATTTGCCCGCGCCTTTGTTTTACGACCTAGATCCCAGGAACCCGACTGCCCTTTTGTGGACAGTGACAGAGTTCGCGCCTAAGAGCTCCGGCACGAAGCGCAGCGTGGTAACATCTGTCACATCCCGTGGAGGAATCCATGCTCCCGGCACTCTCCCGCATCGCTGCCCTGGCATTCATGGTTACACTGACCACCAGCTTCTCGCCGACCGTTGTCGTTCCCAACTTTCCCGATCTCACAATCAGGACGCGAGAGAGCTTTGGCAGCAATATCAGTATCCGCATGACGTGGTACTTCAAAGGACCTCGTCAGCGTACGGAGCAGATTGTGGAATCTTCTCCGCTGAAGACAACTGTGATCATTACGCAGTGTGATCAAGGATCCTATTTCATCCTGAACGACCAGAGGAAAACCTACCTGACAAATCCGGTGGATCAAATGGCCGGGAAGGACTCGCGTAAACTGCTCGCTCGTTCTGACGACACAGTAGACGTAGTCGTAACAACCGACTCCATCGATACGGGCGAGCGCCGACGTGTGGGAAGCTACGAGGCGCGCCGCGTGAAAACCACCACTACGATCGAGGGGAACGAGGAAGCCGGGGTTCTCGCTAACAAGATCGAAACCGATGGCTGGTATATCGACCTGCCGGGATGGAATTGCCGTGACGATAGCGGACGTGGACAGGGCATGATCATGGCTGGCACCGGCCGACGTATGCCTCACTATGTTTTTCGCCAACTCGGCACTGCGCGCCGCGGATTTCCTATTGACGAAACAACCGTGACCACGCAAGCCGGAAGCTCGACGACTAACCGGAACGAGCTGCTCGAAATCTCCGAAGGTCCGCTCGATCCAGCGCTGTTCGAAGTGCCGGCCGATTACACACGTGTGACTCATCCCGCCGAGCCGTAGCCGACGTACGGTTTCGCTTGTCATCTTCCTTGCTAGTCGCTCGCAAATTCGCTTAACTTCCAGAGCGAAATCCATCCCAGCATCGCGAGATTTGGAAACAGCAAAGGCGCAAACGGCGCTGCGCCGAACGTGAAGTTCTTCAGCAGGTGAACGGATGGCCCGTGAAGATTTGCGGTTGCATGCAACACGAATCCCCATACGCCTACTGCCGATTCTGCGAGCAGAATCACCGCGCAGAGTAGAAGGAATCCGCGCGAGACCCGCATCAACAGCGGAACGATCAGAAAGCCGACCGCGATGGCGCTGGCTGCCACGCCGACCCATTCCGTCGGGTAAAAGAATCCGTTCTCGGCATGATCGCTTAGAGTCAGTCCAAAATTTCCCACAAAACCGCCCAACGCGAAAAACAATATCCACTGGGCCCATTCGCGCGATTCCGCGTCAACCATTCGATTCATCACCAGCAAGAATCCCACGCCGCTGTAGGCCAGCGGCGCGATAAACGGGGCCGAATACGTGAGACTCTTGATGGTTCGCTCATAGAAAAATGAGCTGTCCAGATGCAGCACGACGCCAGTCAGTCCGACAAGAATCGCACCCCATCCAACGAAATACCCCAGGTCAGTCCAGACCGTTCGCCAGCGCGGCCGCACAATCAAACCGATGCCCAGAATCACAGGCGAGCTCGCAGAAAAATAGAGTGGGACGTATTCCTGCCACTTGCGAAATTCGTTGAACGAATGCGCCAGCAGAATATCGAGCGTCAGGAAACCCAGGTTTGCCAGGCAAAACGCCTCGACCAGAAACCATGGCTCCAAATACCAGCGGCTACTTCTTTCCATGCGATCTCCGCAGTTCGTCTGCCATTGCCTTCAGTTCGGCTGACTTGCGCAGCATGGGATAGTTGCCGTGCCACTGCACAAAATCTGCGCCTCCCATGAACGCGCCGTGTTTCGCGGTGCGTCCGTCATAGTGCCAGAAATCGAAGTAGACGAAATCAATCGGCTGCGAGAATGGAGGTCCGGTCAACACGCCGTCTTTGCGCAATCCATCCACGAGCGCTTTGGCGGCAGAAACTTTTTCGTTTGTCGCAGTCACGACGGCCTCGGCCCTCTGGTATACCGGGTCAACAATCGTCGGAGTATGGCACTGGGCACAGACCTGCTTCATTCTGGCTTGCGCGGAAGCATAGTTGGGGCGCTTCTCGCTGATCGCATTCGCAAGGTAATAGGACAGGCGCTCGGAAGGATCGTGCGTAACACCGAGGCCATTGATGCCGCTCATATGGCAGGTCGCGCAAGTCGGAACGAACATGTCGCGTGTGGTGAGAGTCTTAGCGGGCGCGGCGAGGTTCAGGAATTTCTCCTGCGCAGCGAACAGCACGCCGTGCTTCGACTCCTCATAAATTTCAATCTGCGAATGGTCTGGTCCAAGATGGCATTGGCCGCATGTGCTGGGCAATCGCGCGACCTCGACCGAACTGGTGTGACGCGTGTGACACGCCGTGCACGTGCCGATCGTGCCATCCGGATTCGGCTTCCCCACGCTATGGCATTGTTCGCAACCGCTGGCCATCGCGGGTCCACCCTCGGACTGCACAAAAGGATGTGGCGGCCGGCGCGTCCCGCCGGGCTGGTAGGTCTCAGAAAAATTCACCTGCTCGGGCGTCAATCCCTTCTCACCATAGATGGCGGCCCACGACGGCGCTGCGTGCCGGCTGCGCAGGAATTGCTGATAAATCTGCTCGTGGCAACTGCGGCAGTTCGCCGCGGTCAGCCGTACGCTCGCGATCACGAATCCGTGATGGTCCTTCTTCTCCTGCCCCTGCGCTGCCTGGTGGCAGTCGAGACAGCTCACGTTCTTGCGCGCGTGCCGGCTCATCTCGTACTCGTGCACGACGGAGTACTGCGTGCGCGCGTGGCACTCGGCACATTTTCCAGTGGCGCGGACAAAGTCCGCTGAAGTCTGCTCGGTCTCGCCTTTCGGGCGTGCCCGGTTAATGAGAAATCCGGTGATGATCAGAGCGAATGCAATGACGACAGCGATGAAGACAGAACGAAAAGACATGAGGACCCCCATTCAAGAGACTGAGGCCGGCGCCGAATCTCGAAACGAGAACCGAGTCTAGCGCAAAACTGCATGGGGAAATATATACGCCGTACGATACTTCTGACGTCGCCACCGCACGCCGTCCGCTAGAATACCCGCATGTCCACCGTTCTCATCACCGGCGCTTCAGGCGGCATCGGCTACGAACTCGCCAAGCTTTTCGCTCGCGATCATCACAATCTTGTTCTGGTAGCGCGCAACGCCGACAAGCTCACAACCGTTGCCAATGAACTGCAAACGCAAAACGTGACCGTCAAAACGATTACGCTTGATTTGGCGCAGCCGCTGGCCCCGAAATTTCTGTTTGACCAACTGCACCGCGAACAATTCTCCCTAGACATTCTGATCAACAATGCCGGATTCGGCGCCTACGGCGAGTTCGGTCAGATGCCGATGCACGAAATCCTCGGACAGATTGATCTCAATGTTCGCGGGCTGACCGAACTCACGCGCCTCTTTCTGCCCCCAATGCTCGCTCGCCGCAATGGCCGCATCATGAATGTCGCTTCCACCGCGGGATTTCAGCCGGGCCCCTTGATGGCCGTCTACTATGCGACCAAGGCGTACGTCATTTCTTTTTCCGAAGCGCTTGCGAATGAGTTGCGGAACTCGGGTGTGACGGTGACTTGCTTTTGTCCCGGCGCCACTCATACCGGGTTCGGCAAGCGAGCCGGCAACGACCAGACGCGGATCTTCAGACAATTTGGTGCCATGAGAGCGGAAAGGGTCGCGCTCGACGGCTATCGTGCAGTGATGGAGGGCCGTACCCTGGCGATCAGCGGCCTGCATAATTGGACCGTCGCGCAATCTACCCGCTTCGCACCCCGCAAGATGGTGACAGCGATCTCGCGCTGGATCTCTGAGAAAGTCGACTCTTGATTTCGCTCTCACAGATATAGTGACGCGAATCACATCAAAAACCGGTACCCCGCGCGGGTTTACGAAATCGGCATCTTCTTTTGCAAACCTTTACGCTCGTGGTGATACCGTTTCTCCAGGAGTGCGAGTCAAATCTTTAGACAGCGGGTTTGAGGAATTAGCTCGCTGCAATCGGAAGCGCCACTTCACGTCTGAGGCTTCGAGAGGAGGTGCCACCATGAAGTGCCTTCGCTCCCTCATTTCATCCCACTCCCACACTTTTCGCTTTTGCAAACATCTTGCTCTTTTCGCGCTCGGCTTGAGCACGCTGATTGGCCTGGCGCAGAGCCCCTCAGCAGCGGACAACCAGACATCCTCTCCCCCAGTCGAAGCACAGACTGCGCCAGCACCCCAAGCGGCCGCGCAAGCTTCAGTGACCCTTCCAGCCGGCACGAACGTTGCTCTGGTCCTGACGCATCCCATTCAGAGCCGCTACATTCATCGAGGCGACGATATCTACGCGCAGGTTACGTTTCCTGTGGAGTCAGGCAACGAGGTTGTGATCCCTGCGGGAACATTCGTTCAAGGTAGAGTTGATAAGCTTCAAACCAAGAACGGACGCGGAGAGCTTCATCTTCAGTCTGCGGCCATCACCTTTCCCGACGGCTATGTAGCTCCCATCGAAGGACCCATCACGCTGGAGACCAACCAAGGCTACGCGATGAAAGATCCGGGCGAGGGCCGCTCGGTCGGCGTTTTCGCTCTGCCCGCTGCGGGCGCAGGTTTGGGGGCGCTGATCGGACATTCCGTGGGCAAAGCGGACTCCACAACCACTGGCACGTTTCCGCCGGGTTGCATTGGCGGGCCGCCTTTATGCAGCACGACCAGTACGCCCGTCTTCGGCACAAAAGGGAAGGATGCAATCATTGGCGCCGGGATCGGCAGCGCGGTCGGTTTTATGGCTTCCATGACGCTGTTCTTCAGTTCGCGCCACTTCTTCATTGATGTGGGAGCGCCGGCCGAGATGACTCTGGAACATCCGGTGACGTTGAAGGAAGATGAAGTTGCGGCAGCGGCTCGATATTCTGCTGAGCATCCGATGCCGACGCAGCCGACGTTTCCGCGCCCGGTCGCCCTGCCACCCGATATGCCCGTCGATCATGGAACCTGCTACACGCCCGGAACGCCGGGCACCCCTCCCACCGTGATCCCCGGAACGCCCAGCCCCGATGGTGTGCCCGGGCCCCCAACGATTATTCCTGGAACGCCGCCAATCCCGGGAACGCCCTATCCGTGCCCGTAGCGCGGGATACTGGCACTGTCAAAGTAAAATGAAATGGGGTGCCCCACTTCTCGCCGCATTCGCGAGAAGTGGGCATCACCCACCAAACCAGACCATGCCAACCCTGATCCCACAACCAACTCGCATTGAGGCGGCCGGCAACAAACCCAAACTCATCGACGAATACATTGGCCGCGTGAACTCGAAAACGTCCTCGGCAAGCGTTGCCCACATGCGCAGTCCAGGCGGATGGATTGAGCCTGGCCAGAGCCCGGGGTTCGACGAGTTCACCATAGTGCTGAAGGGAATGCTGCGGGTTGAGCACAAGAGCGGATCGCTTGAGGTCCACGCGGGCCAAGCAGTGATTGCGCATGCCGGCGAATGGGTACGCTATTCAACTCCGAACCCAGAAGGTGCCGAGTACATCGCGGTTTGCGTGCCGGCATTCTCGATCGAAACGGTGCACCGGGACCAGTAGCAACGACAGCTTTTATTCCCACTCAATCGTGCCCGGCGGCTTGGAAGTGACATCGTAGACCACGCGATTTACGCCCTTCACTTCGTTAACGATCCTTGTGGAAATGATTTTCAGCACGTCATTCGGGAGCGCCACCCAGTCGGCCGTCATACCGTCTTCGGAATTTACTGCGCGGATGGCGCAGGTGTAAGCGTAGGTACGGTGGTCGCCCATTACGCCGACCGACATCACCGGCAGCAGCACCGCAAACGATTGCCAGATTCGCGTATAAAGCCCGGCCTCTTTGATTTCGGTGACCACGATGTCATCGCACTCGCGCAGCAGTGCGAGGCGCTCCGGTGTCACCTCGCCGAGAATTCTGACTGCCAGCCCCGGTCCCGGGAATGGCTGGCGCTGCAGGATTTCCTCTGGCACGCCGAGATCGCGTCCGATCTTGCGCACTTCGTCTTTGAACAAGTCTTTGAGCGGCTCGATGAGCTTCAGCTTCATCTTCTCGGGCAGCCCACCAACATTGTGATGCGATTTGATCACCTGCGACGGGCCCCGCACCGAGCGCGATTCGATCACGTCCGGATAAAGTGTTCCTTGCACCAGCCACTTCACCTTGCCTTCGTTCTTCTCGATGCGCTGCGCCTCTTTTTCGAAAACCTTGATGAATTCGTTGCCAATGATCTTGCGCTTCTTTTCCGGATCGCTGATGCCGGCCAGCTTTTTCAGAAAGCGGTCGCTCGCGTCCACGGCGTCAACCTGCAGGCCGAGTTTGTCGCGCAGGTTCCTCTGCACCTTTTCGAACTCATTTTTGCGCAGCACGCCGTTATTCACAAAGACGCAAGTGAGCCGCGACTTTCCCTTGCCGTTACGGAGAGCTCGGTCTACCAGGACTGCTGCCACCGACGAGTCCACCCCCCCTGAAAGCGCGCAAATGGCGCGCCCGGTGCCGACCTGTTCTTTGATCTGCTCGACCGTAGAGGTGATGAAATGCTGCGCCGTCCACGTTGGCTCCGCCTTGCAAATCTGAAAGACGAAATTCCTCAGAATCTGCGTGCCCTGCGGTGTGTGATGCACCTCAGGATGAAACTGCACCGCGTACCACTTCTTCGCGACATTCTGAATTCCCGCGACCGCGTAGTGCGTTTTGGCCATCAACTCAAACCCGGGAGGCAGTTCGAGGGCTTCGTCGCCGTGAGACATCCAGACAGCGAGTTTCTTGGCCAATCCCTGGAACAGAACTGAATCCGAAACGATGTCGATTTCCGCGCGGCCATATTCGCGCTTTTCCGCAGGACGGACCTTTCCTCCCAGCGTGTGCACCATGAACTGCAGCCCGTAGCAGATGCCGAGCACTGGGACGCCGAGGTCGAACACATGGGCATCGGCTGGCGGTGCATCTTTGTCATAAACCGACCACGGCGCTCCGGACAGCACGATTCCCGCGGGGTTATAGCTCTTGATCTCCGCGAGTTTCGCGGTGCAGGGCAGCACGACCGAGAAAACATTCTGTTCACGGATCCGGCGCGCGATGAGCTGGGTATACTGCGCGCCAAAATCGAGGATAACAATGGATTGAGTTACTGAAGTTTGCTTGTGCGGGGATTTGGTTTCCACGAGTGAGTGTCTCAAATTCGGGGAGAGAGTGTAAAGAGTTATGGTGCATGCGAATCGGGAAGGGCACGACTTCAGTCGTGCCGTAAGGCCCACGAGATGAATGCGGCTTTAGCCGCTGAGGTTTGTCTTGCAGATTCTTCAACGCAAGAATCAGGGCGACAAGGCCGATGATCGGGGCACCACCGCTAGATCTCTGGAATCAGCCCCGGCATATCGCTGAGAATCGGCTCATTCCGATCAATGCTTGTCAGGAACGGAGCCGGAGGCGGCGGCTGAGGGATCGCCACCACTGGTTCTTCAGGCGTTTCCAAAATGCACACATACCCCGCCAGGCGTGCCACGTAGATCCAATCCACAATTGCAAAATACGTTAGCGTAACCAGGATCATCCCCAAAAGAACCAACCGACCGGGTAATAGCCCGGCCATCCCAAGCGGGACCGAAACAGCCGTCGTCGCCATGCCGAAGACGACCAGATGGGCGAGGCCGGTCCAACAGCTGACCGCAGCCACTGCTCCCGTGCGCTCGCGGCAAAGCGAAACCGCCGCGGAAATAGCTCCGATCGTTTCTTCTCCGTCGCGAACCGCAAACACGGCTGCCAGCGACAGCAGCCAGTTCAGCGCCAACCAGATCAGTAATACGAGAGCCGCCAGCGGCAGAAATAAGAGAAATGCGAGGCCGGGCTGAGGATCCTTATCCGACGAAGCGAATCCGGCCACGATGATCGCTCCCCACAATCCCAGCATCGCCGCTGCCGCTGCCGCCACACGGAGAAAATTCAGACGAAACAGTGTGACGAAAGAATTCGTGGAGACATGGCCTGCAACGTCTGTCTCTGGCGGGTTGCTGTCCTTCGGCCACCGATCGCGAAAGTATTCGAGCAAAGTCCGTACCGTGGCGATGCGTCCCAGGGAAGCGCCGATTATCCACAGCAAAATAAGAAGCAGTACCGCGATCAGCGCCGAAGCCACCAGGCGATTTAGACTGCCTCTAAAAATATGCGCCAGGGCCTGCCCGATCAAATACGGCTGCCGGCTGCGCAAAAACAGCAACTCGCCTCGTGTCACGGGCAGAGTGTCGAGATATTCGAAGAAACCGAAGAAAAAAAGCGTCGTTGCAGTCGCCCCTATGCACCAGCGCCAGACAATTTCCGCCAGTGCGAACGCTGGCTGCCGGAACGCGGCGCGGAAGCCCTCTGCGGTGGGAGAGATCGCCATCGCCGCTAGCATAACTCATCGCATGCCCGATCGCACTGACCGCATTTTCGTCTACTGGCGTTCACCTAACTGTTTCGTAATATCGTGCAACGATACACTTATGCAACCGGCAAGGATGCATGGGCATCAACAGTAATAGGGATCCAAAAAGAAAAGTGAACACGCCTCGCGGTTATTCCGCGAGCCGCGTTTTCATAGTAGGGAGGAGAAGATGCGCGCAATCAAATTAATCGCTGTAGCTGCTGCCTTTGCCCTGCTGTTGCCCCTGGGGGTTTTTGCCAGGGATAACAGCAACAGCGCCAACTTCGATCTGGCGCAGCGGTCACAGATCGGCCACACAGTGTTGAGGTGAACCCTTCTGCTGAGACAAACTAAAATTGGCACACTTGCAGTTCTTCTCTGGTAGAACCCCTCTGTTGAGACAGTCCGTCGTTAGCACACTCAGCATTCATGAAGCCGTCTCGATGGTT
>Ga0335081_10007680_pt1 | contig 17249 bp, 14 predicted proteins | sample Lox_Sample_35_FD_206713 | JGI IMG/M metagenome (GOLD analysis project Ga0335081, IMG submission 206713) | Soil microbial communities from Loxahatchee National Wildlife Refuge, Florida, United States - Lox_Sample_3.5 | ecosystem: Environmental > Terrestrial > Soil > Wetlands | place: USA... | reverse complement strand
TCCGAGGTCGATTCCTTCAGCTTCACGCCGCCTTTGGCCGGCTGCAGCACATACGCCTGCATCTCCTTGGTCATGCGATGCACCGTCATCTTGAAGCGCTCCGCCAGGAGCGTCTGCATCATCAGGCGAAGCTGCTCCTCCGCCACTTCGCCGCCGGCCTTGGCCGTGATCATGTAACGCTCGGCGCCGATCCAGTCGGGTCCAGTGACCTGATAATCCAGCACGTGATACGCCCAGGCCACGCACGACCTCAGGCTGTTGTTGCGCATGATCACGCTGTCCGGCGACACCACCACCCGGTTCGCCAGCGGATTCATTCCGCGCCCACCGCCCTGGCTGGCCCGTACCGAAGCCACTTCAAAGGCCGGAGCCTGGCCCCAAGCCGCGGACGCGAGCAGCATCGATGCCGCGAACAGTCTGCACCTCATGAGTTCTCCTGGAAACATGACGGTCCGTCTGATAAAAGATTAACTGATGCTCACTTCCAGACGTACCTTTGTGCAAATGGCCGCCGCCGGGCTCGCCATGGCCGCCCCCAGCGACCGCGTTCGGATGGGTTTCATCGGCCTCGGCGGCCAGGGGACCTCACGCCTCACCGAGTTTCTGCGCCACCCCGATGTCGACGCCGGCGCGGTCTGCGATGTCGACGCCGCGCACGTCGACCGCGCGGCCGAAATCGTCTCCAAGGCCCGAGGCCAGGCCCCGGCAAAATTCCACGACTTCCGCAAGCTCCTCGAGCTCAAAGATCTCGACGCCGTCATGATCGCCACCCCGGATCACTGGCACGCCCTCCCCACCATCCTCGCCTGCCAGGCCGGCAAGGACGTGTTCGTCGAGAAACCGCTCTGCTATTCCATCGGCGAAGGCCGCGCCATGGTCGCCGCCGCCCGCCGCCACGATCGCATCACGCAAATGGGCAACCACATCCACAACGACCTGCCCACCTACCGCCGCGTGGTGGAGGTGATCCAATCCGGCGCGCTCGGCAAGATCCATCGCGTGGATTGCTCGCTCGCCGACGCTTCCAAGCCCCTCGGCAAACCCGCCGACACCGCCCCGCCCGCCGGCCTCGACTACGATTTCTGGCTCGGTCCCGCTCCCAAGCGGCCCTACAATCCCCTGCGCTCGCACTTCACCTACCGCTACTTCTGGGATTATTCAGGCGGCTATCTGATCGATTTCTGGTGCCATTACACGGACGTGGTTCACTGGGCCTTGAACCTGCCCGCGCCCCACAGCGTGTCGGCCTCCGGCGGGCGATGGGCGGTCGATGATCTCGCCGAGACGCCGGACATCCTGGAGGTGGTCTGCCACTACCCCGACCTGTTGCTCACCTGGACCCTGCATCCCAACGGCCGGCCGGGCTTCGATCACATGGGCAGCAGCGTGATCTTCGAAGGCTCGGCCGCCACCCTGGTGACCAACTACAACCGGTACGAAGTCTACGTGAAGGGTAAACGCGACGAAGATTTCAAGCCTCCCGCGCCCAGCATTCCCGATTCGCCCGGCCACATCCGCGAGTTCCTCGACGCCATCAAGTCGCGGCGTCGAACCACGTGCGACATCGAATACGGCCATCTGCTCACCAAGGGAGGCCTGTTGGCCAATGTCGCCTACCGCACCGGAGAGCGGCTCTACTGGGACGACGCGCACGAGCGTTTCACCGGCCACACTGATGCCAACCGATACGTGACCCGCCGCTACCGCAAGCCCTGGAAACTGCCGGTTTGAACCGGGCAAACGAGAGCTGCCTGCAACTGCAGGTGCGTACCCCTTTGTGTTACGCTATTTCGTTCCATAGAGATCTCTCGTAACCGGGATCTTCGGGTGGGGTCTCTGCGCCAATAAAATATAAAATATGGACGTCTTGTTGCATGCCCTGAGTGGGATTCTACTGCGAGCCATCCCCACTTTATTGCTGGTCGTTCTGCTCAATTTTTACCTGAAGAGAGTCTTTTTCAAACCGCTCGAAAAGGTCCTCCGCAAACGCTACGAAGCCACCGAAGGCGCGCGCAAGCTCGCCCGGCAGAACCTGGAACAGGCGGCGGCCAAGACCGCACAATATGAGGACGCCATGCGCGCCGCGCGCGCCCGGCTCTACCACTCCCAGGAAGAGATGCACAAGCAGATGCAGGATCACCAGTCTGCCGTGGTCGCAGAGGCGCGCGGCAGGGCCGAATCGGCCGTCAAAGCCGCCAAATCGCAGCTTGCGTCCGACGCCGCCGCCGCGAAAGGATCGCTTGCCGCGCAGAGCGACGCGCTCGCCTCCCAAATCGCTGAATCCATTCTGGGCCGGAGCGCGGCATGAAGCGCATCGGACTCCTGGCCCTGGCACTCGGCCTGACGTTCGCGGCGGTGCCTCTCGCGCTCGCGCAGGAGCCCGAAGCCGTGAAAAACCTGCCGGGCGAGGTCCGGAAAGAAGAAAGTTGGGCCGAAAAGCACGAGCTCGAGCTCAAAATCGCCAATTTCGTGATTCTCGCCGGCCTCATCGGATACTTCATCGGCAAGAACGCCGGCCCGTTCTTCGCCAACCGCTCCGCCGGCATCCGCAAAGACATGGACGATTCCTTGCGGCAGAGCCAGGAGGCCGAAGCCCGCGCGGCCGCGGTCGAACGCCGGCTTGCCAGCCTGGAAGCCGACATCGCCGCCATGCGCACCGAAAGCGACCGCGAGATCAAGGCCGAAACCGAGCGCATGTCGCACGTCACCGCGCAGGAAATCGCCAAGATCCAGGCCCAGTCGGAAGTCGAAATCGCGGCCGCCGGCAAAGCCGCGCGCATGGAGCTGAAGCAGTACGCCGCCCAACTGGCCGTCGATCTCGCCGCCCGCAAGATTCAGGCGCAGATGACGCCCGCCGCCCAGGACGCCCTCGTCAAAGGATTCGTGCAGAAGCTCAAATGACCATCTCCGCCGTAGCAACGCGATATGCCCAGGCTCTGGCCGACGCGATCATGGCGCCGGGCAGCAATCTTCGCGCCGAAGATACCCTGGCCGGGCTTAGCGCCTTCGAGGCCGCGCTCGCCGGCTCCGCCGATCTGCACAACGCCCTCGACTCGCCCGCGGTGCCGCCGCCCCGCAAGCGCGCCGTGGTCGGCCGCATCGCCGAAGTGTTGAAGCTCTCTGCCATTGCCCGCAACTTTCTGTTCGTGCTGATCGACCATCGTCGCATTCCGGAGCTGCCCGCGATTCTGCATAGCTTCGAGCTCATCATCGACCAGCGCCTCGGTTTTGCCCGCGCGGACGTCGCCTCGGCCCGCGAATTGACCGAAGCCCAGCGCACCGCGCTCAACGCCGTATTGGAGCAGATGACCGGCAAGCGCATTCGCATGCGCTTCAGCGTGGATCAGGGCCTCATCGGCGGCATCGTGGCGCGAATCGGATCCACGGTTTATGACGGCAGCGTGCGCGGCCAGCTCGATTCTCTCGGCCGCCGCCTCGCCTCGGAGAATTGATCGGAAGGAATTATGGCCCAAATTCGAGCGGATGAAATCACCAGCATCCTGCGGCAGGAAATCGAGAACTACGAGCGCGCCATCGACGTGGCGGAAGTCGGCTCGGTCATCTCGGTGGGCGATGGCATCGCCCGCGTTCATGGCCTGGAAAAGGTCATGTTCGGCGAAATGGTCGAGTTCCCGGGCGGCGTCGCTGGCCTCGCCATGAACCTGGAAGAGAACCAGGTCGGCGTCGTGCTGCTCGGCGATTACACGGAAATCAAGGAGGGCGACGAGGTCCGCCGCACCGGGCGCATCATCAGCGTGCCCGTCGGTGAGGCCATGATCGGACGCGTGGTCGACGCCCTCGGCCGGCCCATCGACGGCAAAGGCCCCATGGCCACCACCCAGTTCAATCCCGTGGAACGCCTCGCGCCCGGCGTGGTCTGGCGACGGCCGGTGAAGGAACCGATGATGACCGGCATCAAGGCCGTCGACGCCATGATCCCGATCGGCCGCGGCCAGCGCGAGCTCATCATCGGCGACCGGCAGACCGGCAAGACCGCCATCGCCATCGACGCCATCATCAATCAGAAGGGCGGCGACATGATCTGCGTCTATATCGCCATCGGCCAGAAACGCTCCACCGTGGCCCAGGTGGTGAAGACGCTGGAAGACTACGGCGCCATGGACTACACCATCGTCGTCTCGGCATCGGCCTCCGACCCCGCGCCCATGCAATTCCTGGCGCCCTTCGCCGGCTGCGCCATGGGCGAGTACTTCCGCGACAGCAAGCGTCACGCCCTGTGCGTCTATGACGATCTTTCCAAGCACGCCGCCGCCTACCGCGAGATCTCGCTTCTGCTGCGCCGCCCGCCCGGCCGCGAGGCCTTCCCCGGCGACGTGTTCTATCTCCACAGCCGCCTGTTGGAGCGCGCGGCCAAGCTCAACGACGAGCTCGGCGGCGGCTCCCTGACCGCATTGCCGTTCATCGAAACCCAGGCTGGCGACGTTTCGGCCTACATTCCCACCAACGTCATCAGCATCACCGACGGCCAGATCTTCCTCGAAGCCGATCTGTTCAACAGCAACCAGCGCCCGGCCATCAACGTCGGCATTTCGGTGAGCCGCGTCGGCGGCAACGCGCAGACCAAGGCCATGAAGTCGATCGCCGGCGGCCTCCGACTCGACCTTGCGCAGTTCCGCGAGCTGGCTGCCTTCGCGCAGTTCGGCAGCGATCTCGATAAGGCCTCGCAACAGCAGCTCAATCGCGGCCGCCACCTGGTGGAGATCCTCAAGCAGGGCCAGTACGAGCCGCTGCCTCTCGAAAAGCAGATCATGATCATCTGGGCCGGGACCCGCGGCTACCTCGACGATCTCCCGATCGAACAGTGCCGCAAATTCGAAGCCGAGCTCTACCGTTTCATGGACAATGCCAACCGGCCCATCCTGGAGGAGATCGCCGCCAAAAAGGTCCTGGACGACGCATTGACCGCCAAAATCAAGGCCGCGGTGGAAGAGTTTAAGGCGCGCTTCGTCTCGGAGAACAAGTCGGTAACGGCGCATGCCTAACCTGATCGACATCCGCCGCCGCATCCGCTCGGTGAAAAACACCCAGCAGATCACCAAGGCCATGAAAATGGTCTCGGCGGCCAAGCTGCGCCGCGCCCAGGACCGCACCATCGCCTCTCGCCCCTACGCGGCCATCTTTCGCAAGATGCTCAGCGATGTCGCCGCCGCCGTGGCCGGCGATGAGCGCGTGGCCGCCAACCCCCTGCTGGCCCGCCGCGAAGAGAACCGCATCCTGCTGGTCTTGGTTACCGGCGACAAAGGTCTCGCCGGCGCCTTCAACACCAACCTCATCAAGGCCGCGGGACGCTTTATCGCGGAGCGTCCGAACTCCCGGGTCTCGTTCGTGCTGATTGGCCGCAAGGGCCGCGACTTCTTCCGCAAGCGCGGCGCCGCCACTGTCAGCGAGCACGTCAACCTGGCCGCCAAGCTGCGCTTCGAAGATACCGCCGCCATCGCAGGCAAGGCCATGGAGCTCTTCTCCGGCGAAGAGATCGACGCCGTCTACCTCCTCTACAATGCATTCAAAAGCGTGGTCGCGCAGCAGCTCACGCTCACCCGCGTCCTGCCCGTCGAGCTGCCCCAGCAGGCCGCGCCGGCCGATTACATCTACGCCGATCCGCCGGTCCAGATGATCGGCGTCCTCCTTCCCAGGTACGTGGAGATGGAATTTTACCGGGCGCTGTTGGAATCCGCCGCCGCCGAACATGCCGCGCGCATGACGGCCATGGACGCGGCCACTTCCAACGCGGCCGATATGATCGACAAGCTCACTCTGTTCATGAATCGCGTGCGCCAGGCCAGCATCACCAAGGAAATCATCGAAGTGGTGAGCGGCGCGGCTGCCGCGGAGTAAGGATATTATGGCGACGAATACTGCAAGCGTGGTCGGCAAAGTGGTCCAGGTGGCCGGGCCGGCCGTCGACTGCGAGTTCCCCGAAGGACACATTCCGCTGGTCTACACGGCCATCCGCGTGACCAGCGAGGGATTCGACGTCCCGGAACCCATCGACATTATCTGCGAAGTGCAGCAGCACATCGGCGAAGGCCGCGTGCGCACGGTCGCGCTCCAGCGCACCGAAGGCCTGGTGCGCGGCATGAAGGCCACCAGCCTGGGACATCCCGTCGAGGTGCCGGTGGGCTCCGCGACTCTCGGCCGCGTGCTCAATGTGATCGGCGAGCCCGTGGATGAACGGGGTCCGGTGAACGCCACCAAGTTCTATCCTATCCACCGCCATGCGCCTTCGTTCGAGGACCAGTCCACGCGCCTGGAAATGTTCGAGACCGGCATCAAGGTCATCGACCTGCTCGAACCCTACCTGCGCGGCGGCAAGATCGGCCTCTTCGGCGGCGCCGGCGTCGGCAAGACGGTCATCATCATGGAGCTGATCAACAACATCGCCCTTAAACACGGCGGCGTTTCGGTCTTCTCGGGGGTGGGAGAGCGCACCCGCGAAGGCAACGACCTCTGGCTCGATATGCAGGAAAGCGGCGTCATCGACAACAAGGACATCACCAAGAGCAAAGTCGCGCTGATCTACGGCCAGATGACCGAGCCGCCCGGCGCACGCCTTCGCGTGGGCCTCACCGGCCTCACCGTCGCCGAGTACTTCCGCGACGAAGAGGGCCAGGACGTGCTCCTCTTCATCGACAACATTTTCCGCTTCACCCAGGCCGGCTCCGAAGTGTCGGCGCTGCTCGGGCGCATGCCCAGCGCGGTCGGCTACCAGCCCAACCTGGCCACCGAAATGGGCGAATTGCAGGAGCGCATCACCTCCACCAAGAAGGGTTCCATCACCTCCGTCCAGGCCATCTACGTGCCCGCCGACGATTACACCGACCCCGCCCCTGCCACCGCCTTCGCCCACCTCGACGCCACCACCAACCTCTCGCGCGACATCGCCGCGCTCGGCATCTACCCCGCGGTTGATCCGCTCGCCTCCACCTCGCGCATCATGGATCCGCATATCGTGGGCGACGACCACTACTCCACCGCGCAGTTGGTCAAGGGGATCCTCCAGCGCTACAAGGACCTCCAGGACATCATCGCCATCCTCGGCATCGACGAGCTTTCCGACGAGGACAAGCTGGTGGTTGCCCGCGCCCGTAAGATCCAGAAGTTCCTTTCGCAGCCCTTCCACGTGGCCGAGCAGTTCACCGGTTACAAGGGCAGGTACGTGAAACTGGCCGACAACATCAGGGGCTTCCGCGAAATCGCCGAGGGCAAGCACGACGATCTGCCGGAGCAGGCCTTCTTCATGCAAGGCACCATCGAAGAAGTGCAGGAGAAGGCCGAACAGTTGAAGCAGGCGTAGCCATGCCGGAGACGTTGGAACTCGAAGTCGCCACCCCTGAGCGCGAGCTGGTTCGCGAACAGGTCACGGAAGTCCAGGTTCCAGGCACCACCGGGTACTTTGGAATCCTGCCCGGCCACGCGCCGCTGGTCGGCCTGCTCGGCACCGGCACGCTCACCTACGATGTCGACGGGCAGAGACGCTATCTCGCCGTGCACCAGGGCTTCCTCGAAGTGGCCGCCGACCACGTGCGCGTGCTCGCCAACACCGCCGAGCCCAAGGCGGAAATCGACGTGCAGCGCGCCCGGCGCGCCCTCCAGCGCTCGCTCGAGGAAGCAGTGAACCCGGCGCTTGGCGTCGATCCCGCGGTCGCGCTGGCGGCCCTGGCGCGCGCCCAGGCGCGCCTCGATACCTCAGAACGATAGCCGTGGCGCCCCTTCTTACTCCGCTCACCATCCGCGAAGTCGCGTTCCGCAACCGCATCGGCGTATCGCCCATGTGCCAGTACTCGGCCGTGGACGGTTTAGTCAACGATTGGCACCTGGTCCATCTCGGCAGCCGTGCCGCCGGCGGCGCCGGACTCGTCATGGTAGAGGCCACCGCAGTCGAGTCGCGCGGCCGGATTTCGCCCTCCGACACCGGTATCTGGAAAGACGATCACATCGCGCCACTCGCGCGCATCGCGAGCTTCATCCGCGGGCAGGGTGCCGTCTCCGGCATTCAGATCGCGCACGCCGGGCGTAAGGCCAGCACCCGCCGGCCCTGGGAAGGCGGAACCGCCATTCCCGAATCCGAAGGCGGCTGGCAGACCGTCGCGCCCAGTGCCGTTCCATTTCGCGATGGCGATCCCGCGCCGCTCGCGCTTTCCATCCCGGAGATTCACGGCATCGTCGATGCCTTCCGCGCCGCCGCGCAGCGCGCCCTCGCAGCCGGCTTTCAGGTCGTGGAAATCCATGGTGCGCACGGTTACCTGATCCACCAGTTTCTTTCTCCGATCAGCAACCGCCGCGATGACGAGTATGCCGATCGCCCGCGCCTCGCCCTCGAGGTCGCGGCAGCCGTTCGCTCGGTCTGGCCCGCCAATCTGCCGTTGTTCTTCCGCGTCTCGGCCACCGATTGGGTCGAAGGCGGCTGGACCATTGACGATACCGTCGCGCTTGCCCGCCGTCTGGGCGCACTCGGGGTAGACCTGGTCGATTGCTCGTCCGGCGGTTCTTCGCCCCATGCCAAAATTCCAATGGGGCCGGGCTATCAGGTGCCCTTTTCGGAGAGGATTCGCCGCGAGTCGGGTGTACTCACGGCAGCGGTGGGGATGATCGTCACGCCCGACCAGGCCAACGCAATCGTCGCTGCCGGCCAAGCGGATATGGTCCTGTTGGCCCGCGAGCTCCTGCGCGATCCCTACTTCCCTCTGCGGGCGGCCAAGGCGCTGGGTGAGGAACCCAAACCGCCCATCCAATACGCTCGGGCGTGGTAGCCGTGGGGCAGGTTCCCGACCTGCCCCGCTACCAACGAACTACGTCGTCGACTTCTTCGCCGTCACTTCGTTCGTCATCGGACCATTCTGCGTATCGCGAGTGATCTTGAACTTGATCTCGTCACCGTTGATCGTGCCTTCGAACTTCTGCACCATCGTGTTGCCGTTGTATTCACGCTTCACAGTGAAAGAGATGTTGTTGCCGTCCACCTTGCCGTCGGTAATCTCCGTCGGAGGAGGAGGATTGTCACCCCCGCGGCCCATTCCCGGAACGCTACCGGTCAGCTTCATGCCGTCCTGCTTCAAGGTGATCGTCACCGGACGGCCGGGTCCGCCGCCGCGCCCCGGCTGTTCATACGTCCACTTGCCGGTCACATCCGCCGCCATAACGACGAAAGCGAAAACAAGCGCAATTGTTGCTACAAAGAGCAGCTTTTTTGTCATAGTGACCGTTTAGGCGTCACGCGCCGCCGCGACGTTACAAGGCGGCGAGCCCGGACTGGCATTTTTCACCCGATGCGGCAAGTTGCCGCCCCACGCGTCCCATCCAGTTAAAATCATGTTGAAAATAAACGACTTACACATGGTGACCGACGTGCCATTAAGCTGGTTGTAACTTCATGCCTTCGCGCGCCAGAGCTGCCACCGTCCTCTCCACGCTCGCGATTCTGTTCGTCTCGGCGGCCGTGGGCCTGATGGTTGATTGGAACGCTTCCGGCCTGGGCCGCTACGCCCGCGATTGGCTCATGCGCGCCCGCGGACCGCTCCCCGTGCCCGACGACATCGCCATCGTCGCCATCGACGAGGCCAGCATGGCCCGCTTCGGCCGCTTCCCCTGGTCGCGCCGCGTCCTCGCGCGCACCGTGGATGCCATCGCCGCCGACAAGCCCAAGGTCATCGCTCTCGATATTCTGTTCACCGACCCCACGGCGCAGGACGATGATGATGCCCTCGCCCGTTCCATCGGCCGCGCCGGAAACGTCGTGGTCGCCGCCCAGCTCACCGACTCCCCGGTCCACGGCGGTCCCTCGCGCTGGCTGTTGCCCATCCCTTCCATCGAGCGCGCCGCGGCTGCCGTCGGCCACGTCAACGTCCAGACCGAGCAGGACGGCGCCGCCCGCCAGATCGCCGTCCGCCTCGCCGATGATTCCGGCCGCGCCATCCGCGCCATGCCCATCGAGACCGTGCGCGTCGGCGATGGTATTCCCGAAGAGGGCGTCACCGATACCGGCAGCGCCCTCCTGGTCGGCCCGCGCATCATCCGCGTCGACACGACCGCGCCCAGTGTGCTGATCGAGCCGTCGCATTCGATCAAGGTCCTGCGCGGTGGCCGCATGACCATCGACTACATCGGACCGGCGGGCAGCTTCAACCCCGTCACCGTCAGCCTCGCCGATGTCGTGTCCGGCAGCGTGCCCCCCGACAAGCTTCACGACAAGTACGTCCTGATCGGTGCCACGGCGGCCTCCATCGGCGAGCGCCTGGCCTCCCCGTTCGTCCGCTACACCGACGCCCGCGCCGATCAGCACGGCGCTCTCATGCCCGGCGTCGAGGTGCTGGCTAACGCGGTCAACTCGATCCTCCGCGGCCGGTTCTACACCGATGTTTCCTCCGGCGCCGCGTTCTTCTGGGCCGTTATTGCCGCCGCGCTCACGCTGTTCCTTCTGGAAGGCGCCCAGGGCGGACACGAGGTGCTCAAGCAGACCGGAGCCCTGGTTGGAGTCGCCGCGCTCATTCTCCTCGGCTGCTATCTCTCCTTCACCCTCGCACTGGTCGTTCCCCCCATCGTTCCGTGCTTCGTGGCCTACGGCTGTGCCGGCATTCTGACGCTCCTGCGCCGCTCGCTGGTCGCCAGCGCCCGCCTCGATCGCAATATCACCGAGTTGGCGGTCTCCGGCGACCTGCTCGCGCCCGCCGGTCCCGGCATTCCCGGCGCATATCAGTGGGGCGAAGGAGGGCCGGTGTCGCTCGCCCGCGGTTGGCTGCCCAAGGGCCTGGAGTGGAAGGCCCGCACCCTCAGCGAGCTCAACGCCCGCCTCCTCGATCGCGCCCGCTTTGTCAACTTTGCCCTCCGCTCCGTGGAAGACGGCCTGATCATCGCCGGGCCCGGCGGCGTGATCACTTTCGCCAACCGCGCCGCCGGCGAGATCCTCGGCTCGCCCGCGCGCGGGCTGGTCGGACAGGACCTGGCGCAGCGCCTCGCCGGCACCATCGATGCCGGCACCCTGGAGCGCCTGCTCGCCGAGCGCGGCCGCATCGAGCGCGAGTTCACCGTCCGCGATTCCCGCCCGCGGCACTTCACCCTGCGGCTCGCCGCTGTTTCGGCCGACGAGGCCGGCGCCGGACCCCTTCTCGGCATCGTAGCTTCCTTCTCCGATATCACCCGCCAGCACGAATTGCAGCAGACCAAAAACGACGTGATTTCGCTGGTTTCCCACGAAATGCGCACGCCCCTCACCGCCATCCAGGGCATGACCGAGCTGCTCGCCAATTACGACGTGCCCGGCGACCGCCGCCGCGAGATGAACCTCGCCATCAACGACGAGGTCAAGCGCCTCACCCGCATGATCACCGAGTACCTCGACATTACGCGGCTCGAAAGCGGCGCCACCCAGATGAGGCTTTCTGCGGTCCGCGCCGAAAGTCTGCTCGAGCGGATCCTCATCCTGCTGGATCCCGTGGCCGCGGCCCGCCACATTCGCCTCACGCGCAGGTTCCAGCCCGGCCTGCCCCCGATCCTGGCCGATCCCGACCTGCTGTCGCGCGCCCTCGAAAACTTGGTCTCCAACGCCGTCAAATACAGCCCGGACGCCGCCGAAATCATCATCTCCGCGCGAGCGGAAGAGGAGGCCCTGCTAATCGAGGTCATCGACCACGGGTACGGGATTCCGCCCGCGGATCTCGAGCGCGTCTTCGAAAAGTTCTACCGCGTCCCGCGCGTGCAGGACGCGGGCACTCCCGGAACCGGACTGGGGCTTGCCTTCGTCCGTGAAATCGCCGAGCTGCACCGTGGTACGGTCGCCGTCCGCAGCGAGCTCAACCACGGTTCCACCTTCAGCCTCAGGATTCCTCGCGAGAAAACCTCATGAATACATCGACCCAACCCAACATTCTGGTCGCCGACGACGAGCGCTCGATTCGCCTCATGCTCGAAACCGGCCTCAGTCTCAACGGCTTTCGCGTAACCGCCGTGCGCACCGGCCGCGAAGCCCTGGCAGCCGCCGCTACCGGCCAATACGACGCCGTGCTGAGCGACATCTACATGCCGGACGGCGGCGGGCTCGAACTGGTAGACTCATTGCGCTCCAGCGATCCCAACCTGCCCATCGTGCTTATGACCGCACAGGGATCGCTCGAAGTCGCCGTGGAAGCCGTGGCCCGCGGCGCCAGCGATTTTATCGGCAAGCCCTTCGAGATTTCCGCCGTGGTGGAGCTCCTGCGCCGCATCCTCGACGCCCGCCGCGAAGCCGCGGCCACCGCCGGTGCCGATCAGGCCGAGTCGCAGCTCTCCAACGCCGGCCTGGTCGGCCGCAGCGCCCCCATGATCGCGGTCTACAAGCTGATCGCCCAGGCGGCCCGCACCGACGCCACTGTGCTCATCTTGGGCGAATCCGGAACCGGCAAAGAACTCGTGGCCCGCGCCATCCACGATTTCAGCGCGCGCCGCGGCAAGCCCTTCCTCAGCGTCAACTGCTCCGGCCTTACCGATACCCTGCTCGAAGCCGAGCTCTTCGGCCACACCCGGGGCGCCTTCACCGGCGCGGCCGTCGAGCGCGGAGGCCTCTTCGAAGCCGCCGATGGAGGCACGCTCTTTCTCGATGAGCTGGCTTCCACCAGCCCCGCGTTTCAGGCCAGCCTCTTGCGCGTCTTGCAGAGCGGGGAAGTGCGCCGCGTCGGCTCCACGCAGCCGCGCCGCGTCGACGTGCGCGTCATCGGCGCCAGCAACGCTCCCCTCCGCGACCTGGTGGCCGCCGGCACCTTCCGCAGCGATCTCTTCTACCGGCTCAGCGTGCTCTCCATCGACCTGCCGCCGCTGCGCGCGCGCACCGGCGATATCGAGCTCCTCACCGCGCACTTCCTCCAGCGCTTTCGCGGGGCCGGAGATCCGCCCCTGCATCTGACCCGCGAGGCCATGGACGCCCTCGCCGCGCACAAGTTCCCCGGCAACGTCCGCGAACTGGAAAACGCCCTGCGCCGTGCCGTGGCACTCTCCTCCGGCGGCGTAATCACCGCCGACTGCCTGCCCCGAGAGATCGCCGCGGCGCGCGCCAAACCCGCCGCCCAGGAATCGCCTGAACGCCGCCTCGTTGCCGATCGTCCTACTATGGAGGAACTGCAGCGCCGCTATTTGCTGCTTATCCTGGAAGAAACAGGATGGAACCGCCGCCGCGCCGCCTCCGTCCTTGATCTTGACCGCCGGACGATTCAACGGTTAATCGCGCGCTATCAGTTGCATGTGGCGGCCGATCCGGAGGGAGAGCCGGAGAGTGAAGAAGAAACGTCGGAAAGGTCCGCCGATAGCAGGTGAATGAGCGTGTTTCCAGCAACCGCGGCGCGGCTTGCCGTGCCTGCCTCCGCCACATCGGTGTGGCAGTGTCGATTGCTGCGCTCGTGCTCCTCACCCCTTCTGCCGCCTTCGCCCAAGCGTCCGAAGTAGTTGCCCGCGCCGCCGGTGTGACCGGCCAGGCAACCCTCACCAGTCCCGGCGCCGTACCCCTCGCCTTGGCCCCCGGCTTCATCCTCTCTCCCGGCGACCGCATCGACACCCGCGGCGGCGGACGCGTCGTCATCGACCTCTCCGACGGCAGCATGGTCGTCATATCGCCCGGCAGCCTGGTTACCCTCAAAGACTTCCATGCCGCCGCATCCCTGCGCGAGCTCTTCGAAATCACCCTCGGCATGGTTCGCGTCAAGATCAATCATTTCGCCGGCAAGCCGAATCCCTACCGCATGAACAGCCCCACGGCGTCCATCGCAGTGCGAGGCACGGAATTTACGATCGAGGTGGATTCCTCGGGAGCCACCCGGGTCACCGTCATCGAGGGCAGCGTGGAGGTCTCCAGCCTGACCGACCCGGCCCGCAGCGTGATCCTGCAAGCCGGCCAGAGCTACCGCCTGGTAGCCGGCAATTTCGGCCCGCCGCCCGGCAATCGCGGCGACGATCGCCACGGCGACCCGCCACCCCCGCCCAACAATATGGCCCAGGCGGGCCCGCCGCCCCCTGGCCAACCTTCGCAGCAGCCTCCGCCTCCGAACCAGCAGGGCAAGGCCATGGTGGCCCACAACGATCACGATAGCGACCAGACCTCTCCGCGCGCCAACGCCGGCACTTACGACCGCTATCTCGCCAGCCTTTCCGACATCGGCCAGATGCCGTTTCTGCTCCGCTACAACGCCTTCGCCGAAGACCACCTCGACAGCCTCGAAAATCCGGCCTACGCGACCGCCTTCCACAGCGCCGAAGGCAGGCTCTATTTCCTGCCCACCTTCAATGGCGGGCAGTCGCTGGCCGAAAGCCAGGCGCCGTTCAGCGTGGGCTCCGGCCTGCCGAGCAATTACAGCATCTCGCCGCAAGTCTCGTACTTTGCTCCCGTCGGCGGCTTCGTGTTCGGCGGCAGCGCCGGCCTTTCCCGCGTAGGTAGTTCGCCCGCGGACGGATCCCCTGGCAATTCCGACAGCACGTTCTATTCCGGCTCCATCGTCGCCGCCCGCCGCTTCGGCGCCAATAGCTTCGGGCTGGAAGTGTCCACGCTGAAAGGCACGGGGTCCACCACGACCACTCTCGGCGCCGCGGCCGGACTCTGGCCGGGACTCTCGTCCGACGGCCTGACCAGCGCAACCAGCGACGTCACCCAGACGCGGCTTACCGCCGGCTATTCGCGCGACCTCGCGCGCCGCGCGAAATTCGGCATTTATTACCGCTACGGCTTCATCGACGCCAAAGATCGCGATCCCGCCAACGCCACTCTGACCAGCGGCCACTCGTCGGAGCTTGGCGTGCGCCTGCGCGGCGCTCTCACGTCGCGGCTTTCCTACGGCCTCACGGCTTCCTGGCTCGGCGTGTCCCTGGTGGACGGCCTGTCCCGCACCGGTCTGGTCGACTCGCACGAGCGTGACCGTGCCCACCGCGCCGCCGCCGCCGTCGGCCTCGGCTATTCCCTTACGCGCCGCACGCTGCTCACCTTCGACCTCGCCGGCGGTGCTTCGCACAATTCGGCGCTGCGCAGCGAAGACGCCACCGGCCTCCTTTTGCAGGACTCCGGCGGCAGCGCCCGCTTCGGCTCCGCGCACGTCGCCGTCCAGCGGGACCTGACCCGTCGCCTTTTCCTGACCGCGACGTTCCTGCACCTGTGGCAGTGGAGTGATCTAGGCGTCGCGCTCTACCCCGATCGCTACGGCTACGTCACCGAGGTCTCCGATTCATTCTTCCCGTTGACCCCGATCGCGAACGCCGCCTCCCGGTTCAGCGACTTCGGCGCGGGCTGGCGCTTCAATCCCAACCTGTTCCTGCAATACCTCTACACCACCGATTACGGCGTCACCCCCGGCACCCACACCCTGATGCTCCGCTACACGTTCGGCAAGGAGCGGTAGCCCCCTCCTACCGCACCTCAACCCAGTAGGTCATCGCGCGCAGGAATCCCGCGTGCAGCCACGCCCGCAGCGGCACGTTTCCTACCAACTGCCGCACCCGGCTCTCCAGCATGTCTTCCTGCGACGACTTCTTCATCAGCACGTCCAGCACACTCCGCCTTCCGGGATAGACCGCGATGTTCACCCGCTCCTGCGCGGGGATCTTGGCCTTCTGCTTGACCAGCTCGATCGCCCGGTCCAGCCCGCCCATCTCGTCCACCAGCCCGCGCGGTTTCGCCTGGTCGCCAAGCCACACGCGCCCCTGCGCCACCGGCTCGATGTCCCCGAATTTGCGCCGCCGCGCATCCGCCACCTTGGTCACGAAGTCCTGGTAGCTTTCGTCGATGCCCTTCTTCAGCAGCTCGCGCTCATCCGGCGTGAGGCTGGTGTAGTCCGAATCGATGTCCGCGTGCTTGCCGCGCTGGATGGAGTCCTTGGCAATACCCAGTTTTTCGTAGAGCCCTCGCAGATCCGGTTTGCCGAACACCACCCCGATCGATCCGGTCAGCGTCTCCGGATACGCCACGATCGGATCGCCCGTCATCGCCATGTAATAGCCGCCCGACGCTGCCACGTCGCTCATCGAAATCACAAGCGGCTTCTTCTTGCTCAGCAAATTCATCTCGCGCCAGATCTCGTCGCTCGCCGTCACCTCGCCCCCCGGCGAATCGATGCGCACCACCACGCCCTTGATGCCTGTGTCGTCGCGCACCTGGCGCAGCAGCCGGATGAAGCCATAGGAGGTGAGCGCCGCCTCGCTGCCGCCGTCGTCGCTCGGGTCGCCGCGCACGATATCGCCCTGTCCCACCACCAGCGCGATCCGGCTCTTTCCCGCGAGCCCTACCGATTCGAGCGGCACCTTGCGGTACTTGTCGAACGAGACCTTCACCGGCTCGGCTTTCAGGCGGTCCTTGATTCCGCCCCACATCTGGTCTTCGAAGGCCAGTTCATCCACCAGCCCGGCATTCTTCGCCTGCGGCGCGGTGAACGGCCCCTGGTCGATTATGTCCCGCACCTCATCCGGCGTCTTTTTCCGGCCGGCCGAAATCCTGGACACGAGGTTGCCGTAAAGATCGTCCACGATGCTGGTCATGACCTCGCGCGTCTCCGGGCTCATGTCCGACCGCGTGAACATGTCGCCGAAGTCTTTGTACTTGCCTGCATGTTCCACCTCGACGCTGACCCCGATCTTGTCCAGTGTCTTTTTGAAGTACATGGTCTCCGCGCGCAGGCCCTTCAACATCAGCGGATCGGAGGGCCCCATCCAAATCCGGTCCGCGCCCGCCGCCACATAGTACTCGCGCGTTCCCGGCTGCCTCAGGTACGCAAACACCGGCTTGCCGGACTTGCGGAAGCGCTCCAGGTCCATGCGCAGCTCGTCGAGCTTTCCCCAGCCCGTCTGCAGGCCTTCGGGCTGCACCACCACCGCCTGAATATGTGCATCCGCCGCGGCCTTTTCGAGCGTGCTCCAGACGCTGCTCACGGTCACCGGGGCGTGGTCGCCGCCAAAAATGCTCGGCAGCTCGACCGGCGGCTTCTCCGGCAGCTCGCCCTGGAGGCGCAATACCAGAACCGAGTGGTCCGCAATCGTGGGAGGCCTTTCGCGGAATTGCAACGCCACCACGATCAGCAGCAGGAACGAAAGCAGCACCAGCGCGATGCCGACTGCGACTCCAATCAGAAATTTGCCCATACCTATTCCGACGGTAGCATGTACCTATTGCGCCGTCGGTAAGGTCCAGATATCCAGCACACCGTTGCCGGCGTGATCGTTGGCACTTCCCTCCGGCAGCGCGATTCTCCCGTCGATGACAATCGGGGTGTTCCAATGCCCTCCGCCGCAGC